>ENA-UESP01001155-UESP01001155.1-human-gut-metagenome-genome-assembly--contig:-NODE-1155-length-19123-cov-4.735272_pt1 | contig 19123 bp, 16 predicted proteins | sample MGYA00243003_ERZ508004 | MGnify/ENA primary metagenome ERZ508004 (study PRJEB26167, sample SAMN06115443) | human gut metagenome | host: Homo sapiens | place: China:Henan | collected 2015-07-29...
CTGAACCTCCGGTGAACCTGTATCTCCTTCTTTTCTGCCGTACTCAGCGATGATAGCTGCTTTCTTTTCCTTTGAAATCATTTTGATTTCCTCCTTAAATAAATTAATTCTCACCGTACACTAAGTCTCGGTCGGAGTTGTCCGCTGACCGGGTGCCGGCGTATTAAACACACGTTATGAATATAATCCATTTTTTCCGTTTTGTCAATAAAAATATCATGAAAACTGATCCCGATAGCTTTTTTCAATTAGACTTTTTTGGTAGATAATGCTATGATTTCCTATATAGATATCGGGGTTAAAAGCCCCGACTTTAATACCTAAGGAGTGTTCATGATGACACGATTTGCTGAACCGCCCTGCGGTGATGACACATTTTTACAGGTACTGAAGGAGATGCCGGAAGTATCCGGCGGCGATTATATTAAGCTCTATCAAAATGCCGATAAAATGGCAGACGCCGCCCTTTGGGTACGCAAAAGGAGTGCTTCCTCCTACTGCCTGCTGCCCTTCTGCCATACACTGGAGGCTGAGGGCTACGGTGCAAATATCCAATCGGGAAATGCACTTTCCGCTTCCCGTCCCCAAAAAGCACGCTTTTTAACACTAAACGAGCTGATCGATGGGCTTCCCTCTCTTGATCTTACCACCGTGCGGATCCGGGAGACCCTGAAGGCCTGCCATCTTCTAAGGGCCTATGGAGAAAATGTCCTCTTTCAGGTCTCAGGCCCTCTCACGATCTTAGACTGTCTGATCCCCTCCGAGGTTCTGCTCCGTTCTCTTTTAAAGCAGCCCGAGCAGCTTTTTACCATATTAAACCGTATCGGAAAGGATCTGTTGGAGCTTATGCGGCTTGCAGAGGCTGCCGGCGCCGGGATCCTGAGCTTCTCTGACCCTATCGGAGCCCCCTCCCTTCTCGGCCCCAGACTTTCCGGAATGGTGGCAAGGGAGTTCACTCTGCCCTTTCTTAGAGAGGCTGACCATCTCTTAGACAGAAGCACGCTTATCCTTCTCTGCCCGAAAACGGCCCTCTCCCTGACGTCTTCCGGGCTGGCTTCATGGAAAATCCATCTGTTTAATGAAGCCATCTCCTACAGCGAAGCCGCCCTACAGCTGCGGGGAGACATACGCTTTGGCGGCAGCTCCTGCCCGAAGCTTCAATATCCATCCACTGAATTTCATGAGCTTATATTAAAGGAGACGACATGACAGAAAAAGAACGCCTTTTAACGATCTTAAAAAAAGGACACGCCGACCGCCCTGCCTGTATCTGTCCCGGCGGGATGATGAATATGGTAACCTCGGACATTATGGAGGCCTGCGGCATCCGTCTTCCCGATGCCCATAAGGATGCCGGACAGATGGCTGCCCTGGCGAAAACCGTCTATGAGACCGGCTGCTTTGAAAATGTCGGCGTTCCCTTCTGCATGACTGTCGAAGCCGAAGGAATGGGAGCTCCCTGTGATCTGGGAAGCAGCACCATCGAGCCCAGGGTGACGGGCTATGTGATCCGCTCCGTCAGCGAATACACAAACCTCACTCCCCTTGACCTGACAAGAGGCAGATGCCGTACTGTCCTTGAGGCGTTGTCGATCTTAAAAAGTACTTGTCCTACGCTTCCCGTTATCGGCAACCTGACAGGGCCCATCAGCACCGCCTCCTCCCTGATCGAGCCTATGGTGTTTTACCGTGAGCTGCGGAAAAAGAAGGAGGAGGCCCATGCGTTTCTGGATTTTGTTACCGGTGAGCTTCTGCGTTACGGACTGGCTCAGATCCGGGCGGGAGCAGACTGTATTGCGATCTCCGACCCCAGCGGCACCGGTGAGATCTTAGGCCCGCGTTATTTTGAAGAATTTGCCGTCCCATGCCTTAACCGGCTCACAGACGCTTTTCGTGAAGCAAATGCCGGAACGATCGTCCATATCTGCGGCCACATGGATCCGGTCTATGAGGAGGCGGCAAAGATCCACAGCCACGCTTTAAGCTTTGATGCCGTGGTCTCCATGAGGCAGGCCAGAGAACAGCTTCCCTGCCATGTCATTATGGGAAATATAAGCACCTACAGTTTGGAATTTAGTGATACAGAAAAGATCCGCGAGTTGACAAAGCATTGCCTGAAAAATGGTGTGGATATCGTTGCTCCGGCCTGCGGGCTCGGAATGAAGACCCCCTTGAAAAACGAACAGGCGATCTTAAATTATATGAAAGAGGTTTATCATGCCGACAATTAATATAGAAAGCGGCGGCTCCCTTTCCTGCCGCTCCGGCTGTATTCTGCTGGATGCCCTGCTCTCCGGGAACGCTTTTTCCGAAAGTCCCTGCGGCGGGCGCGGGCTGTGCGGAAAATGCCGTGTTACAGTCCTCTCCGGAGCTGTCTCCGAGATCACACCGGATGAGCGGCGGCTCCTTGATAAAGAAGAAATCAAACAGGGAGTACGTCTCTCCTGTATGACAAAGGTACTTGGAGACTGCTCGATACGGCTTCCCAAAAAGGAATCCGGCCACCGGATCCTTACCGGAGGCCTCCTTCCGGAATTTGACCGGGATCCTCTAAAGGGCTTTGGGATCGCAGCCGATATCGGAACCACAACGATCGCCCTCTCCCTGATGGATCTGGAAAGCGGAAAAGAGCTTTTCTCCGCATCGGACATCAACCCTCAGAAAATATACGGGCAGGACGTTTTGACCCGTATCAGCTACGAAATGGAGCATGGTGCAAAAGCTGTGGCAGATCTTCAGTCAGCCGTAATCGGCTGCATGAACCTCCTGATCTCCCGGCTTTGTAATGAGTCCGGTATCTCTCCGGAGCAGATCCTAAGGATCTCCGTTGCTGCCAACTGCTGTATGACACACATGCTGCTTGGAATAAATGCAGAGACTCTCGGTCGCTCTCCCTATCAGCCGGTCTTTACGGAGGCGAAAACAGTTTCAGCCGCAGCACTCGGCTTGAAGGCCGGGAAAGATACTCTCCTTTACTGTCTTCCGCAGATCTCTGCCTATCTTGGAGGAGATATCACCGCCGGCGCCACTGCCTGCCGTCTGTTTGAGGAGACAAGAACCGTTCTTTTTATCGATATCGGGACAAACGGAGAGATCCTTCTGACACATGGAGGACGGATCCTCGGCTGCTCCTGTGCCGCGGGCCCTGCTCTGGAGGGAATGAACATCAGCTGCGGGATGCGAGCTGCCGAGGGTGCCGTGGAGGATGTTCTGATCCACCGCGCCATCACGTTAAATACCATCGGCGATGCACCGCCCTCCGGTCTTTGCGGAAGCGGGATCTTAGCCTCCGTGCGCGAGCTTATAAAAGGCGGATATATAAAAAAGACAGGTGCTTTTGTATCGTGTGAGCTCCAACCGGAGCCAAGGCTTTTGATCCCGGACGGCTCACGAAGGAAGGCAGTTCTTTGCGGCACGCCGGAAATTTCCGTCACGCAGGAGGATATCCGTCAGGTACAGCTGGCAAAGGGAGCGATCCTTTCCGGCTTCACCGTTCTGCTCAGGGAAGCGGGGATATCCATGGAGGAGCTCGATCTTGTCATCGTTGCCGGACAATTTGGCAGCCATCTTCCGGTCTCCTCCCTGACCGGTATCGGCCTGCTTCCGGAGTGTCTCTCCGACCGTATCCTGTATGCGGGAAATACCTCAAAGACCGGCGCCGTTATGGCTCTTTTATCTGAAAAAGAACGAAGAAAAATGGAACATCTCGCAAAACAGATCGACCACATCGATCTTGTGACCACAAAGGGATATGAACAGATATTTGCACAATGTATGGCATTTCCGATAAAAGCAAAGGAGAATAAACATGAATAAAGAAGATCTTTTCCAACAGATCAGTGACAATGTGGTTGAAATGGAAGACGAAGCCGTAGAAGAATTATGTGAGCAGTCGCTCCGTCAGGGCATCGATGCCGCCGAGACCATTAACTGCGGTCTGATCCCGGGCATGGATCGGGTCGGCACCCTTTATGAAGAAGGGGAATATTTCCTCCCTGAGGTACTTACCGCCTCCTTCGCGTTAAACGCCGGTCTTGATATTTTACGGCCCCACATCAAAAAAGAAGAAAACAAAGAACGGATCCGCCTCGTCATCGGTGTTGTAGAAGGGGATACCCACGATATCGGGAAAAATCTGGTGAAGATCATGTCGGAATCGGCCGGCTTTGAGGTCATCGATCTGGGCCGGGACGTTCCTTTAGACCGTTTTATCGACACGGCAGAAAAAGAGCATTGTGATTTTATCTGTCTCTCCACCCTGATGACCACCACCATGCCCGGCATGAAGACCGTCATCGACCATTTAAAAGAAAGAAATATCAGGGATAAGTATAAAGTAATGATCGGAGGCGGCCCCGTTTCTCAGAAATTTGCCGATGAGATCGGTGCTGATGCCTACACTGTTGATGCAGCCTCCGCTGTTAGAAAAATGAAAGAGCTGAAAGGAATCCTGTCATGATAGAACAATACCTTCACGGACTTGAAATACCGAAGGATGAGCTGACCCCCATAGAGCGGAGCCGTCTTTTCGATGCCGGAAAAGAGATCGATCGTATCCCCTGCTGCCTTGACACAGGAGAGACTATGGCTCCCATGCTGGGGATCCCCATTGATGAGTATTACCACTCCTCCGAAAAAATGTGTCAGCTGGAGGAATGGCTGTTTGCAAATTTCCATTCAGACGGCGTCGGTCTCTCTACCACCCTCCGGGGTATGGCAGAGGCAATGGGATCAGAGATCAAATATTCACCGGACAATATTGCCCAGTTAAAAAAACCTGCCCTGACCTTAAAGACCATAGATGAAGCCCGTCTGGTGGATGTGGAAAAGGACGGACGGCTTCCTATTATTCTTGACGGCCTTAAAATGGTAAAGAAAAAGCTTGGCAGTCAGGTTCCGGTAAGTGGAACTGTCACAGGCCCCTTCACGATCGCCGCAATGGTGCTCGGAACCGAATACCTTCTCATGGGCATGATCAAAAAACCAGAAAAGATCAAACAGCTGATGGAGGTCATCGTTGAAAACAACAACCGCTATATCAAACGGCTCATTGATCTGGAGGTCGGCATCGGTTTTGCGGATCCCGTGAGCTCTACTGCCTTGATCAGCGTCGAACAGTACAGGGAGTTTTCCCTTCCTTACTTTCAGAAAAATGTCGATTATATAAAATCCCAGGGCCGTGGCTGCGGCCTGCATATCTGCGGCACGAGCCGAGGGCTCTGGGATCTTTTAAATACTACAGGCATCGGTACCTTCGGTCTGGATAACGTGGAAGACCTCGCGGAAGCAAAAGCTGTCCTCGGCCCTCATATGTGTATACAGGGAAATGTTCCTCCTGTAGAGGTCATGCGCTACGGTACGCCTCAGGATGTCCTGCACTCGGCGAAGGAATGCATCGAAAAGGGGCGCGGCTCGGCCCACGGCTATATTCTTACCTCCGGCTGTCAGATGCCGGTCAATACTCCGGCCTGCAATATGCAGGCCTTAATGGACGCGGCAAGGCTGTTCGGACGTTAGCCGCAAGGCAACCTACGGCTCATAGCCCGGCCCGATGGGGGCCTCTGTCCCGTCCGGTGCCGGTGTATCAAAGCCCGGGCCGATTCCTTCTTTATCACCGCCGGAGGGAGCCGATGCGCCCGGGCCAACCGGTCTTGTCTCGATCGGAGAGGCCGGTGTTTCCTGCGGACTTGTTTCTGTCGGTACATTTTCTGCTCCGGGCCCGACTGCTCCGGAAGCAGGCTTATCCGGCTTTGTTTCCGCCGGTGCGGTGGTCTGCGGTGTTTCTGTGGGAGCGGTTGTTTCCGGGGCTGCCGTCGTTGGCTCCTGCTTTGTTACCTCTGCCCGGCTGCTCTTTTTGGACTCCGTTCCGCTTAAGTGATAGCAAAGAACCGGATCTCCGGCTTTGATATTCTCAAAGATCGTTTTTGCTGTCTTTGGCGGCAGGTTGATGCAGCCGTGAGAACCGCCGGTCTTATAGATGCTTCCGCCGAAGCTTCCTCTCCAGGATGCGTCATGGAGGCCGATCCCCCCGTTAAAGGGCATCCAGTAGGATACCGGTGTTGCATACCCCACGCCTCGCAGAACTGCATTCCTCTGCTTATAGGTTAACGGATACGCACCGGAGGGTGTTGCCCAGCCCCGTGCCTCATTTCCCGACACAAAATCTGACTCCGCAAGAAGCTTTCCTTCCTTATAAAAATAGATATGCTGGGCCGTCAGATTAATCTCCACATAAGTATCACCGTAATCATTTGCTCCGTGACTTGCAGCCTTCTGCAGATATTTCGGCTCTTTTATCTTCTGCTCACCCGCCCTTACGATGGCGAGAAGCTCCTCTGTTTCCTTTTTCTGATCGATCCTCCAGCCATAGTTTCCTTTTGTAATCGTCACGACCGGTCCGTAAGATGTTTTAAGGGTCTTTTCCCGATAGGCTGTATCTCTTTTTCCTGCCAGCTCTTTTACATAAGAAGCGGCAAGGCTTTCATCAAGTACAGGACGGCTGCCTTCCATGCCAAGCCAGGTATGGATCACACTTCCGTCAAGGATCTCATTTTCATCTCCAAAGGTGTATGTAACGGAAGCACTCACATAACGGTTCATCTCGGAGAGTGCCGACAGAAGGCTCTCATCGGATTCCTCCATGGATGGCTTTGTATAGCATCCCTCTGCATCGAGATCGATATTTTCTGCAAGACTTTCAACCGCATTACTTACCGCCAGCTTAACATTCTCCCAGATAAGCTCTGTCCCCTGCTTTGCAGGAAGTATGGTGTAACACTTATTTTCCGTATCATACTCGGAGATCGCTGCATTTTCCGGCTCACGCATATTCGTTTTATCCATACATTTTAAGGCTCTTATCCGTTCGGAAAGCTTTTCCTCATCATAAACCAGCATCGTGTCGATCTGATGAGAGGAAACGGAGCGGATATGCCGGATCCATTGCCCGGGCTCCTGCTCCTCCAAAAGCTTTTCAAGGCTTCCGTCAAATTCTGTATGAAGCCCGATCTCCTCCCTGGTAATGGCCTCATCCTCTGTTTCTCTGGCAGCGACCGTAAGGGTGTAGTTCAGAAGCCCCTTTTCGATCTCAGCCTTCGCCTCATCAACGCTCTTTCCCGAAACATCGATCCCATTGACGACCGTATTCGGGAAAAAGGAGGTCTCATACTTTCCCGATTCCGTAAAGTAATATCCTGTTCCCCCTGCTGCCCCTAAAACCACAAGCACAGCCGCTGCAGCAATGAACTTACGGAGATTTTTTTTCGTTTTGGGCTCCGTCATCATCCTGCGGCTTCTGCCGCGCCGCATTTCCTGATTCTGTTTCAGCTCATCCCTGTTTTCTTCCATAATTTCCTTTCCTGAAAAAAGCGGACATTCGCCATCCGCTTTTGCTGCCTGCTCATGAACCAAGCTGCCACATCAAGTCAAATATTCACGGCACTTTTTAATGTCATGATCCAACTGCTGTCTCAGATCATCGATCGAAGCGAACTTACGCTCCGGCCGGATAAACTCCAGAAGCTCGACTTTTATCTGTTTTCCGTACAGGTCTCCGCTAAAATCATACAGATATGTTTCAACACCCGTCGGATTTCTTCCTTCGATCGTCGGCTTTTTTCCGATATTGGTAAGCCCCCCGTAAACCTTATCCCCCACTGTAACATGGGTCACATAGACACCAAATTTCGGAAGGTGCTTTTCCTCCGGAGGCACCAGATTTGCCGTCGGATAAAGCTTTGTATGCCCGATGGCATTCCCATGCTCCACCTCTCCGGTCACATAGTAGGTATACCCCAGCAGGCTGTTTGCCTTTCTGATGTTTCCCTCTGCAAGCATATCTCTGACAAAGGTACTGCTGATGATCTTTCCTTCCTCGTCCCGTGCCTTATCGACAACAAAAAATCTGTAATTATATTTTGGCGCCAGCTCCTCAAGAAGCTCCTTGTTTCCTGCCGCCTTATATCCAAAATGACAATCCGGCCCTGTAATGATGACACCGGCCTTCATCTTTCCCACAAGGATTTCTGACACAAAGCGCTCCGGCTCCATGTGGCAGACCTCCTCATCGAAGGGATATTCGACCAGATAATCCACACCGGCTTTGCAGAGAAGCTCGCTCCTCTCGGCATTTGTCATAAGCATAGTCTGAGGACGCCCCTTGACTAAGGACATCGGTGGTCTGGAAAACGTAAATATTGCCAGCTTAAATCCCTTTTCCTTCCACCGAAGCATCTCACCTACCAGCTTTTGATGTCCCAGATGAAGGCCGTCAAATTTGCCTATGCTCACTACCGTCGGCTCCTCGATCTGGAAATTTTTAATTCCTGCAATATACTGCATGCTGCTTCCTCCCGGAATATGAAGGCTCATAGAGCTCATCATCCTAGAAATATTTTTCTCGTATAAAACATGCGTTTTTCTTCCGAATATTCATATACGCCGATAAACTGTCCTTCCCTTCCGTACACACGGAAAGCAGCTTTATCCGCAACATCCTCTTTTTCTGTATAGCGGAACGGATTCCCGTTTCTCACCAGCTTATCCAGTCCCTCCTCTGCGGCACGAATCTCCCCATAGGAAGCAAAAACAGTTTCGATCGGAAGAACGGCCTCCGAAAGACACCCCTCATCCTTTCGTTTCTGAAGCTCTGCCAGGGTCAGGCTGTCCTCAATAAGAAAACGGTCTACCTTTGTCCGCAGAAGTGTTTTCATACAGCCTCCCACAGACAGCTTCTCGCCGATATCATGGCAGAGAGTACGGATATACGTTCCCTTTGAGCAGGAAACCGTCATAACGACCTCCGGAAGACAGATTTCTTCGATCCGGATGTCATAGATCGTTACCGGACGTGCCTTCCGCTCTACTACGATCCCCTCGCGGGCCAGATCACAGAGCTTTCTGCCATTTACCTTGAGGGCAGAATACATGGGCGGGATCTGGTCATAATTGCCGATAAAAGAAAGGACCGCTTCTCTTACCGCCTCCTCAGAAAGCCCCTCTGTACTTTTTTTTGCAAGTATGGTACCCGTTGTATCCTGTGTATCTGTATCGGTCCCGAGAAGGAGGGTAGCCCGATACGTTTTATCATGATCTGTCAGCATGTCGCAGAGCTTTGTCCCTTTTCCGGCACAGACCGGAAGGACGCCCTCTGCCTCAGGATCCAGTGTTCCTGTATGACCGACCTTTTTCTGTCCCAGGATCCCTCGCATTTTGGCTACGACATCAAAGGATGTATAGCCCTTTTCTTTATATACATTGATTATTCCATCGTACATTCTAACACCCGGTCTGTTCTTTTTTCATTTCATCCCACTGCTTTTTGATCTCCGCGGAAAGCCCGGAAATGATCTCCTCCACCGTACCTGTCACCGTACATCCGGCTGCCTTTACATGACCGCCGCCGCCAAAGGCCGCCGCGATCCGGCTAAGATCCAGATCTGTGCCGGTCCTTAAGCTGACTTTATACTCCGACGGATTTCCGGTCTCATAGATGAGCACAGAGCATTCCACACCCTCGATGGATCTGAGCTGTTCTGCTATTCCGTCTGTTGATTTTACCGTACAGCCGTTTTTTTTCAGCTCCTCCTGCGTCACCACGGTATAGATACAGCGGCCGTCCAGAAACAGCGTGCTGTCTAACAGAGCCTCACCGTGTACGCGGGCCTGCCCGTAGGTCTTCATATAGAAGCTTTCATCTATGATCTTAGGAAAATCGATCCCCTTTTCCATCAGTATGCCGGCGATCTCCATGGTGCGCCGGGAGGTGCAGGAATACCGGAATACGCCGGTATCATGGACGATTCCTGTATACAGACATTCTGCCACGGCAAAGCTTATTTTATCCTCATCCAGAAGCTCAAACAGCACTTCACTGGAGGAGCTGGACTTCGGTGCGATCACATTGACTCTCCCCATGCCCTTATTGGTAATGTGGTGATCGATGCAGATGCTGTCTTTTGCACTCTCAAGATAAGGAGCAAAGGCCCCCAGTCTTTTCGGATCGCTGGCATCCAGCGTAATACAAAGATCAAAGCTCTTTTCCGGGTCATAGCTGTTAATTACCTGATCGTAGCCTTTCAGATAACCGAATTTGACTCCCATCGGCTCCAGAAATACGGACACCTCAAGGTCACTGTAGTTTTCAGACAGGTAATTATACATTCCCAGACAGGAGCCGATACAGTCTCCATCCGGGTTTACGTGGCCAAGTATGACCGATGTTTTCTTATCCTTTAAAATCTCTTTTAAAATATCCATCCGGAACCTCTCCTTGTTTCCATCCGTGATCAGCCGCTTACTGACCGATATCCTTACCTGTCGTCTTCCGCTTCCTGCTCGTTTTCATCCTCCGGAAGCTCCTTTGTCACATCATCGATCAGCTTCGACATGCGGACGCCGTATTCGATGGACTGATCTAAGATAAAGGAGATCTCCGGTGTATTCCGAAGATTTACCTTCTTCGCGAGCTGGGTACGGATATATCCCTCTGCGCTCTTTAAGCCCTTGATGGTGTCCTTTGCGTGCTCCTCGTCCGCCAGAACGCTGATATACGCCTTGCAATATTTAAGATCCGGTGTCACCTGAGCCAGTACCACGCTGGTCATCGGATGGATCCGCGGGTCCTTCAGCTCAAGACGGATAATGTCACTCAATGCCTTCTGCACTTCTCCGTTGATTCTTGTATTTTTAATACTGTTTTTACGCATGATTCTCCTTTTCTATGCTGATACCCACAGCTCTGAAAAATACAGATGAGGCCGGCGACCGTTTACACAGTCAGTCGGCCCATCTTTAATCGCTGTTTCTAAGGGGCTCCTATCTCGGAACCTCTACCATAATATAGATCTCGATCTGGTCATCCTCCTGCAGATCGTTAAAGCCGTCAAATACAAGACCACACTCGTAGCCTGCATTTACTTCCTTTACATCGTCCTTGAAACGCTTCAGGGAAGAAAGAGCGCCCTCAAAGATCTGCTCTCCGTCACGGGTGATGCGGGCCTTGGAGCCACGGCTGATCTTACCGTCAAGCACATAAGAGCCAGCGATCGTTCCGACACCGGAGGCCTTGAAGGTCTGACGTACCACTGCATGGCCTGTGACCTTTTCCTCGTAGACCGGATCCAGCATTCCCTTCATGGCTGCCTCTACATCCTCGATCGCCTGATAGATCACGCGGTATAAGCGCATATCCACCTTCTCGCGGTCCGCAATGGATTTTGCCATTGCATCCGGACGGACATTGAAGCCGATGATGATGGCATTGGAGGCAGACGCCAGCGTAACGTCGGATTCGTTGATCGTACCTACGCCGCCGTGGATCACCTTGATAACAACTTCTTCGTTGGAAAGCTTCACAAGACTCTGCTTTACCGCCTCTACGGAGCCCTGAACATCCGCTTTTACGATGATCGGAAGCTCCTTCACGTTTCCGGCCTTGATCTGTGAGAACAGATCATCCAGAGATAATTTGGCCTTTGTATCCTCGATCAGCTTATTCTTTCCTTCTGCGATAAATGTCTCTGCGAAGCTTCTTGCCTCTTTCTCGTTCTGGAGTGCCATAAATACTTCACCGGCATTCGGTACGTCATTAAGACCTAAGATCTCGACCGGTGTAGACGGGCCTGCCTCCTTCACGCGATTTCCCTTATCATCCATCATTGCACGCACCTTACCGTAGCATGCACCTGCTGCGATGGAATCACCAACCTTTAAGGTACCCTTCTGAACAAGAACGGTTGCCACCGGGCCGCGTCCCTTATCAAGCTGGGCCTCGATCACAAGACCTCTTGCCTTACGGCGCGGATTTGCCTTTAATTCCTTTACCTCGGCGGTTAAAAGGATCATTTCCAACAGCTCCGGGATACCCTCTTTTGTATGAGCGGATACCGGACAGAAGATGGTGCTTCCACCCCAGTCCTCCGGAATGAGCTCGTACTCGGAAAGCTCCTGCTTTACACGCTCTACATTGGCGCTCGGCTTATCGATCTTGTTTACGGCAACGATGATCTCTACACCGGCTGCCTTCGCATGGTTGATCGCCTCGACTGTCTGGGGCATAACGCCGTCATCTGCTGCAACAACAAGGATTGCGATATCCGTAGCCTGTGCACCTCTCATACGCATAGCGGTAAATGCCTCATGACCCGGTGTATCCAGGAAGGTGATCTTCTGGCCATTGCACTCTACCACATAAGCACCGATATGCTGGGTGATGCCGCCCGCCTCACGCGATGTCACATTGGTCTGACGGATCGCATCAAGAAGGGAGGTCTTACCATGGTCAACGTGTCCCATTACGCAGATTACCGGCGGTCTCGGAACCATATCCTTCGGATCTTCTTCTTCCTCCTTAAGGAGCTCCTCGATCACGTCGATCTTTTTCTCCTTCTCGCAGAGTACATCGTACTCCATGGCGATCTCCTCGGCCTTTTCAAAGTCGATCTCCTGGTTGATGGTAACGATGGTTCCCTGTAAGAACAGCTTTTTAACGATGGCAGAGGGCTGGAGCTTCATCTTTTCAGCCAGCTCCTTGATCGTGATAACCTCCGGAACTACGATGGTCTTGATCTCCTCGACCTTCGCCTCCTCCTTCTTCGGCTGCTGCATTACAGGCGCCTTAACGCCCTTTCCGCCCTTGGAATTCTTTCCTCTTAATTCTTCGTCACGATCCTTTTTCGCATCGTGCTCTTTCTTGTATACGTTCTTGCTGACCTTTGTATTCTGCTGCTTCTGGGCTAACGGTGTGTCGTATGACGGCTTCGGAATGTTCAGTCCGCGTCCGTCGCGGCCGCCCTGACGATTTCCGCCGTCACGGCTTCCGTAGTTACCCTGACGGTCTCCGCCCTCGCGGTTTCCATAGCCGCCCTGACGATTTCCGCCATCACGGCTTCCGTAACCACCCTGACGATCTCCGCCCTCGCGGTTTCCGTAGCCGCCCTGACGATTTCCGTAGCTTCCCTGACCGTCGCGGTTTCCGTAGCCGCCCTGACGGTTCTGACCGTCGCGGTTTCCATAGCCGCCCTGACGATTCTGGCCGTCACGGTTTCCATAGCCCCCCTGACGATTCTGGCCGTCACGGTTTCCGTAGCTTCCCTGACGGTCTCCGCCCTCGCGGTTTCCATAGCCGCCCTGACGGTTCTGGCCGTCACGGTTTCCGTAGCCGCCCTGACGATTCTGACCGTCACGGCTTCCATAGCTTCCCTGACGGTTCTGGCCGTCACGATTTCCGTAGCTTCCCTGACGATCTCCGCCGTCACGGTTTCCGTAACCACCCTGACGGTTCTGGCCGTCACGGTTTCCATAGCCCCCCTGACGGTTTCCTCCCTCGCGGTTTCCGTAGCTGCCCTGACGGTTTCCTCCCTCGCGGTTTCCGTAACCACCCTGACGGTTCTGGCCATCACGGTTTCCATAGCCGCCCTGACGGTTTCCTCCGTCATGATTTGCCGTGCTCTCTGTCGATGCTGCTGACACCGTTTCTGCCGGGGCCGGTGCTGCTGCCGGTTTTTCCGCCTGCGGTGCGGCTGTCGGAGCCGGAGCTGCTGCCGGTTTCTCTGCTGCCGGGGCTGCTGCCGGCTTTTCAGCTTCTGCCGGCTTTGCCGGTCTCTGGCTCTGGGCCTGATTTCTTCCCTGACCCGGACGTCCCTTCTGGGCGCTGTTCTGCGGACGGAAAACCACAGCCTTTCTCTTGGTCACAGTAGATGCCGCTTCCTTATTTTCTCCGGCTGCCTGCTCCCTGTTTAATCCTGCTTCCTTTTCATCTCTGTTATTCTGCAAAATATCTGTAACCTCTTTATTTGTCTTTCCTGAATCCTTCGTCATATCGTTACCCATCACACTCACTGCCTCCATTCACATCAATCTGCTTTCTGATCGCCTCGGAAAAACCGGGATCCACTACTGCCAAGGACGCTCGCATTGCCTTTCCGGTCGCGTGTCCCAACTCATCCTTGCTTCCAAATTCGTAATAGGGGACTTCATAGTAAGTACACATATTCCGGAACAGCTTTTTCGTATTCTCAGAAGCCTCCTCTGAAACGAGACAGAGATACGCTCTCCCGGACTTCACTGCCTTTTCCGTTGAAAATTCGCCGCTCTGTACTTTTCCGGCTTTTTCCGCCAATCCCAGAAGGCCCAATACTCTGTTTTTATTTATCAATCTGCTCCATCTCCTTTTCCAGGATCTCGTAAACCTCTTGGGGAATCGCCATTTTGAAAGAACGCTCCAGCCCTTTTCCCTTTACCGCCTTCTTAAAGCACTCCATAGAAGGACAGATATAGGCACCGCGCCCGTTCTTTCTGCCTGTTGCATCAATGGTGATCTGCCCGTCCGTACATCTGAGGACACGAATCAGGTCCCGTTTATTTTTCATTTCTCCGCAGCCGATACACTGTCTCTGCGGGAATTTCTTATCTGTACTCACTCCTCGATCACTTCTCTCCTATTCTTCAGATGATTCTTCATGGGCAGCTTCTGCTTCCGGAGCATCATAACCGCCTTCTGTTTCGATCACGCCTTCAAAGCCTTCCTCATAGCCTTCAAAGTCTGCTCCGTCGAAAAGTCCCATTTCTCTTGCCTGAGTCTCGCTCTTAATATCGATCTTGTAAGTCGTAAGTCTTGCAGCCAGTCTCGCATTCTGGCCTTCCTTACCGATTGCTAAGGATAACTGGTTATCCGGTACGATAACCTGTGCCTCCTTCGCATCCTCATCGGCAACAACCGCGATGACCTTTGCCGGGCTTAATGCATTTTCGATCAGGAATGCCGCGTTATCATCCCAATTGATGATATCGATCTTCTCACCGCGAAGCTCGTTTACGATGGCATTGACTCTCGCGCCGTTTAATCCGACACAGGCTCCTACCGGATCCACGTTCGGGTCTGTAGAGCTTACTGCGATCTTTGTTCTGGAGCCGGCCTCTCTTGCAATCGCCTTGATCTCAACGGTACCGTCACGGACCTCTGCGATCTCCGCCTCAAATAATCTCTTGACCAGATCCGGATGGGTACGGGATACGGAGATCCTCGGTCCCTTCGGATTATCCTTAACTTCAAGGATATAAACCTTGATACGCTCTGTTCTCTGGAACACCTCACCCTTGACCTGCTCAGATTCCGGGAGGATAGCGTCTACCTTACCGAGATCGATGCTGACATTTTTTCCGATATAACGCTGAACGATACCGGTCACGACCTCCTTCTCCTTGCACTGCCACTCGCTGAGCTGGGATTTTCTGCTTTCCTCACGGATCTTCTGCAGGATCACGTTCTTCGCATTCTGTGTCGCAATGCGACCGAACTCGTGGGAATCAATGGGAACCTGAACCACATCACCGATATCAAACTTCGCGCCTCTCATCCTTGCATCTGCAAGGCTGATCTGAGTTACCGGATCTTCCACGTTTTCAACCACTTCTTTTTCTGCGTACACAGAATAATCGCAGCCCTCACGGTCAATGATGACCTTCACATTGTCCGCTTTTCCGAAATGGTTCTTACATGCCGTAAGAAGCGAGTTCTCGATGGCCTCCAGCAATGTATCCTTGCTGATATTATACTCTTTTTCCAGCACGTTCATTGCTTCCAACAGTTCCTTGTTCATTTTTTATCCTCCTTTAAAAATCGAATGCCAGACGGATCAAGGCAATATCTTTTCTGTCAAATGTGCTTTCTTCCCCATCCTCATAACGGATCGTCACCGTATTCTCGTCATAAGCGGTCAGGATGCCGGTGAAGTCCTTCTGTCTGTCAACTGCGCGGTAAAGCTTGATCTCCACCTGTTCTCCCAGACTTCTCTTAAAATCCTTTTCTTTTTTTAACGGTCTTCCCAGTCCCGGAGAGCTTACCTCCAGGATATAGCTGTCATCAATAAAATCCTTTTCATCCAGCCAGTCACTTAAACGTCTTGAGACCATCTCACAGTCGTCAACGGTAAATCCGCCTTCTTTATCAATGTAGGCTCTCAAATACCAGATCCCGGCTTCTTTTACATATTCCACGTCCACCAGCTCATACTGGTTCTCCTCCATAATAGGCATCAGGAATTCCTCTACCCTTGCCTCATATTCTTCGCGTTTCGCCATACCTCCACCGCCTTTCCGTCAGATGATACAAAACGAAAGAGTGGACTGATTTCGTCCACTCTTTTTTACCGGTTACTTATGCTATCAATGTTATGATATCACACTTTACTTTAAAAAGCAAGCGTTTTATCCTGCTCTTTTCCCTACTCTTTCCCAAGACGCACCTTTTCCAGATATTCTCTGGTCTCCTCGCTCGCATGGGACAGCAGATAGTTTTTACCGCTCCTCTGGCGCTCCTTTATTTTTCCCTTTTCCTCGGCGATCAGCTGGTTTACATATTCCACATCTTCTTTTAAATCCCTCGCCGAAAGGAGAAAACAGCCCTGTCCGCGAATAATCAGCTGCTCCAGCCCGTCCGAGGTCGCCACCGTCACCCGATATTTCGGCCCGATCTTATGAGCAAGCTTTTCAATATACTGGTCTGCCGTTTCCGCTTCCTTTGTATACACGACATTGATATTGTGGTATTTTAATGCCTCTCCGGTGTTCCCCGTTACCTTATATGCGTCAAATACAAGGATTAGGGTACATTTCTTATATCCCTGATAATTGCATAGGATATCCATCAGCCGGTATCTGGCGCCGTCAATATTTACCTTTGCAAGCTCAGAAAGCTCCTCCCAGGCAAAGATAATATTATAGCCGTCTACAAGCAGGTATTCCTCGACCGGTTCTTCTTCTTCCTTTTTCTTTTTTCCCGCAGCCTGCTCCGCATTTCCGGCACGGATCACCCTTACGGAATCACCTGCGGAGGGTGACGGACGCCGTATTTCCCCATAGGTGCGTTCAAAAATCGCCTGCAGCTCCTTGTCCTCATATAAGGACGCCGAAAGCCTTTGAGGACTCCGGGAGGCTGTGGTTTGCACCTTTTCCTCCTGCTTTGCGGCTCCCTTCTCAATGGCTGAAGCCTCCTTTGCTCCCAAGGCCCGGCGGACAGCCACCGGCGTCGGAATATGCATATAGCTCTTTACCTCATCCCACGGAACCACAAAACCGGCTCCATGAGAACAGAAAACAGAACCGGCGGGATCCTGAAGATCCGTATCAAAATCGTAGCCGATGCTTTGGATCACTTCTTCCTCATTATGACACGGCTCGTAGCCCATAAGGCTTAAGGACAATCTGCCTCTGCCGCGGGTATAGGCCACCACCTCTCTCTGGTAATCACGCATCGTAACTACAGGGGCATTTCCTCGTAATACTGCCATCCCCTTCTCCTGCTCCGGTGCGTCAAAGCTTCCCTGCAGCCTCTCGATATCTGCCATGGCTCGTCCTACCGATTCTGCCGGAACCTCCAACACAAACTCATAGTATGGCTCCAGAAGCCTGCATCCGGCCTCTTTAAGGCCCTGTCTTACCGCCCGGTACGTTGCCTGCCGGAAATCTCCGCCCTCCGTATGCTTCACATGGGCACGCCCGGCGATCAGGGTGATCTTCATATCCGTGATCTCGGAGCCGGTTAAGATGCCCCGGTACTTCTTTTCCTCCAGATGGGTCAGGATGAGCCGCTGCCAGTTCTTATCCAGCATATCCTCGCTGCATGACGTTTCAAACACAAGGCCGCTTCCGGTTTCTAACGGCTCTAAAAGCAGATGAACCTCCGCATAATGGCGAAGCGGTTCATAATGGCCCACGCCCTCCATCGGTGCCTTGATGGTTTCCTTATATACGATATTCCCGTTTCCAAACTCCACAGGGATCCCAAAGCGCTCCTTGATCTGGCTCTTTAATATCTCTGTTTGCACCTCGCCCATGACCTGAGCCTGTATCTCCCCAAGTTCTTCCTTCCATGTAATGTGGAGCTGTGGATCCTCATCCTCAAGGATCCGCATATTTTTAAGCATCGTGTGGGCATCACATCCGGGCGGCAGGAGTACCTGATAAGTAAGCACCGGCTCCAGAAGCGGACTTCCCGATTCCGCCTCAAACCCGAAGCCCTGACCGGGTCTTGTATCCACAGGCCCCGTCACCGCACATACGGCACCTGCCCTGACCTCTCCCACAGTCTCAAATCGAGAGCCTGAGTAGATCCGGATCTGATTTACCTTTTCCGCTTCCCCATCCTTTAAAAACTCCTTTGCCTTAAGGCTGCCTCCCGTTATTTTTAAATGCGTCAGCCTGTTTCCCTGCTCATCTCTCGAAATTTTAAACACCTTTGCCCCAAATTCAGCCGGATATTCCGGATAGGAGATAAACTCCTCAAATCCGGTAAGAAATTCCTCCACCCCGGTAAGCTTTAAGGCGGATCCGAAATAACAAGGGAAGACGCTTCTGCTGCGGATCGCCTCCCTCACGGCAGATGGCCTGAGGCTCCCGGTATCCAGAAATTCCTCAAGAAGCTCCTCACTGCATACAGAAAGCTCCTCAAGCTGCTCTGTGCTTCCTCCCTCTGCCGTAAGCCCGGTAAAGTCGATCACCGCGCCATCGAGCCGTTTTTTCAACTCCTCCAAAAGCCGATTTTTATCCGTGCCGGCCTGATCCATTTTATTGACAAACAAAAAGACCGGGATGCGGTATCTCTTTAAAAGACGCCACAGGGTTTCCGTATGCCCCTGCACGCCATCTGCTCCGTTGATCACCAGAATAGCGTAATCCATGATCTGCAGAGTCCTCTCCATCTCCGCCGAAAAATCAACATGTCCCGGCGTATCCAGAAGGGTCATTTTTGTATTTTTCAAAGAAATCTCCGCCTGTTTGGAAAAGATCGTGATCCCCCGGGCTCTCTCCAGCTCGTAGGTATCCAGAAACGCGTCCCGGTTATCGACCCGTCCCAGCTTTCGGATACCTCCCGTCACATATAAAATTGCCTCTGAAAGCGTTGTTTTTCCTGCATCCACATGGGCCAGCAGCCCGGTACAAAGATGTTTTTCTGTTTTATTCACTTGCTGTTTTCCCATGCTCTGTTTCTCCTTATATCGCTAATTGTAGTCTTTCGATTATTTTCCCGTCCTTTTTTTGCCTATGTTACATTGTTATTTGTTGTATTTTATATTGTATTTTGTTCTATCTTGAGCCTTCTGTCTTTTCTATACTATTTTACTAT
>ENA-UESP01001159-UESP01001159.1-human-gut-metagenome-genome-assembly--contig:-NODE-1159-length-19075-cov-5.510475_pt1 | contig 19075 bp, 5 predicted proteins | sample MGYA00243003_ERZ508004 | MGnify/ENA primary metagenome ERZ508004 (study PRJEB26167, sample SAMN06115443) | human gut metagenome | host: Homo sapiens | place: China:Henan | collected 2015-07-29 | study...
AGCGTGTGTGCCCAAGGGCTTTGCAAGGACGCAAAGCTAACTAAGCACGCCCAGACGCTCGCCCTACGAAAAGCCGGTGGGATAGTGCAAATGCAAAACAAACGGAACGTTCATTAAAAGGCGAGGGTGTGAGCGATTTTCGAGGAATAGTGCGGGTTTGGGAGGGTTGGTGCAGATAGGGAGCAATCCCTCCGGTAGTCGCCCGAATTTTTTTCGGGCAACAGAAGTTCGCCTTTGACAAGGGAGGCAAGGATATGGTGCGGGGCAAGGGATAGTGCGGAAAATCTCATTGATGGTGCGGATGGGGAGCAATCCCTCCGGTAGTCGCACGAATTTTTTCGGGTGATAGCACCTCCCCTTTTTCGAGGGGAGGCAAGGACGTGGTGCTGAGCAAGGGATAGTGCGGATACGAAGCCGTACAAGCACACGCAGACGCTCGCCCTACGAAAAGCGAGAGGAATAGTGCAAATACGAAGCCGTACAAGCACACACAGACGCTCGCCCTACGAAAAGTGGGTGGGATAGTGCGAGGCGAAGGATGGTATAGCAATCCCTCCGTCTTGACAGCAGAAAAGTTTGATAAATAAAAAAGGTAGGCGTGTCACAAACAGAAAGCAACAATATCAAGGCTTGTGCCTTGCCGTCAAGCCACCTCCCTTTGACAAGGGAGGCAAGTGTGATAGTGCTTTTCGAGGGATAGTGCTTGGTGATATATTTCACCTGACCGGTGGCTGTAGGGCGCCGTTTTTTTGTATTATGTGCCGCATTTATGACCGTTTGCGCCGTTATAACAACCGTTCGTGCCAAAAAGTTGAAATCGCAAAGCGAATGAGTTATGATATAATTATAAAATTATAAGGGGGAGAAGTATGCTCATCTGCGTTTACGATACCGCAAACGAGGCGGAGATACTGAAAGCGAAAATAACACAGATCGCAACGGCAGCATATCGAAGAATTGCCTACAGGGTATGTCAGAGGTATGAGAGCTTTGTGACGGAGTGTAAGACGGCTGACCTTATAATCGTGCTTGCCGACGGAGCGGACGGTATGGAGGGCGTTATTGCGGCGAAGAATGCCGACAGGGACACGCCTGTAATATGGCTGTCGGACGATGAGGGATTCGGGGCGCAGTCATACAGGCTTGGCTGTACCTATTTCCACAAGAAGCCAATACCGCTTGAAAAGCTGAAGGAGGCACTGCATAAGTGCAGGTGCATGGCATAAGCACGGGTAAATCTACAGGAGGAAAAACATGAAGAAAAAATTTGTACGGCTCATAAGTGCGGTGCTGTCTGCGGCAATGACGCTGACGGCTGTACCGCTATCGGCATTTGCCGAGGGCGAGGGACATACGCATGACGGCGAGAGCAATGTCATCACGACACCGCTTGATTTCAGAGAAAAGACGGCGGACGAAAACGGTGTCGGCTGGAGCTGGGATTATGACACAAAGACGCTGACGCTTGACGGAGTGAACATTCAGGCGACAACAGAAGAGAATATGATGAGCGTCGTAACAGTCCCCGACGGTACGAAAATAGTGCTGAACGGTGAAAACACTATCGTACAGACGAACACCGATGACAGCGATACATACGTTCTCAGTGCCGTAAATACGGATACTACTAACTGTGACGGCACAATGACGATCAGCGGCAACGGTGTGCTGAATGCAGAGAACCGCTCTACAGACAGTATGGCACGCTCTCTCGGCGGATCAATAATCCTGAACGGCGGTACAGTAAACGCAACAGGTACTGTAAAGACAAATTCGCTTGAAATACATAATGACGGTGTGCTGAACGCAAATGCGACAACTGCATCTTTTGAGGGTGTGGCTGTCAATGTCAGCCGTGGCATTACTGTTGACGGCAACGGCAGTCTTACTGCAGTAGGTTGTGCTAATGAATCTACGTTAAACAGTGCAATATTGCTTACCAGTAATTTCGACAAAATTTCCGTCAGCGAAAACGGCAGTATTACTGTGCCTGAAGGCAATGCAGCAAGAGTCGGAATATACTACAGCGGAAACAACGGCGACGGAATGGATGCCGAAATAAGCGGCGGTAAGGTCACTGCTTACGGTGCTAAGTATGGCATTTACAAAGTAAACCTTATAATGAGCGGTACAGGCTCGGTTTACACTACGGGCGGTTCATACGCTATCGGACAAACTTCGCCGGAAATAGACATGGATGAATTAATAGTAAGGGGTTCTGCCGATTTCAAGGCTGAGGAAAGTGCTGTGACAGGCGAGGTCGAGCTTAAGGACGGCTATTATGAGATTGGCGGAGCAGACGCTAAGACGGTAGTTATAAAGCCTGATACTTCTCCCCGTATAATACTCGGAAAGCAGACAGGAATATTCAAGACGGAAGAGTATGAAATAATTGAAGGCATGACTGATACCAAGCTCAAGGGTACGGTTTACTTTGATATTACTCTGAAGAATATGAGCGATGAAGAGTTTGCAGACGCAAGAGGCTATTTCGGCGGCGATGAACCCGATTTATCAGCAAGCATAATCAAGACCGATTACGGCTGGGTGTGCATGGTCTGCGATACCGAGTTTTCGGTTACATACGACACTGATAATACTCTTACAATAAAGTGCGGAGATATTGTATCCAATACCGTTCAGGTAAAGTCGAATGCAAACCGTTTCAACAAGGTTACACAGGGTGACAACACAAACAGAACGGTTTTCTATACAAACACTTCGCAGGAAGAGAAGGACAATTACAAGCTTGTAAGCACCTATACGGTTGACAGTGAAAGCATAAGCTATAACTGGTACAGTACGAACAGTGCATACAGTGCAGATGAGCTCGGTGCGGCAGTATCCGGAAGCAACGGCGAATTCAAGCTTGCGGATAATATTCCTGCCGGAAATTATGTTCTGTATTGTGATATAACCTATTCAGACGGTGACAGCACAGAAACTGTTACAGAAAAATTTACATTTACATATAAAGAATGTGCACATGAAAACGGTTATTCCGACGGTAAATGCACAAACTGCGGAGCGTTATGTGATCACAGCAATATTGATATTGACACGGGTAAGTGTAACGAGTGTGCGCATCAGTTTGTTGCTACGATCAGCACAGACGGCAGTGCGCCGACAGACTATGACACGCTCGCAGACTGCCTTGACAGCATTACTGCCGATACCGGAAACTATGTTAAGATCTATCAGGATATCGGCGATGCATCGGCAACTGCAGCTTTAGATACTATAGATGTAAATCACAATGTTATGATCGACCTTAACGGTCGCAAGCTGAACAATATCAAGCTTGGGGTCAACAAAGACGTCACACTTACATTAACCGGCACAGCGGGCAGTTATGTTAAGCAGGTGTATGTTCGCAAAGGCGGATCATTCATAATTGACAGCGTTGCAAATGTAGAATTTGATACAATTTTTGTTGAGGCAGGTGCAGGGCTTGCTGTAAACGATGGTGCAAAAGTAACTACAGCGTCTTTGACTGTGAAGGCATCCGTGAATGATGACGGAACTACAACGACATCTGTAAAGCTTGCTACGGGAATGAAGATAGGTGGGCTGACATATTGGCGCCAAGATGGTTCCGGATTACTGAAATTAGGCAATCTTCTTGATGTTACCCGGCAGGCACTGCAATATGACGAAAGCGGCGAGTATCATGATCTTTATAAAGAATTTGTAAGTAAGGGTTTACCCGTTGCGCTTACTGTTGTAGAGCATACTGACGCTGACCACAAATACGGCAGTGGAACAGGCAGGTGCGAGAAGTGCGGAAAGCCCTGCGAGCATGGCGGTGATATAAACACGGACACCGGCATCTGCTCAATCTGCGGTGCGGTTGTGTCTGTCGCAATCTATACAAGTGCAGACGGAAACTTATCATCTTATTTAGATGCCGATGAGCTTCACTCTTTACTGAATGAATACAACGGAAGCGGCACGATAAAGCTGTTTAAGGATTATTCTAAACCAAGCGCTCAGTATGACTTATACGGAGAGCTTACAATTGACGTAAACGGACGCCAATTTAATATCCGGAGTATTACTCCTTGCAAAAACGGAAAGCTTACGATCAAAAACAGCGGCAATCCGGTTATGCTCGGTTGTAATGTATATCCGACAAGCGACCCTTCCTACGCCGGCGGTACGCTTATAATAGACGGCGATGTAGTTTTAGACACTTCGATCTATGTATATGATTCGAGTACGGTTATACTGAAAGACGGTACATATACTGCCGGACTTTACGCAAGGGACAGCAAGACATTATATGATATGCTCGGCGAGGGTAAGGCTTTCTTCAAGACTGACGGAACTCTTTTCAACGCAAGCGTTAAGGAAATATCAAGCAGTGAAACGCTGACAGTCAAAGACCACAGCCATACCTATACTGACGGCAAGTGCGACTGTGGATATGTTTGCCCTCACAGCGATGTTGACAGCGAAACGGGTAAGTGTACAGAGTGTGGATATCAGTATGCGGCTGTTATCGTAAAGGACGGGGCTGTAGCTTCCGTTTATGAAGAAAATGAGATGGGAGCGGCTTTTGAAGCGGCTGACAGAGAAGCAAACACCGGCTGTACATTAAAAGTATACAAGAATTATACAGGCAGCTATACAACACTCAGCGGTAAGTTCACGCTGTGGATCGCTGAGAAAGCCAATGTAGGTACGTTAACTGTTTCGGGAGATATAACCGTTACGGGATCGGGAAAAAATAATAGTTTTTATGGCGATTTCAAAGTAGCGAACGGCGGTAAGCTGACATTTGACGAAAACTGCGGCGCTATGGGAACTGTGTCGGTAGGTGCAGGTACATTTGACTGCTATTGTTCAATCGGCATAACACTCAATATAAACGATGCAAGCAGTGACGTAATTCTTCACGGCGGATCTTTCAGAAAAATATGCTATAACGGCGGCGGGGACAGAGCAAACGCAGAAATACTGACTTTGTTGGCTGAGAACCGTATGTTTATGAAGTATCCCAATGCTGAGCCGATAGACGGCTCAAAAACACTGTTGAAAGACGGTCTTGCAACTGTTTTTATAGCATCACATGAAGATCACAGTTACGACAGCACAACGGGCAAGTGTACGATTTGCGGTAAGCGGTGCGGTCATACGGATGTTGACAGCAAAACAGGTGTATGCCTTACCTGCGAATATCAGCTTACTGCGGGCGTTTCGGGCGTGGGAACAGCGAAGTATTTTGATAATATAGACGACGCTTTTACTGCGGCATTATCGGAGGTAAACAGCGGCTGTACGCTGACATTGTATAAGCACTGCGAGATCACACAGAACGCAGATATCGGCAATACAACGGTTACTGTCGATGTGAACGGATATTCACTCGGCGGAGAGGCGGATATAAGTGTAAATAACGGTGGTGTGCTGTACCTTAAGGACAGCAGGAAAAGCACCTACTACGGATGCATAGACGCACCTTTTAGTGTAAACGGCGGTACGCTTATAAACGGTACTGCAGACGGCGGCAGTTCAGCCGCAGATGTACTCAATTTAGTCATTAACAGTGCTAAGTGTGTCGAAATATACGGCGGCATATTTGAGAATGTTTATATTGCACACGCAAGCGGTGTAGTTTTATACGGCGGAAGGTACAACACCATCTGCGGCGAGGAAAGCGACAGCACACCTGTAAACACTCTGCTTGCAAAGGGTTATGCATTTGCGACCTTAAACAGTGTCACACATCTCCCCGAAAGTATAGTTGACGGCAGTGCGAAGACGATCGGCGGAAACCTTACAAATGTCATGGTTGTAGCACATACTCATACATACACCGAAACAAATACAAAGTGTGCGTGCGGTGCTGTGCTTTATGCAAAGGTGACATCAGCCGACGGTACTACTAACGAATATTTTGACAGCATTGAGGAAGGCTTATTATATGCCGATAAGGCTGAAAACAAGGGCTGTGTTTTCACTCTTGTAACAAGCGGTAAGATTGATAGTGAGGTTACACTGTCAAGCGGTCAGTTTACAATTACTGCTGATAATTACGGTACTATCGGTAAAAATTCCGGCGGGCGAATAAATATTGACGGTGCAGATGTTATTGCCGAAGGTCATATGTTAATCAATTGCGGTATAGATATATATGTGAACAGCGGCTCTCTTACTTTGCCTGAAGGCTCAAGCACTCGATTTGATACTATTCTTATATTAGGCGGTACTGTAAACATCAGCGAAGGCGTAAATACCGACAATAATGCCGGTGCTGATAAATTGTTTATAGTCGATTACGCAACCGACGCAAAGGTGACTATAGGCGGCGGCACTTACGGCAATGTCAGTCTCGGACAGCTTAAGCTGAAGGACGTGCTTGCAAGCGGTGTGCGTGTGATAAGGTATGATAACTCGTCAGATTCGACCGCGGAGAAAACAGCAACGGCTTTATTATACAGTGATATAGCCGAAGAAAGCTATTTAGCCCCCGGTGACGATGACGGAAGGTATTATCTGTTTACAAAGTGCGAGCATAAGAATGAGGACGGCAGTTATGCCTTTAATGACGGCGTATGCAAATACTGTGGCTCTGAGTTTGCTGCAAGCGTAAGCTATACGGTTGACGGAAGTGCAAAGACAGAGCTGTTCGGTGATATTTATGACGCTTTTGACAAGGCTAATGAGATAGGTACGGCTACAATAACGCTGTATAAGGATATTACAGACAGCGAACGTACACAGGACGTTACCGTTACGGGCAATGTAACGATTGCACTGAACGGTAAAACACTGGGTGGTCGTTATGGCATAGCGCGTATACCGGTATCTGACGGTGGCACGCTTACTGTAAACGGCGATGGCGATATGGATACACCTATTTACGTTAATGAAAACTCAAAATTAGTCATTAACGGCGGTGGATACTTCAATTCTGTGTCAGTTAAAAAAGGAGGCAACGCAGAAATAGGCGGCGGCACTATACGAGGTCTGTCCGTTCGCGGTAACGTAAAACTCAGCGGCGGTAAATTCAACGACATCGAGATACTTAACGGCAATCTTGAATCTGTTCTGGCTGACGGTTATGCTTATAAAGTGGACGGCGGTGCATGGCTTTCAATTGCAGAACGTGCAGAGAGCGTTTATAGCAGTTTGAATAACAACGATAAACCGTTGAGTGTAGAAGAAGCGCCGATAAAGAGCGCAAGTATTGCGTGGGCAGACGAAGGAACGTCTGTTATATACCGTAACGGAGAGAAATATTTATATGTCAATGTTACATACAAATTGGCGGACGGTTCAAGGGGTGTAACCTATTCGGATTTCGTAAACGGCAATAATCGCATAAAAGATTATAATTTGTACACTAAATATATGGTACACTGTTATGAAATCGGTAAGCTTGCGGCGGAAGACGGCGAGGTTGAATATTACACTGTACTTAAGTGCAACGGATACGAATATAAGTCGAATGTGCTTAAGCTTACACTTGCGACCTGCTCACACCCGAAGGATAGCTTTTCATACGAAAACAACGGTTTGGTAATCTGCGGTATATGTGATGCATTGATAGAAGCCGAGGTAGTAGATGCTGACGGCAAGTCGTTAGGTTATGCGGATATAGAGAGTGCCATAAAGCTGGCACAGGAGAACGAGGGCAGCACTGTAAAGCTGATGTCGGAAGGAGTATCTTCTGCTACTGAGTTCACTACTGTGACAGGCGGCAGGTTTACTGTTGACTTTAACGGTAAGGAGGTATTTTATCAGTTCGCTGTCAACGGCGGTGACGTGACTTTCACTTCTTCGGTAAAACAAGACGATGTAGAAAATCTGATAAGCGGAATCACAGTTAACGGAACTGACGCCGAGGTTACAATTGACGGTAAAATCAAGCTGGGAAGTGTAACATTAACAAGCGGTGCGCTTAAAATAAACAGTACCGATGGTTATATTAAAGAACTGTCAATAAATGGCGGAACGACTGTTATAAACGGTGCAAATATTGATGCACTGAAAACTTACGGCGGAGACACGGTCATCAATAATGTTGAAGCCGATTCTTTAAGCGTGAATATCAACGGGTCCGGTAGCATCTCTATCGTAACCGGCGAGTTCGGCAGCACCACTTTCGAAAGAGACAGCGGTTATACTTTAGGTATGGCAATTGCGAGTGGAAGTGTAGTTTGTGCCAATGATATAAATGGCTTTACTATTTACACATACAATGCTATTCAGACCATGACCAAAACCGATAGAATTTTTGTTGATAAGTGCGTCCATAAGGGTGAAAAAGGCAGTTATGTGCTTGACGGTAATCCCTGTCCTTACTGCAATGAGGAAATCGTTGCAACTGTAAGCTATACGGCAAACGGCGGCGAAGAGACGGATCTGTTCAGCGATATTTATGACGCTTTTGCCAAGGCTAATGAGATAGGTACGGCTACTGTAACGCTGTATAAGGATATTACAGACAGCGAACTTACATGGGGCGTTACCGTTACAGGCGATATTACACTTATTTCAAAAGCCAATAACAAGTTGAATAATACAGTAAATGTCGCCGATGGCGGTAAGCTGACGATTAGAGGCGACGGCATTGTTTCGGGCGTAACTGCCGAGGCAGGCTCAACGGTAACTGTCGAAGAAAATGTAGAGATTACGAATCTCACCGTATCCGGCGGAGATGTTCAGCTCAGCGGCGGACGATATACAAGCATTACGGTAAACGGCGGTAAGATAGTGGATCTGCTTGCAAGCGGATACGCATATAAGTTTTTACTGACCGGACTCTGGCTTAATATCGAACAGCGTGAACAGCAGGTTGCAGAGTATGTGACAGTAACCAAGGCACCGATCTTAAGTGCGGAACTGACTGCCAATAAGACAAAGGCATACCGTTACGGGGAAAACAACGTTAGGTTCTCGGCGACTGCCAATATGGCGAGCGGCTTTGAAGTGAACTACAACAACTCATTAACGTTCAAGCTGTATATCGGAGGCAATTTAGAAGACGAATATACCGAGCGAAGTGATAATTATCGGAATACATCTGTTGATGAGTGCGAAATATGGGACTATGTCGGCAAGGACGGCAAGATAAAGGTATACACCGTAGTAAAATATAACGGCTATGAGGTGCGCACAAACGAGGTCGAGATTGAAACTGTTACCTGCAAAAACTCTGCAGAAAAGGTTATAAATACCGGTAACGGCAAGTACATGTGCAGTGAGTGCGGAAACTATGTATACTTTGAAATTGCAAAAACGAACGGTGACGTAGAGTACACCTACAACATAAAGAACGCACTGGAAAGAACACAGCAGGATACTAACTATAAAGGATGCGTTATAAAGGCTGTTTGCGCTACTAATGAGGTCTTCTCGTTTGCAGATGTAAATGGCGCTGACTTCACGTTTGACTTAAACGGTTGCTCTATTCTAATTTCTTCGGATATGACGATAACCGACAGTACGGTAGTATTTAAGGATTCCCAAAACGGCGGTGGACTCAGCTATGTCGGAGGAGCAAGCGGAAATATAAGTATTGCGTTCAAGAACAGCAACGTAACTGTTGAGAGCGGCGTTTATGATTTGATATTCAATATAGGCGAGGGCTGTACGGTTAATTTAAACGGCGGCGAATTCCACCATATTGAGGTACATGACGGCAACAAGACACTGTACGATCTGCTCGGCGAGAACAAGGCGTTTGCGACAAGCGACGGAAAGCTGTTTGACGCAAGCAAGGTTTCGGAAAGCGATAATTCACTTACGGTAATCGACCACAGCGAGCATGAGTATGACGAAACGGGAAGGTGCGGCTGCGGTTATCAGTGCCCGCATGATGACGTTGATACCAAAGCAGGCGTGTGCAGAGAGTGTAACACAAAGATATACGCTGCAATCACTGTAAAGAGTGAGACCGAAACAACGGTAAAATACTTTGCAAAACTTACGGAAGCATTTGAGTTTGCGGCAAAGAACGAAAACAAGGGCTGTACGCTGAAAATGCTCAGAGCTTTCTTCGATAGAAATACTGACATTAACGTAGACGGCGGAGTACTTACTGTCGATATGAACGGCTTTGGTGTCAATATCCATAGCTTTAACGGATCCGGAACCAAAATCACTATACGCAGTGACAGTAAGTGTACTTTTGGGGTTGAAAATGGATTTAGCATGGACGGCGGCACTGTTACTTTCTCGGGAGAGGTCAGCGTAGTTTGCCAGAATGTGAAATTAAATGCCACATACTTCTCCTCCTATGTTGAAACGCTGAAAATTGACACGCTGATTTTAGAAGATGGTGTTCCGCTTAAACAGTTGGCAAGAATCACGAATGCTAATATCGCTAATATAAACTGCTCAAGTGAAATTTATCTTTATCAAATTTTAGCGAGCGGCAGCTGTGTCGATTCTCAGCTGTACAGCGCTCTGAAAGCAAACGCTTCGTCAAACTTCGATAACGTAAGAATAGTAAGATGCGACCACCCGGACGGTGTGGGCAGAGATAACCGTTGCATATACTGCAATGCATTGATCGCTGCAAGCGTAAGCTATACCGAGAACGGAGCGGAAAAGACAGAATATTTTGTTAAGGAAGATCTGGGAAAGGCGTTTGCCAAGGCAAACAGCGTTGCAAGTGCAACAATAACAATGCTGATGTCTTCCGCTTATGATACAGACTACATCCCTGTTACAGGTGATGTTACACTTATTGCAAATGGCGATAACGCCATCTTGTATAATACAGTAAAGGTCGCCGATGGCGGTAAGCTGACACTTAGAGGCAACGCCAATATTTTCGCTGTAATTGCCGAGCCGGGCTCCAGGTTGACTGCCGAAGAAGCCACAAGAATCGCATATCTCACCGTGAACGGCGGAGATGTTAAGCTCAGCGGCGGACAATATGATAACATTACGGTAAAAGATGGCAAGATAACAGATATTCTCGGCAACGGCTATGCGTATAAGAAAACAGAGGGCGGTGCATGGCTGACGCTTAAAGAACGTGAGGTGTCGGAAGTAAGCGGTGTTACCGTTACTAAGGCGCCGATAGTAAAAGCAACGCTTAGCACAGAAATAAACAAGCTGTATCGCAACAGCAACGCAAACCCCACGCTGAAGTTCAACCTTGCTCTTGCTCACGGCTCGAACCTGAACGACTCGTATGTAAGTAAGAGATACGGTATAAACTCCTATGTAAGCGGAGATATAATTTATAGCAGCTTAAGCGCACTTGTAAAGGACGCTAAATTGTCGGCAGACGAAATAATTGATAAGGCAGGCGACAGCGATGCTGCCGAGATATACTTCGTAGTTACTACCGGTGACGGCTATGAAATAAAGTCGAACACTGTAAGCATAGACCTTGTTGACTGTGATCATTCTCAGGTGGTCGATCCTACAGCGGACAAGGAAACCGCAGGTAATATTACTACGCCGACATATTGCGAGATATGCGAGAGCAAGTTCAATGCAAAGATAACAAAGGGCGACGATGTCAGATATTATAACGATCTTGACGAGGCTGCGAAAGACGCTCAGAAGAGCGAAAACGAGGGCTGTACCTTATATCCGCTTTATAACAAGAACGGATACGGCGGTCAGTTAGTCATAACCGAAGGTAACTTCACGCTCAAGTACGCAGTTCGTACAGCGTTCTCACGTCCGATCATCATAAACGGCAAGGCAAAGCTGACGGTTACGGGACGTTGTGCGGTGACAGCGTTTGAGAATCAAGACGCATTCATAGTGCGGGGCGGTGATGTCACATTTGACGGGCTTGCAACAGGCAGCAATGTGACCATAAACGGCGGAAATGTTACAATGGCCGCAAACAATATAAATTGCCTTACTATACACGGCGGTAATGTATCCATTTCGTCAGGTGGGTTTGCCGAAATCGTAACTACGGTCAGTGATAAGGTGATAGCCGATTATATCGATCACGGCTTCTGGGTACAGGACAGAGGAACAAAAGAGTGGATAGATATATACAGTCTTAATAAGGCAACGGCATCATCGACAAGCGGTCTTACGGTACGGGTGTGTCCGATGCAGATAATTCAGCCGAGGAATAATGTATATTACACCAACGGCTATTATCCCGGCGACATACCGTCACTTCAAATAAGTGCAGTGCCGTGGTATTCAGGCGAGGTCAACGCAGATGTTGCTTATCAGTGGATCGGCATTGATGAAAACGGCAACGAAACAGAGATAGAGGGTGCTACAGACAGAAAGCTGTCGCTCGAAAATCTCACAACGGGCAGGTACTACTGCCGTCTTACCTACAGCAATGCTACAACGGCTGGAGTTTCGATGAAGTCGGACATTGTAACGGCTACGATAACCGAATGTGAGCATTCCGGAGGAGAGGCTACCTGCACCGAAAAGGCAAAGTGTGAAATATGCGGTGCGGAGTATGGCGAACCTCTCGGTCACAAGTACATTGAAACGGTTGTTGCTCCGACTTATACAAGCGAAGGCTATACTGTATTTGAATGCACAAGATGTAAGCATAAGTATAACGGAAACTTTGTTCCCGTAAAGCCTATTCCCGACGTGGAAGAAATAGCGGTTGAAAAGACGACATACAATGAAGTCGATATAAGCTGGAAGAATATAAGCGGTGTTGACGGATATTATGTCGAATGCTATGTCGGCAATCAGTGGAAGCAGATCGGCTTCAGCACGGACGGCGACAGAGTAGCGGCAAAGCTGAGCGGTCTTTCTGCAGGCCTTAAATATAAGGTAAGGATAGCGGCTTATGCAGGAAGCTTCACCGGCAAGTTCAGATGTTTCTATGTTGATACCATTCCTTCTCCCGTATGGAATATAAATACGGTGAAGGCTACCGATGAAACGGTAAGAATAAGCTGGAACAGAAACACCAGAGCGGACGGCTACAAGGTAGAGTGGTACATTGATAATCAGTGGTCTGCAAAGACTGTTACCGGCAACAATAATATAGCGGCGGTTATAGACGGACTTTGTGCAGGAACACGATATAAAGTAAGGGTAAGCGCATATAAGGGTGACCTTTACAGCCCGTATACATACGGCTATATCGATACGCTCCCGTCAAAAGTTACGGGTATTACGCAGACAGTAACATCTTCTTCGTTTACGCTTACATGGGATAAGAATGAAAGTGCGGACGGCTATACCGTTCAGTACTATGCAGACGGTAAGTGGAATGAAAAGACGCTGACCGGCAATAACAAAACTACCGTTACAATAGGCTCTCTTAAGGGCTACAAAACCTACAAGGTCAGAATAAAGGCTTATAAGGGTGAGCTTCAGAGTACATTCGACGATATTTATATCACTACCGCTCCGACAAAGGTCAGCGGTCTTAAGGTAAAGAGTGCGGTTGACTCAAAGGCGGTTGTTATATGGAATGCGGATGCAAACGCTGACGGATATAATGTAGGATACTATATCGGCGGTAAGTGGCTCGAAAAGACCATAACCGATAATAAGACAGCAATGGCTGTGCTTGGCGGACTTACACCTTACAGCACATATAAAGTAAGGGTAAGAGCGTATAAGGGCAATCTGTACGGTGATTACAGCTATACTACGGTTACTGCAGTGCTTTCACCGGTAACCGATATCAAGGTTGTATCGGCAAAAAGCAACTCGATAACCGTTAAGTGGGGTAAAAACGCCAGTGCAGACGGATATAAGGTTGAAATTTACAAAGGCGGCAAGTGGGTCAAAAAGACGTTAAAGGGCAGTACGAATGCTACTGTCACTATTGGCGGACTCAGGGCCGGAAGCGTGTATAAGGTAAGGATTGCGTCTTATAAGGGTGCAAATACAAGCACTTATACTTATGCGAATGTGAATACAGCCAAATAAGCTGAAAGTAAAAAAAGAGAACACCGGGCGACCGGTGTTCTTTTTTGTGTATCAGATGCGTTTTTACTATAAGAACAAGCTGAGCCGTAAGCAAGAGTGCTTACGGCTCGATTTGTATAATTATAACGTTAATATCCGCCGGTAACGTAACTTTAGCCGAACTGAAACAGCCGGAACGGCGAATCTGAGGCGGCTCACAGCCGCCGCTTACTTGAAGTATCTGTTCAGCAGACCCTCGAAAGCCTTGCCGTGACGGGCTTCATCCTTAGCCATCTCGTGAACTGTGTCGTGGATAGCGTCAAGATTTAACTGCTTTGCTCTCTTTGCGAGGTCAAGCTTGCCCTGTGTAGCGCCGTGCTCTGCGGCAACTCTCTTTTCAAGGTTTTCCTTAGTCGATGCGCTTACAACATCGCCTAAAAGCTCTGCGAACTTTGCTGCGTGTTCAGCCTCTTCCCAAGCTGCCTTTTCGTAGTAAAGGCCTACCTCGGGGTAACCTTCTCTGTGAGCGGCTCTTGCCATAGCGAGATACATACCTACCTCTGTGCATTCGCCCTCGAAGTTTGCCTTTAAGCCTGCAAGAATCTCCTCATCCTCAACTGCCTTTGCAATGCCTACCTTGTGCTCGTCTGCAAATACAAGCTTATCGTTTTCCTTAAGCTCTGTGAACTTGCTGCCGGGAACCTTGCACTGGGGGCAGAACTCGGGAGGTGTATCTCCCTCATGAACGTAACCGCATACCGGACATACCCACTTTTTCATAGTAAATTACCTATCCTTTCATAGTGACAAAATCTTTATTTTCTTATTGTTATTAGCAAAATCAGTAACGCTTACTGATTTGTTGATTTTATTATAACCTATACTTCGGCGTTTGTCAAGAGGTTTTTGAAAATTTTTTTGTAAAAAATAGGTTAGTTGAGGCTTACTTGTGGGCGAGGTTTTGGAAGGGTTGGCGAGGGGCGAGTTGTGATTGTGAGAAGGCTGTGGGGATGTCAGTAATCGGTGTAACGATCCCTCAATAGTTGGCAGTGCTTCGCACTGCAACAGAAGCTCACCTTTGGCAAGGGAGCCAAGAATGTTTGCGATTTGCTACATTTTGCGAAACCGGCAAAGTGTTTATAAGCCAAGTTTGGCGTTTGCAGTTTATATGCGGTTGTGATGAATTGTAGGAATATTCGTAGGGGAGTGTCTGTGTGTGCTTTTTGGTTTCGCATCCGTGCGAAACTTTGGGCACACACTTAAGGCATCCTTGCCTTGCTTGCCCCTCCCGAAACATCATTGCAATTATCAAAAATCAAGTTAATATATAAAAATGAAAATTTGATTGCAATCCGCTATTGATGATTGATAGATTAAAAACGCTGAGAAAATCAATAACTACGGTGCAACGGGAGGGGCAAGCCCCTCGCCCTACGAAAAGTGAGAGGAATAATGCGGTTTTGGAAGTTTAGGGCGGCGAGGGGGATTACCGTTTTCAGCCGATTAAATACCGTTTGTGCCTTTTCGTTGCAATTGCCGAGAAAAACGATTATAATTAATATGTGAGAATATGGTTATAATTACGGCTAAGAGAAAAGGAGAGCTTATGAGAAAAACAAGCGAAAAGATATTACGGACACTGCTTGCGGCATCGGTACTTGCAACGGCTGTGCTTTCAAGCGGTTGCCTTGACGATGAGGAGGAGATTTCCGACAGCACGGCAAGCGACAACAGGCAGACGAGCGACGGCGGCAATGCGGAAAGTAGCGAAGGCAGTGATAATAAATATGACGGAAGTGTTACGGGCAGTCGTGCGTCAAAGCTGACGTTCAGCGGTTCGGACGGGATAAGCATTGCAAGAAAACAGCGTGAAGCCGAAAAACCTATGGGCGAGGACGGCACACAGACGGTATTCATTTATATGTGCGGAAGCGACCTTGAAAGCGAGAACGGGCTTGCAAGCGGCGACATTGAGGAAATGATCGCAGGGTCACAAAGCGAGAACGTGAAGTTCGTCATTCAGACGGGCGGTGCCGGAGCGTGGGCGGATACATACGGCATCTCTGCCGAAAAGACACAGCGTTATGTTGTAACGGGCGGAGAAATAAGCCTTATCGAAGAAAAAGAGTCTGTCAATATGGGCAAGGAGGATGTGCTTGTCGATTTTTTAAGCTGGGGTATAGAAAACTATGCGGCGGCTAAAATGGGGCTTATCTTCTGGAATCACGGCGGAGGAAGTATAAGCGGCGTGTGCTTCGACGAGCTTAACGAGAACGATTCGCTGTCGCTTGAGGAAATAGACACTGCGCTTACATCTGTATATGGCAAGATGACGGATAAGTTTGCGTTCATCGGCTTTGACGCTTGCCTTATGGCAACGGTCGAAACGGCGAATATGCTTGTTCCGCACGCAGACTATATGTTTGCATCGGAAGAAACTGAACCCGGCTACGGCTGGGATTATACCGAGATAGCAGGCTTTATGGAAAGTAATCCGACAGCGGATACAGCCGAACTCGGAAAGACGGTCGCTGACAGCTTTATGGCATCGTGCGAGGCTATCGGTGCAGGCGGCGAGGCTACGCTTTCGATAACGGATCTCAGCCGAATAGACGAACTTGTAAAGGCGGTGAATGACGCCGCCGAGGAAATGAACGATATTTCTTCCGACCCTGCACTGCTTGCAAATGCGGTAAGAAGCATCTATACCGTAAGAGCATACGGCAGTAACAACGATACAGAGGGATATACCAACATGGTGGATCTCGGCTCTATGATAGCGGCTACGGTATCGGACGACAAGGCGGACAAGGTCACGTCGGCGCTTGAAAAGGCGGTAGTGTATAACATCTACGGCGAGGACAAGGACGGCTCAACGGGGCTTTCGACCTACTATCCGTTCGGCGTTTCAGGCTCTAACGAACTTGCCACATTCGGCAAGGTGTGCGTAAGTCCGTACTATATGACGTTTGTTGACAGAATCGCATACGGCGCACAAAACGGCAGTACGGACGGGTACAGCGGTGAAAAAACATGGCTTGCGGACGGTGCGGTGTACTGGAGCGACGGGGATTATTCCGACTATGAGAGCAACTGGGAACATTACAACAACAAGACCGACAACATGGGCTTCTGCGGTGATAAGAGCAGTGTGCAGATAGATGTCGGCCCTGTGCTTGATGATGAAGGAACGTTCTACTTCAATGTTACGGACGATACTATAAACAACCTTGCGAGCGTAAACTGCTCGGTTTACCGTGTTGACGAAGAAACGGGTGAGCTTATCGAATTCGGCGTTGACCAAAGCACAAAGGTCGATTTCTCATCGGGACTGGTCGAGGATAATTTCAGCGGTCAGTGGTATATGATTGAGAATAATCTTATCCCTATGTTCATAGTGGAGAAGAACGGCAACAGCTCGGTTTACACATCTCCCGTGAAGCTCAACGGCAAGGAAACAAATCTGCGTATAGCTATGACGCAGGACGGCAATGCGTATGACATAACGGCGCTTGGAACATGGGACGGTGTAAACGAAAACGGCGAGTCGGCAAGGAGTGTTGTTCCGCTTAAAGAGGGAGATGTCATAGTGCCGATATTCAACACCTACGACAGCGAGGGTAACTTTGCAGGCAAAGCCGAGGGCGATGAATGCACCTACAGCGGCGACAATATGATAGAGTTTGTCAATCTGCCTGCAGGCGACTACAGATACAGTTTTGTTATAAACGACATTTACGGAAACGTGTGCTATACAGGCTTCACGGTGTTTACGACAGACGATGACGGGAATGTGTTCTTTACGCCGGAGGAATAAGCAGGACGGCAAGCCGTATCAAGCGGACGCTTCTCTTTTATGGTAAAATAAATTCAGTCGGAAAGGCGGAAGAAAGCTGTAAGGGGGAAAACAGATGAGTGAGATAAACGAATGGTATATGAATATTCAGAATATTGTTGACGACATAGACAGGTGTATAAAAAGCGGCGAGGACGAAAGGCTGACACTCGGCAGGCTGTCGCAGACGCTTGGCTACTCGGAATACTATGTTTCAAGGAAATTCAGCGAAATATCGGGAATGAAGCTCAGGGATTATATGAGATACCGCAGGCTTGCTTTTGCGCTGAGGGAGCTGAGAGATACCGACAAGGGCATACTTGACATAGCACTTGACTATGGCTTTACATCTCACGAGGCATTCACAAGGGCATTCAAAGCGGCATACGGAATTACTCCGAGCGCTTACCGCTTACACCCTGTACCTGTAATTCTCCGCACGGCTATAAGGCCTTTCGGCTGCTATCTTTTAGGCATAGGAGGAACAGGTATGGCACAGACAAACAGTGATATTAAGGCGTATTTCGTAACTATCCCGGCTCATAAATTCCTGCATATCAGAAACTTCGAGAGTATAGGGTATTTCGACTTCTGGGAAAAGCAGAGCCATATTCCCGGACAGGACTGCGAAACGATATGCGGACTGCTTGACAGTATCAAGGGTAAGCTCGACGATATGGGCGGTAATGAGGCGAACAGCGGAAGCGGTCAGGTCATGGCGTACATAAACGAGCCTGAGGGAAGAATATGCAGCTGGGGCATTCCGCTGGCTGAGGCTTACGGTGTAAGGCTTCCTGCCGACTACAGCGGAGAGATACCAAGGCAGATGCAGATCATGGACGTGCCTGAGGGCGAGTATATAGTATTTGAACACGGACCGTTTGACTTTCAGACCGAAAACAGTGCGGTTGAAGCAAAGATAGAACAGGCTATGAAGGACTTTGACTATGAAAAGTCGGGCTATGAGCTTGACAAAACGCAGGGCAGGGTATTTTACTTCTATCACGACTGCATGAGATACTGGAAGTATATAAGGCCTGTGAGGAAAACCGGATAAACGGAAAACCGCCTTTTAATCGGGGCGGTTCTTCGGATTATGCCGGGCGATGCACTTGACACCGGCTTGATTTTGTGTTATATTATAGATACAAAAAGAGGGAAACGACAGACGGTCGCTCCCATTTAAGTCAGTTAAGAAATAACCGCTTTAGTTTGGTCGCTATGGGCGGTTATTTCTTTTTATTTGTAAAATTTATAACAAAAGAAATGATACTGAATATCATAACGGTAAATCCCGTTAGGAAAATACCAATCTGAATTAAGTTGTCCAGAGTTATGTACACAGCTTCACCTCCTTTCAAAGTGCAACGCACTTTCGGGAGATGAATTGACCGCCTGACGTCCAAGGTT
>ENA-UESP01001188-UESP01001188.1-human-gut-metagenome-genome-assembly--contig:-NODE-1188-length-18738-cov-9.250415_pt1 | contig 18738 bp, 14 predicted proteins | sample MGYA00243003_ERZ508004 | MGnify/ENA primary metagenome ERZ508004 (study PRJEB26167, sample SAMN06115443) | human gut metagenome | host: Homo sapiens | place: China:Henan | collected 2015-07-29...
ACAATGAGTAAAACTGCTACTATCCTCTTCGCCCTATGTACTCTTTTCTGTAGTGCATGTTCCTGGGTAGACGATGAGCAGATTTGCCTTGTTGCTAAGACCGAGGATGATAAACCTCTCTTCTGCCTCGGAATGATCAGGGTCGTCGATTACCAGGGCTTCATCGTCATAAAATACCGTTTTGGCTTCTTCAAACGATATGTTATGTTTGTTTTGGTTGATATGGTTCTTGTTTTCGTCCCACTCAAATTGTATGCATTCCATAATTATATTATAATTATATAGTTGAAGAAAGTCAAGAAAATAGCCGTTGTATCGCTTCTAAATTTATTTCTCAAACTCCAAATCGCCGGGCAGAATCAGATCCAGCTCGGCGGCAGGCTCGGCCACAAGGCGGCGGCTCTGGTTGAAGATGGCCTTTTCCAGCGTGTTGCGGGCCAGGCGGCCATTGCCGGCGGTGCGGCTGTCCAGCGCCTGACGGCGCTTGTAGTAGCCCAGCAGCGGAAACGTGCAGCTCTCGGCCAGACGGTAGCCCTTGCCTTTGGCCAGCACCGTGGTGATGTCCAACAGCTCGTCGGCGGTGTAATCCGGGAACTCGATCTTGTTGGGGAAGCGGCTGGCAAGGCCGCTGTTGGCGGTGAGAAATGTCTCCATCTCCTTGGTGTAACCCGCCAGAATAACCACCAGCTCGTCCCGGTGGTCCTCCATCCCCTTGACAAGTGTGTCGATGGCCTCCAGGCCAAAGCTGTCCTGCTCGCCCCGGTAGAGGCTGTAGGCCTCGTCAATGAAAAGGACCCCGCCCAGCGCGCTCTCGATGACGCTGTTGGTCAGGGGGGCGGTGTGGCCGGTGTAGCGGCCCACAAGGTCGCCGCGGCCCACCTCAATGAGCTGCCCGCCCTTGAGGGCCCCGATGGCCTTGAGATACCGGGCCACCAGCCGGGCAATGGTGGTCTTGCCCGTGCCGGGGTTTCCCGTGAAGATCATGTGCATGGAGAGGCTGGCGGTCTTAAAACCAGCCGCCGCCCGGCGCTGCTGCACCTGAATGTTATCCGCCAGACCGAAGACATATTCCTTGACGGGGGCAAGGCCCACCAGCTCGTCCAGCTCCCGTTTGATCTCGTCCACGGCGCCTGTATAGGCGGCAGGCAGCAGGTCAAAGAGCCGGGCGGGTGCTGTATTCCCCAGCTGAAAGTCGATGCCGTCCGGCCGGGCGGTGAGGGTCACGGTGCCCGTCAGCTTTTTGTCGGTCTGCAGGCAGTACTCGCTCAGGGCCCGGAAAATTTTATCGCAGCAGGCAGCAAGCCCTGCCGCCCCCTGTTCGGGCGTGCACCGGGCCGCGACATGATCCCGGACATCAGCCCCGGCAGAGAGGGTCAGGCCCAGCCGGGTCTGCACTTTCCGGGCCAGCGCGTTGAGCTGCTGGGCGGCCAATGCCGCCAGATCCTCCCGTGCAAAGGGGGTGGTGGTGCAGACATCTCCCAGCGCCGAGACGAATGCCGCGCCAAAATGATCGGCCATTGCCTCCCGGCCCTTGTTGGAAAAGAAGATCAGGTACTTGCCGCGCGGGTCGATGCGGCTCACCGCGCCCGGTGCCAGCGCCGTGCCGGCATCCACCAGGATCCCCTCTTTGTTGACAAGATAGCGGCTGCTGAGGGGCGCGCTGCCTTTGACGGCCAGGTCGGAGATCGTCTTGAGGAAGCCTGGGTAGCAGCTTTCGTAGTGCTCAAAGACCACGATCTCACCGGGGGCGTACAGGGCCGCGTACAGGTCCTGCAAAAAGAGCTTTTCTGCCCCGGAGTTGGGGTAGAGGGCCAGATCCAGCGAGGCGATCTGATCGCTCTGGAGCAGGCCCCTGGCCGCCATGCAGCGGGCCGTTTCCGTCAGGGCAAAGTGCCGCCCGGTGCCCGGGCCGCCGCACAGCAGCACCACATTGCGGGCCGCCGGGGGTTCCGTGCCCAGCACAAAGGGGCGGCGCATGGCCCGCGCCACGCCCTCCACAAAGGCGTCCTGCCCGAGGACCGTCTTTTTTACCTCATCGGCCAGCCCCTCAAAGCTGCCCAGATGCTCTGGCTTCGCGTCTGCCGTGCCCTTGGCCAGCAGACCGTCTTCTTCCATATCCCGCAGCATTTTGCGGCTGTCTTCCAGCGCCGACTTTGTGGCGGCGTCCTGCCCTTTCAGGGCCGCATTCTGCTGTTTGAGCATTTCATCCAGCTTTTTTTGCCGGGCCAGCAGGGCTGCGTTCCAATCCGGCAGCGGGCTGTCCTGCGTTTTTTCAGGTTTCTCCGGTTTGGGCTGGGCCGCCTGCGGCGTGCTCTGCGAGAATTTGAGCTTGCCGCCCGGGCCAAACACGCCGTTCATCAAGCTTTCCCAATCGTCGGTATATGCCATAGCTGCCTCCGTGTGTGTTTTTTCTCAGTATAGTGTACTTCCTGTTGTTTTGCAAGGAAAGGCTTGAAAATCAGAAAAAAGACAGGTACACTATTCTCAAAAGACATGCCAAAAAGGGGAATGAACACCCATGAACACCCGAACACCTGCGGATTGGAAAGCGCTGTTTGAGAGTGACGCTTTTGCGCAGCAGAACACCTATACCGGCCCGCTGGGGGTGGAATACACCCCGGCCGGCACCCGCCTGCGGCTGTGGGCACCCACGGCCCGGCAGGTGTATGTCAACCTCTACCGCCGGGGCGACGGCGGGGTCTGCATCGGCTCCCTCCCGCTGGAAAAGCGGGGGCAGGGGCTCTGGTCGGTCTACCTCCCCGGCGACCAGCACGGCCACTACTACACCTATACCCTCCACGCCGGGGGCACCAGCTGGGAAGCCGCCGACCCCTACGCCAGAGCGGCGGGCGTGAACGGCAAGCGGAGCATGATCGCCGATTTTGCCCGAATCGACCCACCGGGCTGGCTGCATGACCACCGCCCGAATATCCCCGTCTCCCACCGCTCGGTGTGGGAGGTCAACGTCCGGGATTTCTCCCAGGACCCGGCCAGCGGCGTCCGCCCGGCCTGGCGGGGCAAATATCTGGCCTTTGCCCAGCAGGGCACCACCCTGCACTCCGACGGCATCCACCCCACCTGCCTGAATTATCTCAAGCGGCTGGGCGTCTCTTACGTCCAGCTCATGCCCATCTTTGATTTTGGCAGCGTGGACGAGAGCCGTTCTTTGACCCGGCAGTACAACTGGGGCTACGACCCCGCCCACTTCAACATCCCGGAGGGCAGCTACTCCACCGACCCCACCCGGGGCGAGGTGCGCGTCCGGGAGTGCAAGCAGATGATCGCCGCCCTCCACGCGGCGGGCATTGGCGTCATTATGGACGTGGTGTACAACCACATGTATGGCAACGATAACGTCCTGAACCGGGCCGTGCCCTATTATTATTTCCGCCAGAACGAGGACGGCAGCTTTTCCAATGGCAGCGGCTGCGGCAACGAGTTTGCCAGCGAGCGCCCCATGGCCCGGCGGTATCTCATCGACTCTGTCCTCTACTGGGCCCGGGAGTACCACATCGACGGCTTCCGGTTCGACCTGATGGGCCTGTACGACGTGGAGACCATGAACCTGCTCCGGGCCGAACTGGATCAACTCCCCGGCGGCCAGAACATCCTGATGTATGGCGAGCCCTGGCAGGGCGGCGTCAGCGCCCTCCACCGGTACGAAGCCAACAAAAACAATCTGGCCATGCTGAACGAGCGGATCGGCATCTTCTGTGATAACACCCGGGATGCCATCAAGGGCGGCTGTTTTGACGCCCGGGAGCCGGGCTATGTGGAGGGCAAGGAAAGCGCCCTGTGGGATATCGGCGCGGCGGTCGCGGCCTGGTGCCGCAGCAGCGCCCTGCCGCCCCACAGCCCCGGGCAGATCGTGAGCTATGTCTCCGCCCACGACAACTTCACCCTCTGGGACAAATTGCTTTTTGTCCGGTACAAGCGCCCTGAGTACGGGGCCATGGACTCGGTCGCGCTGGCCCAGAACCGGCTGGCGGCTGGCATTTACCTCACCTGCATGGGCCTGCCGTTCTGGCAGGCGGGGGAAGAGTTTGCCCGCACCAAAAAGGGGCAGGGCAACAGCTACCGCTCCTCCCCCGCCCTCAACCGGCTGGACTGGCAGCGGGCCCAGCAGTTCCATGAGCTGGTGGATTATTACCGGGGCCTCATCGGGCTGCGGCGGTATTTCCCCCGGCTGAGCGCGCTGGACACCGCCAGCCCGGCGGCCATCCAGTTTTTCTCGCTGGAGCAGCCGCTGGTGGGCTGGCAGCTGCCTGCAAACTGCGGGGATGGCGCGCTCTGGCAGGCGCTGTGTGTCTTCTATAATCCCACCGGGCAGGAGAAGACCGTCCCCCTGCCGGAGGGCAGCTGGAAGCTGCTCAGTGACGGTATTTCGTCGAGTTTGTGGAGAGGCGAAAGCCAGATCAGAAGCGGGCAGACCGTGCTGCTGCCCTACAGCGCGACCATCTTTGGAAAAGCATAAAGAAAGAGCCGGAACTTTCCGCGGGGAAAGTTCTGGCTCTCTTTGATGTTTGCGTTAGCCCTGCGGCTGCTCCTGGGCGGATCCAGCGTTTTGCTGTTCCTGCTGCTGGGCGGCGGCAGCGGTGGTAGAATTATTCTTTTCTCCCAATGTCAGGCTGACCGTCTGCATCTGGCCACCTCGGGCCACGGTGATGGAGAGGGTGTCGCCTGCGGAGTGCTGCTGGATGATGGTGCCCAGATCGGTCTTCTGGGCCACCTCGGTACCGTCGATGCTGACGATGCGGTCACCGACTTTCAGGCCGGCTTTGTCGGCGGGGCCGCCCTTGACCACATCGGCCACATAGATGCCGTAGGCATTGACGCCCAGCTGCTGGGCCGTCTGTGCATCGGTGACAGCCAGATAGGTGATGCCCATGTAGGGACGGCCAGTGACGTAGCCGTTCTCCAGCAGATCCTGTGCCACTTTCATGGCATCATTGATGGGGATCGCAAAGCCCAGGCCCTCGGCATCGGAGTCAGAGGACTTGGCGTTGACCACGCCCACCAGCTCGCCGTTCATGTTGAACAGGCCGCCGCCGGAGTTGCCGGGGCTGACAGAAGCGTCCATCTGGATCAGGGACATGGTGTTCACAGAACCGGAGCTCTGGATGCTGACACTGCGGTTCAGCGCGCTGACGATGCCGCTGGTAACGGTGCCGCCCAGCTCACCCAGGGGGTTGCCCACAGCCAGCACATTGTCGCCCACGGTCAGGGTATCGCTGTCCCCCACGACAGCCGGGGTCAGGCCGTTGGCGTCGATCTTCAGCACAGCCACATCGCTGGTGGAATCCTCGCCCACCACGGTGGCGGTATAGTCGTCATCGCCGATGGTCACGGTGATGTTGGACGCGCCCGAGACCACATGGTCACAGGTGAGGATGTAGCCGTCCGAGCTGATGATGACGCCGCTGCCGGCACCGCTCTCCACCTGGCTCTGACCGTACCAGGACCACTGGGAGTAGACCACCTGCTCGGTGGTGATGACCACCACGCTGGGGCTGACCATCTTGGCCACCTGCGCCGTGGTCATGCCGCTGGACACCGTGGTACCATCCGCGGCGGCATCGACGGAATCCGAAGCCGCGCTGCTGTCCGAACGTTCCACCTGCTGGATGACGACCTTGTGGCCGCCATTGCCGAACTGCGCGCCTGCAAAGCCGCCCACAAAGCCCATGGCCGCCGCCAGCACCAGCGCCACCGCACTCTTGGCCAGCTTGCTGTGGTCTTTCTTCTGCTTTTTGGGCTGCCCCGGGGCCGCGGCGTTCTGTTCCGGGCCTGCCGGGGGCGGGGTGACGCCGCCGTTGCCGGAATCCTGCCGGGGAGCAGTGTACTCCGGGTTGGTGGTATCCGCCTCGCCATAAGTAGCGGCGGTGTTTGCGGTGTTCATGCCGCTGGAACCCACATTGGGGTAGCCAGTCTCACCGGCAGTGTTCTGTGAATTATTTGCAGAGGAATAATCGTATTCCCATTTGTTCTCATTTTCCATTGCGATACATCCTTTCTCAAAGGGACTCGTTCCGGGGGTGTTCTGCCATCTCCTTTGAACTGTCCCTATTGTAACCACCAATTGTGAAAATCAATCGCTCACGCCGTGAAGAATGTGTGAAATAAGGTCGTACTGTTTTGCTTGACAAATACTCCCATTTCACGGTAAATTGAAGAGTAGTCTTATCAGCTCTTTTGTTTGCATCCTTGCCCTCTCAGGCGCTGACGCGCCAGCTCTCCCAAAGGGAGAGCCCTTGGCAAAAAGGGAAACTGCTATGAAAATCATTTCAATCGATTCGGGTTTTGCCCTCTACAAAGAAAAAGACGAGATCGGGCGCTGCGCCCTTACCCCCACCCCAAAAGGGGGAACCTTTGGCGCGTTCTGCATCCTGCCCCAGTGGCGGCGGAAAGGCTACGGCTCCTATCTCTTAAAAGAAGCCCTGCGGGCCCTCGGCGGCTACGACCGGGAACAGGCCACCGTCTTTACCGCTCCCCTGCCCACAGACCCGGGCGAGGCGGCGTTCTGGGCCAAATTTGATTTCCAGCCCGAGGGCACACAACTGGTCCGCCGCCGCACCCCGGACCTGACCGCCGTCCGGTTCGTGCAGGATTTCCTCGCTGCCCGGCTCACGGCCCCGCGGCTGTGCATCGACGCCACCTGCGGCAACGGCGGGGATACGGCGTTCCTGTGCGGGCTCTCGGCTGCCTCCGGCGGGCGGGTGCTGGGCTTTGACATCCAGCCCGAGGCCATCGCCTCCACCCGAGCCCATCTGGCGCAAAAAGGCTTTACGGCAGAGCTTCACCGCGACAGCCACGCAAACCTGCTGCAATACGTTACACCCGGCACGGCAGATGCCGTCATGTTCAACTTTGGCTGGCTCCCCGGGGCCGACCACGCGGTATTCTCCACGGCAGGCAGCAGCATCCCCGCGCTGGAAGCGGCCCTCACGGCCCTGCGCCCCGGCGGGGTGCTCAGTGCGATCCTCTACAGCGGGCGGGTCATCGGCTCGGACGAAAAGCGGCACATCCTGCAGTGGGCGCGCGCCCTGCCCCTGACGAAATGTACCGTATTGGTGTGCGATTTTGCCAACTGGGCCGATACCGCCCCGCTGCCCTGCCTGCTGCTGAAAAAATAGCAAAAGCTCTTGCTTCCATGTGTATTTTCTGTTAAAATAAGCGTTGTATGTAATTTTTGAGGAGACCTCCCATGTAAATGAGAACCCATCATCTGAAAATCCATCCCGCTCTGTCCCAGAGCTTTCAATGCAGGAGAATCAAAACGTTATGACAAATCGTGAAGAAATCGAGCGCCGCCGGACGTTTGCGATCATCAGCCACCCCGACGCCGGCAAAACGACGCTGACCGAAAAGCTGCTGCTGTACGGCGGAGCCATCAATCAGGCAGGCTCTGTCAAGGGCAAGCAGAGCGCCAAGCACGCCGTGTCCGACTGGATGGACATTGAGAAGCAGCGTGGTATTTCCGTCACCTCCTCGGTGCTGCAGTTCAACTACGCGGGCAAGTGCGTCAATATTCTGGATACCCCGGGCCATCAGGACTTCTCGGAGGATACCTACCGCACCCTGATGGCAGCGGACTCGGCGGTCATGGTCATCGACGCCGCCAAGGGCGTTGAGGCCCAGACCATCAAGCTGTTCAAGGTCTGCACCCTGCGCCACATCCCCATTTTTACGTTCGTCAACAAGATGGACCGCGAAGCCCGCGACCCCTTTGAGCTGATGGAGAACATTGAGGAGATCCTGGGCATCAAGACCTACCCCATGAACTGGCCCATCGGCTGCGGCAAAGAGTTCAAGGGCGTGTTCGACCGCAACACCCGCAAGGTTCTGGCGTTCTCCAGCGACGGCCGTGCCAACGGCGTCAAAAAGGTCGAGGAGACCGAGGCCGAGCTGGGCGATCCCGCACTGGACGAGCTGCTGACTCCCTACCTGCACCAGCAGCTGGTGGACGAGATCGAGCTGCTGGACGGCGCTGCCGAGGAATTTGACCTCGACAAGGTGCTGAAAGGCGAGCTGAGCCCCGTCTTCTTCGGTTCGGCGCTGACCAACTTTGGCGTGGAGCCGTTCCTGGAGAATTTCCTGCGGCTGACCCCCACCCCGCTGGCCCGCGTGGACAGCCTGACCAATGAGCCCGTGGACCCCTGCCGCGATGAGTTCTCCGCCTTTATCTTCAAGATCCAGGCCAACATGAACAAAGCCCACCGGGACCGCATCGCGTTCATGCGCATCTGCTCGGGCAAGTTTGAGCGCGGCATGGAAGCTTACCACGTCCAGGAGGGCAAGAACATCAAACTGGCCACCGGCACCCAGCTGATGGCACAGGACCGCGCCATTGTGGACGAGGCCTACGCAGGCGATATCATCGGCCTGTTTGACCCGGGCATCTTCTCCATTGGCGATACCCTCTGCACCGGCAAAAAGAAAGTGCAGTTTGCGGGCATCCCCACGTTCTCGCCGGAGCACTTTGCCCGCATTGAGCAGAAAGACACCATGAAGCGCAAGCAGTTCGTGAAAGGCATGGAGCAGATCGCCCAGGAGGGTGCCATCCAGATCTTCCGCGAAGTGGGCGGCGGCATGGAAGAAGTGGTGGTCGGCGTGGTCGGCGTGCTGCAGCTGGAAGTGCTGGAGTACCGCCTGAACACCGAGTACAACGTGGAGATCCGGATGCAGCAGCTCCCGTTCGAGCAGCTGCGCTGGGTCCAGAACGACCCGGACACCTACAACCTGCGTGACCTCGACCTGACCAGCGACACCAAGGCTGTGGAGGACATGAAAGGCAACCGCCTGCTCCTGTTCACCTCCGATTGGGCCATCCGCTGGGCAGAAACCCATAACGAGGAATTAAAGCTGAGCGAATTTGGCAATATTTAAATCATCAGGTTCAGAAGACTGCGGTACAACACCTGTGCCGCAGTCTTTTTGAATAAATTTCAGAAATCCAACAAAATACACCAGTGCATATTGAGCCTCCCAACACGGGGAGGGACACTGGCGCGAGGGAATTACTATGGAAAAACGCAATATTGGTAAAAGCGGCCTGTCCGCCCCGTTCCTGGGGATGGGCACCTGGGCCATTGGCGGCGGCAGCTGGTGGGGCGACAACGACGACGCCCTTTCCGTAAAAGCCATTCTCACGGCCGTGGAGCAGGGCATCACCTGGGTGGACACGGCCCCTATTTACGGCCTGTACCACAGCGAGGAAGTGGTGGGCGAAGCCCTGAAGCACCTCGACCGGGACAAGATCATCCTCTCCACCAAATGCGGGCTGGAGTGGCGGCACGAGTCGCCGGTCCTCCACAAAGTGGTGGACGGGGTGCAGGTCTACCGCGACCTGTCCGAGAAAAGCATCCTCGAGGATGTGGAGGAGAGCCTGAAGCGCCTGGGCACCGACCACATTGACGTGCTGTACACCCACTGGCAGAGCCCGGATTTCAGCATCTTCCCGCTGGAAGAGACCGTCTCTGCCCTGATGAAGCTGAAAGCCCAGGGCAAGATCCGGGCCATTGGCGCTTCCAACATGACCGCTGACCTGATCCGGGGCTACTGCCAGTACGGCGAGCTGGATGTCATTCAGGAAAAGTACAGCATGCTGACCCGCCGGGTGGAAAAGCAGCTGCTGCCCACCTGCAAGGAGCTGGGCGTCTCCATCCAGGCCTACTCCCCGCTGGAGCAGGGCCTGCTGACCGGCAAGGTCGCCATGGACACCACCTACCCCGAGGGCAGCACCCGCAACTCCAACCCCTGCTTCCAGCCTGCCCGCCGGGCCCAGGCCCTCAAGCTGCTGGCCGGCTGGCAGGACCTGTGCGAGAAGTATCACTGCACCCCGGCCCAGCTGGTCATCGCCCTGACGGCCCGGATGATCCCCGGCCTGCACGTTCTCTGCGGTGCACGCACCCCGGAGCAGGTGCTGGACAACGCCAAAGCCCTCACCCTCCAGCTGGATGGTGCCGATGCCGTCCGCATGAAGTGGGATGTGGACGCGATCTCCTAACATTTTCTACAGCAAAAAGTGGATGCCGCATCACACGCGGCATCCACTTTTTTGCTGATTTTCACTGATTTTCCCGCCAGAACAGGCCGCCGCTGGACTGGAACAGCAGCCAGGGGTTGACGCTCTTGCTGCCCAGCTTGAAGTCCATGGTCAGCTCCTCGCCCAGGGAGCCCACGCTCTGGCCCCGCTCCACAAGAGCGCCCTCGCCCACGGCGATGGTCTGCAAACCGTAGAGGTAGCTGCGCACGCCGCAGCCGTGGTCGATGACCACGGTGTTGCCCGTGAGGGCCAGGTTCCGGGCCAGCACCACAACGCCCGCCGCCGGGGCACGGCAGCTGTCGCCGGGGATGGTGTAGAGCCGGGTGGAGTTGGATTTGCTCCCCTGCTTGCCATTGACCACTTTGACCTGCCCGAAATCCACAAGCTTCATGTAATTTTCCGCCGGGCAGGCAAAGCCGCCGGCCCAGAGTTTTTCCCGCGCGGGCTGCTCATAGAGGGGCCAGACCGCGTTGCGGAACTCGTTGTTGGCGGCCTCCGCGGCCTCCGGCTCCGGGGCCAGCTCCACGGTGCCAAAATCCTTGGGCAGCACCGTGATGGTCCTGGTCAGCGTCTCGCCGTTGACGGTGATGTTCACCTCATGGCCGCCCGCGGAGGCATTGTAAGCCGCCGGGATGTAGGCCCGCCAGCCGCCGGGGCTCCGGGCACACTGGATGTTGCCAAGGTCGGTCTCGATGGCCGGGGCTGTATCTCCGGTCATGCCCGTGATGGCCACGCCCACAATGCCGCCCTGCTCCACCCGGTCCGCCGAGAGCTCTACCTCGGCGCTGGCCTGCAGGGTGAACCGAAACGAGAAGCCATACCAGCCTGTGGGCCTGGCGGGCTTTTCCAGGCGGCTGTTCCGCCGGATGGCCCCGGTATTGCCGCCCTCAAACCGGGTGACCGTTCCACCCGCCGGGAGCCGCCAAACGGTCAGGCTGGCCTTGTACTCCCCGTTGGCCGGGAAAAGAAACCCCGCGTAGTCTCCCGCGCTGCCCGTATACACCACACTGCCCGCCGTGTTCTCAATGGTCAGGGTGGCATAGCTGGCCCACTCCGGCAGGGTAAGGGCCGGGTGCGCGTCGTAGAAAGTGCCAAGCTTCTGCACGGTCAGGGTCTCCGGGCTGGCAAACACCTTGTCCAGCTGGCCACTCAGCAGCGGCACCTGCCAGCAGTACCCGTTGACTTCCAGCGCCTCATCCCCGAACCGCACCTCCGGTGCCGGGCAGGAGCCCTGGGTGGTAAAGGCGTAGCTTACCGCCATCACCGCCCCCAGCAGCACCACGACGCCCAGCGTCACGCCCACCAGCCACAGCAAAAGTCGTTTCATAGATACTCCTCAAAGAAAAAGGGCGCACCGAAACAGTCCCTCAAGACTGTCGGTGCGCCCTGTATGTTTTTCGGTCTTCTCTTATTCCGCCTTGTCCTCCGCGGGAGCCTCTTCCGCGGCCTCAGCGGGTTCTGCAGTGTCTTCTACCGTTGCGGCGTCATCCTCGCCAAACAGCAGACGCTCGTACTCGTCCAGCTCTTTCTCGCGGCGGCGCAGATAGATGGCCACAGCACCCAGAGCACCGGCCACAGCGGCCAGCACGGCGACGACAGCGATCAAACAAGATTTCTTCATAGGTTCAGCACACTCCTTTTTTCGGTCGAAACGATGTTTCAGCTTGTTTTTCCAGCGGGAGACCCGCAGCAGAAACTCTGCTGCTTTCCACATGGCTGAGAGCATGTGGAGCGATAGTTTTACCAGAAAGATCATCCGCAGCATCCTCCATACATCGAGGTTCCGGTGCACCCGTCCGAATTAAGTTCATTATACCCGTTTCCTGAAAAAATTACAACCAAAACCCTAAAATTTTCTCACACCAGACCCAGCCGCTTTTTGTAGGCCTTGAACGCCCCGGGCAGGGTGTATTCCGTTTGCAGCTGCTCCCGGGTAGCCCAAATGCAGCCATCCGGCGCGGGCTGGGCCTCCACCGTGACCGTATAGCCCGTCATGCGCCACTCGATGTGGCTGAAGATATGCTTTGCCTTGGGGATGGGCTTGACCTCGGTGATGCCGTGGATGCCCAGCGCTGTCAGGGCGGCCGGCAGCTGTTCGGCGGTCATAGCCGTGCCCTCCCAGAGCAGGGGCTGCCACAGCCCGGCCAGCAGGCCTTTTTCGGGCCGCTGCTGGATGAGGAAGCCCGCCGGGCTCTCCACCAGCGCCACGGTCAGATCTTCCAGCTTGCGGGCCTTGGGGGCGGCCTTTTGGGGCAGGCTGAGGGCCGTGCCCGCCGCCCGGGCCTGGCACAGGCGGGCCAGCGGGCATTGCTCGCACAGCGGAGCCCCGTTGGGCACACAGACCAGCGCCCCCAGCTCCATGAGCGCCTGGTTGTAATCTCCGGGGGCGGCGGGAGGCTGATGCTCCATCACCCGGGCGGTAAAGGCTTTTTTGACCGCCGGATCTGTAATGATGCCAGGGTCATTATACAGCCTGGAAAACACCCGAAGGACATTGCCGTCCACTGCGGGCACCGGAATGCCAAAGCTGATGGAGCAAATGGCCCCGGCCGTGTAATCCCCGATGCCGGGCAGGGCGCGGATGGCGTCGTAATCGGCTGGCAGCTCCCCGCCGTACTGCTCACAGACGATCCTAGCCGCCTTTTGCAGGTTGCGCACCCGGCTGTAATAGCCCAGACCCTCCCAGAGCTTATTCAGCTTTTCTTCCTCACAGGCGGCCAGTGCCGGGATATCCGGCAGGGCGGCGAGGAACCGCTCATAATAGGGCAGCGCCGCCGAGACCCGGGTCTGCTGGAGCATGATCTCACTCAGCCAGACGTGATAGGGACTGGGGTCGGTGCGGAACGGCAGGACGCGCTGGTTTTCGTAAAACCAGTTCAGCAGTGCAGGCGAAATGTTTTCCACGGAAAGTTACCTCGTTGTTGAAAAAGATGAGATTGCTTGCCCTCTCAGGCCGCTTCGCCTCCAGCTCTCCCAAAGGGAGAGCCTCTGGCGAAACCGAAAACTTCGCATGGACTGCCAAGGCCTCTCCCTTTGGGAGAGGTGGCATTGCGCAAGCAATGACGGAGAGGGCAAGGCCGTTCATCAAAAAAGCTGCCGCTTTCGGCGACAGCTTTCGCGTTTTGATTTACTATTTTTAGAAACCGTAGGCAGTGCGGGGGAACGGCAGGACGTCGCGGATGTTCTGGATGCCCGTGAGGTACATGATCATGCGCTCAAAGCCCAGGCCGTAACCGGCGTGCTCCACGCCGCCGAACTTGCGCAGGTTGAGATACCAGTCGTAGCTGGATTTGTCCAGGCCCAGCTCGTCCATGCGGGTGACCAGCTTGTCGTAATCCTCTTCACGCTGGCTGCCGCCGATCAGCTCGCCGATGCCGGGCACCAGCATATCGGCCGCGGCCACGGTCTTGCCGTCGGGGTTCTGCTTCATGTAGAAGCTCTTGATCTCTTTCGGGTAGTCGGTGACGAAGACGGGCTTCTTGAACACCACCTCGGTCAGGTAGCGCTCGTGCTCGGTCTGGATGTCCACGCCCCACTCCACAGGGAACTGGAACTTCTTGTTGTTCTTCTTCAGGATCTCGATGGCGTCGGTGTAGGAGATGCGGCCAAACTCGCTGTTGGCCACCAGCTCCAGACGCTCGATGAGGCCCTTGTCAATGAACTGGTTGAAGAACGCCATCTCGTCCGGGCAGTTGTCCAGCACATAGCGGATGACGTACTTGGTCATGGCCTCGGCGGTATCCATGTAGCCGTTCAGGTCGCAGAACGCCATCTCGGGCTCGATCATCCAGAACTCGGCCGCGTGGCGGGTGGTAAAGCTCTTCTCGGCACGGAACGTGGGGCCAAAGGTGTACACCTTGCCGAACGCCATGGCCATGGCCTCGGCCTCCAGCTGGCCGGAAACGGTCAGGTTGACAGGCTTCTCGAAAAAGTCCTTGGTGTAATCCACGGTGCCGTCCTCGTTCTTGGGCACATTGTCGAGGTCCAGCGTGGTGACACGGAACATCTCACCGGCGCCCTCGCAGTCGGAGGCGGTCAGCAGCGGAGAGTGGGCATAGACGAAGCCGTTCTCCTGGAAGAACTTGTGGATGGCGTAAGCAGCCACACTGCGGACACGGAACGCCGCGTTAAAGGTGTTGGTACGGGGGCGCAGGGTGGGCATGGTGCGCAGGTACTCCATGCTCATCTTCTTTTTCTGCAGGGGGTACTCATCGGCCGGGCAGTCGCCCAGGATCTCCACGCTGTCGGCGTTCAGCTCAAAGGGCTGCTTGGCCTGCGGGGTGAGCACGACGCGGCCCACAACGCGCAGGCTGCTATACAGGCCGGTGTGGACCACCTGCTCATAGTTTGCCAGCTTGCCGGATTCCAGCACCACCTGCAGGGTCTTGAAGCAGCCGCCGTCCGACAGGGCGATGAATCCGATGTTCTTGGAGTCACGGATGTTCTTGGCCCAGCCGCAGACGGTGACCACCGTGCCGTCGGCCGGGGTGTTCTTGTACAGCGAAACGATCTCAGTACGTTCCATAGTGTTTCTCCTCTTTCTGATTTTTATAAAAGAAAAAGACAGCTTTTGCCCTGAAAGTTCAGGGCGAACAAGCTGTCTTGTAATGTCCGCGGTGCCACCTGAATTACCGGGAGTGCCCCGGTCGCTCGCGCGCTCCTTTTTCACAATAAGCGCTGCCCCTGTAACGCGGGGCCTGCGGCGCGCCTACTGGCGGCAGGGCTTTCCGGCCCGCCGGGGTTCAGTTTGCAGCTCCCGGGTGTTCGTTCACGCTGTGTCTGCGCGCGGCTCCCAGCTGCTGCCGCGCTCTCTGGGCCAGACTGCCCGCGCTACTTTTCCCGATCTTCGCTTTTCAGTTTTTTAAAAATAGCACATTTGCGCCGCTTTGTCAATTAAAAAGTGCACTCTTCCCCTTGCAATCCGGCAGTTTCCATGATATCTTGTAAAGTGAAATTGTATGCCGTCTGTCACCACACGAAGTCAGACTGCACAAACCGTTCCCACACAGGATACAAGGAGAAACAGAACATGATGGAAAACCAGCCTGCGTACGGGCAGGAAGACGAGATCGACCTTGTGGCGCTCACTTTCACGCTCCTGCGCAAATACCGGCAGATCCTTGCCGCCGCCCTGGCCTGCGCGATCATTTTTGGCGCGGCCGCCGGGGCACACACCGCATGGGGCGGGGCGGTCTCTCAGGATGCCCAGAAAGCCTACGAAAGCGAGCTGGCCGAGTACAACCGCAAAAAAGAGAGTTACGAGGCCGCCAAACAGCAGTATTCTCTCGACATTGCCAACAACGAAAAAAGCCAGCGCGATACCGAATACGCCATCCAGAATGCGCAGGAGTACGCTGAGAATTCCGTCTGGAACAATCTGGATCCCTACAATGTCCGGGTGGCACAGGCCGACCTCTATGTGACCACCAATTATCAGATCCAGCCCGGCATGGCCTACCAGAATCCGGACCGCACCGATTCTGTCCTTTCGGCCTACGCTTCCCTGCTGGGAAACAGTTCTACCCTGAGTGAGGTGGCTCAGCAGTTCAACATGCAGGAGCGCTACCTGCGGGAGCTGGTGACCATTTCTTCTGACCCGGACACTCACCTGCTGGCCATTGCGGTCATGAGCAGCAGTGAGCAGACTTCCAGCAACATTCTGGCCGCCCTGCTGGAGCAGGTGAATGCCATGAACGCCAATATCACGGCCTCGGTGGGCAGCCACACCATCAGTGTCATCGCGCAGAGCAGTTACAGCACCGTCTCCACCGACCTGCGGGACGCACAGACGGAAAACAGCCAGAACCTGCTCTCCCTGCAGACCCAGATCGACCAGCTGCAGCAGAGCCGCACCCGGCTGGACAGCAACTTTGAAGATACCACCAAGGAGTGGGAAAGCACGGAGGAGCCCGTGCTCCAGTCCACCCGCATCTCCACCGCCATCCTCAAGTTCGGCCTCATCGGTCTGCTCGTGGGCATCGTGTTGGTCTGCGGTATCGGCACTGTCCAGTTCCTGGTGCAGGGCAAAGTCTACTCCGGCAAAGAGCTGCGGGACACCTGCCGCCTGCCCCTGCTTGGCACCCTGGCCAGCGGGAAGACCCGGCAGAGCAAGCAGCTGGACGCCGCCCTTGACCGGATGGAGCACCGCCCGGACGGCAGCACCGATGCTGAGATGATCCGCCTGATGGCGGCCACCATCGCCAGCCGGGCCCCGGAGGCAAAGCATATCCTCATTACGGGCGACCTGCCCGCTGACCAGCTCACCGCGCTGGCAGCCGCCCTGCAGGATACCGGTGCCCTCCGGGCACAGGTGGTTACCGCCGCCGAGAGCATCCTGACCTGTGCGGCCACCGTGCCGCAGGTGACCAGCGCCGACGCCATTGTGCTGGCCGCAGACTGCACCTGCTCCCACTACACCGCCGTCAACGACCAGAACGAGCAGATCCAGCGCCTGGGCAAGAATATTCTGGGCTGCATCGTGTTTGAATAAAGAAGACACTTTCGAAAGGCCGCTGCCGCGCAGCGGCCTTTTTCTTATCCCCGCAGCGCTTCCACCAGTCCATTCGCTGCCAACTGCCCGGCCCGGAGGGCCTCGTTGAGGTTGTTGCCGTGGCCGCCGATCTCAATGAGCAGGCTGCCGGTGGTCAGGTCCTGATTGTAAAACCGGTAGCTGAACAGCACCGGGCGGGTGAACCCCGGGTAAAGTGCTTCCATGGCCGTCTCCCACCGGGCCGCAAAGCGGAGGTTCTGCCGCCAGTTGGGCAGCTGGACGCTCCCGCCATTGTCACACCCGCAGATGATCATGACCTGCGCGGCCTGCTCCCCCGCCCCGCTCCCGGCCCAGACCGGGGCCATCCGGGTACCGCTCTCCGTCTCAATGGCGTCCCGGTGGACATCCAGCACGATTTTGATGCTGGGGTACTTTTCCAGATATTGCTGCACCACGGCCCGGCTGTTGGCGTAGCTGCCAGTATAGCTGGGGTAGTCGTTCAGGGTCTCGTCATGCAGGGTGTTGAGGCCTGCCGCATTGAGGGTATCGGCCATCACCCGGCCCACCGCACACATATTGATGCTGCGATCGGTGCTGCGGGCCCCGTCACCCGGGCGGTACCACAGCCCGGCGGAAAGTCGGTAATCCTCCGTGGCGTGGGTGTGCATAATCAAGATCTGCGGGTCAGGGCTGTTCCACTCTACCGCAAAGGGCAAAGGATTTGTGATTTCCGCCGCCACTTCTGCCGCCGGGACACGGGTGTTGTTTTTGATACTGCCTCCGCCGCAGGGGATATATTTTTCGCCGCTGCCGTGCGGGTAAGTCTTTTCCTGCACGGCACCTGCATCCGCGGGGCGGGCGTCGTCGGCTTCCAAGGCTGCAAGATAGCTTTCCATGCCGGTCTTGGCCGGGGCGGCGGCTTCGGGGGCAGACTCCGGGGCGGGCTCTGAGGCAATGCTGCCCGGTGTCTCGTCCAGGATTGCCTCCTGCATGGCTTTCCGGCTCAGGGAGAGGGCGGTCCGGGCGGCAGGCAGCGGCCCTGCAATGACCGCCGCCAGCCCCAGCACCACCCGGTGGGCAAAAACGGTCAGCACCAGCAGCAGGGCCAACGCCAGCAGGAATGCCCCCAGCTGGCCTGTCCGCTCCGTGCCGCCCCGCTCTGTCTGCCGCATGGCCATCCCCTCCCCGTCAAAATGCTATGACCATTCTATGCAGTCAGCTCGCCAGCCAGCACAGCTGCGCGATGCTCAGCCGAGGCTGCAGGGCCCGGTTGATGGCGCTGCCCAGCAGGGCCGCCCCGTGGGCGATGACACTGTCCAGCTCCCGGGGCGTGACCACCAAATCTTTGCCCTCCTGGGCCTCCATCAGGGTGGGGATGCCCGCCGCGAGCACCGGGACCCCCAGCCGGGCGGCGGCCAGATGCTTGCGGCTGCCGGGCTGGGCCGGGCAGAGCCCGGTGTCCGAGAATTGCAGCGTCCGGCCCAGCCGCTCCGGCTCCGAGGAGCAGAGGCTGTCCACGCAGAGGAGGGCGGACGGGCGGAGCTCCCGCACCAGCGCCCCGGCCAGCTGCTGCAAACTCAGGCCCGTGGCCCCGGAGACCCCGGGGGCGACCGCCGCCACGGGGCGGATGCCGGGCAGCGGCAGGCTGCTCCCGGCCCCCATGGTAACAAAGATCTTCTGCACCGTGCGGGGGCCCAGAGCATCCGCCGTCACCCGGCGGTTGCCCACTCCCAGCACCAGCACCGGGCCCTCAGGCGGCAGCAGGGCCCGCAGCTCGGCCGCCGCCTGCTCGATGACACCGCTGTCCCGCTCGTCCAGCACACTGACGCGGGGCACTTCCAGCGTCACATACCGCCCCCGGGGCCGCTCCAGCCCCTCCCGCGCGATCTCCACCCGCGTCACGGTCACGCCATCGTGCCGGGCCGTGGCCACCCGTACCCCGCCGGGCAGGGCAGAACAGGCGGGCGCCGCGTACAATTCATCGGCCATGTCTGTCAAACGCATGGTTTTCCCCTCTTTTTCTGCAAATTTGCCGCCGGAGGCGCTGTTTGGGCCCCTCCGGACAGGAGAAGTATGGGAAAAATAAAACTTTTTGAAACAAAAATCAAAAAAACGCTTGCGTTGGTACGGCAAATATGGTATCATAAGGTGCGCTGTTATAGGTAGCCAAGGAGGTGGAACGAATGCCTAACATCAAATCTCA
>ENA-UESP01001192-UESP01001192.1-human-gut-metagenome-genome-assembly--contig:-NODE-1192-length-18709-cov-9.279465_pt1 | contig 18709 bp, 13 predicted proteins | sample MGYA00243003_ERZ508004 | MGnify/ENA primary metagenome ERZ508004 (study PRJEB26167, sample SAMN06115443) | human gut metagenome | host: Homo sapiens | place: China:Henan | collected 2015-07-29...
CAGGAACTGTACCAGTCCGGCAAAGAAAGCCTGTATTACGGCCTGAACGCCCTGTCCAACAACCTTATCATGGTGGACCGGAAGAAGCTGAAGAACCCCAATGGCCTGATTTTGGGTACTCCCGGCTCCGGCAAAAGTTTCTCGGCAAAGCGTGAAATTGCCAATGCGTTTCTGGTGACGGACGATGATATTATCATCAACGACCCCGAAGGCGAATACTCTCCGCTGGTGAACCGGCTGAAAGGTCAGGTCATTAAAATCTCGCCAAACAGCACCCAGTTCATTAACCCCATGGATATCAACGCCAACTACTCCGAGGAGGACAACCCGCTTTCCCTGAAAGCTGACTTTATTCTTTCTCTGTGCGAACTGGTGGTTGGCGGCAAGGAAGGTCTGCTGCCGGTGGAGAAAACGGTCATTGACCGCTGTGTGCATCTGATTTACCGCAAATATTTTGCAGACCCCTGCCCGGAGAATATGCCTATCCTTGAGGACTTGTACAACGCCCTGCTCCAACAGGACGAGAAAGAAGCCCACCATGTTGCTACGGCTCTGGAAATCTATGTGAAAGGCTCCCTGAACCTGTTCAACCACCGCACCAATGTAAACGTCAACAACCGCATCGTCTGCTATGATATCAAGGAATTGGGCAAACAGATGAAGAAACTCGGTATGCTCATTGTGCAGGATCAGGTGTGGGGGCGTGTCACCGCAAACCGCAGCAGCGGCAAGTCCACCCGGTATTATATGGATGAGATGCACCTCCTCTTAAAAGAAGAGCAGACCGCCGCTTATTCCGTCGAGATCTGGAAGCGTTTCCGCAAGTGGGGCGGCATCCCAACAGGATTAACGCAGAACGTCAAAGACCTCCTTTCTTCGCGTGAGGTCGAGAATATTTTTGAAAATTCGGACATGATCATCATGCTGAATCAGGCGGCAGGCGACCGGCAAATTCTCGCAAAGCAGCTTAACATTTCGCCCCATCAGCTTTCCTATGTGACCCACTCCGGCGAGGGTGAGGGGTTGCTTTTTTTCGGCAATGTCATTCTGCCCTTCGTTGACCGATTCCCCACCGATTTGGAACTCTATCGGATCATGACCACCAAATTGGGTGAAGTTTCGGAGGGCGCACAGAAATGAGTGAGCCGAAGCTGAACATCAAAGAGGAAACGTCCGCAAAAAAGACCCGTTCTCCCCCGAAAAGAGCCAAGGTGGAGCAATCGGTGCCCAGAAAGAAAAAGCTGAAAACCGATGCGGAAAAGACTGCCGAAAAAGCCCAGCATCTGCGGTTCGGCAAGGTGGAACTGACCCCGGACGAGTTGAGCCGGTTGAGCAAGGCGCAGAAGCGGGAGATGTACGCCGCCCATGCCGCCCGGTCTGCGGTGCATCGGGAAGTTGACCCGTATGAGGATGATAATGTGGGCACGCAGGCGTTGAGCGAGGGCGAAAAGGCGGCAGGAAATGTCCGGGATATTTCCAAGAGCCGCTATGCCCGAAAGCTGAAAAAGAAAGCCAAGATGCAGGGCAAGAAAGGCACCAAAACTGCAAAATCTTCTGCATCGGAGCCGACTGCGCCACAAGATGCAGGAACATCCGGCACCGGCGAGGGTGGCTCCAACTGGCTTTCACGCTGGAAACAGCGTCAGGAAATCCACAAAAGCTACTATGCCGCCGCCCGGTCGGGCACAGCGGCACAGACCGCAGGCGGCAAGGCGGCATCCAACGGTGCATCTGCTGCCCGGTCCGGCGCGGAACAGGCAGTGGAGAAAGGTAAAACCACTGTCAGCACCGCCGTAAAGGGGCTGATGAATGCCGCCAAAGGCAACGCGCACGTTCTGGTGATCGTGGGCGTTTTTGTTTTGCTCATTCTGATGGTCATGTCTGGATTTTCCTCCTGCGGCATCCTCTTTTCGGGCGGCACACAGGTGTCCGGGCAGACCATGTACTCCGCCGAGGACAGGGACATCCGGGGCGCAGAGCAGGACTATAAGAAGCTAGAAAAGGAACTGGACAAAAAAATCAAGCGCACCCCCACCGACCATCCCGGCTACAACGAGTACCAGTACCATCTGGATGCCATCGAGCATGACCCGTGGCAGCTCACATCGTTCCTGACCACCTTGTATGACGATTACACCCGGTCGGAGGTGCAGGGCAAATTGAAGGAGACCTTCAAGAAGCAGTACAAGCTCACCACATGGGTGGAGGTGCAGATACGGTATAAGACCGTCTGGGTCATCAGCCCGGTGGGTGTACCCATCCCCACGCAGGTGCCCTATGAGTACAAGATTTTCCACACCAAGCTGGAGAATAAAGGCTTAGAGGTCGTTATCCGGGAGGAATTGGATGCTGACCAACGGAAACGGTACGAGATCTTTCAGGACACGCTGGGTGGTCGGCCTTATCTGTTCAACGGCGGTCTGCCGCCCGGTGGTTCGGATGGCTCTGGCACACCGGGCATCGACTATCAGGTTCCGGCAGAAGCCCTGACCGACAGCGAATTTGCTGCCATCTACAAGGAAGCCCAAAAGTATGTGGGCACGCCCTATGTGTGGGGCGGCTCCACCCCGGAAACTGGCTTTGACTGTTCAGGCTACGTCTGCTGGGTCTACAACCAGAACGGCTACGATGTGGGACGCATGACGGCAAACGGATTATGGCAGAAAAGCCAGCACATTTCCGAAGCAGATGCAAAGCCCGGAGACCTTGTTTTCTTTGAAGGAACGTATGATACGACGGGGAAAAGCCATGTGGGCATCTACCTCGGAAACGGGATGATGGTGTCCGCTGGCGATCCCATCAAGTACGCAAACATTCACTCGTCCTACTGGCAGAAATATCTGTCAGGATTCGGGCGGCTATCCAAATAATAGGAGGACACTATGAGCGAAAAACTCGACAAACTGCGCGCTTCTTTGGAAAAAGAGAAGGAACGGCGCATCAAAATCAACAACCGCATCGAAAGTCTGGAACGGCGGATTCAGGAGGCTGAGGCCGCCGAGGTCAACGAGATGGTGCGAACCGCAAAGGTCACGCCGGAACAGCTCGCCGCCCTGCTGCGGCAGTCGGCAACTGCTACCCCGAACCCTGCTGCGCTGTCTGCCGTGGGTGCAATTTTCGAGAAGGAGGTCAATACGGATGAAGATTAAGAAACTGAGCGCATTGCTGGCATCGGCGGCACTGTGCGCTGGCATGGCGGCTCCCGTCTTTGCCTTCGAGGGCGAAGCCGCCCCCGTAGAGCAGCCTGTTCTGCCGGAAGTGGTGGAGGCGGATATTATCACCGTGACCGATGAGGAAACCGGTGCCCTGACCCCGGAGGGCAATCTGACGCTGGTGGACGATTACCACACCGACTATTCCGATGGCAGCGGACAGCAGTTTATTACGCTGGTGTCGAAGTCGGGTGCGACCTTTTATCTGGTGATCGACCGCAATGCCAAAGGGCAGCAGACTGTCCACTTTATGAACCTTGTGGACGAAGCAGACCTTTTGGCTCTGATGGAGGAAGAAGATGCGGACGCTTATACCGCTGAAAAGGAAGCGGCGGCACAGGCGGAACAGGACAAGCTGAAAGCCGAGGAAGAAGCCAAGAAAGTAGCGGAAGAAGCAGCGGCATCCGGCACGGAACAGCCCAAGGAGAACAAGGTCACAAAAATCGCATCCGGCTTTCTGGGCGTGGTCGTGCTGATTGCGCTGGCGGCAGGCGGCGGCTTCTACGCTTTCGCAAAGCAGAAGCAGAAAAAGCAGGCTGAAAAAGAAGCCCTTGACCCCGATGCAGGTTACACCGAGGACAAGGGCGATTTTGAGATTCCCACTGAGGATGAGCCTGAGGACACCGGCGAGGAGGATACCGAACCCATCTGATTTTAAGGCGGCGTTTTGCCGCCTACATATTGCAATTCAAAACAGATTGGAGGGGTTATTATCGCTAAATTGATCGTGACGGAAAAGCCGTCCGTTGCTATGGCTTACGCTAAAGTCCTCGGTGCCACCAACCGTCAGGATGGCTACCTTGAGGGCAACGGTTATCTGGTAAGCTGGTGCGTAGGGCACTTGGTGGAACTGGCACCGCCCAATGTCTACGATGCCAAATACGTCAAGTGGAGCATCGCCGATTTGCCTATCCTGCCGCAAAAGTGGCAGTATCTGGTGTCTGCCAGCACGAAAAAACAGTTTGGCATCCTGCAAAAGTTGATGCAACGCCCGGATGTAGACAGCATCGTGAACAGTTGCGATTCCGGCCGGGAGGGAGAACTGATCTTCCGCTTGGTGTATCAGCAAGCAGGCTGCAAAAAGCCCTTTTCTCGCCTATGGCTGTCCAGCATGGAGGAAAACGCCATCCGGGAAGGCTTTGCTCACCTCAAACCGTCAACTGAATATGATGCGCTGTACAACGCAGCACTCTGCCGGGAACGCGCCGATTGGATGGTCGGCATCAACTGTTCCCGGCTCTTTTCATGCCTGTATGGTCGGTCTTTGGCGGTTGGGCGTGTTATGACCCCTACACTGGCGATGGCCGTGCAGCGAGAAGCAGCTATTGCTGCATTCACCCCGGAGAAGTTTTACACGGTTTCGCTGGCATTTGAGGGCGACGGCACCGCATCCAGCAAGCGATTCTCGCAGAAAGAGGATGCGGAAACGCTGCTTGCCAACTGCCGAAAGGAGGTCAGCACGGTGGTGCAAAAAGTAGAACGCAAAGAAAAAAACGAAAAGCCGCCGCAGCTCTATGATCTGACGACGCTCCAGCGGGATGCCAACCGTTTGCTGGGGTTTACTGCACAGCAGACCTTGAACTATGCGCAGAGCCTTTACGAAAAGAAACTCATCACTTATCCCCGAACAGACAGCCGCTTTCTGACGGAAGACATGGCAGCATCCCTGCCGGGGCTGGTGTCGGCTGTTGCGGGAGCCTTTTCCGTGGGGGAAGCTGTACCCGTCCATGCAGAACAGGTAATCAACAACAGCAAGGTCAGCGACCACCATGCGCTGCTGCCTACTGCAAGCATGGTACAGGCCGACTTTTCAGCTTTGCCCGCCGGGGAACTGAGCGTCCTGCGGCTGATTGCGGCACGTCTGCTCTGCGCCATGGGAGAACCTCACCGCTGTGCAGAAACCGTCCTGACCACCATCTGCGCCGGGGAAGAATTTACCGCAAAAGGCAAGGTGGTTTTGGACGAGGGCTGGAAAGGCATTGAGCGCAAAATGCTGGACGATCTGCTGGACAAAAAGAAAGAGCCTGCTGCTCTGCCGGATGTGCAGGAGCAAAGCGAGTGTGGCATTTCTGGTGCTGAACTGAAAGAGGGACAGACATACCCTCCGAAACACTTCACCGAGGATACTCTGCTGCACTCTATGGAAACAGCTAGCGCGGACAGTATGCCAGAGGATGCAGAGCGTCAGGGCATCGGCACTCCAGCTACTCGTGCTGCTACCATCGAAAAACTGGTACAGAAAGGCTTTCTGGAGCGCAAGGGTGACAAGAAAACCAAAGTCTTGCTGCCTACCGACAAGGGCAAGGCACTTATCACGGTGATGCCCGAACAGATTCAGTCTGCGGATATGACCGCCGACTGGGAAGCAAAGCTGCTGCGCATTGAGCGTGGCGAGATGGAGCCTGAAATATTTATGATGGAAATCAACACGATGATTACTGCTTTGGTGGAGAACACCGAAGCCGCGAAAGGAGCCGATGTGCTTATGAAAAATAAAATGATTGGTGTCTGCCCGAACTGCGGCGCAAATGTCGTTGAGCGTGAAAAGGGCTGGTTTTGTGAATCCAATCCTTGCCGCTTTGTTCTGTGGAAAGACAACGCCTTCTTCAAGCGTCTGGGCAAGCGGATGGACGCTCATGTGGCCGACAAGCTGCTGCGAGATGGCCGCATCCGGCTGAAGGACTGCAAGAGTACCAAGGGCAAGGTGTACAACGCCACCGTCCTGCTGTCCACCGAAGCCGATGGCCGCAGCAAGTTCTCTCTGGAATTTGAGGATGGTCGCTGATGGAACAGAAGAAAGAAGCAGTATATCTTATCAACGATGAACGCTATCTGCACCTCCTGGAAAATGGCGCGGGCGTCGGCTTTGCCACTTATAATAAGGTAACAGGCGAACAGCTGGAAAGCGGGCAGATCTCCGAAAAGAATCTACCGCCGGATGGCAAAAACGCCATTGCTGCTGCCCGGAACTGGTATCTGTTTGAACTTTCGGATGATGAGCGCAAGGTCATCCAGCTCGAAAGCGTAAAAATCCTCGAAAGTGTTCCCGCATCCGGCATCCACAAACGGCGTATCTGGGAGCCTGAAACGATGCCAAAGGATATTCGACTCATCAACAGCCACTATGACGATCTCTATCGCATTCCCGATGGCGGTGTGATTCAAATTGACTACCCGGATGGTCGCAGTTTTACGGCAAAGCTGGAACATTTGGATGATTACCACTTTGATATGGGCGGTCTGGGCAATGTGTTCCACATCTGCCAGTTTGCCGATATTATGGGTAGGAACCACGCAGACTTCTACCCGGAAATCCAGACGCAAGATGAGCAGGGTGCATGGGAATTGGGTGGTAAAGGCTATATTGCTATCCAGTCCACCGATGAAGGTTGGGATTACACTATCTATCACAGCGACTTTTCCGTGATGGATGGTGGTCAGGTCGATGCGCCGGAATTGACCATTCAGGAAGTCCGTGAGCAAATTCTGGAAACACATCACATGGAAAAAGGTCGGCGGTTGTTGCAGGACTATGATTTTGTGATGGACAGAGCCGCAGAAGCAGAAGAACTGGGCGCAAACCACCGCCCTTCCACATTGGAAAAGCTGACTTCACTGGCTGGCGCAAAAGAAAAATGCGATGCCCCGGAGTGCAGCCCTGTTGGGTGCCGGAAAGTGAGGGATGCTCATGAACTTTAATGGCGAAGAATTGACGCTGATGATGCTCTACAATTCCGGCTCCCGGCTGGGCTTGATGCAGGAGCTGCGGTTGATGCAGTGCTATCTTCTGCCGGACGAAACTGCTCTGCGCGAACTGTCGGAGGGTGTTATCAAAAAGTTGAAACTTATGACCGATGCCGAGTTTGCCGAGCTGGAATTTCCACTTAACTAAATTATGCCGCCGCTTGGCGGCGTACATAATAGGGGGTTACGCCAAAAGTAATTATATGGTATAATTATTCTATCGACTTTACGGCTTAAGGAGATTTTTTATGGGAGAATTCGATTTCACTTATAGGTTGCCCCAAAACTTTTCAAGGCGAGTAGTTCAATATTTGGAACAACTCGAATCGCCCAATGTTGCAAGGGCATTTCAAAACTGTACATACGATTATGAAGATTTGGGGCTTGCCTATTATGCTGGCATGAAAGGCGATAACTGGGATAAAAAAGCGTTGGACTTTACAGTTGAAGGTTCTCCCCGCGACATTGCTTTGCTAAAATCGAAAGGGCATATACTGAAAGAATCTATCAGCAAATCACTTAAGTCGTCTGAATCTGGTTTTTTACTCAAAGAGATTTATTACTTTGAATCTGAAAGCGTAGAGCCCATTCCCTTGTCAAATGCTGCTAGATTAAATGCAGATATAGCCTCATCGCAGGTTGTCCTTCGAGATCTACTTCAAATAGGGCAACGCTTTTGTTTGAATTGCGCATTTAATGGTGCCAGCTCGGAAAACAGTATGAATGACTATTTTCGAGATTTGCTTTTTATGAAAGGACACACAGAGATAAAAGACCAAACCAGACATGGCTTATCCGTAAATAAAAAGGATTCCGCAGAAGTAGATATCTTGTTAACAAAAGACGGTAAAGAGATTGCCATTTATGAAGGCTTAAAATTATCTAGCGTTAGTACCACATACATTGATACTCATATAAGCAAAGCAGTTGTAAACTATAATGCTCTTGGAACCTCAACATTTATTGTTGCTTATGTAGATGTGTCAGATTTTGACTCTTTCTGGAATAGATATGTTTCTTATTTGCAGAGTTATAGCTTTCCCTTGTTAGTAAAATCGCCCATTGAAGTATATCCCTATCCAGACGCAGCGGCACGTGTGGCAAGTACCATATTATCAAGAGATGATTACGATTTTCCTGTCTATTTTGTTGCTTTCAAGATTCCAAGATAATTTTCTATATTAACTAAGAGCGGGCAACCATAAAACGGTTGCCCGCTCTTTTTATATCCTGAAATCGAAAGGAGGAACGCAATGCCAAATAAAACGCAAGAATACCTCAACCTTGCCCAGCAAACAGCAAAGGAACTGACCCGGTATTGGGAAAACTGGACGGACTACCTGACCACTGCATCCCGGCTGTACAAGTACAGCTATGCAGACCAGCTTATGATCTACGCCCAGCGACCCGATGCCACCGCCTGCGCCAGTTTCGACCTTTGGAATGACCGCATGAACCGCTATATCCGGCGTGGCTCCAAGGGCATCGCTCTGTTAGACCAGTCCAGCAGTGTTCCGCGTCTGCACTACGTTTTCGATGTGAGCGATACCGGGGTGCGCCGTAATTCCCGTGACCCGGATATGTGGCAGCTCGGCCCCGATCTGGTTCAGCCTGTTTCGGAAATGCTTGCCAGAGAGTACGGTGTTCAGCAGGAAAATCTCGGCCAGCAAATCGCGGACATCTGCGGCAGGCTGGTGGATTCCTATTGGGATAACAACAGCGGTGACATTCTCGACATCGTTGACGGCTCTCTCCTGATGGGGTATGATGAAGCCGGACAGGAGTTCCAGTTCAAATCTGCCGCCGCAATCAGCATCACCTATGCTGTTCTCGAACGCTGCGGCTTTGAGCCGGAAGGTCATTTTGACCGGGACGATTTTCAGGCGATCTTCTCCTTTTCCACTCCTGCCGCTGTGTATGCACTGGGCACCGCAGTCAGCGAGTGCAGCCGTGAGCTGCTGCGCAGCATCGAAAGAACTGTAAAGACGACCATTCGCCGTCGTAACGTAGAAAGGAGCCAATATGAATATGAACAGCAGGAACGTGACCTACTCGAAAGTCGGAGATTATCTGCTTCCGAACCTGACCCTGCCCCAGCAGGAGAAAGCATTGGGCAAGTACGGGCGACTGCGCCGGACTTACCTGATGAAGCATCGCCCGGTACTGTACAACTCGATGCTCCTGTCGGGAACTCTGCATCCGCACCTGTTGGAAGTGGAGCAGAGCGCGGAGAGCCGGATACAGCAGACCATGCAGAAGCTGCTGGAGCAGAATCCGGCTCCGAACAAAGAGCAGCATCAGATGGAGTGGGTGCAGCACATGAACAGCCTGAACGCACAGGCCGAGGAACTGGTGATGAACGAGCTGATTTACAGCTAAGTTTCTTCGACACCCACATTCCTACCGAAGCGAAACAAATTGAATCCATCGACCAAGCGGAGAGCGAAAAATCGCCCTCCGCTTTCTCTTTGTCACAGGCCGACATTGAAAATGCTCTGCGGAGAGGCTCCAACTTTGAAAACAGCAAACTTCGGATATGGAAAATTTATCAGTTGCAGCCTGACCGAAACCTCCGGGCAAAAGCTCTTGCCAAAGAATATGCTCCAAACGGACCCGGTGGCTCCTCGCACACCTATCTGGATGGAAGTCGCGGCTGGCTTGACCATGACAGCAAGGGCTTGACGTTTGAACACTATCCAGACCACCAGAAAATTCTTCTTCGCTGGAATCAGGTCGAAAAGTATATCGACCTGATGATTCAGTCTGACCGCTATCTGTCCGACAAAGAAAAAAGAATCATCGACTTTCCCCTTGAACTGAACGACACCAGTGCTGCCGAATACACTGCATTAAAAGAGCAGTACCCGGACACTCTCATTGGTTTTGAAGCTGGCGGCAATTTTATGTTCTATGGCGAAGATGCCGCCAAGGTCGCAAAAATCATCAACAGTGCTTTGTTCATGAGAAACACTGCACTGGGTGAAGTTCAAATCACGGGCTTTCTCCCTAGCTTATGGGCAAAAAGAGCAAAAGAATTGTGGTCTGCGGGCAATGATGTGTACCTTGCCGGGTTAAACGAGGATGGCACTCACCACCAGACCAAGCACTTGCGCAAAGAGGACTATCTGCCCATCGGCTCCGTTATCAATATGGATGACCGGAAATTTCGGGTCGATAGCGTGGATTTTGACAAGGACAAAGTTTCCTTGCAGGATATGGCTCTGGCCGATGCCCGGATGCCGATTTTCCGGGAAGAGCCGCTGACTGTTGTCCGGGAACTGTACGAACAGCAGGATGAAGCCCTTGATACTGCTCCAGAAAAAACTCCCGATTACAATGTCGGTGATTCCGTTGTTGTAGACCTTCCAACCCGAACCATCGAGGGAACTATTGGCTATGTAGGCGAAACCGATGTGCGCATCGACACCAATGCACAGGGCTATTCGTGGAGCAATGAGGTACTGAACAAGCAGCAGTTCGAGGATGGACTGCGGCAGGATGAGCCGGAACTTTCCGATGAAGAACTGGATAAGCTGCCCACCTCTGTGGAAGTTAACGGCGAATGGCAGACTTTCCCGGATGCCGCTGCCGCAGACAAAGCTCTGAACGCCGAACCTGTGCCGGAAGCTGCCGGAAACTTCCACATCACGGACGATCATCTGGGCGAGGGCGGCGCAAAACAAAAATATGCCCGGAACGTTGAAGCCATCCGCACCCTGTTCCAGTTGGAGCAGGAGCATCGTGGAGCCACCGCCGAGGAACAGCAGGTTCTTTCGCAGTATGTCGGCTGGGGCGGTCTGCCGGATGTCTTTGACCCAGACAAGGGCAACTGGGCAAAAGAATATTCCGAATTGAAAGGTCTGCTTTCCGAGGACGAATATGCTGCTGCCCGTAGTTCCGTTCTGAACGCCCACTACACCAGCCCTACCGTTATCCGCGCCATCTATGATGCAGTCGAGAAAATGGGGTTCCGCAACGGCAACATTCTGGAGCCGAGCATGGGCATCGGCAACTTTTTTGGTATGCTGCCGGACACCATGCAGGACAGCCGCCTATACGGTGTGGAGTTGGACAGTGTCACAGGCCGTATCGCCCAAAAGCTCTACCCGGATGCCAACATTAAAGTTGCCGGATTTGAAACCACTGACCGCCGCGACTTCTATGACCTTGCAGTGGGCAATGTTCCTTTTGGCCAGTACCGGGTAAACGACAAGGCGTACAACAAATTAGGTTTCAGCATCCACAACTATTTCTTCGCCAAGGCCATCGACCAAGTGCGTCCGGGCGGCATCGTGGCATTCGTCACCAGTCGCTACACGCTGGACAGCAAAGATTCTTCTGCCCGCAAGCACATTGCCGAACGTGCTGATCTGCTGGGTGCTATCCGTCTGCCGAACACTGCGTTCAAAGCAAACGCAGGAACAGAAGTCGTCAGCGACATTATTTTCCTCCAAAAACGTGACCGCCCTATCGACCATGAGCCGGACTGGGTGCAGCTTGGCAAAACGGAAGATGGCTTTGCCATCAACAGCTATTTTGTAGACCATCCAGAGATGGTGCTGGGTGAACTGACTTCCGAAAGCACCCAGTATGGCCGGGAGGAATGCACTGTGCGTCCCATCAAGGGCGCAGTGCTGGTGGACCAGCTTGCAGAAGCCATCCAGCATATTGAGGGGCAGTTCACGGAAGTCGAGGTCGAAACACCAGATATTGCGGATGCTGAAAATGAGCGGCACATTCTCCCGGCTGACCCAGATGTGAAGAATTTCTCTTACACGGTGGTTGATGGTGAGGTGTATTATCGGGAAAATTCCGTCATGACACAGGTGGAGCTGTCCGACACCGCCAAAGGCCGTGTGACCGGGATGGTGGAGCTGCGGCAAATCGTCAATGAGTTGATCGACCAGCAGCTGAACGACTACCCGGATGCCGACATTAAAGCAACGCAGGAAAAGCTGAACACTGCCTACGATGCTTTTTCCGCCAAATATGGCTTGTTGAATGACCGCAAAAACGGCAGATTATTTGAGCAGGATTCTTCTTACTATCTGCTGTGTTCTCTGGAAAATTTGGACGAGCAGGGGCGGCTCAAGAGCAAGGCGGCGATGTTCACCAAACGCACCATCCGCCCGGAATGTACTGTCACCAATGTAGACACTCCTACGGAAGCCCTTGCGGTGTCCATCGGAGAGCGTGGCCGGGTGGACTTGCCCTATATGGCAGAACTGCTCGGCACTCCCGGTGACTATGAGCGCATCACCAGCGAACTGTCCGGCGTGATTTTCAAAGACCCCGGCGCAGACCCTACCGACCCGGAAGCAGGTTGGCGAATGGCAGACGAATACCTGTCCGGCAATGTTCGGGCAAAGCTGCGCATGGCTCAGCTTGCCGCCGAAACTAACCCGGAGTTTGCAGTTAACGTCACTGCACTGGAAAAAGCACAGCCGAAAGATCTTGAAGCATCTGAAATTGATGTGCGGCTGGGCGCAACATGGCTTGCTCCAGAAATTATCCAAAAGTTTATGGCAGAAACATTCCAGATTCCCTACTATCTGCGCCATGCAGTCAAAGTGAGATATTCTCCCTATACCGCAGAATGGCGCATTGAGGGCAAGTCGGCCATGGGCAGAGGTGACATCATCTCCTCCGAAACCTACGGCACCTCCCGCGCCAACGCCTACAAGATTCTGGAAGACACGCTCAACCTGAAAGATGTGCGCATCTATGACGCTATCGAAGATGAAGAAGGCAAGCTGAAGCGCATCCTGAACAAAACGGACACCATGCTGGCACAGCAGAAGCAGCAGGTCATCAAGGATGCCTTTGCCAACTGGATCTGGAAAGACCCCCAGCGGCGCATTGCACTGGTGAAACAGTATAATGAACTGTTCAACAGCAGCAGGCCACGAGAATACGATGGTTCCCACATCCACCTTGTCGGTATGAACCCGGAAATCACCCTCCGGGAACATCAGCGCAATGCCATTGCTCATGTGCTTTATGGCGGTAATACGCTGTTGGCACACGAGGTAGGAGCAGGAAAAACTTTTGAAATGGCGGCATCCGCAATGGAAGCAAAACGCCTTGGCTTGTGTCAGAAAAGCCTATTTGTCGTTCCCAATCACTTGACGGAGCAGTGGGCTTCGGAGTTCCTGCACCTATACCCCAATGCAAAGCTGCTGGTAGCGCGGAAAAAGGATTTTGAAACGGCCAACCGCAAAAAGTTCTGCGCCCGGATTGCAACCGGGGATTATGATGCGGTCATTATCGGTCACAGCCAGTTTGAGCGGATTCCGCTTTCCTATGAGCGGCAGGAACGCATTATTCAGGAACAGATCGATGAAACGCTTGCCGCCATCGAAGAACTGAAAGCCAATGCAGGCGAGAATTTCAGCATCAAGCAGATGGAAAAGACCCGTAAGACGCTGGAAACAAAACTGGAAAAGCTGCGCTCCGATGCGAGAAAGGACGATGTTATCACCTTTGAGCAGTTGGGCGTTGACCGACTTTTTGTAGACGAATCGCATTTTTATAAGAACCTCTTTTTAACCACAAAAATGCGCAATGTCGCTGGTTTGTCCACATCGGAAGCCCAGAAATCGAGCGATATGTTCGGCAAGTGCCGCTATCTGGACGAGATCACAGGCGGGCGCGGCGTGGTATTTGCAACGGGAACTCCCGTGAGCAACTCCATGTCGGAACTGTATACGGTCATGCGCTATCTGCAATACGGCACACTCCAGCAGAAAGGGTTGACGCATTTCGACTGCTGGGCATCGACCTTTGGCGAAACCACCACCGCCATCGAACTCGCCCCGGAGGGTATGGGCTATCGGGCGAGAACGCGTTTTGCAAAGTTTTTCAATCTCCCGGAACTGATGTCGATGTTCAAAGAAGTTGCTGACATCAAGACCTCCGACCAACTTCATCTGCCTGTGCCGGATGCAAAGTTTGAAACTGTGGTGGCGAAACCGTCCGAGATTCAGAAAGAAATGGTGCAGGAACTGAGCAAACGTGCTGCAAAAATCCACTCCGGCGCAGTGGATGCATCCGAGGACAATATGCTGTGCGTCACCAACGATGGCCGAAAGATTGGTCTGGATGTTCGCCTGATGAACCCCATCCTGCCGGACGACCCCAACAGCAAACTGAACACCTGTGTTCGGAACGTGCTGCAAATCTGGGAAGATGGCAAGGAGCAAAAGTTGACACAGCTTTTGTTCTGCGACCTTTCGACACCGAAAAATGATGGCAACTTCAATGTCTATGAGGACATTCGCAAAAAGCTGATCGCTGCCGGTGTGCCGGAAAACGAGATTGAGTTTATCCACAACGCCGACACCGAAGCGAAAAAGGCAGCATTGTTCTCCAAAGTACGCTCCGGCGATGTGCGCGTCCTGCTGGGCAGCACGGCAAAAATGGGCGCAGGAACCAATGTGCAGCAGCGTCTTGTGGCAGTGCATCATCTGGATGTCGGCTGGAAACCCAGTGATATGACCCAGCGCAATGGTCGCATTATCCGTCAGGGCAATATGAATAAGGAAGTCAAGGTGTTCAATTACGTCACAGAGGGGACATTTGACAGCTACTTGTTTCAGACTCTTGAGAATAAACAGCGATTCATCAGCCAAATCATGACCTCAAAATCCCCAGTTCGCTCCTGCGATGATGTGGATGAACAGGCATTGTCCTATGCGGAAATTAAGGCATTGTGCGCAGGAAATCCGTTGATTAAAGAGAAGATGGATCTCGATGTGCAGGTCGCAAAGCTGAAAGTTCTGAAAGCCGATCATCAGAGCCAGAAGTTCCGTTTGGAGGATAAGCTGCTCACAAAATTCCCAGCTGACATTCAGGAAACGAACGCCTATCTTGCCGGAGTGAAATTGGATGCAGAACTTGCTACCGCCCATCCGCAGGAGAAAGAGGGCTTCTGCGGCATTACCATCAAGGGTGTGACCTACGATGAGAAAAAGACCGCTGGCGAACGGCTTCTCCTCGCTTGCTCCGAACTGCCTAACAGTGAGGAAAAAGTGATCGGCAGCTATCGCGGTTTTGAACTGTCCTTGCGTTTCGACACCTATCACAGCGAATATCAGGCTCTTTTGAAAGGTCAGCGGAAATATCCGGTAGCACTGGGCAAAGACCCACTTGGCTGCATCATCCGTCTGGACAATTCTTTGAACAATTTCCCAGAACGCATTAGTTCCGTCGAAAACGAACTGGCCACGCTTAAACAGCAGCAGGCGGCGGCACAGATTGAAGTGGAAAAGCCGTTCCCGCAGGAAGAAGAGCTGGCTGAAAAGTCAGCTCGCCTTGCGGAGCTGAACGCACAGTTGGATATGGATGAAAAAAGCCACGAGCCGGAACAGGATGAGGAACCTCGCCGTTCCTCGGTGCTGGCGGCTCTGGAAGAAAAGTCTGATAAGGTAGAGCCCATCAAGCCGTTCAAAAGCTATCTGGACAAGGATGGTGATGCTCGATGAATGGCCTCCGCGACCAGCAGTTGCATTTCCGTGTCAGCAAGCAGGAACTGGAACGGATCTGGAGCAAGATGGAATCCAGCGGTATTTTGAGCATTGGCTCTTATCTGCGAAAAATGGCTCTGGACGGTTACTGCCTGCGTTTGGATTTGCCAGAGTTGCGGCGCATGGCCTATCTCCTGCAAATGTGCAGCAACAATCTCAACCAGTATACCAAAGCTGCCAACGAAAACGGTCAGGTCTATGCCGCCGATCTGGAGGACTTGCGCACCCGGCTGGATGAGCTGATTGTTATTGGCAGAGAGATTCTTTCCCGGCTGGCTGACCTCTGATTTTCACCCCACGGCTTTAGCTGTGGGGCTACATATTATATAAGGATAAAACTGTGGGAGGTGGTGGGCATGGCCGCAACACGCTTGATTGCGCTGCACAAAAATAAGGGAAAATCCGTGGCGACCTGTTTGAAAAGCCGCACAGACTATGCACAAAACCCGGAGAAAACCAAACAGGGTGAACTTGTCAGCAGCTACGAGTGCAGCCCTCTGACGGTGGACGAAGAATTTATGCTGTCCAAGCGGCAGTATGAACTTGCCACTGGACGTAGGCAGAAAAGTGATGTGATCGCCTATCAAATTCGGCAGTCGTTCAAGCCCGGTGAGATCACCGCCGAAGAAGCCAACAAGGTGGGCTATGAACTTGCCATGCGGTTTACCAAGGGCAAGTATGCGTTTATTATTGCCACCCACACAGACCGGGAACACATTCATAATCACATTATCTACAACTCCACTGCGCTGGACAGCACCCGGAAGTTCCGGGACTTTTTATTGTCCGGGCTGGCCGTGCAGCGGTTGAGCGATTTGATCTGTCTGGAACATCAGCTGTCTGTTATTGAAATCAAGCCGTACCGAGAACGGCAGAAGCGCACTCTTTATCCTCCCAGAGAAAGCAATCGTGATAAGCTGTGTGCCGTAATCGACAACATCTTGCTGAGCGAGAAACCTGCAAGTTTCGAGGGCTTTCTTCAAAAGCTGGAACAGCGGGGCTACGAAATCAAACGGGGAAAGTACACTTCGGTCAAAGGAACACGGCAGAAGCGCTTTATCCGTTTTCGGACACTGGGAGCAGGATACAGTGAAGATGAAATCAAGGCGGTCATTGCAGGAGATGCCGAACACTGCCCACATCAGAAGCAGCCACCGAAAGAGCAACCGTTCCACCTGTTGGTGGACATTCAGGCAAAGCTCTCCGAGGGCAAAAGCGAAGGCTATGCGCGGTGGGCAAAAAAGTACAATCTGAAAGAAATGTCCAAGACGCTGATTTTCTTGCAGGAGAAGAAAATCGGCAGCATTAAGGAAATGCAAGAGCGCGTGGACGCTGCTACTGCTCGCTATCACGAACTGGGCGATTCCATCAAGGCGGCGGAAACACGCATGGCCGAGATTGCTGTACTGCGGACGCACATCGTCAACTACGCAAAAACGCGCCCGGTGTACGATGCCTACCGCAAGGCCGGATACAGCAAGCGATTTCTGGAAAATCATCGCGCAGAGATCACGCTGCACAAGGCAGCGAAAGCTGCCTTTGATGAATCCAATTTGAAAACGCTCCCCAAGGTCAAGGAGCTGGACGCAGAATATTCTAAGCTGCTGACAGAAAAGAAAGCACTCTACCCGGACTACCGCAAAGCGAAAGACGAGATGCAGGAACTTCTTCGTGCGCAGCGCAACGTAGAACTGTTCTTTGCCGAAGAAAAGAACACCACCGAGAAAACGCAGTCCCGATAAACGATGACAGCCTAGGATTCTTCCGTTGTGGAGAGTCCTAGGCTGTCTTTTTTGTTACAGAAGTGTTTGGAACAAATGCGCAGCCTGCATCGGCACGATGCAGATCGAAAGGGGGTTGGGCACAGCCCAACAAGCATTTTGAATTTGGATTTGAAAAATACGATTCAAAAATTGCAAGTTGGTACCAACTTGCCCTGCTTGCCACAACAATGCGTCCTTTTTGTCCGCAGTTTGAAATTTTTAGATTGGAGAAAAACGCCATGCCAACCTTGGAATGGATCGGTAAAAATAAAGTCGTGAACCATCATCAGGAAGTTCCCTTCCGGGTGCTGGAGCGGCAATACAGTTTTGATGAGCAGGGGCAGCACACCGAGAACAACGACAGTGAGAACATGATCATCCACGGCGATAATCTTGAAGCACTGAAAGCCCTGTTGCCGCAGTATGAGGGCAAGGTGAAGTGCATCTATATCGTTATCTTAACCCCCATTCTAATGAGTATCCTAAGTTCAGAGAATGCAGTAAGATTAAACTTTATAATTCATATTATGTTTCTTGCATTATTCGAGATGAGGAACTATAATGTACTTTGTGGAGGTGCGAAATGGACTATATGACATTAAAAGAGGCCGCCGAGAAGTGGGGCGTGACACCTCGTAGAGTAAATTATTATTGTGCCGGTGGGCGTATCTCCGGCGCTGTGAAGATGGCCGGTGTTTGGCTGATTCCCAAAACTGCAGAAAAGCCGATTGATGGCCGGACAAAACAAGGAAGGTGCAGAAAGCATGAAACGATATAAAATTATGATAATTGAAGATGATCCTGTGATACAGGGAGAATTGCAAACATTATTGAATGGAAATGGATATGCAACGATTGGCATAAAGGATTTTTCTGCTGTGATAGAACAGATTCAGGATGAAAAGCCACATCTGATTTTGTTGGACATTAAGTTACCCGGAGAGAATGGTTTTGCTTTATGCTCTAAAATTCGTACCTTTTCCGAAGTGCCGATCATCTTTGTGACAAGCTGCAACACGGATATGGACGAGCTGAATAGCATCATGCTGGGTGGAGACGCTTTTATCACGAAGCCCTATAACACAGCAATCCTGCTTGCGAAAATTGCTTCTCTGCTGAAGAAAGCCTATCCCGCACAGCAACGGGAGCAGATCGTCTATGGAGATGCGGTGCTGCATCTGGAATCCAGCAGTTTGGACTATAATGGACAGAGCGTAGAACTTACTAAGAACGAATTGAAAATTCTCTATTACCTGTTCAAGAACGGTGGAAAAATCTGTTCTCGCGGAGATATGATTGAGTATTTGTGGGACAATCAGCTATATGTGGATGACAATGCTTTGAGTGTCAATATCAACCGCATCCGGGAAAAACTGGCGAGCATTGGTCTGACGGATTTTATCAAGACAAAGCACCGACAGGGGTACACGATATGAACAGCAGACGATATTGGAAAAACAGGCTG
>ENA-UESP01001200-UESP01001200.1-human-gut-metagenome-genome-assembly--contig:-NODE-1200-length-18571-cov-12.932032_pt1 | contig 18571 bp, 19 predicted proteins | sample MGYA00243003_ERZ508004 | MGnify/ENA primary metagenome ERZ508004 (study PRJEB26167, sample SAMN06115443) | human gut metagenome | host: Homo sapiens | place: China:Henan | collected 2015-07-29...
TAATTTGAAAATTCCAATTTGCCGAGATAACCGAGGAATACAAAGTTGTCATATACACATGATTTAGAATTCATTCTTATTATTTGATTAAATAAGAATGAATTCTAAAATTCGTAATTTTGGGATTAACAAGTAGTGTGCAAAGTGTTATTCTTGTTTCTGCTGATGAGTTGCCGTGGTTGGTACGATTTCGGTACGATGAGAGGATGAAGTGTTGGAATCCTCCTTATAATCAGTTTATTATGAGTGGGTTAGGGATTCGATTCTCATCACCCGCTTTTTTTGTTGCTCAAAATCAGTCCATATTTCTACATTCGTTGGGATATGGTACTGGTTTTCTCTGTCAAAATGTGGTAAACTGTTATCAAGACATCATTTTTGGGGAGGATATTTACCATGAAAAGAGCAGCGGTGATCGGACTGGGAGATATATCAAGAATCCATCTGGCGGCCATTGCAAAGAATCCAGAGATTACACTGGCGGCAGTCTGTGACATTGATGAGAGCAAGAGAGAGGGCGCTCCGGCGGGCGTTCCATTTTATACAGATTATCAGGAGATGGTGGAGAAGGAGAAACCAGATGTGGTTCATGTATGCCTGCCACATTATCTTCATGTGCCGGTATCTGAGTACTGCGCAGCGCAGGGCTGCAACGTGTTCTGTGAGAAGCCGGTGGCATTGAATGCCAGACAGGGACAGGAATTTGTGGAGTTTGAGGCGGCACACCCGGACGTACATATGGGAATCTGCCTTCAGAACCGTTTTAATGAGTCTGTGGAGATGTTAAAAGACATCATTGACAGCGGTGAGTACGGCAAAGTAACTGGAGCCAAGGGTATCGTTCCGTGGGCAAGACCGAAATCCTATTATGATGTGAAGCCCTGGAGAGGTAAATGGGAGACCGCAGGCGGCGGCTGTATGATCAATCAGTCTGTTCATACCCTGGATCTGTTGTATTTCTTATGTGGACCGATCAAAGCGTTGAGAGCGACCGTTGGTCAGGTGCTGGACTATGGGATTGAGGTAGAAGATTCCGTAACTGCCAGTCTGGACTTTGCAAATGGTGCTCGCGGCTTATTTGTGGCAACCGTGGCAAACTATAAGAATGAGAGCGTGCAGATCTCTGTTCAGATGGAAAAGGCCGAGTATGCCATCATTGAGAATATTCTGTATAAGTTGAATGAGGACGGTACCAGGGAGCGTCTGGTAGAGGATGCCAAGATGCCGGGAACTAAGTTTTATTACGGCGCAAGCCATGGCAAGCTGATCGATAAGTTTTATAAGGCACTGGAAGAAAATACCCAGGATTATGTACATATCAAAGATGCGTTTATGAGCATCCGGTTGATCGATTCCATTCAGGAAGCGGGACGGACTCATGGAACGGTAGAAGTGTAAAGGAATATTTGGACAGGAACCGCATTCGCTGATGATGTGGAGACTGTATAACGGAAAACGCCGCAGGATCTATGTTCCAATCCTGCGGCGTTTTTCGTTAGTGCAGTTTCTCAGCACGAGTACCAATTTTACTTTCCCTGCACATCAATCAATACTTTCATGGTTGTTTCCCGGTTGTTATCAATATATTGATATGCTTTCAGATAATCTTGAAATACAAATGTCTTGGAGATCAATGGGCGCAGATGGACTTTGCCTTCATTGACCAGACGGATGGCATCCACATAGTCATCGTGGCGGTACATCATGGTGCTCTTGATGTCCAGCTCGTGGTCGTTTGCCACAGCCAGATCTACAGTAGCCATGTCTGCGAAAACAGCTACCAGGACGATGACGCTGCCTTTGCGGGCGTATTTGATGGCCTGTCCCATGGTGATGTTATTGCCGGCGCAGTCATAGATTACATCCGCTTTATCCGGGCCGAAAGCATCAATCATGGCTTCTCCGAAATCCTTAGTTTTCGTATTCACGCATACGTCAATGCCGCATTCCTTTGCTTTTTCCAGACGCAGGTCGCTGACGTCAGTGATCATGACCTTGGCGGCGCCCATTCCTTTGGCAGTCTGCGCCACCAGGTTGCCGATAGGGCCTGCGCCGATGACTACGATATTCATGCCGGTCACATCGCCCATCTGTTTCACCCCATGTACAGCCACTGCCAGCGGCTCGATCATGGCTCCCTCGTCATAGGACATCTCTTCCGGGATCGGTGTTACCTTGGAAGCGTCCACGGCGAAATATTCCGAAGCCGTTCCTGTGGTCTGGAAGCCCATAACCTTCAGCTCTTCGCAGAGGTTGTATTTGCCATGACGGCACGGATAGCAGTGCCCACAGTAAACCTGAGGCTCGATGGTGATTTTCTGGCCTTCATGGAACCCGGTCACGTTAGCTCCACATTTCACGATCTGGCCGGATACCTCGTGTCCCTGGGTCACTGGATATTTGGTAAATGGGTGTTTGCCGTGGTAAACATGGATGTCCGATCCACAGATGCCGATCTTCATGATTTTTACCAACACCTGGTCATCCCGGATTTCCGGGACAGGCACTTCCTGAAAAATGATCTCTCCTGGTTTTGTCATTACCTGCTGAAGCATAGTTGGAATCTCCTTTCAAACTTATAAAATAACTTTTATAAAATATTTTATGTAAGTAACTTTATTATGATGCAAAGAGGCAGATTTGTCAATAAAAAAGAATCCAGCATGGAAAGTTACATGCGGGATTCTTAAGTGGTGATTCCAAAAAGGATTCGTCAGCAAAAACCAGCAGAGCTTAACAGATTTCTGCGAAAAAGTGTTTGGCGGCTCCGATGGCGGATGCTTCTTTTTTATAGGAACAGGTGCGCAGATAGGAGGTGTCCTGATCAAAACGGTTATCAAGCATCAGCTTTTCTGACAATGCCATCAGCTGTTCCGGGTATTCCGCAAAAATTCCGCCTACGTCTCCACCAAGAATGATATCCATATCATAAGCCATCCGCAGATTGGATACCAGAACCGCCAGATGATCCAGATATCGCTCCCAGAGACAGAGGAAGTCTGGTTCTTTGGACAACAGATGCGTCAGAAATTCCTCCAGGGAAATGCGGCCGCCATCGGTCAAAGCACTGGCAGCGCAATAGGCATCTGCACAGCCGGATTTGCCGCAGTAGCAGGTCTTGCCACCTGGGATCAGGATCATGTGGCCGAATTCTCCGGCTTTCTGGCTCTGTCCCCGGAATATTTTTCCGTCCATGCAGAAAGCACCGCCTAATGTATGGTTAAGGGATAGATAGACGGCGTTCTGATATTTCTGCGGATCTTCTGCCAGCATGGCTGCATTGGCGTCATTTTCAAAATAGGCAGGCAGGGGGAGCGCCTGTGACAGAAACTGGAGGCTGTAGTTGTTGAGGTCAAGCGCATGAGATTTCGTCACCAGCTGTTTTTGCGGATCGATGATCCCGGGAATGGCGACACCGATGCCAAGAACCGGAATATCACCGGAACAATCAGCCAGAAATTGACGGACCTGGCTGGAGACCTCGGCGCAGTAAGACAGATTCCTGGAAAATTTCAGGCGGGTCCGTCTGGAACTTTGGATTTCAAATTTCAGGTTGACCAGGACCATTTCCAGGTGATTGGCTGTGATGACCAGCCCCATAGACTGACAGTAAGAAGGATTGAGTCCAATGCTTTTTGCCTTCCTTCCGCCGGTGGATGCGTACTCGCCGATCTCCGCGATCATGCCGTCCTGCAGCAGCTCTCCGATGTGGGAGAGAACCGTAGGCATACTTAAATCCAGATCTCTGGCCAGTTCTGATTTTGAAGTGGCCGGATGGTGGAACAGGTACTGGATGATCTTCGTTCTTGTAAGATTTCGTTTTTCCATGATATCTATGCTGCAGCCTTTCATAAAATATTCGATAAAAGAAGTATAGCCTGTGAATAGTGGTTTGTAAAGCGGGGAGAAATGTGATATGCTGTAGTATCAATGTTATTGTATGAATAAGTTGGAATGAAACTGCCCAGTAGATCTGCGCGCCTGCTGCGTTGACCGGGACGGTACTGGCCAGTTATGTTAGAAGGATGTTGGGGGAAGTGCATGTATAAAGTAGTGATTGCAGATGATGAGGTTTTGATCTGGATGTATATTCGGGAGATTCTGGAGAATAACGGATTTGAAGTAGTGGGAGAGGCAGAGGATGGACTGGACGCCATCACGGTCTGCAAGCAGAAGCATCCGGATTTTGTGATCATGGATGTGAATATGCCGGTGATGACCGGGCTTGAGGCAGCGCGGGTGATCCATGAGGATAAGCTGGCAGGCTTTGTGATGATCCTGACGGCTTACCGGGACAAGGAGATCGCGGATCAGGCGGTGGACATGGATGCAATGGGATATATTGTAAAACCGGTGGACGAGGATACGCTGATGCCGGCAGTGAAGATCGCCCTGAATAATTACCGCCAGTGGGAAGAGATGAAGCGGGAATTCAGCCGCACCCGTGAGGCATTGGATGACCGGAAGTATCTGGACCGGGCTAAGGGTATGATCATGGATCAGAGACAGATGTCAGAGCAGGATGCGTATGCCTATCTGCGCCATCTGTCCATGGATAAGGGGATTTCCATGACAGAATTGGCAAAAATGCTGTTAAAAGCCTATGAAAAGTGAGGCGTGATCAATGGAAAAGGAGTTTACGTTGAAATCGGAGCTGGTTCGTGACGATGTCGACAGGCAGATGGTTTATCTGGTCAGGCGATTTACGGATCTTAGTGATGAGGATATGGGGATTTTGCTGGAGATGGCGCACTCCCTGCCATTTGTGGGGAATCTGGAAAGCGGAGATACCTATATTAATGTGTTGACGAGAAATGGGGAGTCCATGGTGGTGGCCCAGTACCGCCATCCGGACTGTGACCTCTATAAACGGAGTATCATTGGGGACATTGAGAAGAAAGAGGATGAACCGGCGGTGTACCGGGCTTTGGAAAAAGGTATTTCCGGAAGGGGGCTGATCGGTATTATTGATGATGGACGGCTGCTGGTGCGCCATACGGTCAGTCCGATTCTGAGTAAAGACGGGCGTGTGATCGGTTCCTTGACATATGAATACCCCAATGCGGCGATGGATACGGAGCCTATCCGTATTAAGAACAAAGAGGGAGAGACCCGTCTGTTCCGCAATCAGCTAAGTAAGGCGGTAAGCTGCCTTCAGGACGCCCTGTTATTCTATGATACGGAGGGAATCTGTGTGTTTGCCAACACCAAGGCGGAGGAGCTGTATCAGGAGGCTGGTTATTCGATGCCTTTGGTGGGACGGAATGTAATAGATCTGCAACTGACGGATGCCAGCAGGGCAGAAATCCTGGGACAGAATGGGACGATCAAAAAAGAGGTGGAGATCGCCGGACACATCTTGGAAGCAACGCTTAGTGGCATCTGGGAAGAGGAGATCTGCCATGGCTTTGCGGCGGTGTACCGGGATAAGACCAGGGTACGTCAGCTAGAGGATGAGGTTGCCTCCCGTGTGGCCCTGATCCATGAGGTCCATCATCGGGTGAAGAATAATCTCCAGACGATCATCAGCCTGGTGGGATTAGAATCCGCCCATTCGAAAGACGCCAGGGTAAAGGCATTTGCCAGGACGATCACGGCTCACGTGCGGAGCATGAATATGACCTATGAGCTATTATCCCGCACAGGAAGCGACCATGTCAGCTTAAAGTTTTTGCTGGAGAAAATTTGTGACAATATGCAGGAAAACCGGAGTCAGGAGGAATGCCGGATCGTGACACAGATTGCCGGAGATGATGTGTGGCTGATGGAAACGACGGCATCTACGGTGGCACTGATCGTGAATGAGCTGATACAGAACAGCTTAAAATACGCATTTCCTGACAGGGAGGAAGGACAGATCCAGATGCAGATCGAGCGGGGATCAAGATATTCCTGGGTGACTGTCCGTGACGATGGCTGCGGCTTTGATAATAAAAAAGTGTCCACGAGCAGTTCGGGTCTTGGCCTTCGCCTGATTAATAGTCTGGTCCGATCCAGCCTTCATGGTGAGATTTTTACCGATTCAGAGCATGGAGGAACCCGCGTGAGGTTCTCATTCCGCAATCAGGAAGAAACATCCCAATAGGGGCTTGCAAATGTTCGGAAAATTTTGTATACTGTTTATCAATGTGTGAATTGGGGGCACCACTCTTCACAGGATCGTTCAGGCGCCGGATGACATACGAGTTATGTCTTCCGGTGCCTTTTTTGTGTCATAGGAAACTTCACCCTATGACACAAAAAACGCTCCGCTAAGGATCGCACTGCGGCGGAGTGGAAGAATGTCGCTAAAGCGCCCCGCCGCAGGCGGAGAATCCTGCAAGCAGGATTTTATCATAGGAAACGATGTCCGGGGATTCAGGTGTCAGATCAGAGGAAGGAGCATGAAATCATGGTGAAGATAAATGGAGAAGAGAAGGCACTTGCAGGGCAAAATCTTCTTGCATATCTGCAGGAAGCCGGATTTGAACCGGAGCGTGTGGTAGTGGAGCGCAATCTTGAGATCGTTCCGAAAGAGCAGCTCGCTCAGGTGGTCATTCAGGATGAGGATGTGATCGAGGTTCTGCGGTTTGTCGGAGGAGGCTGATCAGGATGACAGAAATGCAGAGAGAGATGCAAAATCGGATCTCGCAGGAGGAGCTGGACCGGGCATTTGATGCGAGATTTCCGAAGAAAATGCAGGAAAAACTGCGAAATGCCAAAGTTGCAGTGGCTGGTCTTGGCGGTCTTGGATCCCATATTGCGGTGATGCTTGCCAGAAGTGGGATCGGAAAACTGCGGTTGGTGGATTTTGATGTGGTGGATGTGACGAATCTGAACCGTCAGATGTATCTGATCCCGCAACTGGGAAAACCGAAGCCAGAGGCACTTTTGGAGATTTTATACCAGATCAACCCGTATGCAGTGTATGAGCCGGTCTGTGTCAGGGTAACACCGGAGAATGTAAAGGAACTATTTGAAGATTATCCGATCGTGTGTGAAGCCTTTGATCGTCCAGATCAGAAGGCAATGCTGGTCCGGGAGGTCCTGTCCAAGTGTCCGGAGACCACAGTCATATCGGGCAATGGGATGGCTGGTTATGCGGACATCAACGAGATCCGGACACAGCGGGTGATGCAGAGACTGTATGTGTGCGGTGATCAGAAAACAGATGTCGGTGACGGAATCGGACTGATCGCACCGAGAGTGTCGGCATGTGCAGCACATGAAGCCAACCAGGTACTGCAGCTGATCATGCAGAATAGAAAAACAGAGGTTGCTGTTTGCGCAACGCGTGAACAGTAACAAACAGAGAACATGGAAGAAAAGAGGAGTGGACATGGAAGATAAATTTGTATTAGGCGGAAAAGAATTTAAGAGTCGTTTTATCCTTGGATCAGGAAAATATAACCTGAACCTGATCAAAGCAGCAGTAGAGCAGGGCGGTGCAGAGATCATCACACTGGCACTGAGACGCGCGAACACCCAGGAGAGTGAGAATATCCTCGATTTCATCCCGGAAGGCGTGACGCTGCTTCCAAACACGTCTGGAGCACGCAATGCAGAGGAGGCTGTCCGGATCGCAAGACTGAGCAGAGCAATGGGTTGCGGTGATTTTGTGAAGGTTGAGATCATGCGTGATGCGAAATACCTTTTCCCGGACAATTACGAGACGATTAAGGCGACAGAGATCCTGGCAAAGGAGGGTTTTGTGGTACTTCCTTATATGAATCCGGATCTGAATGTGGCAAGAGATCTGCAGAATGCAGGAGCAGCAGCTGTGATGCCGCTTGCAGCGCCGATCGGAAGCAATAAAGGACTCGCAACAAAGGCAATGATCCAGGTGCTGATCGATGAGATCGATCTACCGATCATCGTGGATGCGGGAATTGGCAAACCATCGCAGGCGTGTGAGGCGATGGAGATGGGAGCAGCAGCGATCATGGCCAATACAGCGATCGCCACTGCAGGAGATGTGCCGGAGATGGCAGCAGCCTTTAAACTGGCGATCGAGGCAGGAAGAAAAGCATATCTGACCGGAATGGGAAGAGTACTTGCCAGAGGTGGAAGTGCATCCGATCCGCTGACCGGATTTTTACGCTAGGAGGGAGCAGGAGCATGAATGAAGAAAATCAGGTTTATTTTGTAGACAGTGATCAGCTGCCGCCTGCCGCCTTAGAGCGCAAGCACAGACTGGAGCAGGATCCGTCCTTCCGCACGAACCATATGGAATATATGAAGGGAATGCAGATCATTGGATCGGATATCAAGGAAAAGGTGCTCAAAGCCATGGATGCATACGATTATGATGTCTACACAGCTGCCGATGTGGAGCGGGCGCTTTCCAATGAGTCCTGCTCGATCGAGGATTTTAAAGCTCTTCTCTCTCCTGCAGCAGCACCATATCTGGAGCAGATGGCGAGAAAAGCGGAGGAGATCACGAAAAATCATTTTGGAAATACGGTATATATTTTTACACCACTCTACATCGCCAATTATTGTCAGAACTACTGCATTTACTGTGGATTTAACTGTTACAACAACATCCGCCGCAAGAAACTGAGTTTCGAGGAGATCGAGCATGAGATGCAGGTGATCGCCAAAACCGGTATGGAGGAGATCCTGATGTTGACGGGTGAGAGCCGGGCCTACTCCGATGTTCATTATATTGGCGAGGCAGTAAAGATCGCCAAAAAGTATTTTAAAAATATCGGGATTGAGATCTATCCGGTCAATGTCGATGAGTACCGGTATCTGCACGAGTGTGGTGTGGACTATGTGACAGTCTTCCAGGAGACCTACAACACGGATAAGTACGAGACGCTTCATCTGATGGGACACAAGCGTGTCTGGCCGTACCGTTTCGATTCCCAGGAGCGCGCTCTGATGGGAGGTATGAGAGGAGCAGGATTTTCTGCACTTCTCGGACTGGATGACTTCAGAAAGGATGCACTCGCAACAGCACTGCATGTCTATTATATCAACCGGAAATATCCGCATGCAGAGTTGTCCTTAAGCTGTCCGCGTCTACGCCCGATCGTGAACAATGACAAGATCAATCCGCGTGACGTTGGGGAGAAGGAACTCTGCCAGGTGCTTTGCGCGTACCGCATCTTCCTTCCATTTGCGGGGATTACGGTATCCAGCCGCGAGAGTGCAGATTTCCGAAATGGAATCACAAAAATCTGTGCGACGAAGGTCTCCGCAGGAGTTTCTACCGGCATCGGAGATCACGAGGAGAAATATGAAGGGAAGCAGGAGGAAGATATCGGAGATGAACAGTTTGAGATCAATGATTCCCGTTCCTTCAAGACGATGTATGACGATATGGAGCAGGGCGGTCTTCAGCCGGTCCTGAATGATTATATCTATGTATAGGGACTATGCACATACGATTGTGATCACGAACCGTGGGCTGGTGCAGGGAGATTTTTTCGAACAGATGGAGCGGGTCATCTCTCTGCACCCGCATGCAGTGATCTTAAGAGAAAAGGATCTGACGGACGAAGCCTATGAGGAGCTGGCAAAAAGACTTCTGGAATTGTGCCAGAGAGAAGGCGTGAGCTGTTTTCTGCATTCGAGGGTGTCTGTCGCACGGCACTTAGACTGCAGGAAGATCCATCTCTCCATCCCGGCGCTCGCAGCTATGGAACCGTCAGCGCGCGGGAATCTCAGAGCATATTTTCAGGAGATCAGCGTGTCCTGTCACAGTATGGAAGACATGGAGATCGCTGTGAAGTATGGGGCGACACAGATCATCCTGGGAACGATCTTTGAGACGGAGTGTAAAAAGGGCTTAAAGGGCAGAGGTCTTGCATTTGTCCGGGAGATCTGCCATGCCTGTCCGGTTCCGGTATATGCGATCGGAGGCATCAATATGGAACGCCTGCCGCTTGTGATCGAGGCGGGAGCAGCAGGAGGCTGCATGATGTCTGGATTTATGCGATATACACAAACGGTCGAGTAAACTGTGCGTGCAAAAAGATTGTTAAACGCTTGACAAAAAGTGTAAAGGATGCTATTATGGTAACGCTTAAAGCGATATCTCTTTAATTTTGAAAATTTAATGATAGCCGGTATGCAACGGCGTATACTGGTAATTATAGTGACATCGAAGTCCAAAAACTTTTTAGGGGGGTTTTTGGACTTTTTTTGATGCGCTAACCTGTTTTGCAGGGATTTTCATGGGTTACAGGCTGGCAGGCTGCAGACTGCTTCAGCAGATCAAGAGATCAAGGGAAAAGGAGCTGTTTGATATGGAAAACAAGCAAGAAAAAGGCGGTTTAAATAAAAGTCTGAAGCTGATTTTTGTTTATACAGTTGCCACGGGTTCTATTTTTACGTTCGTGAATTATTGGGATTCCGTATTCTATGGATATTGCGGAAGCGGAACGTTTCTGGCATTCGCACTGATGACGGTTGCGATCCTTCCGATCGCACTGGTATACAGTGAATTAGCGTCACTGTTTCATACATCTGGTGGTGAGTTGATCTACAACTCGGTTGGAATCAACAAACATGTGGGATTTTTTGCAGCATGGCTGATCATGGCAGCATGGATCTCTGTTCCACCGGCTGTTGTTATGGCAATTATGACATGGGTAAATAAGACCCTGAATCTGAACTTAGGCACCTGGCCAATGGTAGGCTGCGCTGCAGTTTTACTGGTTCTGTACTTCTTCATGAGTATCCAGAACGTACAGCTGTTAGTAAAAGCACAGGCTGGTATGTTGTTCTGCAACATTACTGTTACAATTTTAACAGGATTTATTTTACTGTTCTCCGGACACTGGCATTTATCCAATTTTGGTAATATCTTCGAGTCCGGTCTGAGCGCTGTCAATGGAATTCCAGGATGGATCATCGGTATGGCACTGTTGATCACTCCTTACTTTGGATTTGAGACCGTACCTCAGATGGTTGAGGAGGGCGACTTCCCGATCAAGAACTCCAAGAAGGCAATTTGTGGTTCTATTTTAACCTGTGGATGTATTTATGTATTCTACTATTTCTGCGTTGCTGGTCTGGACGGTTTAAGAGATGTGTATACCAACTATGCACAGGACGGTTTCTTAACCATCGCTACTATGCAGAATGTATTAGGCTGGACCTTCTGGCCGATCATCGTAGGAATCCTGTCCTGTCTGTTAGGTATGGGTGCTTCCCTGTTAGGATTCTGGATGTCTACTGTGCGTATGCTGTACTCCATGGCAAATAAGAACTTCTTACCAAAGGTATTTGCAAAAGTGAATAAGAATCAGCAGCCGATGCTTCCAAACATCTTCCTGCTGGCATTATCCTTAATCTTTATCGTGCTTCAGAACTCTTCTGATTTCATGAGCGCATTCTTTAACCTGATGAGCTTTGGCTGTGCATGTGCATATGCACTGACCATGATCTCTGCAGTCTGCATCCATCGGAAACATCCGAACTGGAAGAGCAGCAACACCGTTAAGGGTGGAGATGCATTCCGTATCTTCGCGATGCTGATCGCAGTTGCTATCGCATTCTTCTGTACCTTAGGTCAGGGAATCGATTCCTGGATCTGCTTTGGTGTATATCTGGGCGTTGGTGTTGTGATCTGGCTGTGGATGGTATGTGTGAACTGGAAGAAACATCCGGTAGAGATCGAAACTCCAGATGGCATTCAGAGATTTTAGTGGTATAATTTAGAGAGTGGGGAATGAGGTAGGATGGCTGATTCAAAATCCAAAGAGAAAGAGCCCAGCGGACTGAAAAAAAGTCTTCGACTGATCTATGTCTATGCAATCGCGGCTGGCGCGATCTTTACCTTCATCGGATATTGGGATACGATTTTTTATGAATACTGCGGGGCAGGTACATTTTTTGGCTTCATTTTGATGACGCTTCTGATCCTGCCGATCGCAATGGTTTATTGTGAACTGGCACCGCTGTTTCCAAAGGCGGGCGGCGAGCTGATCTACAACACCGTCGGAATCAACAGGCATGTGGGATTCTTTTCATCCTGGCTGATCATGGCGGCCTGGATCGCGGTTCCGCCGTCTGCGGTCATGGCTATCGTCCAGTGGATGTTCCATGTGCTGCATGTTAACAGCAGCTTCTTCCTGATCGAGGGTGTGGCGCTGGTGGCACTGGTTGGATATTGTTGTTTAAGTCTCCAGAATGTAGAGATCGCCGGTAAGATCCAGCTTTATATGCTGATCTTCGCCATCGGCGGATGTATCGTGGCAACGGTTGCATTTTTATTCTCTGGTGTGTGGAGCCTGGATAACTTTAAGAATTTCTTTTATTCACAGGTGGGAAGCCAGTTTGGAATCCCGTCCTGGTTTATCGGAATGGCACTGTTGATCACACCGTTTTTTGGATTCGAGACGGTTCCGCAGATGGTGGAGGAGGGAGACTTCCCGATCAAGGATTCCAATAAGGCGATCCTTGGATCGATCGTTTCCTGTGGTCTGGTGTATGCACTGTTCTTCTTCGGACTAGGCGGTATGCCGGTACAGTCTCTGGTAGAAGAGGGTGGCGCTGCAGTGAACGGATTCCTGGCCATCACGATGATGGAGCAGTTAGGCGGAGGCTGGAGTATTTTCGCAGTTATATTTGGAATCGCAGCAATCCTGTGTGCGATCGGAACCTGCTTATTAGGCTTCTGGCTGTCTACAGTTCGTCTGATGTATGCCATGGGAGAGAACAACTTCCTTCCAAAGGCATTTACGAAATTAAACCGTCATCAGCAGCCGGTGCTTCCGAATATTTTATTGCTGATCATATCTTTGATCTTTTTACTTTTACAGAACGCTACCACATTTATGAATGACTTCTTTAACCTGATGAGCTTTGGATGTGCCTGTGCATATGCAGTGACCATGATCTCAGCCATGCGGATCCGCAAGAAATATCCGCAGTGGGTATCTCCGTACAAATTAAAGGGCGGCAATATCACAAGGATCCTGGCTCTGCTGATCGCGATCATGATCGCATTCTTCTGTACACTGGGACAGAGCGTTGGTTCATGGAAGGCATTTGGAATCTATCTGGGTGTCGGAGTTGTGCTGTGGCTGTGGATGGTTCTGGTAAACTGGAAGAAACATCCGGTAGAAATCGAAACTCCAGATGGAGTGGAGAAGTTTTAGGTTTCAACATATTCAAAATCCATGCGGGCAGTACCGCTTGGCATAAACTATTTCAATGTAAAGGAGAAATGTAAAATGGCTAAATTGGATGGAAAAGTAGCATTAATCACAGGAGCAGCAGCAGGACTTGGAGAAGGTATCTCTACCGCATATGCAAAATATGGCGCAAAACTGATCATGGTTGACTTATCCCCAGCTGTTGAGGAGACTGCTGAGAAATTAAGAAAAGAGTACAACGCAGAGATCATCACAGTGATCGCTAATGTTGCTGATCGTGAGCAGATGGATGCAGCAGCAGCAAAGGGTGTTGAGAAATTCGGCGAGATCAACGTAGCATGCTGTAACGCAGGTGTATGCCGTCTGGCTCCATTTGAGGAGATGGATGACAAGACTCGTGATTTCCATATCGATGTTAACATCAAGGGTGTATGGAATACCTGTAAAGCAGTGATCCCTTACATGTTAAAACAGGGCGGCGGCAACATCGTGATCGCTTCTTCCGTAACTGGTGATATCGTAGCTGACGCAGGTGAGGCTGCATATGCAATGACTAAGGCTGCATTAGTTGGTCTGACCAAGTGTCTGGCTGTTGAGTACGCAAGCCGTAACATCCGTGTAAACTGCTCTCAGTTAGGTTACGCACGTACACCAATGGTTGAGAAGATGGCATTAGAGTCCAACCCAGAGAATCCAGAGGCAGCAATCGCAGATATCGCTGTAGGCGTTCCGATGAAACGTCTGGCAAAACCGATCGAGGTTGGCGAGCTGTTCGCATTCTTAGGAAGCGACGAGTCCAGCTATCTGACAGGTTCCCAGATCGTTATCGATGGCGGAAGCACATTACCAGAGACCATGTCTATCGGTACAAACTAAATTATCCTGTTTTAGTAAAAAACTGAATCAACCCAATATAGAAAAGACTGCTGCTTTTATAGTGGCAGTCTTTTTGTGTCGTAGGAAACTTCGTCCTATGACACAAAAAACGCTCCGCTAAGAATCGCACTGCGGCGGAGTGGAAGCATGTCGCTAAAGCGCCCCGCCGCAGGCGGAGAATCCTGCAAGCAGGATTCTTTTTTAAGTTCTAAATTGACTTTGGAAAATGGAAACGTTACTATAAAATTATCAATGAAATGCTCAAATAAGAAAGGAACCAGAAAAATATGGAAAAAACAATAAAAGTACTGATGATCAATGGAAGTCCAAGAGCGGAGGGCAACACGGCATTGGCTCTTCATGAGATGGAGCGGGTATTTGCAGAGCAGGGAATCCAGGTGGAAACAGTTCAGATTGGCGGTCAGGCGATCCGGGGCTGTGTGGCATGCAATGGCTGTGCAAAGCTTGGAAAATGCGTGTATGACGATATCGTGAATGAACTGGCAGTCAAATTTGAGAAGGCAGATGGCTTAGTGGTTGCCAGCCCGGTTTACTATGCCTCTGCCAATGCGACGCTGATCGCCTGCCTGGACCGGTTATTCTACAGCAGCCATTTTGACAAGACCATGAAGGTGGGAGCCAGTGTGGTCTGCGCCAGAAGAGGCGGATGCTCTGCGACCTTTGATGAGTTAAACAAATATTTCACAATCTCCGGCATGCCGGTGGCATCAAGCCAGTACTGGAACAGCGTTCACGGAAGAACTCCGGGCGAGGCAGAGGGAGATGGAGAGGGCAGACAGACCATGAGAACCCTGGCGAGAAATATGGCATTTTTGATGAAGAGCATTGCTCTTGGAAAAGAGCAGTTTGGACTGCCGGAGAAAGAGGAGCGGATCTCAACAAACTTTATGTCAACTATTGATACATCTTGTGTCAAACTATCTTGAAATTATATAAAATCAGACCGGCTGGCAGCAGATCAATGGGAAATGGTATTATTTTGATGAAAGCGGTACGATGCTGACCGGCTGGCACAAAATTGATGGAAAGTGGTATTATCTGGATCCGAATGGAATTATGTTAACCGAATGGCTGAAGGATGACAGTTCTGGAGACTGGTATTATCTTTCCCCTAACGGAGATATGGTGAGCGGCATGATGGAGTTGGATGGCCGGATCTACTATCTGGGTTCTCCTGACAGCGGAAGGATGGAGACCGGCACGATCCGGGTCAATGGAAGAAACTACACATTTGGTGAGAATGGAGAAGCGACAGATTATAAGAAGCCCTCTGCAGAAAGAACCTTCCAAACCGTGAGAAATGCAGATGGAACCTTGTCGGTCAGCGAAACGACATCTCAAAAATACTATATAGATAAAGACGGCAATGACGATTCGGATGATACTTACCAGCTTCCGGCAACTACGGCAGCACCGAGTGAGGCACCGACTGAGGCACCGAGCGAGACACCTTCTGAGGTGCCAAGTGAGACACCCTCTGAGGTACCAAGTGAGACATCGACTGAGACACCGAGCGAGACACCGACTGAGACACCGAGCGAGACACCGACTCCGGCGCCTACAAGCGATTCAACTGCACCAGCGCCCACAAGCGATTCAACTGCACCAGCGCCCACAAGCACGTCATGAGAGACCACAGGTTGGGCAGCAGCTGCACCGTGATAATACCTGAAGGTGGTCATTGATATGGAAAATAGAAGGGACAAAAGAAAAAGTCCGGTGCTGTATCTGGTTCTGCCCTGTTATAATGAGGAGGCAGTTCTTCCGGTAACGATCCCTATGTTTTTGGAAAAACTGGAGGAAATGCTATTCCATGGAAAGATCGACCAGGAAAGCAGGGTTCTTTTGGTGGATGATGGAAGCCGGGATCGTACCTGGGAATTGATCTGTCAGATGGCAGATAATTGTACTTTTATAGCCATCACTTAATTGATTGATTGAGATTCGCATCAGTTTTCCCGTTAGATCTTTATACGCAACTTCTAATTCCCGTGTTGCCATGCTATACTGAATTTTTACAAAATCACTTTCCGTAATTCGTTTATAGCAAGACTCCATAGCTGAATATACTGCCTCTAACTCTGGAATATCCCCTAAACCGAGTTCCTGATTCTGGTACTTTTGAACTGTCATTTTTGAAAACCAGTTCATCATCAATTTAATATTCGCAGTCCCGTCCACACAGTCTATATAACCATTGCTTCGGTTATTTGTTTCGAACACATCATTCTGTTTTTCACGATGATAATCCCATAAGCGACCCGTTCCATAATAAGCTATGACCGGCAATATCAGAGAGGTATCTCCCTTGCGCAATTGTTCCTGAAAATGAACTCCTATATCAATGATATTTCTTGCATCAATCACCGTAGTACTTCCAGTTGACTTATTCAGACTTCTCGCCCATGTAAGTTTCTCATTTTTTATTACCGCTGATGCCTTCACTGTAACTGGATATTGCTGCTGAACATCCTTCGTACTTCCAATAGAAAAAGCCTTCAGGTGTGCCTGACTTTTATCAATACTCCGTCCCGAAAGTCCATCCATTTTTACAAACAAAGTACTAATTGCAATTGCTGCTCCCTCCATAATAGAGGTTTTTCCAGATCCATTGGCCCCTACAATTACAGTAAGATTTGGATGAAAATCCAATTCTATATTTTCAAAACACTTAAAATTATGAAGCACTAGGTTTTGAATATACATTTCTTCACCTCTTCCATTCTCAACTATGCATCTTTCAGCGTAAGATATCTTTTCTAATTTCAGCTCCATCTTTGAGCTCCTTTTTAGCTCCTTTTTAGCTCCTTTTCATTTTCACTGTGTTCTCTGTCTGGTTCATCTTCTATAACCAATTCAGATTGAGCGGTCTTTGACTTTTCCTCTTCTTTTTACATAAGAATACCGCATCTGCTTCATCTTTTTCCGGTAAAACTTTGTCCTTTTGATGTACCGTGGAATCGTCATGTGATACGTCTGCATAAATTCCAGTATCCATGCCAGATCATAGGATTTCTCGGTTGACCAGTCACGATATTTTCTATGGCAGACAAGCCAGACACCAATGATATTGTAATCCAACGCATCTTCATCGGTTTCATCTTGAATACAATGACCGCAGAAGAAGCGGTATGCCACCGGATCATGGGCATATGTGCGTTCAAAACGCTGCCATGCCGCCGCGATATCATCCTTTGTCCAGTGATTTTGCATCTTCCCACTCCCTCCGATCATTTTTCTTATTTCTTCTCTTTCACCATCTCGGCTGTCGCCTCGATGTCGGCACTCGTCAAGGTGCGACTCGTACAAGCACGGTCACACTTTTCCTCGTTGCTTCGCCATGATGTTCTTGCTGTCCGCCAGCACCTCATAGAACTTGCCGTCCTGAGCGGTCTGGAGCTTACGGTAGTTGACCTTTACGCCATCATCGAGGTCAAGCTTGATACGGGAAAGTGCCAGATAGCTGATTTTCTCATAATATTCCCGGCATTCCTTCAGCTGCTTGGCGAGTTTATCCTTTCGCCTGGAGGCTACTGCCACCTCACGAGCATTCCCGCTGTGATCCATCATATCCTGCATCCGGTTGATCTCGGATTCATACACACGCTGCATCTTGAGCAAGTAATCAATACACAGGTTACCGATGGTATCCGGTGTGTAGCGGTGCAGGTAGACCAGTGCCTTAAAGCCGTTCTGCTTGCCGCTGTCAAACAGCCAGTAGATCGGACGCTTGCCGGAACCAGTGACAGAGTAGGTCTGGCAGTGATCCTTGAAGAAATCGTTCAGAAAGTAGTTGCGGATGATCTCCCGGCTGGTACTACCCTTATTGCCAAGGGCTTTTGCGATATAGTCGAGGTTTTCTTCCAGTGTATCAGCACCGTACACTGCTTTCAGCCATGCACACAGGCGCGATACGATATCATCGTCCAGATATTCCTCATCGGTGATAGGGATAACGTTATCGGCATCCGGGATAAAGCTCTGGTATTTACTGCTATCCCACTCGCCGCCTGCATAGGCCAATCCTTCCACATCCAGAGAGTAGCGACCAAACATACAGCCCACGGTGTAGCTGAGCAGGCTCTTAATATCCCGCTGCAAGTCAGCCTTGCGCACGGTCACATCTTTATCTTCTACCTCCGGGGTCAGTTCTTCCTGCAAGCCGTAGATGTCAATAAAAATACGGTTCAGATCTTCTTCGTTGGCTTTCAGCTGGTTAAAACGGTCATCACATTCCGCCTGCCACTGGGTAAAGGCCTCGGAAATCGTGGAGACATTGCGGATCAATGGGTGCTTCTTAAAGTCCCAAGAGGTTTCAAAGGAGTTCCAGTCACTTGCCACATTTTTAATGTTTCTATCTGCTAATATTTCTATATTATCGTCATGAATATCTGAACTCATAGGAATATTCATAATGTCTCCAACCTGAATATTTACAGTTGGATTAAACATGTCGATAATTCTCTGTGCAACTTTAGAATTCAAAATTGCCAAAACGATGGGTTGCTCTTTCAATGAAGGCATTATTCCGCATGATGCGGATTCCATAATGAATCCCTCTGGCATATATCTTGCTGAAAATC
>ENA-UESP01001201-UESP01001201.1-human-gut-metagenome-genome-assembly--contig:-NODE-1201-length-18562-cov-4.694455_pt1 | contig 18562 bp, 13 predicted proteins | sample MGYA00243003_ERZ508004 | MGnify/ENA primary metagenome ERZ508004 (study PRJEB26167, sample SAMN06115443) | human gut metagenome | host: Homo sapiens | place: China:Henan | collected 2015-07-29...
ACAATACAGGCGGGCGTATAGAATTCGCCGGCGAGTTTCCCTTCCGCCTCGGCAAATTTCGAAAGACAATACTCATAGGCGCGTCCCAGAATATCTTTCGAGTCGCCATGTTCGTGCATCCGGATATTCGTGAACAGATCAACCACATCGCCCAACCGGCGCTTGTCGAGTTCGGGACGAGCGAAATTCTTCGGGAGAATATCTTTCAATCGCTTATTCTCCTTCTCGATCGCCCGCATCGCATTGTCTATCACCTGGCCTATTTCGGGCGTGTGCGCCTCGGCCGCAATCCGCTCCCAGCGGGCTTCGGTCGGGACATAGACGATATTTTCGGCCGTATATTCGTCCTTGTCCTCCTCGAATCCTTCGCCCTCGGCGACAAGCTGCCGGTATTTCGTTTCGAACTTATCGGAAATATATTTCAGGAAAATAAGCCCCAACACAACGGACTTGTACTCCGATGCGTCGATATTGCCGCGCATCTTGTCCGCGGCCTTCCATATTTCCCTCTCAAAGCCGATATCGGCCGTGTTCATGGTTGCCATTATGCAATAATTTTATGTAAAGATACAAAATCCTTCTAATTATTCTTATTGATCAGATTCACCACCACCTTCGTCATCACGTCCTTCTCCTCGGTGCGGCTCTCTGCGATCATCAGCGTCAGGGCCACCAACGTGTTGTTATCCAAGAGACGCGAGCCGTCGGGACGGTAGAGGATGCGGTTGTTCTCCAAGAACCAGAGGAACAGGAACGCCGCGATGCGTTTGTTGCCGTCGCTGAACGAGTGGTTCTTGACCGTCAGGTAGAGCAGGTTGGCCGCTTTCTCCTCGACGCTCGGGTAGAGGTCGCGGCCGCCGAAGGTCTGGTAAATCGCGCCCATCGTGCTCTTGAACGACTCGTCCTTCTCGCGGGCGAACAGGGCGCTGCCGCCGAACTTGTCGCGCAACACCTGCAACGCCGCCATCGCATTCTCATAGGTCGCGCGGAACGGCTCCTCAGACGTAGTGGCCGATACCTCCAACTGCTGATAATCGTAGCGGTCGAGCGTATCGAGGCCATAAGTATAGTCCGTAATCACGCGCAGCAGCCCGACCGCCTCGGATTTCGTAACCTCCTTCGCAGCCAAGACATTGGAGAGCAGGCGGACGGTCTTTTTCAGCTCCTCCAACTGCTCGGCTTTCGCTTGATTATTGACGGCATAACCCTTTATAAGGTACTCTTTCAGCACCTTGTTCGCCCAGATGCGAAACTGCGTGCCGCGCGGCGACTTGACACGGTAGCCGACAGAGATAATCACGTCAAGGTTGTAGATATTCTGTATACGGCGAATCGTGCGCGTACCCTCTTGGCGAACTTGTAAGGATCTCTTACAAGTTGCCTCCTTTTCCAATTCGCCCTCTCGAAATACGTGGTTCGTGTGCATTGTAATATTCTGCGGGGTCGTCTGAAACAACTCCGCCATCTGCGCCTGCGTCAGCCAAACGGTTTCGTTTTCCATGCGGACATCGATTTTTGTCAAACCATCCTCGGTCTGATACATAATGATCTCCGTCTGTTCAGGATGGATGCTGTTTCCGCTGATTGCTAAATCATCCATGCATCGGTTCCTCCTATTGTTCTTGACTAAACATAGTTTCATGCGCAGAATGCTCCTGCGCTGCCAACCTGTAATGGGAGGCCAGCAGAGCCTCTTTCATCTGCTCACCAGTCAAATCGCCGTTTGCCCAGCACTGTGAGAGCATCTTGGCATATTTAGAAACGGGAACGCCTTCAATGGCATTCAAAGCATCTGCCAGCTTTACCGCCTGAATTCTGCGTTCTTTTGCTGCAATCGTCATTTCAGCGTCTCTCCTATTTTTTCAAGCATTATAACACACAAAATCCGTTTTAGAAAGCCCTTATGGTCAGCGCCTCAGAAAACTCACGGACACCGCTCCAATGCAGCCTTATTTCAGAAATACAACCACTTTCTGAAATAAAGTCGTTTGTTTCTTTGCCTTATTTCAAAATAATCTTACCGCTCCGGCGCATCTTTTTTCACCGTCTTTCGCTCCACGCTGCGCTCTGGCTTGGCCAGTTCTTCCATTGCAGCATTGATCACGCAGGAGTGATTGTCCACAGCGTAAAAGTCCGTATGCCCGCCCATCTGCTTTTGGAGCGCCGCAAAGCGGCCTGCGGCCTGACGCGCCGGTGGGTAAAACCGCTCATCGCCTGTGCGCTGCGCCATGGTGCAGGCCAGCACGAACATACAGCGGTCCTTGCCGTAGGTGATTGTCCACTCCTTCAAAAAAGCAGGCAGCTTTCCATCGTTGTAGGCGTTGGTTGCGTCCTTCTCAAAGGTTCCCGCACAGGTCAGCGTCTGTTCCCGGCTGGCCATCCACTCAAAGACCTCTCCGCGAGCCATGGCTTCCGAACGTGTGTTAGGGTATATGGGCTGCGCGGGATCTCGATATTTTTCTTCGACTCTTTTCCGCAGAATATCATCCGCACAGCAAGCAATGCTGTCTCGAAAGGCATCCATCTCATCCGTATCGCGGGAGAGCCAGTCCGTATAAAGCTGTGACAGCGGACGCTCAAACTCGTTCAGCACCGCAAGCTGCTGTTCGGAGAGGCTTGTTTCATCCTCAAAAAGCATCAGAAGGTTGTCACGGCAGGCGATCTCGTAGGCATGAGAAATGATCTCGTCAGGCGACTGCGTTTTCATCTCCACAAGAAACACCTCGTTTTCCTGCGACATTTTTTCGTATAATTTGGTTTCCAATTCGTCTTTTGTAGGCATGATGTTCTCCTTATAGCTCAATAATACGGAAATCGCTCTCTTTTTCCATGATCTCGCTGCTCAATAATATCAATGGCATATCCGAGGCTGCCAGCCGTCTCAGTTTGCTAATGGAAAGCGGAGTTGGTGCTTCAAACAGGGCCACAATGCAGGCCCACAGGTCAACAACATGACAAAGGCAAACGATACGCTCCGAAGAAAAGGACTCTGCTGCTTCGGGCAGCATCGTGCGTAATTCTTTCATGAGGCTTTCCTGCTCTTTTAGCATCTGCTGATGTATCTGGCGTTCTAACCGTTCTTTTTCCTGCTTTCTTTCCAGCCGTTTCATTGTAAACGATCCTCCATTTCAAAAATTATCTCGCCAAACCCGCCCGCATCCGGTGGGCGTAATTGGCGACGCTGTATCGTTTCATATAGGCATTTTCGCTGGGGGCCGGACTGTCAAAGTCCAGCCCCTCCATGCGGGGATCGTCGGTGCCGTCCAGCACCTCCTCCACCGGGATCACGCGAAGCCTGCCGGAGCATTTCAGCTCGCCGCCGAATACCCCTGCGGCACAGTGGAATCCGCGGTCGCCGCACACCCAAAGCAGCTTCTTCCCGGCAGGAATATCGCCAAAAGGCTGCTTCAAAACAATAACGGAATGTGGTTCCGCACCGGCCACCTCATAGTAGCCGGACTGCTCCGCCTTTTCGTATGCCTGGATCAATTTCTTGAATTTGTGCTGCGGCTCGATGTAGAGCCAGCTTTCCTGATAACCCATAATTTCCTCCATTTTCTATTGGTTTTACCGCTCCAACTGCGGTCTGCGGCGCTCCGGCGGCCTTTGATCCTCGTCCGGCTCGGCGTCTACGATCTCCGGCTCCTTGTGGTCTAAATTCAGCAGGGTATTCAATTCCTCCAGCCGTGCCGTTTTGGTCGTAAGCTCCTCCTCGCGGGGAAACGGCTTTTGTACCTCTGCCTTTGCAGTTTCCAACTGCGTTTGCAGATTGGAAAGCTGCTCCCGGCAAGCCTGCTCCTTGATAGGCAGTCCCTCCAGTGCATTGTCCATGCGCTGCAAATTGCCGAACACATCGGTTCCCAGCGTGACCGTGTGGCGGAGCTGCCCGATCATGGTCAGGCGGTACTCCCGCGCGAAGGTATCAAAGGACAGCTCCAGCGTCAGGCCGCGATAGCTGCCGATCTGTGTCGCCTCCGGGGAGAGCATCGTTTGGCACATGGTCAGCAGCGCCGCGCCCGCCTCCTTCTTGTCGGCATGGGTGACGCCCGCCAGCGTGAGCGGAGAGAAACCGTCCCCATTGGGATGGGTGTTCTCCTTGACCGTGGCAATATCCGCGCCATAACCGGCGATCCGTGCCTGTGTTTCCGCGATTTGCTTCGGAAAGCCCTTGCTGATGGCGTCCTCCAGCGCGTATTTCTGAGAAAGGTGGTTGGCTTTCAGCAGCTTCAGCTTGGACACCTCAATGTCGAGATCCATCTTTTCCTTGATCATGGGGTTGCCGCTGGCCAGTGCCTTGATCTCGGCATAAGAAAGCGCCTGTTCGTCTACATCTTCGGCGGAGCGGACAGGCGATTTGCTGGTCATAATTTGCGATATAAATTTCTGCTTGGATTCTACCAGCTGGTACAAATAGGCATCGAAGGTGCCCTCGGTGACATAGCTGTAAATGTCTACCTCCGGGTTTTCGTTGCCCTGCCGGATGATGCGCCCCTCCCGCTGCTGAAGGTCGGACGGACGCCACGGACAATCCAGATGGTGCAGGGCGATGAGCTTTTGCTGACAGTTGGTGCCGGCACCCATGCGCTGGGTGCTGCCCAACAGGATACGCACCTGACCGCTCCGCACCTTGCCAAACAGATCTTTCTTCTGTACCTCGCTCTTGGCGTTGTGGATAAAGGCGATCTCGTTTTCGGGAATACCCAATTCCAGCAGCTTCGCGCGAATATCATCATAAACGCTGAAGGTTCCGTCATCCTTTGGGGTGGAGAGGTCGCAAAAAATCATTTGCGTGGAGCGTTGGCCAGCGGTGCGCTGCCAGATCTCAAACACATTTTCCGCGCACTTGGCGGCTTTGCTGTTGGGATCGCTGGGAAGCATGGGGTTGACCAGCCGCTGATCCAGCGCCAGCTTGCGGCCATCGTTGGTGATGAGCAGCATATTGTCCACGCTGCTGTCCACCTCGCGGTTGCGGACTTTCTCAGCACGCTCCGCCAGCGACGCCACGATCTCTTTCTGATACTCGGAGGGTTTCAGGGCGATGTTGTGGTAATGCGCCTCCGGCACGGGCAGCTTGAGCATATCCGCCGTCTGGATGTCCGCCACATTTTTGAATACGCTCATCAACTCCGGCAGGTTATAAAACTTGGCAAACCGTGTCTTGGCCCGGTAGCCGGTACCCTCCGGGGACAGCTCGATGGCGGTGACGGTCTCGCCGTAGTTCGCCGCCCATGCGTCAAAGTGCTGCAAGCCCTGTTCCTGCAAGGCGTTCATTTGCAAATACCGCTGGATGGTGTAAAGCTCCACCATGCTGTTGGAAATGGGGGTGCCGGTGGCAAAGACAATGCCGCGCCCTCCGGTGATCTCGTCGAGGTAGCGGCACTTCATAAAGAGGTCTGAGCTTTTCTGAGCTTCGGTCTGGGCAATACCGCCCACATTCCGCATTTTCGTGTACAAAAAAAGGTTCTTAAAATAGTGCGACTCGTCAATGAAGATACGGTCAACGCCCAGTTCTTCAAAGGTGACCACATCGTCCTTGCGGCTCTGGTCATTCAGCTTGTCGATCTTGGCTTGCAGGCCCTTCTTGGTTTTCTCCATCTGCTTGATCGTGAAATTCTCCGCTTTTTCTCGCTTGGCTTCGGAAATGCCCATCATGATTTCGTCGATCTGCTGTTCCAGAATGGCCCGCTGGCGCTCTACGCTCATGGGGATCTTCTCGAACTGCGAATGCCCGATAATAATGGCATCGTAGTCGCCGGTGGCGATTCTGCCACAGAATTTCTTGCGGTTCTTGGTCTCAAAATCCTTGCGGGTAGCGACAAGGATATTGGCCGCAGGATAAAGCTGCAAAAACTCAGTGGCCCACTGCTCCGTCAGATGGTTGGGCACCACAAAGAGAGATTTCTGACACAAGCCCAGCCGCTTTGACTCCATCGCCGCCGCGACCATTTCAAACGTTTTGCCCGCGCCGACAACGTGTGCCAACAGCGTATTTCCACCGTACAAAATGTGGGCGATGGCGTTGACCTGGTGCTTGCGGAGCGTGATCTCCGGGTTCATGCCTGAAAAGCTGATGTGGCTGCCATCATACTCGCGGGGGCGGTTGCTGTTGAACAGGATATTGTAGGTCTTACAGATGGCCTCGCGCCGGTCCGGGTCTTTCCAGATCCACTCGGCAAAGGCATCCTTAATCAGTTCCTGCTTGCTCTGGGCGATGGCGGTTTCCTTCTTGTTGAGGACAGCGGTTTTCCTGCCATCGGCATCGTACACATAATCAAAAATGCGGACATCCTTCAAATTCAAGGTGTCCTCAATGATCTCATAGGCGTTGATGCGCTTGGTGCCGTAGGTGCTGATGGCCTTGACATTGCCGCGATCCGTGCTTTTACCTTCAATGCGCCACTCACCGGTGATACCGGAATAGTGGACCTTCATGCTCCACTGGGCGCTGCGGGGTGTCCCCAGCGTTTCAAAGATAAACCGGCGGACATATTCGGTGTCCAGCCATGTAGCGCCCAGCCGGACGGAGATCTCGCTGGCGGTGAGGTCGGTGGGCTGCACCCGCGCCAATGCCTCGGCGTTGATCTGATACTGCGGGTCCTGCTCCGCCTTGCCTTGGGCAACCGCCAATTTCTGACGCACATTTCCGGAAAGATACTCGTCCGCAGGCAGGTATTTCTCATGCCCATCGTTTTCGCCGGTGTAAGCGGGGTTCAAAAAAATCACGCACTTGAGGTCAGAAAACAGCGTTTCCTCGTCCTTGCCGGTGAGCCTGCCCATATAGTCCATATCCACATGGGCTTTCTCCCCGATGGACAGGGCCAGCGCCTCCACTGCCGTGTCTACCTTTTCAGCGGGTTTGTGACTGCGGATGGTGCGCTTGGTGAACAGGTCGGCCTTCCGTTTCAGGTTCCGGTCCTCGTCCAGAATTTCCAGTGAACACAGCAGAAAATAGGAACTGTCCTGGTCAAACGCGATGGCGTTGCCGCGGGAATTGATGAGTCCGTATTTCCGGGTAAAGGCATCGTAGAGGGTATTCAGCTTGGCTTGCTGCGCCTTGATTTCTTCATCGGGATAGTCCTCGGTCTGGTATTCCAACAGCGTCCGCACACAGTCCCGCAGCTCGATCATGCCGCGGATTCTACTCTCTGCCGTCTTGGATACCTCCACGGGGTTCATCCGGCTGTTTTCCCGGTAGTAGATCTGGCCGTCCACCAGCGTATAGGAAAAATTGCGGACAGCGGGGTCGGCCTCAATGGAATGATCTTCGCCCTCCAATTCTTCCTCCCGGTCATAAGCGGTGATCTCGCCGTGGACATTCTGAACGGCCTCCGCCAGCAGCGCTTCCAGCGGCTGCTCCGGGTACGGCTCACAGGTGGGCGTGGGGCCGAACGGCCCGGACACCATCTTCATCTCGCCCAAGATCATATCCGGGTGGTCGATGAAGTAGCTGTTCATCTGGATGCCGTCCTCGTTGGTGGCAAGGTGTACCCACTCCGGCTCAATATCCACCATTCGTTCCCGCTTTTGGAGGAACAGAATGTCTGAAACCACCTCGGTGCCCGCCGCAGCCTTGAACGCATTGTTGGGTAGCCGGATCGCCCCCAGCAGCTCTGCTCGCTGCGCGATATATTTTCGCGCGCTGGCAGTGCGCTTGTCCATGGTGTAGCTGGAGGTCACAACGGCGATGACACCGCCCGGTCTGACCTGATCCAACATTTTGGCCACGAAATACTCATGGATGGGGAAATTCAGCCGGTCATAGCGTTTGTCCGGCACATGGAACTGGCCGAAGGGGACATTGCCGATGGCAACATCGAAAAAGTTATCCGGGAAGGCGGTTTTCTCATAGCCCTGCACCGCAACACTGCTTTTCTGATAAAGCTGGCGGGCGATGCGGCCAGAGAGATCGTCCAGCTCCACGCCGTAGAGCTTGCTGCCGCTCATATTTTCCGGCAGCATACCGAGAAAATTGCCGATACCGCAGGCTGGCTCCAGAATGTTGCCCTGCGTGAAGCCCATCTGCCCCAGGGCGGCATAGATGCCGCGGATGACCACAGGCGGCGTGTAGAACGCCGTCAGCGTGGATTCGCGGGCGGCGGCGTATTCGGCATCGGTAAGCAGTTCTTTCAGTTCAGCGTAACGAGGATTTTTCTCGTCAAAGAAATCGGCCAGTCCGCCCCAGCCCACATACTGTGCCAGCACCGCCTGTTCCTCCGCTGTGGCGGCTCGGCTCTCCGCCTCCACGGTTTTCAGGGTACGGATCGCGTCCAGATTGCGCTGAAAACGCTCCAGCGGCGCACCCTCCCCGATGTGGTCATCGGTGATGCGGTAGTTGCTGCCGTTCGGGTCCAGCGGATAGGCAAGCGCGTTTTGCTTTTTCTTTTTCGGCGGGGTGAGTACCGCAGGCGGCTCGTCCGTCTGCGGTGCTGCGGTTTCCTGTGCAATGTCCGATTGCTCCATGTGAGAGCGGACATATTCGATGGATTCCTTTCGGAAGATGGGAAAGCCCGTCCCGCCTTCAAAGGTCACATCCCGCAGCGATACATTTTGCGTATGATCGTCTACGCTGTCCACTTCAAACTGCCGCCCATCTATGGTCAGGCGTGTGCCGATGGAGAGCGGTTCGGGGACTTCCGGTTCCATGGGCATTACGGGCTCCGGTGGCGGTGGCATGGTTTCCTCGGAGGGTGTCGCAGCTTCCCGCACCAACGCCGCTGTCGGCTCATTGGGTGCGGTCGGTGTCAGTTGCCCATCATGCCGGTGATTGAACAGGCTGAACTCACCGTTTACATAGGCATAAAGTTGAAAATGAGTTTCATGGACAACTTCATAGTGGCGGTCATCTTTTTGCATTTCACCCAACCGGGCATTCAATGCGTCCATGAGCCACATTGCAGTGGACTTATCCTGCAATTCTTCTTCAATCAGCGGTACCGCCTGATAATAATCCATGCCCATGTAATAGGGACGCGGCACATTGTCCGGTGCATTGTACAGACTGGAGTAAATGGCCCGCGCCACCTGTCTCCGCTCATATTCCGGGATTTTGGCGATAGCGTCCTCGCCGGGGAATCGTTTCTGCGCGATCAGGTGCTCATACTCCTTGATCACATTGGGGATGGTCAGATGGACGGTATCATATTTCTTGAAATTATAGTCGCGCTCATACTCCAGCCCTTTTGATGTTTTCGTGTGCTGGTATCCGGCACGGCCACCGCCGCTGTACTCGCCAAAGCTGCCCTTGATGAATTTCTGATGTTCCTCCGGCGTGTGAGGATAGCAGAAGTGAGAATATACGGCCAGTCGGCTGTCCAGATGGTCACAGAGGAAAAAACCGTCGATCTCGTCTTGTGTGATGAACATTTTGCACTGACGCAGGAAGCTGGGCTGAGCATCAAAGTGCCGTTCCTCGTATGGCAGGTCGTTGAGGATGATGCCGATGCGGTGGGTGCTATACGCTGAAAGACGGTAACGCAGAATGGATGGATCATCATAATAAGCGTAGAGAAAAGCGTGGTATTCCTGCGCCAGCATTTGTAGGCCACCATCCGTCTTTGCGAACGCGACCATGTCCTCGTCCAGTTCCGGGTAGCCCTTGTGCTGGTCGTGGATGGCCAAAGTCTGCGGGAGCAGCCCCATGTCCCTGCCTTCCTTGGTCAGGTCGCGGGCTGTCATCAAAAGCGCGTCCATCGCTTCGTGCAGCACCTTGTCAGGGGCCTGCGCCAGTTCGGCGGCGGAGAGATAGATCCCGGCCCGTAGCAGCCCCAAGATGCGGCCCGCCGCCAGTCCCCATGAGACCACGGTTTTGCTGTATCCAGTGCGGACGCTGTCCCCTTGGGCGAGGTGGATACCATCTTCCATAAACCACACGGCGTATTTGCGGCCCTCGTACTCGATGCCGCGCCCATTTCCCGTGCCAAACTCCCGGCGCAGAAACGCTATATTTTCCTGTTCAGAATGCTCCCGCATATAAAATACGGCGATGCGCTCCGCACTGTTGGGTTCATTGCCGCCCGTGCAGAGCGCCAGATCAATGACCTCCTGCGGCACCGTGCGGGCCGGGGCCAGAATGCCGGTGGCTGTGTCTGCCGGAGCCTCGTACACCGGGGCGTCGCCGCCCATATCGAATAGGGCAAGCTGCTCTGCCATCACCGGGGCGTTTTGCAGGCCCAGCTTGATCTTGTACTCGCCGCGCTCGATCAGGCCCTCGGTCATCTCGGTGATGACCGGCCACGAAAAAACGGACTCCGAGGTGCGGGAGAGATAGCTGCCCTCCCACATCAAAAGTCCGTCTTTCTCGGCATGGTAGCCTGTCCGAACACCGTCGGTCAGTACCTCCACCCATATATCGTTGTAGCTGTTTTTTAAGAACTCCGTGCGTTCCGCAAGGCTCTTGTGCGCCTGAAAGTATTCAAAGATCTCCTGCCGCTTGTGCTTGCGCCCGCCGTCGTCCAGCAGGTTCGCTTCAATAAGGTGCATATCCAGAAAGGCGGGCAGCTCTGCGGTATTTTGCTGTGCGGTGTCATGCTCCAGTGCAAAGGCTGCGGCCTGTTCCTGCGCCTTTTCGTCCGGGTAATCACCGTAGACACGGAGGCATTGGCGTGTTTCGGCGTCATAGACGGCAGCGCCGTCGTATGCAAAGCCGTCTTCCTCCATCGTACCGGCAACATAGCCCTGCGCCGCTGCTTCTGCTTCCTCCAGCGTTTGATAGTCCAGCTTATCGTCAAAGCCGTTTTCAAAATGGTGATAGGCAGCGACCTGATACGCTCTTGTGAGCGTACGTCGGGTCTTTGGCTCGATCCGGAGCATTTCAATTTCTTCTCCGGGCTGCTTGTCCGCCAAAATAACGGGCTTATGCAAGGCGTCCAGCTGTGTAAGCTGATCTTCCATCTCAACATGAGGAATAAAGCAGACGGAGATCCGATCAGGCGTTCCTAACCGCTCCCGCCGCGTCACCTTGACATTTGAAAATGTTTCCAACAGCCGCGCGTCCTCTTGAAATGAGAGGTATCCATCTCGCAGCTTCGTAAATATGATCGCGTCTGGATGTTGCCGCTTTACTTCACGGTACAGCGTATAAAATTCCCCAATGGCCGGAAGGGTTTCCGCAAGATTGCCGCCGTCCGTATCAGATCCGATTGCGGCAAAGGCAGGAAGCTCATCACTTCCTGCCTCTGTGGGTTCTTCGGTTGTCAGGCGTAGATCAGGTCGCTGAGCACCAGCTCCTCCGCGCTGTGCCGGAGATTGTTCATCAGGCCCGTCCAGCGCAGGGGATCGGTCGCTTTCAGTGCCTCCGTCACGCCCTCGGCTCTCGCCATCTGCGCCACGGTCTGCTCCACCATCTTCCGCGCGGTCTGCTCGATCTCTGCCAGATGCTCCGTCAGAGCGCCGCTGGTCTTGAGGTTGGTGTAAAGCACTCTGCGGCGCTTCTTCAGGTACGCTCTCCGCAGTTCTGCGTACTTGCCCAGATGCACCTCCGGCGTCTGCGGCATCAGCAGGTTCGGCACCTGAAAGCCATCCTGCATCCTGTAAGTGATCTCCATACTGTTTGCTCCTTTCTCGGCCTGTTTCGTGTTGTTCTGTGTGGTCATCATATCTGCTTTTTTCACGGTTTGCAAAAAACTGATCCCGCTGGGCCTGCATGACTGTGCGGCTGATCTCCCGCAGCCCCATCTCCGCAATGTCGCTGGTGGCGATGCCAAGGGCGTTGATGGTGGGCGGCGTGTTAAATTCGTAAACATGGGCGAATTCGTCAGCGGTGATGTGATCGTCCGCCCGCAGGCCCAGCCGGGTCATCAGCATATATGCCACGCTGACCTCCAGCGCGTCCCGGTAGAACGCCTCCAAATTGAGGTCATCCAGTTCCTCCAGCAGGCTGTCCTCCCGGCACTCCCGCAGGTCTTGCAGGTAGTCCGTGAAGTTGTCCGCCACGGCGTTGTGGCAGGCGGAGCGCACCGCGTCCGCCAGATTTTCTTTTTCGGCAAGGTTGCCGAAGGTGGCCTCCAGCGTTTCGATGACCTCCGGCTCAAAGGCCGGGTGCATCGTCCAGATAGGCAGCGGACGGGCAAAGCGGGACGCATGGGTATCGGATACATCAAAATAGAGCTTCAGACAGTTTTGACCGTCATCGCCAAATACGGCGATGCTCTTGGCCCCACGATTGACCCAGCGGCCAAACTGACGGTTCCAGCGCTCCATCTCAAGGACCGCCGTGGCGTCCGGGCGCTGGGCGTAGATCAGAATCTGATCATCGAAGGGACATTTGTAGTTATAGCAGGCCGCGCGGAGAAAGCCCGTCCAGCTTTGATAGCTGCCGGTGACGCTCTGCACAGTCTGGTCATATAGCTCCGTAATAAGCTGAAATTTTGTAGGCAAGTTGGCACCTCCTTATCGCTCCGGCTCCGCCCGCTTTTTTGCTGCAAGCCGGTCATTCTTTTGCTGTTCTTTTTGGGCCTTTTCAAACGGTTTCCGCTGGTAACAGTAAATATAAAACTGATAGTCACTTTTAATCGGCGTACAGCGGAGCATATACACATACCGCTGTGTTTTCGCCATGAATCCGCAAGAGGGAAGCAACGCGCCCTTGATGGCGCAGATCTGCTCATACCGGTTGCAGTAGCGTTTCATGCTGTCAAAGTCCCGCAGCGGGGAGCCCGGCTGCTCCCGCAGCCAGTTCACGGTGCGGTCAATATCGGCCTTAAACTCCGGCGTGTTCAGCGTGTTATGCTGGTGGGGCCACCATGTTGTATAAAACTGCTTACCGCTGCCAAAATCACCCCGCAGGTGTCCCACACAGCCCGCAGACTTGTCCTGTTCCTCGCTGCGAGAGAAATAGAGAGCGTGCAGCGCAGGCTCATTGACGCTGTAAAAGTCAATGACATCCTTATCGCTGGCGGGATATTTCTCCTGAAATTCCGAAAGGGTGCGACACTCACCATCCAGAAAGGAAAGGCTGTCATTCTCCATTGGAATCCACCCATCAATGGGAAGCTGAAACGGCTCGCGGGTAAGGACAGTACCATAGTAATTGACCACAATGTTTCGGGACAATTCTACTGGCTCACCCCAATCCTCATCCCCATGGCGCAGCTCGTAGCGATATACGCCCTCCGGCACGGTGGTTCGGTCAATGCGGCATTCCGTAAACAATGCCGGTCGGTCAAAAATCGTGACCTCCTGGTAGGTCACCTTCCGCGCGTCATAGTTCATCTGGCTTCACCTCGTTCCTTGTGTTTCTTTTGCACTCTCTGTTGTGCTAAAAACTCCGGGGCCTTCTTGAAGCCGATGGTATCTGCGTAGTAGGCGGTTTTCTTTCCACCTTGCGTCAGTACCACGATGTCGCTTACGGACATGGAACGCATCCGATGGGCGAAGGGGCGGGAATCCCTATTGTGCTTTGCCCACAGATCCTCCAGCGAATTTCCCTTTGCGTACATACCGGCGTAAGAACGCTGATAATCAGCACTCCGAAGTTTCCCCTTCGCCGTTTCATAAGACCGGAAATAGTAGTCCACATCAGCGGTTGCTGGGATCTGATAGATTTCATAGGTGCAGATCTCGTCGCTGATTTTCGGCGCGCTGGGAACATAGGTGTTGCCGTTGCGCTCCTGCGTTTCCGCAAACTCGCGGATATGGTAGACGGAACCGCCAATGCAGCTGTGGGAATCGTCAATGTAGGTGCAGGGCAGGATCATCTTTTCACCGTCAAAGCGGGTAATGACGATGCTTTCCCCATCCTTGATGGTAAAGAGTGTGTGGTATTCGCTGTCGATGAAGCGGATCACGCGCTCATCCTTGTTGGGGTTTGGAAAGGCGATAACGCCCATGATGTCTACCGGCTCACGGTCACTCATCGTGCTTCACCTCTTTCTTTTTTCGGCGTGGTGCGATTTTGTTCTTGCTGTGCCATGTGATCTTGTTGCTTTTTGTATTCATCACCTGCTCGTTTGCAGAAATCTTCAACAGCGGCGGCACGATAGCTTCTGTAATGTCCCCAAAAGTAATTGGGTGGGCCATCTCCATCATTTTTGCAATTGCGCACCCATGTCACAAACGGATCAGGGGCTTTATCACATTCACCTATGGCAAACTCGGCATTACCCACACGGACACTCGCCGTAATTTGATAGTCGGCGTTGATGATCCGTCCGGCAACATAACTGCCGCGCTCTAATTCCACAGTGCAGCTCCCGTTTTTTGCAAAAGTCGCTGTCACCGGCATGACCGGTACTCCACATACCATATCCGGCAGCATGATAAACTGTGACCTTTGGCCCATCAGCTCTTGCGGCAGTTTGTCCATGGGCAGATAAAAGTGCTGTTTGCCCATGATCTCATAGCACAGTAAGAAACTGCTGACGGGATAGTACACGCTCATGATTGGATCTTTGATATGGCCTTGGACGATGTTGGAATTCACATATCTTGCGTTGTCCAAATACCATTGCGGGTTCGCGCCCGGTGTATTCCAGCCGAACATGGAGCCTGCCAGCATTGCCGCTTCCTGAATATCCGTGATGCCGCGCCGCGCATTATGGCTGCTGGCGATCTCGCGATTTTCCTCCCGGCTGCCGGTGTCCCATTCGGAGGGATAATAGCCGCGCTCACCATGCCGGATGATAATAAGCTGACCGCTGGACGGCAGAACGGAAAAACAGGTTTCCGGCAGGTCATTTCTGAATGGCAGCTTTCTTTTCATCGGCTCTGCTCCTGCTGCCGCTTGCGGTGCCAGCCCTCCAGCAGCTTGATGATGACATCTTCCATCTGCTTTGGGGTGTAGCTGGCGGGGAAGTATTTTTGCAGACGGTCGTTGCGGATCGTGACCTTGCGCTCCAGCGGCTTTTCCTCCCGCATGATGAGGTCGATGATGTTGTTTTCCAACTTGCCCTCGCCGCTGAGCTGCTTGAGCCGCTGGGCCTGTCCAAGCGACGGGGATACCTCATCGCGCTCCATGACCAGCAGGAGGTAGGTCTGTTCTTTTTCGGACAGGTGGGAGAGGAAATCCGCCGCGGGAACGAACTTGAGCGTTCCCGCATCCACCGCGTCCAATAGCGGAGGGATCAGCTTATTTAGGCGCACATAGCGTTGAATTTGCGATGTACTTTCGTTGACTTGCTCTGCCAAAATTTCTTTTGATTTACCGCGAAAATAATGGGGTCCAACTTGGTCCCCATTTTCTCTTGAAGGCCGTCCAGCCTGCCGTTTCATGGCGTCCAGCTTCAGCTTGTAGGCTTTGGCTTTCTCACTTGGCAGTAAGTCCTCGCGGTTGATGTTGTAATCCACGACCAAAATGTCCGCTTCCTCGTCGCTGTAATTGCGGACGATGACGGGGCGGGTATCTAATCCCACGGCCTTCGCGCAGTAATCCCGCCGGTGGCCGGAAATAATCTCATATCCGCCGCCCTCACGGGGCCGGACAATTAACGGCTCGGCAATCCCGATATGCTCAATGCTGTCCATGAGGCGCACCAAGTCAGGCGTGGGGCGGTCAATGGTGTACGGCTGGCGGGAGTACGGGAAAACCTCTGCGGCGGGTACGATCTGAATCCGCTCCTGCCGGTCGGCTTCACGCTCTGCGTCCGTTTTGAACAGGTCATCGTACCGGGTCAGTTCGATGCCGCTTAATTTGCTTGCCAAGGCTCAACACCTCCCTCGTCAGATTTTCATACGCCAGCGCCGCCTTGCCGCTGCGGTCATGGTCGTAAATGCTTTTGTTTTCCACGCTGATCTCCGCTGCCTTGATGGAACGGGGGATCTCGCTTGTGAACACATGACCGCCATAGGTCTTGCGGACAAGCGCGTTGATCTCCCGCGCCAGCGTGGTACGGCTATCCACCATCGTCAGCACAATGCCGTCCACCTCCAGCTTCGGGTTGAGCTGCCGTTTCACGCGGGTGATGGTTCGCAAAAGCTGCTCCAGCCCTTTGGCCGGAAGATACTGCGCCTGTACAGGGATGATCACGCTGTCCGCCGCAGTCAGGGCGTTGATGGTCAGCATACCGAGGGACGGCATACAGTCGATGAGCGCGTAGTCATAGCGGTCTGCCACCGTGGACAGATATTGCCGCAGCACCGTTTCACGGCTCATGGTGTTGACCAGCGTGACCTCCAGTGCCGACAGCTCGATATTGGCGGGGACAAGGTGGACGCCGGAAGGGTGGTGCAGAATGCCCTCGCCGGGGGCGATGGGCTGTTCCGCGATGATCTTCTCCATCAGGGTGGAGAGCGTGGGGGATAATTCGTCGGGCTGCGGCCAGCCCAACATCTGCGTGAGATTGCCTTGTGCATCGGCGTCGATCAGCAGGACTTTTTTACCTTGCCGAGAAAGACCAATGCCGAGGCTGGCGGCTGTGGTGGTCTTGCCGACGCCGCCCTTCTGATTTGCCAGTGCAATCGTTTTCACGGGTTCGATGCTCCTTTCAGTCGTAAAATGGGTTTCAAAAAAGCAGAGCTGTTCGCTCTGCCTATCCGCTGTCATGGAAGTCGTGATTCACTTTGGCGCAGTAGTAGCTGCCGCAGGTAGCTGGGGCGTTGAACAGCATCTCCAGCAGATAGGCTTTGATGTTGCGAATGTCCGCGGTGCTCTCCCGCAGGCAGTCCAGCACATACTCGATGTGGGAGGAATCCAGCTTCAGAAAACGCTCCTTCACTAACGCCGTATAAAGCTGCTTTCCGCCGATCCGCATGAAGCTGTCCTGTGTGCAGAGGACCTCCAGCATGAGGTCCGCGATCTCGTCGATGTCGTCGTAGGGATGCTGCCGGCGCAGGTGGTCGTACTCGATATTTTCCCGAATCTCTTTTCGGTATTCCTCGATCACCTCCTCCGGCTGCGCGCCCGGATGGATAGATGAATCAGTATTACTCAACTCAGTATTATTCTTATCAGTCTTATTACACTCGGTTTTTCCGAGGTCTTGACTTCTGATTTTCCGAGGTCCAGACTTCGGTTTTTCAGAACTCTTGACTTCGGTTTTTCCGAAGTCTGGATTTCGGCAGCTCGGAGGCTCCGCTTTCGGTGTATCCTCGCCTGGTTCGTCCTCTATACCCATGAAGCGGAGAACATAGATTTTCGCCGGTCTGCCCAGCCCCTGCTTGACCCGTCTTATGAGGCCCACGCCTTTGGTGCTGTCCAGCTCCGCGAACAGCTTGACCGCCTTATCCGTCTTGCAGCAGATCTGTTCACACGCCTCCTCCAGCGTATAATAGATATACACATGGCCATCATCGTCCATCCAGCCGTTTCTCATGGACAGGCTCATGCGGTCCAGCATGAGGCCGTACAGCAGCTTCGCGTCGGTGGAGAGCCGTCGAAAGTACGGCTCGGTGATCAGGAGCTTGGGGATGCGGAAAAAGGCGTATTGCTCGGCGTCCATGCCGAGATGGTACGCAAAGATCGCCTGCGGCATATCTGACACCTCCGTTCTGCCACAGATTTTATCTATCTCTCAACGGCGGTCTGTGGTATAGTAAAAGGGAGCATTGCCACGCAATGCTCCCTTACCGTAACCGGACCTGCCGGTGGATTCTTATTCAGTTTGACTTAACACATCACTGTCAGCCGTTTGTCAAATAATTGTGTTTCCCGCATGGGGTTTTCCCTTGATTTTGCCCTTATCAGCTCACGCGGTCAAGGGTAACAGCGTATAAAAGAAGATAATTTCGGGTGGTTTTGATTTCTCAATAAACCCAGTGATTTCAATGCTTTGCGCCGATTTTGACGGTTGCTTATAACCGCTAATAACAGGTGAAATATTTGGGTGGTGCGAATCGGGATTTATTCTGTTTTTATCGTTACTTGCTTTGCGCCGTTGGCATCTCTATTGGCAAGATACTGCGGTGCTTTTTAACGCTGAGCTTGCCTCGAAGCGAAGGATCGACCTCGATCAGGATTTCGTTGATTTTCTCGGTAAGTTCAATCACCTTGCTCAAATCAAAAGGGGCGTGACTATACTCAAATTTCACGCACGCCGTAATTTCCTTACTTTTCATTACTCAAACCCTCACAAATACAACATTTTCACATTGTTTTGAACCGTAGAGTAGAGGGTATTGCTCACACATGGGCCAGAATGCCGATACAGATCTGTTTCATGGGCAATATCCGTTTCCGCCGGAGCCTCTTGCCCGGCCTGTTTTTTCTTATTATGACAGATTTCCAACGGGGGTTCAACCCCCGCTGCCGGTCCTTTTCCTGATTCCGTATTTGGAAAGGCCGACCTATCGGCAACCGTTTCCACAAATTTTTACAAAAACTCTTTTCTTTTAAAGCGCGGTTGTTGGTCACACCGCCGATCTCTTGGGCGTTTGCATGATTTCCTCTTGACGGACCGCCTTCACCGTGCTAAACTGCAGCCAACTTGAACGAAAGGACGGAGACAAACGATGACCTGCATGACCGGTTCTACTTTTGCATACGCTTCTGCGCAGGCAGTCTGCGCCGTTTCCGTCTGCTCTGAAGCTTCTTCCCACTCCAATATCGCTATGATTCTGGACGCCAGCCTGCTGCTGGCGTCCATTATTATTTTACCCATTATTATTCTGGTACATCATTTTCCCATTTGTC
>ENA-UESP01001203-UESP01001203.1-human-gut-metagenome-genome-assembly--contig:-NODE-1203-length-18517-cov-10.164913_pt1 | contig 18517 bp, 25 predicted proteins | sample MGYA00243003_ERZ508004 | MGnify/ENA primary metagenome ERZ508004 (study PRJEB26167, sample SAMN06115443) | human gut metagenome | host: Homo sapiens | place: China:Henan | collected 2015-07-29...
GCTGCCGCCTCCGGCGTTTCGGGCGTTTCCGCCTTTTCGACTTCGGCGCGGGCGTTCTGCCTCTTTTCCGCCATAAGCTCATTGATTTTGTCAAAGGACACAACCACATCGCCGGGCTCAGGTATGGTAGGCCCGGTCTGTTCCCGCCGGGGCTCAGACGCTGCGGCCTGTTCGGGTGTGGTGATAGGCCCGGCGACCTCCGGGGAAGTATTCTCCGCAGGGCCTGTGTTCAGTTTTTCATCGGCCATTTACGATCCTCCTTTTCGTTAAAGTTGCACAAATTTGAACGCTAAAATTTTGTAGTTATTTTTGCGCCTCCTTTCCGTCTATCCACGCAAAAAAGCCGCCCGTTTTTTATGCCGGACGGCTTTTTGCGTAATGTGATAGATCAAATATTATTTTTTCTGGTTTGTAGGCTCCGAAAAGCCTTGTATTTACAGTGTTCCTAATAGGAAGTAATCATATGCTTTTTAGCATAACACACCTTTTAACCTCTGATTTGTCATAATCCTGACACCATACTATTATGAATAAATTATCTCATGATACTGATTTATTGAATTTACCGCAACATAATCTTGAAGTTTATGTAATGTATTTCGGTAACAAAGGAATTCAGCAAAGACCGTTTGCGCTATATCATTTTTTGAGTAATTCCAATGCCCTGTCCATTGGTACGCAGTCTGCATATCGTTCAGGCCAGAGAAATTCATTATAGTAATGGTAAGCCTGTTCCCTGGTCATGTACTCATTGTCCTGCGTAGAATTTGCATAGGCAGGAACAATCATGTGTAAGCCATGCTCAAAACCAGCCTCTACCGTGGCATTGATACAGAAATCAGTCATAATGCCACAAATCATCACGTCTTTTTCTTCCTTTGCAGTCAGATACTCAAGCAGACCACTCTCTTTTTTGAACGCACTGCATACGGACTTGATAAACCGTTTTTCATCAGGCATCGGTCGAAACTCGGAACAAACCTCAAACTCATCATCCCCGATAGAGAATCCGGTATCAGGTCCATCATCATGCTGTACATAAATAACTTCTATGCCTTGTTCTCGAGCTGTTCCAATCAGCTTTTTGATATTGCCAACAAACTTTCTGAACTCATATAAGCGTTCATCCACGATACCATTCTGTGCATCTACAACCAATAAAACCATGAATAATCTCTCCTTTTTGAGCTTTTTGTTTTGGTTCAAATAAACTAAATTCGTATATTATAATAGAGCGTAACTTCTGCTTACTCTCCCAGCACCTCGCCCAGTGCCAGAACAGCGTTGCGGACGCACTCCGGGCAGGGGCACAGCGGTGCGCCGTTCTCTATCCCCTTCAGATCCTTGCAGATGGTAGCACCGCACTTTTCCTGAAAGCTTTGCAGCAGCTCCCTGGAAATGCGGGGTGTGCCCTTGCCGTCGGTGACGATGCCCGCCACCATCACAGCGCCGATCAGTGCGCCGCAGGTGCTCTCCATGCAGCCCATGCCGGCGGCATAGCCTGCGCCCAGCTTCATCAGGGTGTCGGCATCCACCGGCAGCTTGTCCTCAAATGCCTTCAGCACCGCCTGTGCACAGTTGCACTGTCCAGCAGCTTTCCATGCGGCAGCCTGTGCCGCCCGTTCTTCGATGTTCATTTTACAGTCCTCTTTCTTTGATGAATCGTAGTTTATTCGACATTATCATAAAATTCCCGTAACACTGCTGCCAATTCCTCCGGAGCTTCTGTGTTTGCTTCATGACCCGCTTTCAGAAGTTCATGGAAGTGGGAATCACTCAAATAACCGGCAAGTTCCTTTGAGGCTTTTTTATTTGCGTTGTCCTTTTCCCCACAAACGATCAATACAGGACAAGACACCTTACACAATGAATCTCTGAAATCCAATTCTGCCATTGTACCGCACAAGCTGATCACATCTGCTTTTTTGAAGCCAAATTGCTTGAACGTTGCATTTGGCATAAAGCGGAACAGCATATTCTGGAATTTCAATAATTTTTCAGGCATTTTGTATTGTGCCGCAATTAGCACAAGCGCCTTTACTTTATCCGGATGGTCTATCGCATAATTAAGCGCCAGAACAGCACCAAGAGAGAGCCCACATAAAACGATTTCGTCATTTTCCTTGTCGCACTCTTCTGAGAATGCAGTATACAGCTCCCCATAGGTGGCCGCTTTTCCTTCCAGCATCTCTGCCAGACTCAAGCTGGCGCTGCTGTCCGAGACCGTCGTTTCTTTTATTACTCTATCCCAGCTGTCTGGTTTTTGTCCTAATCCATGCAAGTATAAATATTTCATCTGTTTTTCACCATCGTCGGTTTTCCTTTTTCCCTCATACGTCCTGCTGCTTCTTTTCCAGTGCTTCAACGTGATACCGGGGCTTACCTTTGCTCTTTTCGCCGTACTCGATGGCCTTTTTGGGGCAATAGCAGATGCACGCCATGCAGTGGGTGCAGTTTTTGCCCCAGACCGGTTTGCCGTTTTCCAGACGGATGTTGTTCAGGGGACACAGCTCCACGCACTTACCGCAGCCGATGCAGGCGTCCGTCGCCCGGAAGGCATCCGCTTTTACAAAGAAGCGATAGAACACTGGGTTTACCGGGCCGCTCATAAAGCGGTCATAGAGGTTGTCTCTTGGCGGGGGAAATTCCTGCCCGGCCTTGAGCTGGGCCAGCACCTTTTGAAGTGCAGGCTCTGCCTGCTCCACGATGCTCCGTGCCTGCTCCTTCCGGGGTGCATTGAACATGGCAATGTAGTTTTCCGGCATGATGATCTGAGCAGTCCCCATATAATGCAGATATTTCTGCGCCGCGAGCTGCCGGTTATAGCCTGCCGCATTGCCGATCTCGCTGCCGCAGTCCATCACAAACCAGATGCGCTCTGCCCCGGTCAGCGCGGTCTTGCCCAGCCACTCCGACACCACCCGGGGGATGCGCCATGCGTAGGTAGGCGTCACCAGCATCACATCCCGGCCAGTCTGCACCGGGGCGGTATCCCCTGCCTTGATGCAGGCGTTCAGGTCGTAAAGCGGCATCTCCAACCCTTCGGCAATGCGCCGCGCCAGATACCGGCTGTTGCCGGTTCCCGAAAAATATAGTACCATGGCTGTTCCCTCATTTTTGTGTGGTTTTTCAGATGCCAGTCTGCCCGGCAAACTGGAAGTTGTTATTGTAAATCATTTTTTGATATTTCAATCGATGGATAGTGCTCTAAACTTGTTAAGTCAACATCTAATGGAGTAACGTATTCCATATAAAATTTTTCAGGATTTTTATCTTGCAATTTTTTAAGTTTATTCTTAATTTTTTCCTCCTCTGTAGAAACAAAAACCACTGATACTACTCCTACCTTTTCACTTGGATTCATTCTGCTATCTTCAACATTTCCACATAAAATCATTCTAACTGTATTCATAATAATCCTCCTCCACATATAACTTACGATTTATCAAATAAGAATTTCCGTCAATTTTTCTCTTGATGTGGCTCGCTTCTAAGAGTAGGAACGAACTGTTCTGTTGCCGGAGACGAACCATTCGGGTCGGTCTCCGGCAGTATTTTTGTTATCGCCTATTAAAAAACAGCCGGAACGACTTTCTGCTGCGCTACATCGATGATGCCGTATGTATTCAGTCTGAGTTTTGGAATGACCGGAAGGCTGACGAAGGCGAGGGTCATAAAGATGCCGATATCTTCCGCTACACCATGTGCCTTGAGGGCATCGTTCAGCGCCTGCATTTTCGCCGCAACGCTCTCTGCGCTTTCGGTGCTCATCAATCCGGCCACCGGAAGCGCAAGTTCTGCCACGACCTGTCCATCTGCCACAAACGCAAGTCCGCCTTTGTTTTTCCGCACAGTGTTGCCGGCCAGCATCATATCGGTATCGTTGTCCCCTGCCACGATCAGGTTATGGGAATCATGTGCGATGCTCGATGCAACGGCTCCGCATTTCAGGCTGAAGTTTCCTAAAAAGCCAATGCCCACATGGCCGGAGTGATGATGCCGCTCAAAAACGGCCAGTTTTACGATGTTGTGTTCCGGGTCCACACCGGGAGCTTTGCCCGGATGCCGTTGGAACGGGATGATTTTTTCCTCCGTAAGCAGCTCGCCCCGGTTCAGGCAGATGACACGCTCCTGCTCCCCGCTTTCCCGAAGTTCCAGGTCCTGCAGTGTGATCTCATCCAGATCAAAGGAATCCATAACGTGGGGAAATCTCACACGGTCGATGTCAAGCGGTGCGGGTTTCAGCGTTTTTCCGTGCTCGGCCACCAGCGTGCCATTCTTGTAAACCTGTTCGACCGTAAAGGATTCAAAATCCGATACTACAATGAGGTCGGCAGCATACCCCGGTGCCACGGCACCGTGCTGCTTGAACCCAAAATACTGTGCCGGGACCAGCGTTGCCATTTTGACGGCCACTGCTGGGTCTGCGCCCAGCCGGATCGCTTTACGGATGTTGGAATCGATGTGGCCGCTGTCCAGCAGGTCACCGGGGTGCTTATCATCCGTCACCAGCATACAGCGGCTGCAATAGGGCTCCCGGAACAGCGGCATCAGGGCCTCCATATTTTTGGCAGCCGTTCCTTCCCGGATCATGATGTATTGTCCGCGCCGGAGTTTTTCCATGGCTTCCTCGATGTTGGAGCACTCGTGATCAGACTGAACGCCTGCCGCAATATAAGCATTCAGGTCCTTATCGCTCAAGAGCGGTGCATGGCCATCCACGATCTTTCCCGCTTCGGTGCAGTCGCGGATCTTCTGCAGGATCTTCGGGTCACAGCGCACCGTCCCATAGGCATTCATCAGCTCTGCAAGCCCCAGCACACGGGGATCGCCGTAGTAAGGCCGGAGCTGTTCTGCGTTCAGCACCGCACCGGATTCATCCAGATCCGTGGCCGGAACACAGGAGGGCAACATGAAATAAACCGAAAGGGTCAGATTTTTTGTCGTTTCCAGCATGAAATCCAAGCCTTCCAGCCCCGCAACGTTCGAGATCTCGTGCGGGTCTGTGACTACCGCAGTGGTACCGTGGGGCAGCACTGCCTGCTCGAAGGCCGGGCCACAGAGCATGGAGCTTTCGATGTGGATATGCCCATCGATCAGGCCCGGGCAGACATATTTGCCGTGCAGATCAACTTCTTTCCGGCCGTGATACGCACCCACGCCCACGATCGAATTTCCGCTGATGGCAATATCAGCGGTGTCGATCTCATCGGTAAACACATTGATGATTCTGGCATTTTTCAAAACCAGATCGGCCAGAGCATCTCCTCTGCCTGCCGAGATCCGGCGTTTCAGTTCATCAGACTGCATAGAAACATCTCCTCTCTCTGAAGTTCGATTTTCTCACCTGTGGATCGGTTCTGCCCTTATTCTACCACGCCTTGCCGCTGCGGAAAAGATGTCGGGAAACAAAAATGGCCCCGGAGGGCTTGTTACAGCTCTCCGGGGCCACCTTATGTGCGTTGTGCCTTGGCGCAGACCGTCAGCACTCCACTGCCACCTTGATCACGCCGTCCCGTTTCTTTTCAAACAGCTCGTAGCCCTCTGCGATCCGGCGCAGGGGGTAGGTGTGGGTGATGAGCGGTTCGGTATCGATCTTACCTTCTGCGATGAGACGCAGCGTTTCTTCACAATCGCAGCCGTCCACGCCGCCGGTCTTAAAGGTGAGGTTTTTGCCGTACATTTCCGGCAGCGGCAGGGTCTGTGCCTTATCGTACAGCGCCACCACCGTCACAACGGCGTTGGGCCGTGCACACTCCCATGCCAGCCGGAAGGTGGAGTCTGCCCCTGCCACCTCCAGCACCACATCGGCCCCGCCGTGGTCGCTGTGGGCACGCACAAAGGCGGCGCAGTCCTCCGGCTGCACGGTGAGCACCTGCGGGTAGTGCTGACGGATGAACTGCAGGCGGCTTGCGTCCTTTTCACAGATGATGATGCGCTTGGGGCTGTGCAGCATGACGCACAGCAGCGTGCAGATGCCGGTCGGCCCTGCACCGAGGATCAGCACGGTATCCTCGGGGGTGATTTCCGAGATGCGTGCCGCCCAAAAGCCGGTGGCCAGCACATCGCCCACCAGCAGCGCCTGCCGATCGGTAACGCCGTCCGGGATCTTGTTCAGTCCCTGATCCGCAAAGGGCACCCGGACATACTCGGCCTGCCCGCCGTCGATGCGGCAGCCCAGCGCCCAGCCGCCGTTTTGATCGGTGCAGTTGTTCACGAAGCCTTTTTTGCAGAAAAAGCACTCTCCGCAGAAGGTCTCCACGTTCACCGTCACCCGGTCGCCGGGTTTCACATTGGTCACCGCACTGCCCACTTCTTCTACGATGCCCACCATCTCGTGCCCTACCGTGATGCCGGGCACCGCCCGGGGCACGCTGCCATGCTTGATGTGCAGATCGCTGGAGCAGATGCTGGCAAGGGTCACCTTTACAATGGCATCCCGCTCGTGCTGCAGCACCGGCTTTGGTTTTTCCATCAGGGCAAACGTTCCCTCTGAAACATAGGTATAGGTCAGCATGCTTTTTTCCTCCATGCGCTTTGATCTTTCCGGACTTGAGTATACCACGCAGCTATGGCAAAGAGCAAACCGCAAAAGGCCCGCCCTTTGCGGCAGCTCTCCGCCGATCAGATCTTGGGCTGATACTGCATGCCGGACACATTGTAAATGGTAACAAAAGCCTTGGGGTCTTCCCGGTTGATAAAGTTCATCAGCTTCTGATATTCGCTCTTGTCCACGATGGTAATGATCTCGTTGTGCTTTTCCAGATTGTATGCACCGATGGCCTCGTACATGGTCGCACCGCTGTGCAGGTCATAGAGGATGAACTGACGCAGCGCCTCCTCTTTTTCGGTGATGATGCAGACGCGGCGTTTGATGCTGTTATCAAAGATGAAATGGTCCAGCACGATGCCGTTGAAGTAAGTACCGAGGATACTCAGCACCACGGTCTTTTTATCGTAGACCAGGGCCGCGGAAAGCGCCACACACATTCCCGACAGAGACATGGCTTTTCCCAATTCCATGTGCAGGTACTTGTTCATGATCTTTGCCACGATATCCAGCCCGCCGGAGGATGCATTGCGGTTGAACAAAATACTCAGCCCGATGCTGACCACCAGAATATAGCACAGCACGTCCAGCTCCTGACTGCCGGTCATCGAGCCGAACCCCGGGAACAGCTTTTCAAACAGCCCCAGAAACACCGGCAGCAGCACACTGGTGTATACGGTCTTTGCGCCAAATTCTCTGCCGCAGGTAAAGAACCCGATGATGAGAAGCACGACGTTCAGGATCATCGTAATGACCGACAAGGGCAGCGGCACAAAATTGGACAGCACGATGCCAAGGCCGGAAATGCTGCTGACGGATGTATGGCTTGGCACCAGAAAAAAGAAAACGCTCGCCGCAATGATCGCCACCGCCCCGGTCAGGACTGCCGTCTCCCTCAGGACTGCGCCGGTCTTTCCTTTTACATCACTCATCTTTGTCCCCCTAAAATCAAATTTGTTTCACCGATCTCCTCATCTTTGTCGATGCGGACAAGGAGCTTACCGCCAAAGCGTTTGTATTCCATAATGAAGTACCTCCATAAATTCCGAGTTGCTGTTCTCAGTATACCATGATTTTCCCTTACGGAAAAGATAGCGAAACAAAAATGCCCCCGGAGGGCTTGTTGCGGCTCTCCGGGGGCATCTTATGTGCGTTGTGCTTTGGCGCACACGACCGGCGTTTTACTCGATCTCGATCAGGTTCGGGTTCTCAGGCAAAGCCCTCGTCTGCTGAGGAGCAGGCAGCTCAACGTGCAGGACGCCATCCTCGAACTTTGCGTGGATGTCTTCCTTCTTCACATCGCCCACGTAGAAACTGCGCGCGCAGGTGCCGGAGAAAGATTCGCGCCGCAGATAGCGGCCCTTCTGATCCTTTTCGTCGCTGCTGTGGCTGCGCACTGCCTGAATGGTCAGGTAGCCGTCGTTCAGATCCATCTGAACGTCTTCCTTCTTGCAGCCCGGCAGGTCAACCGCTACTTCGTAGCCGTTGTCCGTCTGTTTGACATCGGTCTTCATCATGTTTGCACCGCGCTTACCAAAGGCGCCACGAGCCTCACGGTTCATAGCACGTTCCAGTGCAGCGTCATTCCAGAACGGATCGAAGAAATCATCGAACAGGTTTTCATGGAAAACAGTCGGCATAAGCATAAATCATTCCTCCAATCCCGGCGTTCGGGTCGGGGCAAAAAATCTGAAGCGTCCATTCAGAAGGGCTTTCCGGGGAGCCTAGCGGCTCTCCTTTTGCCCTTCCTCCTGAGCACGCCACTGTTATAGCACCGTTAATTAGCAGTGTCAATAGAAGAGTGCTAAAATTCATGAAAGAATAATACTTTTATAAAATCCTATGCAATCTTTTCAAAATTAAGTCGCATCATCGTGTTTTTATCATTTCTGCCGGTACATCGGCGTAGACAGATATTTCATGCCGTTGTCCGGGACGATGACCACGATGTTCTTTCCCTGATTCTCCGGTCTGCGGCCCACCTGCACCGCTGCGTGCAAAGCCGCTGCTGCCGATGTGCCCAGAAACAGTCCTTCCGCCCGCAGCACCTCATGGGCCGTTTCGTAGGCTTCCTCGGTGCGGACATTGATGCACGCATCGCTCCAGTCTGGCCGCAGATAGTCGGAAAGTGCGCTTTCCGGCACATCATACGCCGGCAAAACGCCATCTATGACCTGCGCATCCGGGTGCTCCAGGGTCAGGCGGGAATCCGGATGGGGCTGCACCAGAACCACTTGCAGATTCGGGTTGCGGCTGCGCAGATAACTTGCTGTGCCAAAACCCGTGCCGCCGGTGCCCGCCATGCAGACCAGAATATCCACATGGCCTTCTGTATCATTCATTTCAACTCTTTGATTTCCGGGATGGATGCCGCTGCACCTTTGCGCTGCACGGCAATTCCGGCTGCTTTGGTAGCAAGCCGCATAGCGTCCTCTACTGAACTGCCGCTGCAAAGGCCCGCCAGAAAATAGCCGCTGTAAGTGTCCCCGGCAGCTGTAGTATCCACGGCCTGCACCTTTTCGCAGGGGACAAACAGCCGCCGCTCTGCATCCAGATAGTAGCTGCCCGCACTCCCGGCTGTCAGAAGCAGACGGGTCTGCGGGTATTTTTCGTGCAGCAGGGTCAAAACAGCGTCCGCTTCAAAGGTCTCGGTTCCGGCAAGGGCGCAGGCTTCCACCTCGTTGACACAGAGCACATCTTTTTTACTCCATTCTCTGAATCACCGCACCCAGCCATCGGCACAGGGTATCGCCTGCCTGATTTGCGATCTCCAGCACGCGGGCGTGGCTATGCTTGACCGTCTGGATGCCGGTGGCCATGTTGGTGATGCAGCTGACGGCCAGTACCTTCATGCCCATGTAGTTGCAGACCATGGTTTCCGGCACGGTGCTCATGCCCACGGCATCGGCTCCCATCCCCGCAAAGGCGCGAATTTCAGCCGCCGTTTCATAGCAAGGGCCCATAAAGCCCATGTAAACGCCCTCCTTGTAGGCAATTCCCAGTTCATCGGCGGTCTGCTTGGCAAGGTTCCGCAGTTCCAGACTGTAAGGTTCGGTCATGTCCGGGAAGCGGGGGCCGAAGCGCTCATCGTTGGGGCCAATGAGGGGGTTCGTGCCCATCATGTTGATGAAGTCGGTAATGAGCATCAGGGTGCCCGGCGCAAACTCCCGGTTGATGCCGCCGCAGGCGTTGGTCAACACCACCTTTTCCACGTCCAACAGCTTGAACACATAGAACGGGTAGCAGACTTCCTTCATGGAGTAGCCCTCATAGAAATGGAAGCGGCCTTCCATGGCGTAGACTTCCGTGTCCCCCAGCTTGCCAGCCAACAATGCACCTTTGTGTCCTGCCACCGTGGATACCGGGAAGTTGGGGATATCCTTGTAGGACAGTTCTTCCGTGTCCGTAAAGTCCGCGGTCAGCTTGCCAAGGCCGGAGCCCAGCACCACCGCGATCTTCGGGCGCTTTTTCGTGTGCGTCTTGATATATTCCGCACTTTCCAGTGCCTTTTCATAAAGATGTTCCATACCGTTCTCTCCTTTTCCCAAAAAATTCGATATACTCTCTGGGTTCAGTATATCGGATTTTTCAGGCCGATGCAAGACGCCCTTCATCGAGTCTTATTAAAAACCAAGGAGCAGATACTTCACATCACGAGTGTGCAGCCACCCGCGGAACATCCCGCCGTAACCGGCGTGAGGGTAATCGCTGCCCCATGCTCGCATCTCGCTTTGTACTTCTCCAAAGGTGCGTCTCGGTTCTCCATCCCCTGCAATCAACCCTACTGCTACTGCAATGGTCATGACGGTATCATCGGTGAAGTGCGATTTTTCGCTCAGCAGGGGGAAATCCTTGTGCTTGTAATTGTTGTGGTCAAACTCAAAGGGACTGCCCACGATGTCACCCAAAATTGCTCCTAACATGGCTGTTTCCTCCTTTACCTATGATGCCGCTTCTGGAAATCAGCTTCGATTTGTTCTTTCCACTCTGCGCCGATGGACGCGCAGCAGAGTGCTTCCCGCATCCGGGAGACTGTCTCGCTGACAACGTGGTAGTTGACCGCCACGCCCTGCGCGTCATTCTCAAACCGCACAGCCCGGTCGGACGAGATGCCGAAGCGGGCAGCTTCCTTCACGGCGTCCATGTTGGCACCGAGGAACAGGAACTCCCAGCCGTACTGCTCTTTTTCCCGCTCGATCATCCGGCGGATCTTCTCATAGCTAAACCGTTTGCTGACGTTTTCCAGTCCGCCGATGGTGTCCTGCTCCAGCCCGCCCATGGAACCGCTGCGGTCCAGAATGAAAACAAGCTCGGTAAGATTTTTCTTCACAACAATGCCCTCCGTTTTGTGGTGTATCGCTTTCGTTGGCAAAAGGATACCACAAACCGGAGGGCAAAAGGTCAACGGGCAGGCGACAAATCACGCACCCAGCTGTTCCTGATCGTATTCAAACAATAGCGTATGGCATCCGCCGCCACTTTGGTGATGTCGTTGCGGATCATCAGAAACGGCATGGTGGTTCCTCCCTCACATGGTTTTCTTCATCCTATCACATCCGGCGGGGCGGTGCAAGGGGTGCTCTTGTTTCCTGTCCGCGCAGCTATTATAATAATAGGTACCGAAAGAAGGTGAGCTTCCTGCACGACATCTGGAATCCATGGCACGGCTGCGTCAAGTGCAGCGAGGGCTGCCAGAACTGCTACATGTATTTTCTCGACCGGATGCGGGACCAGAACGGAGCCGAGATCTACAAAACGAAAAGCGGCTTTTCCTACCCGCTCCAGAAAGACCGCACCGGACACTACAAAATCCAGAGTGGTGAGCAGATCCGGGTCTGCATGACCTCAGATTTCTTCTTGGAAGAAGCCGACCTGTGGCGGGCTGAGGCGTGGGACATCATGCGCCAGCGCAGCGATGTGGTGTTTTTTCTGCTCACCAAACGGCCGCAGCGGGTACGGGAGTGCCTGCCGCCGGACTGGGGCAGCGGTTGGGACAACATCTTTTTCAACGTCACCTGTGAAAATCAGCGCCGCGCCGATGAGCGCATTCCCATTCTGTTTGACCTGCCCTTCAAGCACAAGGGCATCATGTGCGCGCCCTTCATCGGGCCAGTAAGCATCCGGCAGTACCTTTCCGCCGGGCAGATCGAGCAGGTCATCTGCGGCGGCGAAAACTATGATGGCGCCCGCCCCTGCAATTTCGATTGGGTCAAGTCCCTCCGGCAGGAATGCGTGGATGCCAACGTGACCTTCTGCTTTATCGAGACCGGCACCGTGTTCATCAAGGACGGCAGGCGCTACCACCTGCCCAGCAAGCAGCTGCAAAGCCGGATGGCTTATAAATCCGGCATGAATTTTCAGGGCAGGCCCATTCATTTTGACCTCGTGGATGACTGGGGCTACCCCATCCCGCAGGAAGATTTATATACGCCCCATTTCCGCGCAAACTGCGAGACCTGCGGCAGCAAGTTGATCTGCAACGGCTGCAGCGATTGCGGAAAATGCTTATAAAATAAAGGAGTTCCAGGAATCAATACAAATGGAACTTATGGCTGATCTGATGTGCAATTTCATCCGGCAGCGGGCGGAAACCGATGCAGGTCAGGGTCATGCCTTCTCCGTTTTCATCAAATTCTTCCGGCTCCAGCTCGGTGTGGCAGGCATCCCGGATAAGGAAGAAGTCTTTGTTTTCCACAAGGCCCAATTCCTCGGCAATTGTTTTTGCTTTCAGCAGTTGATTGCGGTTCTTTGCCCCGCAGATAGTTTTGGTAAAAGAGCCATCAAACCATTCTTCATAGGTTGCTTTCTCCAACATGATTTCTGCCCGATAACCGGTAATTTCTCCGTCTTTCTCGATGGGTTCCACGCCCTGTCCCATGCCGATGGGGTCGGTGAGGAATGCCAGCGAAGCATGACAGCACTGCGCCGCCAGCTTACCGGGAGACATCTGCAGGTCTTTTCGGGCAATGATGAGTTGACGCATTTTCTCTCCTTCTTACGACAGCTTGATCTTCAAATCTGCCAGCAGATTCACCGCTTCCGGCAGGGAAAATTTCGCATCCTTCAGGCGGCAGTCCAGAATGTCCACCTTATAGCCTGTAGCATCCCGGAAATCCGCCTTGCGCAGATCACACTGGTAGAACTCCGTTTCGTGAAGTTCTACACCCTTGAAATTCGCCAGCTGCATCTCGCATTTGGCAAACATAGAGCCGATGATCTCGTTTCCGTCTGAAAAGTTGAAGCGGTTGAAGTTCATTTCGGTGAAGGTGTTATATTTCAGACTGCACTCTTTCAGCGTGTGAATGGGGTCTGGGAAGGCACCATTGGACATCAGCGGTGCCCACTCGATTTCCTGCAAACGGCAGTCCTCAAAATCCAGCGACTGCACCGAGGAATGGGTACTGCGCAGACCTGTGATCTCACACCGCACGAATTTGCACTCATTCAGCGTGGTATGATCCAGTTCGCATTTGGTAAAGGAGCAATCCACAAACACGCAGTCGGTAAAGTCGCAATCCTCAAAAGCCTCCTCGGTGAACGACAGGTCAGCAAACCGTTCACCTTCACAATAACGCTCTGTCATAAAATTCTCCTGTCAGCGCAGTTCTTCCAGCAGAGCCGTGCAGCCTTCCAGCACATCCTGCCAGGTAGCTTCAAAGTTCCCGGTATACCATGGGTCGGCCACATCGCCGGGGCGGCGGGTATGGTCCATCAGCAGAGACACTTTATGCTCCGGGTCGCTGTCCACAAAACGCGCCATGTTGCGCAGGTTGTTGTGATCCATGGCGATCAGATAATCGTAGGTTTCGTAATCCCGCCGGGTCATCTGTCGGGCGATTTTACCCTCGCAGGAGATACCGTGCTCGGCCAGCTTCCGCCGGGCGGGCGGATAGACCAGGTTGCCGATCTCCTCGGTGCTGGTGGCGGCGGATGCGATTTCAAATTTATCAGAAAGCCCGGCTTTGGCCACCAAGTCTTTCATTACAAATTCGGCCATTGGGCTGCGGCAAATGTTGCCGTGGCACAAAAAAATTATCTTTGTCATTCCTTACGCATCCCTCCACAAGTCTTTATAATGCGATACATCGCATTATTTTTCAGCATCAGTTCTGCGTGCTTTTCACGCGTCTCTACGCTGTTCTCCATAACTTTTCAGTAAAATGGTGTAGTAATGGTGTACCAAACCGTGCTATATCAACCTGACATCTTTCGCTCCTTCCGGTCAGACGACCCCGGAAAATCGACCAGTTTCGCCATCTGTTCTGCAGCGTGGTCATAGCTTGCATGGGTGTAGACATTCAGCGTGATGCTTGCATCGGAGTGCCCCATCACATACTGCAGTGCCTTGATATCCATCCCCGCATTTGCCATGTTGGTGCAGAAGGTATGCCGGAACACATGAGGCGTGATGTGCGGCAGCGGAGCATCCGGGTACAGCTTGCGATACTTTTTCATCGCCCACCGCATCTCGTTCTCGATGTGCAATGCCACTTTCGGGTGATCGTTTTTATCCAGCAGTAGAAACCCACTGTAGCCATCAATGATAACCTCATTCTTCAGCCGTTTGCGATTTGCAAGCAGGTTCTGCAAGCTCTGGAACACGTCCTCCGTCATCGGGATAAACCGGCGGCCACACTCTGTCTTGGTTTTCTCAACGTAGTATTTGCCGCCGCTCTCCCGGATCAGCTGATGATCCACACGGATCCTGCGGTTTTGAAAATCCAGATCCTGCAGGGTCAGACCGCAGAATTCGCTGACACGCATACCGGTTCCCAGCAGCACTACAAATTCATCGTAGTACTTGGCGTAGCTCTTGTCCTCTCGGATAAAGTTCATCCAAACCTTCTGCTGTTTCTCGGTCAGTGAAATGCGTTTCTGCGAATCGTTGACCACCACATCCGTCAGCTTGAAATCAAACGGGTTGCGCCGTACAACTTCCTCGTTATAGGCCATCTGAAAAGCCGGTTTTACAACACCCCGGATACTGGTCAGGGTGCTGTACCCCTTTCCTTCCTTTTGCAGTTTGATCATCCAACGCTGAGCATCCGACGCCTTGATATCCCGGATCTTTCGTGCCCCGAATGGTTCTTTTTGTACGATGTTCATCACAAAGCCGTACCCGACCTTCGTGTTATAGCGGACACCGCACTTCAGCGAAAGATAGCGTTGCAACAGTTCATATACCGTAATTTCGCCGCCTGTATAGTCAAGGCCATCTTCAAGGCTTTTCTGCAATTCATCCTCTTTTTCACGCAAGGTTTTGAGATCCGACGCATAGATGCACTTTCGGTTTCCCAAAGCATCCGTGTAGCGATATTGATAGATCAGGTCTTTTCGCTGGCTCTCTCCTGTCCGAAGAACACGTCCTTTATTGTCTTTTCTTCTTGACATCGTCAAACTCCTTTCCTAAATGGAAAGAGCCTTGATATGACACCCTCAGTATACCACATCAAGGCTCACTTGGCACGTCTGATTTTAGATGGAGTAGGCTTTATCGAGATATTCATCCAGCCTGCGGCGTTTGATGAGCCGTTTTGAACCGATCCATAAAACGAACTGACAGTGCTCGCCGTCCGACAGGGTGCGAAGTTTATTGATGCCAATGCCGGAATAAGCCGCAGCTTCTTCCAGTGTTAAATTGCTTTTCTCCCAAATCGGGACTTCTTTCATAGGCAGTTCTCCTTATTTTTTATAAGTAGCATATTATTTCTTTTACCAAACCGCTTCAAACCTGCATTGTTTTCAACAGCTGCAGTTTTTCCTGTCCAGCGCGCGTTCTCATACTGGGGCCTGTGCAGGCAATCGGCGTACACAGTTCCATCAGGCGGTCATAGATGCGGGCGTGTGCGGTATCCTGTGGGTTCTTCAACTCCGTCAGGGTCAGGTTCGTGGTAACAATCAGCGGTTTCCGGCTGTGGTAGCGGCTGTCGATGATTGCTCACTTTTGAGCAATCAGGCTGCTCATTTTTGACCATCTCGACTGTGCATTTCTGCGCAGTAGATGGGAAGCTTAGGAACACCTGGTTTGGCTTGGAAAAGCCATTGAACCGCCGTTCGATCAGCCGTGCGGATTCCAGTTCCCGCAGGGCACGGGTGACACTGGAAATACTGCTCTGAAGATCTTCCGCCAGCCCTGCCAACGGATAGAGCACATATGCCCGGCCCTGCACATCCACCCAGCCGTTCTTCTGCGAAAGGGTCATGCGGTCCAGCAGCAAAACATATGTCAATCGTGCCGTATGGGAAAGGCTCATCTGCAGCAGAAATTTCGGATAAGGGAAATAAGCGGGTAGTGGGGTTTGTGCCTTGATGTACTCTTTACTCAAACTTCCTCCGAATCGTTTTCAAAAGTCCCTGCCGAATGGGAAAGTCCTGCACGGGCTTACGTATCCGGCAGGGTTCCGGGGTGCAGGGTGGAAGACCCTGCTGATTACAGGCTCATATCATAGCTGCGCTTCTTGCGTTTCGGTTGACGCCCTCGCTGCTCCTGTCGAGCCTGTTCCTGCCTTGCCTTTTCACGGACACTGGCCTCCCACTCGCGTTTCCATGCAAGGTCGGATTTCATCTCATTGGTTTTTCGGAAGATGCTGTACACATTATCCGATGCAATTTCCAGACGCCTGGATTCTTCCCTCAGGGGAGCATATGCCTTTTTCCTCTCTGCGATTTCTTGCGTCAGTTTTTCTTTCCGCTTTTTCAGAGATTTCAGCGATGGCAGCTTTCCATCGTTTTCTTCCCGGAAGTATTTCACGGATTCTGCATAGGCATCCAATTCCTTGGAATGCTCTGCACGGAAATTTTTCTTAAAAATCGCCTTCGCAAATTGCTGCTGGACCTCTTTTGTAGAAAGGTACTGTCCCGCATAATGAATCTGCTCATTGGTTTTCTGCAGTTCATCCTCTGCCTGCGACAGCCGTTCATACGCAGCCTGCGCATTGGCCTGTGCTGTCTTACATAGATCGTTCAGTTCCGTCAGGTCGTTGATGTTGTTTTCCTGCACCCATACCAGCGTTTCAGCCATTTTCTGCAAATTGCTGATTTTGACCTTTAGCGCATAGGCCAGATTTTCCTGTGCCTTAACATTCTCCTGCAGGTCCACAACGAGCCGCAGTTTGGTTCTGGTCGTAAAGATCAGTAGGGGGTCTTCCCTGTACCGCAGATTCTTCTCGGCGTTTTGAACAAAGAATCCTTCCAGACATTCTCTCTTGCAACTGTCCCCCAAAGAACGCTCCGATATAAACTTGTTCCGTTCCGGTGGCAGATAGCTGTAACGCCCACGTTGTGTTTTGACAAAAATGTTATATTCATCCCGCAGGATGTCTTGAAAATCTTCATACGAGATTGCTTTCTCACGAGCAGCGGCAACAGCATCCCGGATAAGCTGCTTCTGTGTTTGAAACTTTGTCGGGTTTGGCGTAAATCCTTCCGTTTCGATTTCCCGTTTTTTCTCATCCAGCCGCCGCTGTGCCCAACACTCTGCCTCGGTCACGCCCGTTCTGGATGGTGACAACAAATCGACCTGATGCAGAAATTCACGGCGGCACAAATCCATGAGGGATTTCTGCAGGTGTTTCAGGTATTCGTTCGTCACATGGTGCTTGTACCCTGCCTTGCAGTCAATGGGCCGCTCCATAAAGGGCTGCTTAGGCACATCCAGTTTTCGCAGACTGTTGATTACGATATGGACATGAATATTTCCGCTGCCATTGTGACCGTCCATGTGCGTACAGACCAATGCCTGATGCCCCGGAAAATTTGCTTTTGCGTATTCCAGTCCAAGCTCCTGCGCCCGTTTCCCCGTCAAGCAATTTTCTGTGCTGTCCCGTGGATCAAAGCTGATGATGTAATGGTGCGATTTAATTTCATCCTTGTTTTTGTTCTTCTGATATTCGCGGTTCAGTTGCTGGCAGGCCGCATCAAAGGAATAGGGTTCACAGTTCAGACCGTCCAGATAAAACTCATCTCGCATGATACGATTTCCGTTCTGGTCAAGGATCGGAGTTTTCCGAAGCTCGTCATGCTTGAAAATCAGGTACTCCAGCGCAGCGCCATAATTGGAACTCTTACTTGCGATGTGCTTTAAGATTGCCATAGTTCTTTCCTGCCATTTCTGCGACCTGCTCCCGCATTTCAAAAACGCAGGAAATCGCATGGTTGATGTTTTCACACATGACATGTGATGGAAGACCCCCACTGTTGAAGAACGCCGCGATCTGGTTCAAGTTGTTCCCGATGGCGGCAAACTCCCGTGTGATTGCTTCGATCTCGTCCGGGTGAACATAGAACACATACGAGGTATTCACGCGGCCTTTCATCAGCATCTGCGCTGCAAATTGAGAGAGGGTCATCCCGGCATCTTCTGCCTGCCGGTGTAAAAGTTCATGTACTGTTTCTGTAACTCGTGCGGAGATTACTTTTGTCTTTACGATAGATTTCACTTTTCTCTTTGTTCGTGGCATGGGGTCTCCTTTCCAAAATCAATGGTTTGATTTTCCCGGAAGTGCATCTGCACTCCGGCTGTGACCTGCTGTAGCAGGCCACCAATGGGCAAAATCATGTGATTTTGCACGATGTGAGGGTATGGGGAGCGCAATCCCCATCAAGATGCCGCGTGGAGAAATCGCCCGTAGGAGCGGTTTCGTATACAAAGGCGAATCTTGCTCTTAGTTACCGTCCACTCTGTCCCAGCCCGTTCCTGCCCGATTTTCTCCGGCGTATTTTCCGGTAAGACGCGCAGAATGCACATTCAGTACCGGAGGTATCCTGCTGGGGTGGCTCATGCGATTTTCAAGGTGCGATGTGACTTTGTAAGGAATCGGGGAATTTCATCAGTGATACCGTAGTGAATTGGCTTGCTTTTGAAAACACTTCCTATACCCTATACAAACTTTAAGGGGTGTTTTTAAACCGGGTCCTTTGAAAGTTCAAAGAAAATTCATTTTTCCAACGTTCCCCTCTACCTATAAC
>ENA-UESP01001213-UESP01001213.1-human-gut-metagenome-genome-assembly--contig:-NODE-1213-length-18400-cov-11.585821_pt1 | contig 18400 bp, 10 predicted proteins | sample MGYA00243003_ERZ508004 | MGnify/ENA primary metagenome ERZ508004 (study PRJEB26167, sample SAMN06115443) | human gut metagenome | host: Homo sapiens | place: China:Henan | collected 2015-07-29...
TAATATTTCGTTTAAAGGTTATTCGTCCCTTTATTAACATGGTGGAGATCCCCAGACAGGTGATGTTTACCGTGTATGTGACATCAACGCCTTACGATCCGTTGGTTACACCTGTTTATACCATTAGTTTTGGTGGCCGGGTTGAAGTGCCGCAAAACTGCGAATTAAATGCCGGGCAGATTGTTGAATTTGATTTTGGTGATATCGGCGCATCGTTATTTAGTGCGGCAGGGCCGGGGAATCGACCAGCTGGCGTCATGCCGCAAACCAAGAGCATTGCGGTCAAATGTACGAATGTTGCTGCGCAGGCTTATTTAACAATGCGTCTGGAAGCCAGTGCCGTTTCTGGTCAGGCGATGGTGTCGGACAATCAGGATTTAGGTTTTATTGTCGCCGATCAGAACGATACGCCGATTACGCCTAACGATCTCAATAGCGTTATTCCTTTCCGTCTGGATGCAGCTGCGGCAGCCAATGTCACACTTCGCGCCTGGCCTATCAGTATTACCGGTCAAAAACCGACCGAGGGGCCGTTTAGCGCGCTGGGGTATTTACGCGTCGATTATCAATGAGGTACGGAGAATGAGAAGAGTACTCTTTAGCTGTTTCTGCGGGTTACTGTGGAGTTCCAGTGGATGGGCAGCTGACCCTTTAGGAACGATTAATATCAATTTGCACGGTAACGTTGTTGATTTCTCCTGTACCGTAAACACAGCGGATATTGATAAGACGGTAGATTTAGGCAGATGGCCTACGACACAATTACTGAACGCTGGCGATACCACGGCACTCGTCCCTTTTAGCCTGCGGCTGGAGGGATGTCCTCCGGGTTCAGTTGCGATTTTATTTACGGGAACGCCGGCATCCGATACCAACCTGCTGGCTCTGGATGATCCCGCAATGGCACAAACCGTCGCCATCGAATTACGTAATAGCGATCGCTCCCGGCTCGCACTGGGGGAGGCGAGCCCGACTGAGGAAGTAGATGCAAATGGCAATGTCACACTAAACTTTTTTGCCAATTATCGAGCGTTAGCCAGCGGTGTTCGGCCAGGTGTGGCGAAAGCGGATGCGATATTTATGATCAATTATAATTAATATTATATTAATTCGTATAATTTGGCGTAGTCGATAAGCTCTACAATTGAATGCAAACCTAGCTTGCCATAAATATTAGATTTATGCGCACTAACTGTTTTATTGCTAAGTAATAACTTATCGGCAATTTCTTTATTAGATAATCCGCTAACCAGATAACGTAATATGGTCACTTCACGATTAGATAGCACAGTGACCGTTGAACTATTCGTACTACATTTATTGCTTTTTATATAGTTAAGCGTTTCGCTGGGAAAAAACGTGTATCCGGAGAGGATCATCTGAACGGCATGAAAAATATCATTCTGATCATTGCATTTACTGACAAAACCGTTAGCACCAGCTTGTATCGCTCTGCCAGCATAAAAGCATTCTGATTTCGATGATAAAAATAACACTTTCACTGTGCTCTGGATTTGTTTGATCCTTTTCAGGAAGGTAAAACCGTCTGTTCCGGGCAAGTCTATATCCATAATGATTAAATCAACAGGACGGGTTCGGAGATAATCGATGGTTATGCGGTAATCATCCGTTTTCAGGACAATCTGCAATTCACTGTTTTTTTGCAACAGAACTTCAATAGACATTCTGATGATAGGATGAGTATCCATAATGATCACCGACGTTGGTTTCATAGTTACCAGTCTCATAGGAGCGGACAATTTTCCGTTAGTGCGGTAAATTGTACTTTGATACATGAAAATACGGGTTTTCTTGATTCAGACGCGCAGCGGTGTGCGTTTGTTTGCCACTATAGCGAAATAAATCAGAAAATCAGACGCGGTCGTTCACTTGTTCAGCAACCAGATCAAAAGCCATTGACTCAGCAAGGGTTGACCGTATAATTCACGCGATTACACCGCATTGCGGTATCAACGCGCCCTTAGCTCAGTTGGATAGAGCAACGACCTTCTAAGTCGTGGGCCGCAGGTTCGAATCCTGCAGGGCGCGCCATTTCTTCTTCATTTATGCCCGTCTTATCCGTTTCCGCTTTGCCCTTCACCACATCACTTTTTGTCGCTGTTTGGCGAGATAATTCAACGGTGTCAGGCCGTAAAACGCCTTAAAAACAGAGATAAAGTACGACGTGCTGCTATAGCCACATAATTGCGCCACCTGAGTGATATTTTTGTTATCCATCAATAACATCTGTACGGCGTAACGCATACGACACTCTGTGACAATCTGGCTATAGCTGGTATTTTCGTTTTTTAATTTCTTTTTGAGCAGGCTGGGGCTTAAACATAGCGAACTGGCGACAATTCGCAGATTCCAGTAGTGCTGAATATCGCTTTGAATAATGCGGCAGACGCTGTCGCGGACGCTGCTGCGTAAGATATACATCAGTAGGGCAATAAACCGCGATTGCTCAAGAAAGTTAGACAATACGGTAAAAAGCAATGCGCGCGTCAACTCCGCTTCGCAGGGTTTGCTGGGTTGCTGCTTGCTGTGGTTGGCGGCTAGCCGGAACACTTCCGGTGTACGGCTATGACAAGCGATAACCGGGGTAGCCAGCCGCGACCAGGGCTTTACACAGGTTAAGTTCTTATTTAAAAACAACAGATAATCGTTGATGATGTTACGGTTGATGTGGGTGATTAATACGTGATTTAACGTTGAGAGTTCAATGACGTTATTGTTGCACGCGAAGGCGGCCAGGTAGTTTTTCGGAAGGGTAAACGTAGCATGGTTATTGACGCTTACCTCTACCTCTTTTTCGGTCAGGATCACCACGCAAGGTTTACTGCTGCTCAATTGCATTTCGCACTCCTCAGATATCAGAAACTCCGCTCAAAGGATCTATGCTTCCTGCATGAGTGATCGGCCCGTTCGCCGATAACGATCTTCTTTCTTTAGCACGCTTTTTAGCAATTAATCTTGATGGAATTCTGACGAGAGCGAAAGAGGTAAGCCAGGTCGTACCCGACTTACCTGGAGGAGATTTAATACTCGAGAATGCCGTGCGCGACGGGCAAATAGCGCAGAGAGAAATAGAGAGTGTCTTTACCGCAAGAGGAACGTTTCGCTAACAGCGAGGCAATTTCTGCGTCCGGTTTCGGTTTCGCTGTAAAGGTTTTGCCTTTGCCGGCGACAAACAGTTCATAAACAATGCCGCTTGCTGGGGCGGAGCTTTGGCAATCGGCGCTGGCCTGTAGATAACGTTCACGCTGTTCAGCGGTAAGTTTATCCACGCCGCTGCCATCCTGTACCCAGACATTAACGCCGGTTGCTTTAACGTGTTCCAGCAGTTGGCGATAGCCATCGGGCGACATGTTTCCGGCGAAAAAACTACTGATATAAACCGGTTTTGCTGAAACATCGCTAATCAGCCGCTGCTCGTTGTTTAACCATGTTAGCAAAGGCTGACGGGCGGCTTCGCTGCGCCAGTTCAGGTCGTCAATTTCCGCGCTGATGTACCAGCCATCCGGCGTTACGCCAGGCGCGGCGCTCCATAATCTGGCTTGCTGGAGATCGGCAGCCAGCAGGCGATTAAGATAGCTTTCCAGCGCTGCGGACGACTGTTTCTGGTGCATAAAAAATTCCGGATCGGCGTTCAGCCCGACAATCAGCTTCAGGCCAGCCTGTTGCGCAGCTGCGGCCCGCTTAAACAATAACGCGCGCTGTTCTGGCTGGGTGAATGCATCGCCGTAACGGGTCCATTGCAAAACCAGGGTATCGAAGCCTTGCAAACGTAACTGACTCATCAGCCCCTGCCACTGGGTATCGGTAACCTGACTATCACGGTTTTGTGGTTGCCAGATAATACCTTTCATCGCAAAGGAAAAAGGGCTGACCAAAAGCAGTGTCAGCAATACGAAAATGAACTTACGCATTTACCAGTGCACTCCAATGGTGAGAAACGCGTTGTTGCGCTCTCCGTTACGTTGATTAATCGCCTTAAAGGTATGTTGATACTCGACGCCGAGACTGACTTTGTGCGGCCAGGCGTCGTAGTGCGTCTCGCCGGTCCAGATATTCCAGCGGACCCCGACACCGCCAAGCTGCGCGCCCTGAGTGCCTTTATCACGATAGCCGTTGTCCTGAACGTGAGCGTAAGGCTCAATAGTCTGTCCGTTAGCTACCTTCTGATGCCAGCTGACGCGATAATCTGCCGTCCACGCCTGAATATCCTGGCGGATATATTGCGCCGCATCGAGGTACAGGTTTTGGGCAAACCAGCCTGAACCGTTCGGGTGCCATTCGTCGCTGTATTTGCCGCCATTAAAGAATGAGGCGCTGGCGCGCAGCATGGTATCGGATGCGCCATTTTGCCCGTTCAGCGGCAACTGCTGTTCGACGGCGAGGAAAAAGATCTGATCGCGCAGCGGCTTCCAGCGTAGACCGGTGCCGGACATCGGATTTTTCACCGGCATCATCACCCCGTTTTCTCCGGTATCGGCAAAGACGCGGCTATAAACTGAGAGCAGGTCGCCTTCCAGCAGCATATTGCGTCCGATGCGGTACTCGGCTTCCAGTTGCCCGTAGCTACGATAGCTTTTCCCTGGCGCTGCGCCGCCGACATTATTGTTAGCGGTGCTCATTGCCCCGGAACGCAAGCCGATAGAAGAATCGAAACTGAACGTCCAGCGGCGACCGACCTCCTCATGCAAACGGCGGAAATTGAAGCGTTGCTGATTTTGCTCTGGGGTCAGTGGGGTTATCAGCGCCTGATTATCAATGTCATCAATCACCAGCCGGGCGTAGTGCTGCGTCGCAGGCATGTCATCCAGACGCTGGTTCACATAGGCCAGTTGTCGGATCAGTGCCGGATCGTCCGGTAGCCCTTTATGCGCCTGTTCGAGCATTTCCCGCGACTGTGCGATATCACCGCTATCCCACAAGGCGTAACCAAGCGCTGCCTGGATGTTGCTATTATTCGGTTCCAGTTCCAGCGCGGCGCGCAAATCACTCACCGCCGCCGGGACATTATGACGTTGGCGATAAATTGTCGCCCGCGCAACGTAAGCGTTGGCAGAAGGCGCAATATTGATTGAGCGCGTGAGATCGCTCAGTGCGAGTTCCGGCTGACCAGGAATGTAACGTTGCGCATGCAGCCACCAGTAGAGGGCATTGTTTCCCAGTCCACGTTGTTCTGCCTGTTGTAGCCAGCGATCGCGAGCTGCACCATTTCCTGCCGCCTGGGCGGTATTGGCAGCAGCAAGCAGATCCTCATTGCTCATGTCGTGAAGACTGATTTTCTGCCAGGCCGCCAGTGCGGTGGCGTAGTCCTCAACCTGATACGCCTGATAGGCTACCGCACGATGTTGCCAGGCGTTCGGTTGTCGTTGTTCGGCCTGAAGCCATGCATACAACGCCACACCGGGTAGCGTGTCCCGATAACACTTTGCCAGACGGTTCCAGGCGGCGGCATCGTAGGAAGGCGACATATCGCCCAGCAAGCGAACTATTGCCGGGCAATTATCTGCAATACCCGGCAACTGACTTTGCCACTGACGTTGCTCCGCCAGCGGTAAGGGTTTCGATAAAATCGCCACCTTCGCCGGCGTTGCCAGGTAAGGATGACTTTCCAGCAGAGACGCCAGTCGCGCCATTAAAGTCTGGCTGACACGCGCATCGCCCTGGAAAGGATAGCGTTGCAGCAATAAATCGGCAGCTTCGCGTGACTGCTCGTTCTGCATCAGTTGCCAGGTCAGTTGATCCAGGCGGGTAAGATTTGCCGGTTCTTGCTGATACAGCAATCGTGCCAGACGCAGAGCTTCAGCCTTGTTACGGGTCGCCACGCTGACAGCATAACGCTCCTCAAGCATTTCATTGGCGGGGAGGGTGGCGAGCAGTTTTTGCGCTGCGTCGTACTGACCTTCTTTTAACAGCACCGGTAGCGTCGCGCCAACAACATACTGGCGGTTATCGGCAAACTGCACCGTATAATTCGCCAATGCCTGAACGGGGTTGGCGCTGTATTTAGATAACAGATAGAGCCAACTTTTCTCTTGTGCGTCCGTGGTAAACAGCGGCTTATTTTCAATGAGATAATGCTGGAGGCGTGCTTTTTCGCCACGATAAGCCAGCGCGGTCGCGTAAGTAATATATGACTGAGGATCGGTGAAGATCCCCTGTGATTGCAGTGCCAGGATCCGATCGTCCAGCTGCCCGGCAAGAAGCACGTCAAACCACTGACGGCGTTCTGCCGCGCTTAATGTGTTCTGCTGGCGTGCTTCATTGTATAGCGTATCTGCCTGGGACCATTGTTTCAGGTAGATTGCCCGTTGCAGCAGATCGGTTCGCAGCGTTTTTCCTTCCGGCGATGCAGCAAACGTCGCATCGTTCAGTTGCGCTCTGGCGACAGGTAACTGTGCCAGCCGCAGGGCATTCTGCCCGACTTCACTGCGACAACGCAGGGTCGGCGCAGCATCGCACGCTTTTTGCTGGGCAAGCAGTTCTTCAACAGTCGTAACGCTTTTCACTTCAACTGGAATAGCCGCCAGACTGCGCTCAAGTCGGGCATCTCCTGGGTGACGTTTCAGTTGATCCTCAAGCAACAGCCGCGCCCGGTCATCATGACCAAAATGGCGATAGGCTTCCGCAAGGTATAAAGTCAGCGGAATATTATCCGGCACCTGCTGGTGTATATATTCAAATTCGCGGATGGCGGTTGCTTCGTCGTTATTTTTCTGTGCCTTCAGCGCCTTATCGAGACGGGGATAAATAACAAAATGGCGATAATCGCTCAGACCCAGCTCTTCTGCGCTGGTGCCGATATTGTCTGCGAGTGCGCTGGTACTCAATAAAGACGTCAGCAGTAAACCAGACCATCCGATGACGCGATTAAGGTTATTCTCCTTCATTTTCGGACTCCAGTTGCGCAACCTGTTCTGTGTTTAAACCTGCTTTGAGTAATAGTGATTGCATCGAAACTTGTAATTCGCGTTGAATTGTCAGGACGCGATCCAACGTTTCCTGGCTGATAACGCCTTCGGTGACCAAAAACTTGCCGAGCGGCAGAGAACTGCGTTCATGGCGCAATAACAACACGTTAATTGCTGAACGATTAATATGACCGAGCGTGGTCAGTATTTCGGCGAACAGGAACTGATGCGGCACATATTGCCGCCAGATTTCACCGGTCTGCTGTTCCGTGAGCCACTGATGCTGAACCGCATTGTACAACATTGCCCGCGGATCGTGACCGCGTCGGCGTGCATACCAGTGACGTAACCCCGTGACAATTTGTCCCCGCAGAACAATGACGTAACGCACTTTGCGTCCGACTTTACGCGTCAGGGCCGCCAGCGAAACCGGGTCAATACCATCTTCACTGCCGACAATTAACTCATCATTTTCCAGACGCAGCGGCAGTACCGCATAATGCAGCGCCACGGAGGCCGGCATTTCGGCAATCAGCGAGGAAGGGATCTGCCAGGCATCGATGGATTCCCACGCCACGCCGTTTTGCTCTGCCAGCGCCTGTGCCAGCTGCTCGGCGCTAATCAGCCCCTGCATCAGCATTGAACCGCCCAGGCGTAGACCTTCGACGCGATTACGCAGTGCTGTATCGAGTTGTTCTTCAGTGATGACCTGATTTTCCAGCAGAATTTGACCTAACGGGCGCAACGAGCGGGTATCGCCAGTCACGCTGGGGAAGTCATGCGTTGTTTTATCCCACGCCACGCGACGTGGATCGCCGTGTTGAAGTACCTGTTTTAGCGCGCGCCAGTTGGCCATGAAGTTAATCAGGTTGCCCCAGAAAAGACGCAGGACGGAAAGCAGCCCCTGCGTCAGGCCGTAGTAGCCAGTAACGAAAATCACCCGCTGCACGATGCGGTTAACCATCAAACCAAAGTTTAGCCACAGCAGGGTCATTAACCATGCGCTGCCGCTGAAAATAGAAAGGAAATGCCAGGCATCGGGCCACAAACTTTCATACGCCAGCAACAGCAAAAGCTGGATCATCACCAGCATCGCGAGGAAGCTGACAAAGTTACTGATTGCCCCTTTGCGGTCGCGCCAGAGAAAGTAGTTCAGCGTCAGGCTGGAGGTCCATTTGTGGGTTTTAAAGCCCTGGAAAACAATGCCGATGATCCAGCGGGATTTTTGTCGAACCGCAGTCGAAAAGGTATCGGGGAAATATTCGCGCACGCAGATCATGTTTGATGTCCGCGCGTGCTGTAAAAATTTACGCTGCTCGCGTTCTTTGGCTTCGTCCACCACCGGAAAACGGACAAAAATTTCCGTCATACCTTTTTCTTTCAGGCGGAAGCCAATGTCGTAATCTTCAGTAAGACTCTGCACGTCGAAAGCAATACCGTCACCGTCAGCTAACAGTGCGGTCACGGCGCGGCGGCTGAAACAGGTGCCGACGCCTGCGCTGGGCACTTGTCCGGCGAGGGCTTCACGCACCGGAACATCTTTGCCATGCAGCTCTGAAAACTCATCAATGTAAGTCATGCTGGTGAAGTGCGTCCATTCGCGTTCGAACGGATACACCGGGATCTGAATCAGATCTTTACGCTCGACCAGATAGTTGAACAGACGCAATTCCATCGGTGAAATCACATCTTCGGCGTCATGCAGAATAAAACCAGCAAAAGCGAAATTGGCGCTACGCTCAAATTGGGTGATGGCGTCCAGCACGTTGTTCAGACAGTCGGCTTTGCTGGTGGGGCCAGGACGCGCGCAGACTACCTTATGCACATTCGGGAAGCGAGCGCACACTTCGTCAACATCACGCTGAGTATCGGGGTCGTTGGGGTAGGTGCCAACAAAGATATGATAGTTTTCGTAGTCGAGCGTGGTCGCCGCCAGCTCGGCCATATTGCCGATGACGCCCGTTTCATTCCATGCCGGAACCATAATCGCTAACGGTTTTTCATCTGGTTTATACAGTTCGCGGTAACTCATTCGCGGGTAGCGGCGATAAACACTCAACTTGCGTTTAATGCGGCGTACCCAGTAGACGACATCAATAAAAAAATCGTCCAGCCCGCTGATGAACATGATGACCGCTAACGTTATCGCGATTACTTTTAAGCCGTAGAGCCAGGTAGCAAAAACATCAAGAAGCCAGTCCACACAAAAACCTTACATTAACGCTGGTTATGTTTAGGGTGGCGTATATTAAGGTTTTTTATGAATTGTGACAGCTTTTTACCATTAATAGGTATGACTATTGCGGCACGTTATTTTTACACTGGTTATAAAAGTTGCCGTTTGCGTAGAATGTAGACAAAAGCATGGTGTCCTGGGACGGGGAGGTTAACGTCATAGTGAAAAGGAGCGGTGGCACCGAGCAGGTCATCATGTAGTGGAAGTGCCTGGAGGAGGTGAGCAGGCAGGGCAAGATTACGAAAGCCCGCTCCCCGCAAGGACTGACGCCAGATAGTTTCTGTCCATGGCTGCTTTTCGCATCTTACGTCTTAACCCTGCCTTGAATACCTTATCATTCGTCAAAATATTAATAGCGATGTGCCGTATCCCTGAAAATAATTCTGCTGCGTTTCCTCTTCTTATTTTGCAGTCGTCTTCATTCATTACCACGTCCAGACGCCAGTGCAGCTTATTCTCCACGTGCCAGTGGTTTCGGATTGCTGTGGCGAACTTCTCTGCGGTTAAATCAGCAGAACTGATATAATATCTGACCGTCATTTCTGGCTCTTTCTTTTGTTCTGCTATTATTGACCGAAAGGAGACTGCCACGCATAATTTCTTCAGTCCTTTCCATTCAAACGTGAAATCAATAAGTTCATCAGGGACATCGCAAACAATATGAAGACGGATTTCTTCTCTGCCGTGACTCTTTTCACTCATTGCGTAACTGTCATGCTCTGGATTATTTAATTCTTTCAGCGGAAATTTTTCCTCAAAGGCTTTATTTAGCCGCCCCTGGTTTCCTTTTACCGCGAATAAATAATCACCTCCCTGTTTTTGTATCTTCTCTGCAATATCTTTCTGGCAACCCATCGCATCAGTTGTGATGATTTTTCCTTTAATATCCAGCATGTTAAGAAGTTCTGGGATAGCTGTAATCTCATTAGATTTCTCATCCGTCTTGATCTGTCCGATGACCAGACTGTGCATTGTTGAGAACGCACTAATGACATGAATCGCTCCCCTGCGGCGACTCTTGTCATAAGAGTGCCGGAGCGTTTTTCCATCAATTGCAATGACGTCTTTATCATCTGAAGAATGGCAGTCACGCATCCAGTTAATAAAGCACTCGTGAAATTTTGCAGGACTGATACAGGATACAACTCTGGCAATGGTATCGTGAACAGGAATACCATTTTCAAAATCACCATATTGCTTCAAAAAATCGAGATGTGTTTCCCCAAAATCCTCTATATCTTCCCAACCTTCTGCACCAGAAATAACGGCACAAATAGTCAACAGTAGAATATCCGATAATTTATGTTCCACTTTCCAGGCTTGTCTGTAATCGGGGATAATAGAAATATGTTCCATCAATTTTTTAAGTTCCATTTTGTTCTCCTTAATTATGTAAGGAGTATTTGATCATGTATAAGCAATAAAAAACAGCTTCAGGTAATGAGGAATATCTCAATTTTTAAACATAAAATGCGAATTATTTAGTACAAAAAGTGAACTTCTGATGATCTTTCCCTGGTACAAAAAGTGAACTTCTGATGATCTTTCCCTGGCAGGTTGCCCCACTCATCGTATTCTGCGCACCATTCTGTTGCCCCTTCCGTGCTGACAAGCGCCAGCGGCAGGCCGCGATGGTCGCAGTGGTACAGGTGGATTTTTCGCGCCGGCGTGTACACCGGGTCCATCTGGTTTTGCATCTGCTCCACGGTCAGGCCGCACGATGCCAGCCAGCGGCGGCTTTCCTCACTCACCCGGTCAGCCAGGATTTCACTTTCCAGCCGGTCGAGCATCTGCACCAGCACCGGCGGGAACACCACACTGCCACCGTCTTCGCCGCCGGACTGCTGAAGGGTATCCGCCAGGCTGCGGCGCTGCGTTTTCGCCAGCTCACCGGTGGCGGTTTCAACTCTGATGAGTGGCGTGAAGCTCCCCGGCTGATAAATCGTCTGGATGCGGGTTCTGTCGTTCTGTATTGTGGTCAGCCGGTCGCCGTCCCAGCCGTACCAGGTCACTTGCGGTTTCCGTGACAGCGACATCCAGCCCGTCAGGTCCCGTTCACGCCGCCACACCCGTTTTGCCACCCTGCGGCCCAGCGGGTCGTAAAGATAGCGACTTTCGACCAGCGGCTCTTCATATTGTGTCCGCGTGTAGTGCACCAGCCGGTGCTGACTGTCGTAATGGTACCGGTGAGTCCGCTCATCATCCGTGCGGATAACCCCTTCCGGGATGAGGTCGGTTTTCTCTGTCAGCCTGCCGTGACGGTCATACCGGTAAAGATAGTGCGCGTCACGGGCGATACGGTTATCCGGCCACATGCTGAGGGTGCTGTCCGGGTGCAGCTCCGGGTCGGGCAGGCGGTTACCTGCCGGGTCTGTGGCATACGGGATGCGGATATCCAGATTCGCTGCGGTGGTGTGAACGCCGGTCAGCCTGCCGGTGGTGCTGTAGCTGTAACTCCGGGTCTGGCGCGGGCTGCTGATGCGGATGAGTTCGCCGTTGTCGTTCCAGGTGTAATCGCGGTCAGACAGCAGGCTGTTCAGGTGCTGGCTCTGTAACTGCCCGGCAGGGGTATAAGCGGTGGTGAGTTCATAACGGCCGAAGCTGCGCAGCGTTTCCCGGTGCAGGCGGTCGCGGGTGTACTCCACCAGCGGTGTGTCGCCGAGTTTCATGCCTGCCAGGTAACCGCTGCCGTAGGTCAGCCATTCCACGGCGGGCAGGCTGTCCGGTATACAGCGGTTCGCCAGCCCCTGCGCGTTGTACGCATGTCTGGTCTCATGCTGCCAGAGCAGTGCTTCCGTCTGCGGGTGATGCACCGTCTGACGCTCACCGGTCAGCCGGCCTTTCTCATCATACCCGTAATGCACCGCCACCCGGTGCCCTTCGCTGATATGGCTGATGTCTGTCAGCCAGCCGCGTTCGTCATACTGCCACTGCTCTGCGGTTTCACCCTTCACGGTGCGGTGCGTGAGGCGGTCTGCTTCGTCATAGTACCAGTGGGTGACCAGCCCCTCATCCTCGCTGCGGATAAGTTTGCCGGTCAGGTCGTGGTGATAACGCTGTGTGCGGCCGTCAAAGCCGGTTTCCTGTATCAGCCGGTCGAGTACATCGTAACGGAAGGTGGTGTGGCTGCCGTTTTCACTGGTCAGGCGGATGACCCGTCCGGCAGCATCGTATTCCATACTGCGCGTCAGCCCGCCCTGCGTGGTACAGATGGCCTTTCCCCACGCATCGTACTGTGTCCCGTTTCTGCTGCCGTCCGGGGCAATGACGGTGGTCAGGTCACCGGCGGCGTTGTATTCATACCGCGTTTCATGGCCCTGCGTGTCTTTCACGGCAATTAACTGTCCACGGCTGTCGTATGCGCGGTACTGGCTCAGGCCTTCCTCGCGGTGCACCGCCGTCACCTGACCAAAACGGTCATGGTCATAACGGGTTACATAACCGGAACAGTCGGTGAAGCTCAGCAACTGGCCGTAACGGCTCCACGTCATGGTTTTCCGGCTGCCGGTGGCATCTTCCGTTGCGCAGGGTAAGTCACTGTGTGGATTATCATAACGGTAGCGGGTGATATCGCCGTCAGGGGCAGTTTCCTGAATCAGACGGCCGGATTCATCATATTTGCGGCGCATTTCCAGCCCGTCTGGCCCGGTGGCTGACGTTAACTGGCTGTGGTGGTTATAGTAAAACGCCGATGCCCTGCCATCCGGCGTGGTGATGCGCGTGATGAGGCCCGTCACCACATCCGGGCTGTACTCTGTTGTCCGGCCTGCGGCATCCGTCTGTGTCCTGAGCCTGCCCACGGCGTCAAACTGACTCTGCGTGACGCTGCCGTCCGCGTGTTCCTTTTTCACCACCCGCTTCAGCCCGGCTTCGCCCTGCGTGTGCAGCACTTCACGGCGGTCCAGGCTGTCGGTGATGGTGATGCGGTCCTTCTCATACTGATACGTGTAACTTAAGCCTGCCGGGTTTAGCTGTTCTGTCACCCGCCCGTCGCTGTCGTAACGGTAACGGATTTCCGGCCGGCCCGTGTGACGGTGCGCCACCATCCGGCCCCGGTATTTATCATCGTAAGTAAAGCTGCGCACCTGTTTGCCACTACGGTCATACACCACCGCCAGTTCGCCGCGCGGCGTCCAGCCATAGCGCACCAGCGGCGCGGCAGGTAAATTCTCCGGGTATTCCGGGTCGTGCGTCAGCCACACGGCAGACAGACGGATGCCGTTGTCCCGGCCATATTCGGTGTAACCCGGCAGGGTATCAGGAAAAGCGGACGGTTCCGTCCCGCCGGAAATGGCCTGCTGCCGGGCTTCTTCTGCCCGCTGCGCCTGCGTGGTCAGTACCAGCCGGAAGTGACGCCCGGCACCATCCGTCACGCCGGTGATTTCGCCGCTGAATTCACCGGCGGCTTCGCGGTGGAACGTCTGTGTGCGCCCGAAGCGGTCCACCAGCCCGGTCAGTACCCGGTACGGCGGCAGCGGCGCAGGCAGCACCTCATCCGCTTCCGGCACCCGCTCACACCAGCCGAGCAGCCACCACGGCCCCTGCGGACTGTTTGTCGCCAGATAACGATGCGGACTTAAGCGGAGTTCTTCCGGCAGCGCCTGCCAGAGTGCGGCCAGCCGGTGACCTTCATCCAGTCTCAGGACGCCGCCGCGCACCAGCCACAGTGACTCGCTGCGGCTGTAACCGTCCTCACCGGGAAACAGGTGCTCAAAATACAGGCTTCTGCCGCCGTTATCACTGAGTATCAGTGTGTTATCGCGCAGCTGTAAGCGGATATCCGCAGGCATTTTCCAGCCGGGGCCGAGGCTCCCCACCGGCGCGGGCGTTTTTGTCCGGTAACTGCTGTAGGTGCGGGAGAGGATGAACGGCAGCGGGCCGGGCAGGGCGATGTCGGTTTCACCGGGAAGGACCTTTGCACCGAGCAGGGGATTGACCGGATGGCCGGACGTCACTCCGCCGGGGCACACCGAACAGGCCACGCCGGTGGGGGCACCAATGCGCACCCCGGCTGAACCCTGAACAATGCTACCGCCATACTGCGTCATGTCGCCCTGACGCGCTGCCGGTTTTCCGCTCATCTGCTCATCCTTGTTTTATCGGGTTATTTGTCTGCTTCCAGGCAAAACCCTACAGATTTATAAGAAAGCCTTAAGTGAGATATCCATCAGATAGAAACAATTAGGAAAATATTTATATCACCATGATAAATATGTGATTTATTTGGAAGTAACAAACCATCAACATTTTCTGCCCTTTTTCCCATCACCAGGCCATACTGATATTTTTCCTCGCACAAAGGACTCGGCATGAAACTCGTCGGTAGCTACACCAGCCCGTTTGTACGCAAACTTTCTATTCTGTTGTTAGAAAAGGGCATAACTTTCGAATTTATTAATGAACTGCCCTATAACGCGGACAACGGCGTGGCGCAATTTAACCCGTTAGGAAAAGTGCCGGTGCTGGTGACCGAAGAGGGCGAATGTTGGTTTGATTCGCCGATCATCGCTGAATATATTGAATTAATGAATGTCGCTCCGGCGATGTTGCCGCGCGATCCGCTGGAGTCGTTGCGGGTGCGCAAAATTGAGGCACTGGCGGATGGCATTATGGATGCCGGGCTGGTATCGGTGCGTGAACAGGCGCGTCCAGCGGCGCAGCAGTCTGAAGATGAATTGTTACGCCAGCGGGAGAAAATCAACCGCAGTCTGGATGTGCTGGAAGGATATCTGGTCGATGGCACACTCAAAACCGATACGGTCAATCTGGCGACTATCGCCATTGCCTGTGCCGTCGGATATCTCAATTTCCGCCGCGTTGCGCCAGGTTGGTGTGTCGACCGCCCACACTTAGTCAAACTGGTCGAAAACCTGTTTAGCCGCGAAAGTTTTGCTCGCACCGAACCGCCAAAGGCTTGATGCGCGATATGTCCTCCTGACCCATCTCACGTTACAATCCGTGGTTATGTTAAACGCCCTTCTCCGTGTGAGAGGGCCTTGATCAGCCAGGTTTCCTATGACAACCGAAACGCGTTCCCTCTATAGTCAACTTCCGGCTATTGATCGCTTATTGCGCGATAGCTCCTTCCTTTCTTTGCGTGATACTTATGGTCACACCCGCGTGGTGGAATTGTTGCGTCAGATGCTCGACGAAGCGCGAGAAGTGATTCGTGGCAGCCAGACGCTGCCTGCGTGGTGTGAAAACTGGGCGCAAGAAGTCGATGCCCGGTTGACGAAAGAAGCGCAGAGCGCGCTGCGTCCGGTGATCAACCTGACGGGAACCGTGCTGCATACCAACCTTGGGCGAGCTTTACAGGCGGAAGCCGCGGTGGAAGCCGTTGCGCAGGCTATGCGTTCGCCAGTGACCCTCGAGTATGATCTGGACGACGCCGGACGCGGACATCGCGATCGGGCGCTGGCGCAGCTGCTGTGCCGTATTACGGGGGCGGAAGATGCCTGTATCGTCAATAACAATGCGGCGGCGGTGTTATTGATGTTGGCGGCCACTGCCAGCGGAAAAGAGGTGGTGGTATCTCGCGGCGAACTGGTGGAGATTGGCGGCGCGTTTCGTATTCCCGATGTTATGCGTCAGGCAGGCTGCACCCTACACGAAGTAGGGACCACCAACCGCACGCACGCGAATGATTATCGTCAGGCGGTGAATGAAAATACCGCACTGTTGATGAAAGTACATACCAGTAACTACAGCATTCAGGGGTTCACCAAAGCGATAGATGAAGCGGAACTGGTGGCGCTCGGCAAAGAGCTGGATGTTCCCGTAGTGACTGATTTAGGCAGTGGCTCGCTGGTCGATCTTAGCCAGTACGGTTTGCCGAAAGAGCCAATGCCGCAGGAGTTGATTGCGGCGGGCGTCAGTCTGGTGAGTTTCTCCGGCGACAAGTTGTTAGGCGGGCCGCAGGCAGGAATTATTGTTGGTAAAAAAGAGATGATCGCCCGCCTGCAAAGCCACCCGCTGAAGCGTGCATTACGCGCGGATAAAATGACCCTCGCGGCGCTGGAAGCCACGTTGCGTCTTTATTTACACCCTGAAGCTCTGAGTGAAAAATTACCGACCCTGCGCCTGCTTACCCGCAGCGCAGAGGTCATTCAAATCCAGGCACAACGTTTACAGGCCCCCCTTGCCGCACATTACGGCGCGGAGTTTGCGGTACAGGTTATGCCATGTCTTTCGCAGATTGGCAGTGGTTCGCTGCCGGTTGATCGCCTGCCGAGCGCGGCATTAACGTTTACACCCCATGATGGACGCGGTAGCCACCTTGAGTCATTAGCCGCCCGCTGGCGTGAATTGCCAGTGCCGGTGATTGGTCGTATTTATGACGGACGATTGTGGCTGGATTTACGCTGCCTTGAAGATGAGCAACGGTTTTTGGAGATGTTGTTGAAATGATTATTGCGACTGCCGGACACGTTGACCACGGCAAAACAACCTTATTGCAGGCGATTACTGGCGTAAATGCTGACCGTCTGCCGGAAGAAAAAAAGCGCGGCATGACCATCGATCTCGGCTATGCCTACTGGCCGCAGCCGGATGGTCGCGTGCCTGGTTTTATCGACGTTCCCGGTCATGAAAAGTTTCTTTCCAACATGCTGGCGGGCGTTGGTGGTATCGATCACGCGCTGTTGGTGGTGGCGTGCGATGACGGCGTGATGGCACAGACCCGTGAGCATCTGGCGATTTTGCAGCTGACCGGTAACCCGATGCTGACAGTGGCGCTGACCAAAGCCGATCGCGTGGACGAAGCGCGTGTTGATGAGGTTGAACGCCAGGTAAAGGAGGTTCTGCGGGAATACGGTTTTGCTGAGGCAAAACTGTTTATCACCGCAGCAACCGAAGGTCGGGGAATTGATGCCCTGCGCGAGCATCTGCTTCAGTTGCCGGAACGCGAGCACGCCAGCCAACATAGTTTCCGCCTCGCGATTGACCGCGCATTTACCGTAAAAGGTGCCGGGCTGGTCGTCACCGGTACGGCGTTAAGCGGGGAAGTGAAGGTAGGCGATTCACTCTGGCTGACTGGTGTAAATAAACCGATGCGTGTACGTGCGCTGCATGCGCAAAACCAGCCAACAGAAACCGCCAATGCCGGGCAGCGTATCGCGCTTAACATCGCGGGTGATGCGGAAAAAGAGCAGATTAACCGTGGCGACTGGCTGCTTGCCGATGTGCCGCCAGAGCCGTTCACACGGGTGATTGTCGAGCTTCAAACCCATACACCGCTGACCCAGTGGCAGCCGCTGCATATTCACCACGCCGCCAGCCACGTCACGGGACGCGTTTCACTGCTGGAAGATAACCTTGCTGAACTGGTCTTCGACACCCCGTTATGGCTGGCAGATAACGACCGCCTGGTATTGCGCGATATCTCTGCCCGCAACACGCTGGCCGGAGCGCGCGTCGTGATGCTTAACCCGCCGCGTCGCGGTAAACGTAAGCCGGAATATCTGCAATGGCTGGCGTCTCTTGCACGGGCGCAGAGCGATGCCGATGCGTTATCTGTTCATCTGGAACGCGGCGCGGTTAACCTTGCGGATTTCGCCTGGGCGCGCCAGCTCAACGGCGAAGGGATGCGCGAATTGCTGCAACAGCCTGGTTATATTCAGGCTGGTTATAGCTTGTTGAATGCGCCGGTTGCCGCCCGCTGGCAGCGGAAAATTCTCGACACATTAGCGACTTATCATGAGCAACATCGCGATGAACCTGGTCCTGGGCGCGAACGTCTGCGACGTATGGCGTTGCCAATGGAAGATGAAGCGCTGGTACTGTTGCTGATTGAAAAGATGCGCGAAAGCGGCGACATCCTCAGTCATCACGGTTGGCTGCATCTGCCAGATCACAAAGCGGGCTTCAGCGAAGAGCAGCAGGCCATCTGGCAAAAAGCAGAGCCGCTGTTTGGTGACGAGCCGTGGTGGGTGCGTGACCTGGCAAAAGAGACGGGAACCGACGAGCAGGCAATGCGCCTGACGCTGCGCCAGGCGGCGCAGCAAGGAATAATTACCGCGATCGTCAAAGATCGTTATTACCGTAACGATCGGATTGTCGAATTTGCCAATATGATCCGCGATCTCGATCAGGAGTGTGGTTCAACCTGCGCGGCGGATTTCCGCGATCGCTTAGGCGTAGGCCGAAAGCTGGCAATTCAGATTCTGGAATATTTTGACCGCATTGGCTTTACGCGTCGTCGTGGAAATGATCATTTATTGCGCGACGCATTATTATTTCC
>ENA-UESP01001287-UESP01001287.1-human-gut-metagenome-genome-assembly--contig:-NODE-1287-length-17519-cov-5.215858_pt1 | contig 17519 bp, 18 predicted proteins | sample MGYA00243003_ERZ508004 | MGnify/ENA primary metagenome ERZ508004 (study PRJEB26167, sample SAMN06115443) | human gut metagenome | host: Homo sapiens | place: China:Henan | collected 2015-07-29...
GACTTGCTTGTATCAGGAGGAGTGCAAGCTCCTTCTGATAAACTGCGGAGCAGTTATTCGGTGTAGAGCCGCGTAGCAAAGCGGATTGCGAATATCCGGAAGCTTAGATAACACCGATACTATTTAACAAAAAGATCCATAAAAACAAGGTTCCGACAGAAGCCACGGTACTGATGACCACCATCTGTCCGGCCAGCTCTCCGTCTCCGCCCATATTCTGGGCCATCGGATAAGACGCAGTTGCAACCGGCGTCGCATAGACCGCCAGTATGAGGAACAGCTCTACACCGCGAATTCCCAGCATATATCCGATGGGCAGCATGATCGCCGGAAGCATGATAAGCTTAAAGGACAGTGCCGGCACGAGATATTTGAGGTTTCCCCGGATCGCATTGAAGTGGAGCGTTCCGCCTAAGATGAACAGAGCCAATGGGGAGGTCATATCGGAGAATGCGGCAATCGGCTTCAGCACGCAGGCCGGAAGCTTGATCCCCAAAAGGAAAAACACAAGACCGGCAACAGCGCCGCGAAGAAGCGGGTTTTTTGCCACGTTTGTGATGATATTTTTTACATCGGTCTTTCCCTCTCCGTTAAACATCTCAAGGATCACAACAGAGGTCGTGTTATAGATCGTGATCACGACGGTAATGACCATGGCCGCTACAGAGGATGCCTCCTCGCCAAATACCGAGATCGTAAGAGGAAGGCCGAACAGAACGAAGTTGCTTCGATAGATCGCCTGAATGATAACCCCTCTCCTGCGGTTTTCCTTGACGATCCGCGGCACGATCAGAACCAAGATCACTTCTAAGATCAGGATGCTGGCGCCGCAAAAGATCATAATGACCGGGCTTGGAAGTGTGCTGGCATCTGCCTTATAGATGTTGTAAAATGTCATAAACGGAAAAAACACTTTAAACACCGCACGGTTCAGCTCCTGAAGAAATTCTTCACTCAGAACCTTTTTTATCTTCAGTGTATAACCAAAGGTAATGTAGATCAGAAACGGGATCACCGCATTCACAGCAACCAAAAAGCTTTCCATTATTTGTGTCCTCCCTTGTCTTCTGTTATTCGGATACTGACCTGATCCTATGCCAGATGCAGATTCCCTTTTTTCTTTTCTCTTGCAGCAAGCTCCAAACGGCAGTCTGAAACGTACTCTCCATTCATCTCTAAGGAATAGGTAATGGCAAGAGAGATCTCGTTCTCCTCGATGCAGATATCAAGCACTGAGGTGGTAAGCCCCAGAACGATCAGTCCCATCGGCGTCTTGTAATTCGCCTTAGTCCGTTTTCCCAGTTCAAAGGTCATCTGGCTCTCCACCAATCCACGCTTTGTTACTTCAATCTTATCCGGCCACACCTTTACCGTGTTTTTTGTTGGTATAGTCCCTTCTTCAATGGATTCCTCATAGGTCAGATATTGTTTCCCATTCTTTTCATACCAGCTTCCGGAGGTGATGATTTCCACGACGTCGTCCTCATCCTCCATTATCTGTGTACCCTTTACACTTACCAGAACATCCTTTGTCATTAGAAACTCCTTTAAACCTTTTCCATATTAATACTTTTCAATATCGATGAGCACAGTATTGTTCACCTCACCCGGAAGGATCGAGGTCGCAAAGGAACTGAATTTTTCCGCCATATCGCTGACATAAAACTGATACTTTTCTTCTCCCTTAAGCTCTCTGCCCGGATCACAGCTGATCTCCATCGACTTAAACAGCGTCTTTAACTGTACTGCCGTCTCATAGGCAGGATTGACGAGAGTTACACCGTCCCCCATTGTCCGGGCAATGGTCGAGCGGATCAGTGGATAATGGGTACAGCCCATTACGAGTGTATCGATATATTTTTCCTTCAGAACAGACAGATATCGGGATGCGATCTCGTCTGTCACCGTGTCGTGGAAAAGCCCCTCCTCCACCAGAGGGACGAACAGCGGACATGCTTTTCCGAACACCTTTACAGACGGATCCATTTCCTTTAGAACAGCGGCATAGGCCATACTGTTTACGGTACCTTCCGTCCCGATCACACCGATCCGCCCGTTTTTTGTCGCAGAGACAGCCGCCCGGGCACCGGCATTGATCACACCGATGATCGGAATATCTTCTGCTTTTCTCAGCTCCTCCAATGCATAGGAGGAGGCGGTATTACAGGCGATCACGATGGCCTTTACTTCTTTTGTTCTTAAAAATCGCAGGATCTGCTCCGAGAAACGGATCACGGTCTCCCTTGACTTGTTTCCATAAGGAAGTCTTGCCGTATCTCCAAAATATACGATCCTCTCCTCCGGAAGCTGCCGCATGATCTCCCTTGCTACGGTGAGTCCGCCGATCCCGGAATCAAAAATACCTATTGGTGCATTTTTATCCATTTTGCATTACCTCGCATACCGCTTTAATGCATGGCTGATCAGATCGTTGATCAGTGTCTTTTTGTCGATCCCTCTTGCCTCCCAGAGCATCGGGTACATGCTGATGGCGGTAAAGCCCGGCATGGTATTGATCTCATTAAATACCACCTCGCCGTCCTTCTTTACAAAGAAATCAACTCTGGAAAGACCATATCCGTCTACTGCGCGGAAGATCTTCACCGCTGCCTCTCGGATCTCCTCGACGGAGTTTCCCGGAAGCTTCGGATCTACGACAGTTCTGGATTCAGAGCTGTAGTATTTGGCATCATAATCATAAAATTCTGCTCCGGCCAGGATCTCGCCGACACCGGAGGCCAAAACCTCCTCTGTGCCGCCTCCGTAGACAGCGCACTCGACCTCATGCCCTACGATCATCTCCTCCACAAGGATACGCCGGTCATGGCGGGCCGCCTCCTCAAGTCCCTTAAGCAGTTCTTCTCGGTTATCCGCACGGGATACTCCTTTGGAGGAACCGGCGTTGGATGGCTTTATAAATACCGGGTACGGAAAGGCCGCCTCGACCCGTCCTGCCACTGCTTCCATATCGGTGAGCTCTCTTTTTAAGACTTGGATATAGGCCGCCTGACGGATCCCAAGATTCCGGACGATCAGCTTTGTAGACAGCTTATCCATGGAAACTGCAGATGCCAGAACACCGCAGCCTACATAAGGGATCTTTGCCAGCTCAAGAAGCCCCTGTACCGTTCCGTCCTCGCCGTAAAGACCATGAAGTACCGGGAAGACAACATCCACCGGGATCCTTTCCACCTCGTTTCCGTGAAAAAGCAGCAGCGCTTTCTCCGTTGCATCCGGTGAGATTACTGCCGATGTCTTGCTCTCCCGCCATGTATCATTTTTTATCTGCTCCAGAGAATCGACCTTTAACCACCGGCCTTCCTCTGTGATCCCCACAAGGATCAGGTTATATTTTTCCCTATCTACACTGGCGGCAACATTCTGAACAGACATGCAGGAAACTGCATGCTCGGAAGACTGCCCGCCAAAGAGTGCGATCAGATTTTTCTTATTCATTTTTTTCTCTCCTAACAGCAAAATACGTTCATACGGATATTTGCGATCCGCATTCGGTTTAGATTATAGCACAACTGTTCATAATTACAAATAGCAAATATACGAAAAAGAAGGTGTGCTTTATGAAAAAGAATTATTATATCTGCCTGTCTCTCCTTACATGCCTTATGGCCTTTCTCCTTTGCATGAGCGGTGTGAGGAGGAAGGGCGAAGCTCTGGCCGAACGGATCGCGCCAAAGATCCTGCGCTTTCATGTCCTTGCAAACAGCGATTCTGCCGACGATCAGGCGATCAAGCTGCTCGTTCGAGATATGCTCTTAGATGAAATTTATAAAAAATTTGACACAGCCTGCACAGAAGACTCTGATATAAACACAGAAGGCCCTGCAACGGCCTCCCGGGATGATCTCTGTAACTATATTATGGATAACCGAACGTTTCTGGAACAGAAAACCGATCTTTTTCTCAAAGAGCGTAAATTTCCTTACCGTTCCCGGATCCGTCTTGAGCATTGCTTTTTCCCGGAACGACGTTATGGCGATATGGTCTTTCCCGCCGGTACATACGATGCGGTGCGGGTGCTTTTGGGAAAGGGAACGGGGAAAAATTTCTGGTGTGTCCTCTATCCATCCCTTTGTTATTCCGGCAGTATCCGGTCTGCCGCTCCGGATTCCTCCCATGAGCAGCTAAAAGCATTGATTCCGGAGGAGGATTTCCGTGCACTCCTTGTAAAACGCCGCCTGTATACACAGAATAGCAAGGAAGACAAAAAAACGGAGCAGGAAGCTTGCCTGCCCCGTCTTAAGATCCGGCTTAAATTTGCCGACCTCTTATCCGGTCTTTTATGAAATGCTCAGATTTCCCTTTACCGCCCAGTCATAGGTTTCCATTGCCTGGAATAATGCCAGATCTGCCGTTTTGACTGCGATCTTCTTTGTTGTGTACGCATTTTTCTGCTGAAGATACTCCAGCTGTCCGATGGTACCCACCTGAAGCTTTCTGTCTGCTGCCTCCATCTTCTCCTGTTCAAGGGAAAAAGCAGCCTGCGCCGTCTCATACTCATTCCGTTTCTGTAAAACACTGTTATAAAGGTTTACAAGAGATGCACCGATCGAAGCGGTCTGACTTTCTATGGTGCGCCCCAGATTTTCCTTTTCTACAGAGCCCTCTGTCTTTTGTTCATAATCTAATTGATTGTAGCGGAGCGTGTAATTGGCCGCGACTGCCGCCTCCTTATCCTTTTCCGGATCCATTCCGTCGATTCGGGAAAGCTCTGACGACGGAACCTTGTTTATCGTCGGATCCGCATTATACTCCCATCCGAGAAGGGTGCATATTCCCTGGCGGATCTTTGTCTCATTTGCCTCCAGTGTGATCCGGTTCGCCTTAACGGAATCCAGATTCTGTCTGGCATTCTTTACGTCATTGGCTGTTGCCAGTCCCAGTGCCTCCCGGCCTTCTGTCGATTTAAGGACTGCCTCCAGAAGCCGGATAGAATCCTCCAGTGATTCCTTTTGAAGCCCCAGCTGCTCTAAGCCGATCACTGCGCTCTGGGCTCCAAAGATCAGGGATGCTCTTGTGGAATCCACCATTTTGATCCGCAGCATATCCGGTGTGACTGCTGATAAGGAATCTGCTGACAACGCCACCTGCTCTGCTTTTGATGACAGGATCTCCGAAGAATACACCATCTCGCCATAGGTTCCGGGTGTCACAAAGGCCTGATAGCCGAGACTTCCTTCAAACATGGCGGCCGTGCCTGCCAGAGTATTCGCCGTATCCGCCAGCGACGCGGAGCTTTGGAGGATCTGATCCTGCAGCTTATTGATATCCTTATAGGAATCCTTTTTATCGGAATAGGACTGCTTCAGATTTTTTAATGTGGTATTATATGTTTCCACCAGCTTTCCAATCTCGTCATATTCCAGAACATTGTCCTGAAGCTTTTCCATGGTGGCATCATCATAGGGTCTTCCGGGGCCAGGTACAAATTCCTCCCCATACGCCGGAATGCCAAGCGCCAGCGATATCGCAATGATCGCCGGGATCATGTTTTTTTTCATTTTCTTCACGCTTCTCCCTCCTTTGGAGCATTTACTGCATCGATGTCTGTGATGTCTGTACCGTTGTATCCAGCTGCAAAAGTCCTTTCAGCGCCCATTCATATTCTTCTATGGCTGACGTCAGCTCATACACAGCCTGATCCATCGTCTTATTGGCAAGAAGCCAGTCATTCTCCGCCTGCAGATACTCTGCCTCACTCAGCATGCCCAGAGCATTTTTTCTCTCTGCGGCCTCTTTTTCCGAGCGGTTTACATCAAATTTGATCTCTGCCGCATCGTAGGCTGCCTTTTTCTGAAGAACGCTCTGATACAGGAACGACAGCTTGCTGCGGACCTCATTCTCCTGGGTCTTTAGCGTTCTCGCCTTGGCGTCGGCCCCGCCCTGCTGGGCAGAGGCTGTCATCCTCGTATCGAAAATGCACATATTATTTTCAATGGCCTTTGCCGCATCTGTTTCCGGGTTAAAGCCGGATATTACGGAAAGGTTCGGTTTTGGGATCTCCCCGATCACAGGCTTTGCATCATAGCTCCAGCCGCAAAGCAGGATCAGGGATTGTCTGGCATCCTGATAAGCAGAAGCAGCCGATGCCTCTGCCGCTTTCGCAGAATCAAGCGAGCGTTTTGCATCCAGCTCCTGCTCCTTAGCGTAAAGCCCCAGCTCCTTCTTAAGTTTTGCACTGTTTAAGGAAAGCTCTGCGATCCTAACCCCATTGCGGGCAATCTCCTCCTCCTTTTTCAGCAGCTTTGTATTTTTCATCTGTTCTCTGGCTTCTTTTATCAGCTGCTCCTTGAGAAGCCGCATGCTGCGGATGGAGGCGGCACCGGAAGCAGATCTGCCCTTCGCCGCATCCTCCAGCTCCTGTGCCTTTGCCTTCAGTACTCTCACGTTTGCAAGGGAATTATCATATTCCTTTTTGCTCAGACCGTCTTTATCCTCCTCGGCCGTCTTCTTAAGCTCCTCTGCCTCTGTGCGGAGCCCGGCAGCGATGGAAAGGAGCTGTTCCTTCGTAAGTCCTATCGAGCTATCCGGAGCATACTCAAAAGAAGCCTGCCTGCTCTTAAACTCCGGATTATATTCCTGTATCAGCCCCGGGATCTCCCAATACTCCAGCGTATTGTCCTTAAAGCTCTCCAACGCTGCCTCATCATATTCTGTAAGGAAGCTTTTTTGCTGAGTCTTGGCAAAGGCGGTAAGAGAACCGTTTCCGGATAAGAGACTGCCGCTGCAAATAACTGCCGCTGCCGCAAGCAATGCCCCTGTTTTTTTCCATTGTCTATGATATCTCACCGCATCTTCCTCCTTTCTGTTCCGTCCCTTCTATAGATCAATCGTAATCGATTTCCGTCTTTTTCCCTTTATTCACAAGCTTATAGTAGATCGGGAGCACAAGAAGGCAAAGTGCGGTGGATGCCACGAGACCGCCTACATCAACAAGGGCAAGCCCCTGCATCATCTTTCCCGAATCACCGTAAGCAAAAGCCATCGGGATCATCGCCACGATCGTTGTCAGTGTCGTCATAAAGATCGGACGCATACGGGTCGCTCCGGCCTCGATCAGGGCATTATCCAGATCCATATCGACCCGGTACTGGTTTACCGTATCCACATACAGGATACCGTTGTTTACAACGGTTCCGACTAAGATCAGGAAGCCCAGAAGACTGACCATACTGATCGGGCTGTCTGCCAGCCATAAAAATCCAAAGGAACCGATCAGGGCAAAGGGGATCGTTGTCATGACCATCAGGGAGAATTTCGGAGATTCAAACTGGGCCGCCATAACTACAAACACGAGGAATACCGCCGTGGCGATGGCCTTTCCGAGAGCCCCGAACTCCTCCCCCATCATCTCATCCATCGTATTCTGTTTTTTGTTGATCGTTGTATTCAGATACGGGGCAATGATCTCTGCCTCAAGCTTATCCTTCGTCGTGCTGTCCGCGAGATCTGTAAGCGTGCCGCTTATCGTTACCTGATACTGTTTATCACTCTTTGTGATGGTCTGCGGGCTGTCCTTAAAGCCGATCTGGGCAATATCTCTGAGAGCTACATTTCCGCCTGCTGTCGGGAGAACGATGGCCTGAAGCTGATCGATCGTTTCAAACCGGTCATCCGGATACTCCACCCTGACATCCACATCGTCCCCATTCACATTCAGGGTAGTAGCTTTTGTCCCACTTAACATGGAATAGATCTGACCGGATACCTGAACCGGAGTAAGTCCCTCTGCCGCTGCCTTGACCGGGTCTACCGATACCTTGACTACCGGTGCATTGTTTTCCAGAGAGGAATGCACATGCGTGATCTCCGGCCGTGCCTGCAGCTTTTCTACGATCTGGTCTGAAGTAGTCTTTAACTTATCATAGTCTGTACTTACAAGAATATATTCCGCCGAGTCTGCCGAACTGGTCATCATGGAGGAAGACATGGTATCGTTCTGCTCCTCCAGGCTGATGCTGCAGCCGCTCCAGGTCTGGAATTCCCGCTTCCATTCCTTTAAGATCTCTCCGGTCTTTCTTGCACGATCCTTCTTTAAGTATGCGGTAATGCTGGCTCCTCCTCCGCTTCCACCGCTCATGGAAAGACCTGTGCTGCCGTAAGAAAGCATATAGGAGTCGAGATCCGGATCCTTGACGATATATTCTTCTGCTTTTCTTAAAACATCATCGACCCTGTCTACCGTAAGTCCCGGCTGGGTCTCGATCGTGATCCCGATCGTGTTTGCCTCACCTGCCACCATCAACTCCATGCCCAGCTGACCGGCCATAACAAAGGAAAGGACCAGCATCACAACGGAAGAAAGCATCACGAGTGCTTTATGCTTTAAAAGCTTTCTCATCAGGGATCGATAACCGTTCTGAAGGCTTCTCATGATTTTGGAAACCGGGTTTTCTGTCTTTTCCTTCGGTCTGTAATAGGTATAGCATAACGGAACCAGTGTGATAGCAGAAACTAAGGAAGCGATCATACAGAAAATGATCGTATATCCCAGCGGCTTAAACATCTGTCCGCTCATTCCCTTTAACAGAGCTAACGGGATAAATACGACACAGGTAGTCGCTGTACCGCCGAGGATCGACTGATAGATTGTAGCGGTTCCCTCCAGTGCCGCATTTCTTCCTTCCACGAAGCCGCCGCCCTTATTGTTTCTAAAGCAGCTTTCCAAAACCGTGATCGAGTTGTCGACCATCATACCGACACCCAGAACTAGGCTGGAAAGAGTGATGACATTCAGAGTAAAGCCCAATGCCTTCATTAAAATCAGGGCTGCTAAGATGGAGACCGGGATCGAGGTACCGACGATCAAAGAGGCCTTTACATCTCCAAAGAACAGCCAGATGATAGCCATGGATACGATGACCGCCATGATCATCGTCTGAAATACGCTCTGTAAGGAGCTGTCGATACTGTCGCTGTAATCGTTGACTACAACAATATCCAGATCGGGATCCTCTGCCTTGAGGGAATCCGTAATCTTTGTCACATCCTTTGTCAGCTCGGAATAGCTGGCATCGTTGTTCTTTTTAATGGAAAGAGCGATCGTATCTTTTCCGTTATAGCGTCCGATACTGCTCTGTTCCTCCAGTGCCAGATGGACATTTGCCACATCCTCCAGATAGATCATGTTTCCCTTTCCGAGAGTAATGGGGATCTTCTTTAAACGCTCAATGCTGTCAAAATCAGCACCGGAGGATACCGAAAGCTTTTTGTTTCCTACCTTTGTATCCCCCAGCGGCATTGCATAATCTGCGGATCCGATCATCTGGGCGATCGTGCTCATCCCAAGATGGTACTGTTCCAGCTTTTCCGGGATCAGCTCGACCTTGATATAGTTTGACTGACCGCCGCTGACGCCGATGCTTGCCACCGTAGTGAGCTTCTCTAATTCCGGTACGATATCATTGTTGACATAGTCATGAAGATTATCCACCCGGTCGTTGTTGACAGCCAGAGTGATCGCCGGCGTGTCATTGATGTTCATCTCAATGATCGACGGGGTTTTTACATCATCCGGAAGACTGGAGGAAATCCCGTCCAGCTTTTTCTTCAGGTCATCATACGCATCATCCAGATTTTTTCCGTAGTCATACTGAAGAAGGATGATCGCATAGTTTTCTGCGGACATGCTGGTCATGCTGTCCACACCGTTTAAGGTTCCGACTTCATCCTCGATCACCTTTGTCACCAGCTCATCCACATCCTCCGGGCTGGCTCCCGGATAAACGGCATTGATGACCAACATCGGCATTTCCATCTCCGGGATCAGCTCAAGCCGTGAGGAAAAAACCGAGGACAGGCCAAATACGATCAGGCACAGGATCACAAGAAGCGTTGTGACCGGCCTTTTTAATACCTTTTTTGTAAGTCCCATGCTTCTGCCTCCTTATTTTGCTGCCTCTGTTTCTTCTGTCGTACTCTGTTCCTCTAAAAGCTTCACGGCAGCTCCCTCGTAGAGTTCATTCGACCACGTTGTCACCACACGGTCGTCGTAGGTAAGTCCGGACTCAACCTGACAAGTTTTCTCACTGATGATTCCTTCTTCAATATCAGTCCTGTGGACGATCCCGGACGGATCGTAGGTGAAGACGTATGCCTGGCCGTTGCTGTGAAAGACACAATCTACAGGGATCGTCATGACATTTTCCGCCTTCTCGGAGGTTACATAGAGCTTCACGATACTTCCCGTTGCCAATGCATCTGCTCCCTCTAAAGATGCCTTCACCTTAAAAAGCCCGGTAGACTGCTCCACCACATTTCCTACCTCTGTGATCGTTCCCTGATACTGGGTTCCGTTTTTCTCGACCTCCACCGGATCTCCGGCTTTGATTCCCTTATGAACGCGTTCACTTACATTGAAGGAGATCGATTTGCTTCCTTCTCCGGCGATCATGCCTGCCATGCCCCCGCTGTTCATCATATCGTGAACATCCACGCTGAAGCTCTCTAAAACACCTCCGATCGGAGCGGAAACAACGGTATTTTCCGCCTGAACATCGTAATTTAGCTTTGCCGATTCATACTGGAGTCTTGCCATATCGACACCGTTTACCGTAGATTCATAGCTCTGGGCAGAAATATCTCCGCTCTCATAGAGCACTTTCATACGGTTTAAGTTTGTCTGTGCATTATCTAAAGACAGCTTTGCCGTATTTACCGAAATCCTTGCTGCATCCAGCGATTTATTGTCGATCTTATAGAGCTTCTGCCCTTTCTCCACCGTATCGCCCTGCTTTACATAGACCTCAAGAACCTCTCCGACTCCTTTATTTATTACATACGCGGAGTCTTGCGGCTCTACGCTGCCGGTAAGATCCGTGAAAAGCTCAATTGTCCCCATTTCCGGGTTCTGGATCTGTACGACCGGATCCGGTACCGCCTCGATAGGTTCTTCCTTTTTGTTGATCCGGGCAAATACAAGGACACCGACTGCCCCGACTGCTGCCGCTCCCATTACGATCTTAACGATTTTTTTCATATCCGATTCACTCCTGCCTTTCTTAAATACTCTGAAGTTTTTCCAGTCCACAGGCTCCATACCGGAGCAGACGATGCTGTCTCCAATATACTTTTTCCGCCTCATCCAATGCTGTTTTATTGTGACACACGGATTTTAATGCGGTCATAAGAATGACCATGTGAAGGTCGATCAGATCCGAAAACTGCTCCGGAGTCAGCGGACATTTTTCCTTATCCGTCTTCTCATAGATCTCCATCTGGTACCCCTTGATAAAGGCGGGTTTTCCCTTTTCTCCGCTTGCGTCCATCTTCTGTTTGAACATATACATGAACGACTTACTTTCCATCAGATTCTGTATCATATCGACAAAGCCGCTCTCCATCGTAAACTTCACGCACACTCTGAAGGCTGTGTCCATAGTCTGCCAGATATCACCATGATTGTTTTCCAGACTGTCTCTGTAATAATTCTGATGTTCTGTAACCTTATCTTGGATCAGCCAGCCCAGCAGGTCGTATTTACTCTCAAAATAGGTATAAAAGCTGCCTCTTGATATCTCCGCATCCTGGATGATCCTGTTTATGGACACCTCCTCGGGAGGTACCCGTTTAAACTCCCTAAGCGCTGCTTCCCGTATAACCCTCTGCTTTGTGTCACAAAGTCTGAAAAACCGGTCTGTAGGCATGTTTATCCCTCACTTTCCTCTAACAAATAGTGACAACTCGTCACTTATTATAGTGACAGTCTGTCACCATGTCAAGAACCTGTCAGGAATTTATAGATTTTTAACAAAAGCGAAGGATCTGTCCATTTCCTCGGAACTATTTTGTAAAGCGGACATTCGCAATCCGCTTCGCTACTTGCTCATGAATGCAGTCGCTTAGTGCTCCGCGCACTTGAAGCGGGGGAATGCTTATCTGCGGTAAAAAAATGGAAAAAAGTCTTTTTTCTCGTAGGGCGCAGAAGTAATTTCTCCTGCGGAATAGCCGGTGGCATTGATGGCCCCACGCAGAGCATTTTCGTCCAGCGGCTCTTGAGAGACGATCACGGTTTCTCCTTTAGTGTGGGAGGAGGACACCTTTTTTACGGAAAATGTACTGCGGATCGCATCGTTGATATGGGCTTCACACATGGAACACGCCATTCCTGAGACCTTTACTGTTGTTTGAATCATTTTTATTCCTTCTTTCTATTGCTGTAGTTGGTGGTAATTTATATTAGTAATGGCTAACTTTAGTGTCTTGGAAAAGCCGCACTCTGGCGGCCTTTCCGGATCTGATCCTCCGGATTCCGTTTTCGATTCGTCTTTTAAGCTTAGAAATTGGTCGGGGTCATGACCTTTCCGGCCAGAACCTCCTCATAATCCTTCAGATTTCTCTGTAAAAGCTCCGGTGTATTCAGTCCGTAAGGACATTTGCTCATACACTGGTTGCAATGCAGGCAGTCCTTGATCTTCATCATCTTCTCCTGTCCCGCCGGGGAAAGGTGTCCTGCTGACGGAGAACGGCGAAGTAAAAGAGACATTCTCGCACAGTTGTTGATCTCGATCCCTGCCGGACACGGCATACAATATCCGCAGCCACGGCAGAAGCTGCCGTACAGCTGCTTTCTGTCTTCCGCGATCAGGGCACGGATCTCATCATTCATTACCGGCGGATTCTCGATATATCCTAAAAATTCATTCAGCTCGCTTTCTCTTTGTACGCCCCAGATCGGAAGTACGTTCTCATACTGGGCCTCGAAGGCATAAGCCGCTGCGGAATTGGTGATCAGGCCGCCGGACAGTGCCTTCATGGCGATAAAGCCCATATCGTTCTTTTTGCATTCCTCTACAAGCTCAATATCCTTTTCACTGCACAGATAGCAGAAGGGGAACTGAAGTGTATCATAAAGACCGCTCTCTACCGCCTCGTGAGCGACTGCCAGACGGTGGTTCGTGATCCCGATAAAACGGATCTTTCCCTGCTTTTTTGCCTCTAGGGCCGCATCGTAAAGGCCGCTCTCATCTCCCGGCTTCGGACAGAAGGACGGATTATGGAACTGATATACGTCAATATGATCCGTCTTTAACAGGGAAAGGCTCTTTTCCAGATCCTTCCAAAAATCCTCCGCATTCTTTGCCGCCGTCTTTGTGGTTATGTAGATGTGGTTCCGGATGTCACTCATGGCATATCCGATCTTTTCCTCACTGTCTGAATATGCGCGTGCCGTATCAAAAAGCGTGATCCCTCCGTTATACGCCTTTCTCAGGAGATAAGCGGCCTCCTCCTTTGTGATCCTCTGGATCGGCAGAGCCCCGAAGCCGTTCTTGTTTACGGTTATACCGGTTCTTCCGAGTGTTACTGTCGTCATTACTTTCCACTCCTCTCTTTATCCAGCATTTCCTTGAGTGCCTCATCGCTGTCATCGATCCAAATGTCTTCTTCCTCCGCATTCAGACCTAAAAAATGAGCCAGCGTCTGTTCATCGTCACTATTATTCCATACATCTATATAATCATCTATGGCCTCAAATTCAATTTCTCCGGCCAGATACTTTTCTTTGAATGTCATTTTCCTGCTCCTTCAGATTTTTGAGGATCGTGATCTCCTGATTGTCAATATGTTCCCGGATAGCGATCCGCGCCTCATGGACATGGCGAAGGCTTAATGCCTTTAAGATCTGCTCATGCTCCACTAACAGGATATCCCGCTTATCCTCATCCTTGATATACTCCAGCCGATAGCGATACATCTGTTCTCTGAGATTATTTAATATCTGTACCAGCTTCTCATTTCCCGTACTGTTGTAGATGATCTCATGATAATGCTCATCCGTCTGGGCGATCTGCATGGCATCTCCCTCGCGGACCGCCTGGGCAAACTGTGCTGCAGTTTCTTTAAGCTCTTTAAGCTCCTCCTGATTCATCCTCTGACAGGCCAGATCCACTGCCAGCTCCTCAAGGGTCCTTCTCACCTCCAGAACATCCCTGAGATTTTTTTCCGATATTCTGGCGACCTCCGCTCCCTTTCTCGGAACCATGAGAACAAGTCCCTCTAATTCCAGCTTCCGTATCGCCTCACGGATCGGAGTCCGGCTCACTCCGAGCCGTTCTGCTAACTGGATCTCCATCAGCCGTTCCCCCGGCTCCAGCTCACCTTTTAAGATCGCCTGCCGCAGGGTTTTGAACACCACATCTCGAAGGGGCAGATATTCATCCATCTTTACCTCAAACTTCTTTGTCATTAACCTTCTCCCTCTTGATTCTTTGTTTCCGGCTGTCTTGCATTGAAAAAGCCGGTCAGATATACCTGTCTGGCCAGTCTGCCGTCCTGAGCCGCTTTTAATGCCCGGTAAGCTTTTTCTGCCGACTCCGGCGCCTTGAAAATTCCAAACACGGTCGGGCCGCTTCCGCTCATCAGTGTGCCGTCCGCACCGTTTTCCAGCATAAGCTCTTTAATGGCGGCGATCTCCGGATGCTCCGGCACCGTTACTGTCTCCAGAACATTTCCCAGTCTGGATATGATCCCGTCCAGATCCTTTCTGCGGATCGCCTCGACCATTCCGTCAATATCCGGATGCTCTGTGGGACTGAGCTCACTGACCCTTAATTTTCCGTAAACGGCCTTTGTGGAGACGGATATCTGTGGTTTTGCCAGAACAAGGCTGCATTTCGGCGCCGGAGGAAGCTCCGTGAGTATCTCTCCGATCCCCTCAGAAAGAGCTGTCCCGCGTAAAATACAATAGGGAACGTCTGCTCCCAGCTTTACTCCCCGCTCCATCAGCTCTCTTTTAGAAAGTCCGAGCCTGAACAGCCTGTTCATGCCAATCAGAACAGCCGCTGCATCCGTACTTCCTCCTGCCATCCCGGCTGCCACCGGGATAAATTTTCTGATCTTTATATTAACTCCGTCTGTCAGGCCATACTCCTCCATAAGAAGCTTTGCCGCCCGATATGCCAGATTTCCTTCTCCGTCCGGGACATACGACAGGTTCGTTTCTGTGCGGATCCCCGCCTCCTGTACCCGCTCCATGGTGATCCGGTCATACAGGTTTACGGTCTGCATGATCATGCGGACCTCGTGGTAGCCGTCCTCTCTCTTTCTTACTACGTCCAGTCCCAGATTTATTTTTCCGTATGCTCTCAATTCCAAACGGTCTGTCATGGTTCTCACCTTCTTGTATATTTTTTGTTTCTTGTATACAGTAATCAGTATATAGGATAAACCACGCTTTTGACAAGACTATTTCTTATTTTAACGGAACAAATCCGAGCCGGCAGGCCAATCTCAGGGAAGCTGTATTTTCCTCCTTTATGCGGACGATAAAACCACCGGCCTCCAGCCTTTCCTCTCCGTATCGTAAGATCGCCTCGCAGGCCTCTCCCGCAAAGCCCTTCCTTCTGTAAGGCCGGAAGATGTGATAACCGAGCTCTAAGATTGTTTGCGGATCTCCTCCTGCCGCCCTCGTAAGGATTTTTATATTATCCGAATAACGATATTGTCTATTGTCCGTGACCTCCTCCGGCACAAATAGCCCGGCCACGCCCACCAGCTCTCCAAAATCCTTCTCCACAAGAGCCCAAAGTCCAAATTCATAAAATTCATACTGATGGCAGGTATAGGCTAAGAACTCCTCTGTAGTTTTGAATCCGGCAGCCACCTGCTCATCCCGCACCAGATCGAAATCATCGCCGGAAAGCTCCCGGATCCGGAGTCTTTCGGTTTCGCAGATCCTCCAAGGCAGTCCCAGATTTCTTCTTGCAACGCGTTCTAAAAATTCTTCTGTAATATCCTCCCTGTCTTCGACAACATAGGGGGCCGGAGAAAATTTCCCGGCCTCTGTTTCCGGTCTCCATAAGCCAACAATGGCTCCTCCGGCTGCTTTCGCAGCCAGAAGAGCCTCGTTTTCATCAGAGATCAGAACCGGGATCTGCCTTCCGTTGACACATACCGTTCTTATTTCTTTCATATCGGTTCTCCGCAGCTATTTTTTTGTTTAGCACTTCTCCGGCTCCGGGTACTCAACGCCGAAGGTCTCCGCCGTGATTGCTTTGATCTTCTGCTCCTTCATCGGACGATCGCTGTAGTCGGTACGGACCTCGGCGATCTTATTGACGATATCCATTCCGTCGATCACCTGTCCGAATGCGGCATACTCACCATTTAAATACGGGGCATCTTCATGCATAATAAAGAACTGGGAACCGGCAGAGTTCGGATTCATGGCACGGGCCATGGAGAGAACGCCGGGAGTATGAGCCAGATCATTTTTAAAGCCGTTGTGTGAAAACTCTCCCTTGATGCTGTAGCCCGGGCCGCCCATTCCGTTTCCATTCGGGCATCCGCCCTGGATCATAAAGCCCTTTATCACACGATGGAAGATCAGTCCATCGTAGAAGCCCTTATTTACCAGACTTAAAAAGTTATTGACTGTGTTGGGAGCCACCTCCGGGTAAAGCTCCGCCTTTATTTTGTCTCCGTTCATCATTTCGATTGTAATTACCGGGTTTGTCATTTTTGAGATCTCCTTTTCCTGCACATATTGTCTCTTTTTTGTCTCTTATTATAACGAAGGCCCCGTCAAATGTCTATACCCTATTCCGTCGGCAGGAGAGCAAAATCAACACTGATGCTTGCCGTGACCTCCATCTCTCCCGGCATCACACTCATGTCCGCCAGAGAGGCAGATTCATACTTAGCCTGTGTGCCGGAAAGCCTGTAATCCGCATTTACATATCTTCCATATCCATCATTCCCATATTCCTGAATATTTAAGACATCGCCAAGTTTCCGTCCGGCTGCTGCGGCAAGGGCCTCTGCCTTTCCCCTCGCCTGATCGACAGCCTTCGTCAAGGCCTCCGCATATACCTTATCGTATTCGCTGGAGAAATAGCTGACTGTCTCGATCTCATTCGCACCGTTTTCAACTCCCTGGCTCAGCAGGCTTCCTACCTGATCCATGGAAATATCGGTCACCGTAACCATCGTCCGCATCTCATAGCCGATCAGAGTCTGCTTGTTGTCGCTCCAGTCGTAGCGGGGATCCATGGAAAAACCGGAGGTCTTTATGGAATTTTCCGCAAGCCCTGTTCCCTTCAGATACTCTAACAGCTGGTCAAGACGGGCTGTATTTTCCTGCTGGCATGCGGCGGCATCCGCATTTTCCGTAGTGATCCCATAAGTGATTTCTGCTTTGTCCGGAACGACCTTTACCGTTTCCGAAGCGTTCAGGGAAATTTTTCGCTCTGCATCCTCCATACTCTGGACCCGGATCACCTCCGGCACATCTGCCGCCACCTTAGATGAACATGCCGATAAAAGAATGCTTCCGATCACAACAAAGCCGACAGCGGCAAAAATCATATATTTTCTCATAATACTCCTCCTTTTCTTTTCTATATCCGCTTTCTTTCCTCTCCTTACTTTTTCATCTTAGCACAACTTTTTTTCATTCCATGTACTTTTCCCTTACGTTTTCCTGAATGAACCTTTAATTCCTCTTTATAAAAGTAAAGCGGACATTCGCAATCCGCTTCGCTACTTGCTCATAACCAAACATC
>ENA-UESP01001295-UESP01001295.1-human-gut-metagenome-genome-assembly--contig:-NODE-1295-length-17410-cov-5.285582_pt1 | contig 17410 bp, 14 predicted proteins | sample MGYA00243003_ERZ508004 | MGnify/ENA primary metagenome ERZ508004 (study PRJEB26167, sample SAMN06115443) | human gut metagenome | host: Homo sapiens | place: China:Henan | collected 2015-07-29...
GTCCTCATAGTATCCAATTACAATGTCATTAAAGTAAGCTGATAATGTAATATCCGTTGTGTTCTTATTCATTAATAACCCACCCCTTTGAAATAGACAATATTTACTAAGAAAGCATCATTATATAGGCTTTTTCCGGGGTTGTCAATAGAATCACCTTACTTTTTTCACTCTATTCGTTAATAATTTATCAATTGTGCAAAATTTATATAATTCGGGTTGATTTAATTTATTTATCATGTATAATTGGTAGTATGAACCAGTATGTCTGGTCTGAATTCTTACACCTGAACTATTAAGTGAGGAAAAGAGGTTTAATGCGAAATGGCAAAGATTGATTTAAGCAAGTACGGTATTACCGGAACCACAGAGGTTGTTTACAACCCTTCCTACGAAATGCTTTTCGAGGAGGAGACAAAGCCGGAGCTTGAGGGCTACGAAAAAGGCCAGGTAAGTGAACTCGGCGCAGTAAACGTAATGACCGGTATCTACACAGGTCGTTCTCCAAAAGACAAATTCATCGTTATGGATGAAAACTCCAAGGATACCGTATGGTGGACTTCCGATGAGTATAAGAACGACAACCACCCGGCTTCTCAGGAAACATGGGAAGCAGTTAAGAAGATCGCACAGAACGAGCTCTCCAACAAGAGAATCTTCGTTGTTGATGCTTTCTGCGGTGCCAACAAGGACACACGTATGGCTATCCGTTTCATTATGGAAGTAGCTTGGCAGGCTCATTTCGTTAAGAACATGTTCATCGTTCCGACTGAGGAAGAACTTAAGAACTTCGAGCCGGATTTCGTTGTTTACAACGCTTCCAAGGCAAAGGTTGAGAACTACAAGGAACTGGGCTTAAACTCCGAAACAGCTGTTGTATTCAACATTACAAGCCGTGAGCAGGTAATCATCAACACATGGTATGGCGGAGAAATGAAGAAGGGTATGTTCTCCATGATGAACTACTATCTGCCGTTAAAGGGCATCGCTTCCATGCACTGCTCTGCAAACACAGATAAGGAAGGAAAGAACACAGCTATCTTCTTCGGTCTTTCCGGAACAGGAAAAACAACTCTGTCTACAGACCCGAAGCGTCTTCTCATCGGTGATGACGAGCACGGCTGGGATGACAATGGTGTATTCAACTTCGAGGGCGGCTGCTACGCAAAGGTTATCAACCTTGATAAGGAATCCGAGCCGGATATCTACAATGCGATCAGACGCAACGCTCTCCTTGAGAACGTAACTCTGGATGCAGAAGGCAAGATTGATTTCGCTGATAAGAGCGTAACCGAGAACACTCGTGTATCCTACCCGATCACACATATTGAAAATATCGTTCGTCCGGTATCTTCCGCACCGGCTGCAAAGAACGTTATCTTCCTGTCTGCAGACGCATTCGGCGTACTTCCGCCGGTATCCGTTCTGACTCCGGAGCAGACACAGTACTACTTCCTGTCCGGTTTCACTGCTAAGCTTGCAGGAACAGAGCGTGGAATCACCGAGCCGACACCGACCTTCTCCGCATGCTTCGGACAGGCATTCCTTGAGCTTCATCCGACAAAATACGGCGAAGAACTCGTTAAGAGAATGAAAGAGAGCGGCGCTAAGGCTTACCTTGTAAATACAGGCTGGAACGGAACAGGCAAGCGTATCTCCATCAAGGATACCCGTGGTATCATCGATGCGATCTTAAGCGGCGATATCTTAAATGCTCCGACAAAGAAGATCCCGTACTTCAACTTTGAGGTTCCGACAGCGCTTCCGGGCGTAGATCCTGCTATCCTTGATCCGCGCGATACATACGCAGATGCTTCCGAATGGGAGACAAAGGCAAAAGATCTTGCAGGAAGATTCGTTAAGAACTTCTCCAAGTATGAGGGCAACGAGGCCGGTAAGGCACTGGTTGCTGCAGGCCCGCAGTTATAATATCTGATCTTATCTCGATCTATATAAAAAAGAACGGCCGCTTCAACGATACAAATATCGTGGAGCGGCTGTATTTTTTTTATTTTCACTCTGATGTCCGCCTCAGCATATCCCCGATCTCATGCAGTGCGGCTGCCTCATAATTGATCTGAACACCGGCTGCATTCTCCTGCTTATGAGGATTGAACCACAGCGTATCGATCCCTGCATTGTTTCCTCCGCGTATATCGGAGGTCAGGGAATCTCCGATCACCAGCATGTTTTCCACATCCCGGCGTCCCATCTTTTCAAAGCAGTATTCAAAGAACGAATTCTGGGGCTTCTGGCTTCCTGCCTCCTCTGACACATATATCCCTCTGAAATATTTGTCAAGACCGGAGGCACTGAGTCTTTTATACTGAGTAGCCGCCACGCCGTTCGTGATGATATACAGCTTATATTGATCCTTCAGCTGATCTAAAAGCTCGATCGCTCCCGTAATAAGATAGGTGCTTTCATTTAAAGAGCTCCGATAAAGCTTGTCGACCTCAGCTCCGTCGACCTTGATCCCGAAATCACCGAAATACTCCTCAAAACGGAGGCTTAATACCTGATCTCTGGTAATTTCTCCGCGTTCCAGCATCTCCCAGTATCGCTTGTTTACATCGTGATATTTTTTTCTGTTTTCCTCTGTTACAGGAACCTGAAAATGGAGCAGGAGCTTTTCGATGCCTTTTTCTTCTGCCTTATCAAAATCTAACAGTGTCCCATCCACATCAAAAAGCAGGATCTCATATTTTTTCATTCTGAAACAATCCCTTTCGTTGTCTGTTGAGCTTCCTATTTTCTATCCTCATAGACCACGTTTCCGTTACAGATCGTAAATTTAACGCGTCCATAGAGTGTAGCGCCGATAAACGGAGTATTGCAGGATTTTGATGCGATCTCATCCTTTGTTACGACCCAACTCTCGTTTTCATCAAAGATCACCAGATCGGCATCTGCTCCCTCATCGATATATCCCTTATCAAAGTGATACAGTCTTGCCGGATTTAAGCTCATCTTTTCCATAAGCTGCACCATGGTCAGATGTCCCTTACGAACCAGCTTTGTGACTGCAAGAGCCAGTGAAGTCTCAAGACCGATAATGCCGCTGGGGGCCTTCCACATCGGCTCGATTGCCTTTTCTTCCGCACTGTGGGGGGCATGGTCGGTAGCGATCATGTCGATCGTTCCGTCCTTGATCCCCTCTATAATTCCATATCTGTCCTCAACGGTTCTGAGGGGCGGATTCATCTTTGCCATGGAGCCATATTCCGGAATAGCTCTCTCATCCAGAGAGAAATGGTGCGGTGTTACCTCAGCCGTCACATTCGCTCCGAGCTCTTTCGCCAGTTTGACCATCTTTACCGAATTGGCAGAACTGATATGCTGGATATTCACTGCTGCTCCCGTATGGAGGGCGATCATGCAGTCTCTTGCCACCAGCGCGTCCTCAGCCAGTGCCGGAGAACCGGTAATACCCAGTCTCTTTGCATATTCTCCCGCGTTGATACCGTTTTCCGATATAAATGCAGGATCCTCCTCATGAAAGCTCAAGGGCACATTAAGCTCCCGCGCCTTTATCATCGCCTGCTGTACCAGCTTCTGATCCATAAGCGGAATCCCGTCATCGGTAAATCCGACTGCTCCGGCCTCCTTTAACGCATCCATATCCGTCAGCTCCTGTCCCTTCATCCCTACGGATACACAGGCTGCCGGGAGTACATGGATCCCTGTCTTTTTCCCTTCCTCCAGCACATATTTTACTGTTTCCACGCTGTCCACCGGGGGCTTTGTATTTGCCATAGTGACAACGGTTGTAAAGCCGCCTTTTTTCGCTGCGGCAGCGCCTGTCTGGATATCCTCCTTGTATGTAAGGCCCGGATCACGGAAATGGACATGGACATCGATAAGTCCCGGGGCAACCACAAGTCCCTTTGCCTCGATGATCCGATCATATTCCTCGCCTCTTTGATATTTTCCGATCTTTTTGATCTTTCCCTCATCGATCACAATGTCAAGAACATCATCGATCCCTCTTTTCGGATCAATGATCCGCCCGTCTTTGATAAGAATCATTCCTTTATTTCCTCCTTAAAGTGTTCATATATGACTCTGGAGCCGTCACAGATCGACTCGATCGTGGTAAATTCTTTTTTGTTATGGCTGATTCCCTTCGCGCATGGGATAAATACCATAGCTGACTCACAGATATTGGCAAATGACATGGCATCATGGCCTGCGCCGCTGATCATAGAGCGGTGCGGGATCCTCAGCTTCTTCGCTGCGGCTAAAAGCTTCTGCTGCAGCTCTGCAGACATATTGATTGGCGGGATGTCCGATGTCTTTTCCCGGTAATATTTTACCTTCCGCTTATCGCATATCTTTTTGCAGGCTGATTTCAATCTTGTTTCCATTCTGTCCAGACTTCCGGAATCGATTCCACGCATGTCTACTCCTAAGGTCACCTCGCCCGGGATCACATTCAGGGCGTTCGGAGCGACCTTTACCGTTCCGACTGTTGCCACAGACTGATAGATGGACTCTGACTTACCGATCTCCTCCACCTCAAGGATAAGCTCAGCCGCAGCGCACAGTGCATCTGTCCTCATTCCCATAGGGGTTGCTCCGGAATGCTCTGCGTTTCCTTTGATGTGGATCAGGAAACGCCTCGGCCCTGCTATGGTCTGAACGATCCCGACAGCATCCTCATATTCCTCCAGCACCTTTCCCTGTTCGATGTGAAGCTCGATATACTCTTTTACGCCCTGGATCCTCTTGGGCTCTAAATGATAGCCGCGCTCCTTAAAGACCTCCCGCAGAGTGATGCCTTCCCGGTTTACTGCCTCTCCAATGTCATGCTTATAAACTTCCTTTGTGATCAGGCCGCTGCCGATGGTGCTGCGCCCGAAATTACTGGATTCCTCACAGCGCATGGCTCCCACATGAAGGGGAAGCCGGATCCCGTCCTGCTTTGCCCAGTTTAAGATCAGAAGCCCAGCTATAATACCGCTTACCCCGTCATAACGTCCGCCTTCCACTACGGAATCGAGATGAGATGCGACCAGATAATACTCTCCGTCCTCGTCCTCCTTGCAGCTCTCGTCATAAAGATAGGTGTTCCCGACCTCATCCGTATAGCTCTTATAACCCTTTTCCTCTCCGAGCTCCACAAAAGCCTTATGCATCTGATCCTCGGTCTCCGTATATCCCAGCCTTGTGACGCCTCCGTTTTCTGTGCTTCCTATACTGTAAAACCGGTCAAACAGATACTCCGCATATTCAATATCTTCTACTGGATGTTTCACAAAGATCTCCCCTTTCGTATATCCATCCCGTTTTGAGTAAAGCTCCTCCTGAAAGATATTCCCAGTATATCATGCTTTAAGGCTGTCTTGCAATTCCCATCGAAGTATTTTATAATGTATTCGAAATGGAGGAATAAAATATGCTTACTGTAGGTATTAAAGGAAAAGAAGAAACAATTGTATCAGAAGTGAATTCTGCGAAAACTTTAGGCAGCGGTACTCTCGATGTATTTGCAACACCGGCAATGACCGCTCTTATGGAAAAGACAGCATGGAAAAGCGTTGCACCCCACCTGGAGGATGGCTGCGGAACCGTCGGAACTCTTTTAAATATCACTCATGACGCTCCGACCCCCTTTGGAATGAAGGTATGGTGTGAAAGTGAGCTTACAGAGATCGACGGACGCCGCCTCGTATTCCATGTGACTGCCTATGACGAAAAGGGAAAGATCGGCGAAGGACGTCATGAGCGTTTCATCATCCAGAACGAAAAATTTCAGGCCAAGGCAAATAAAAAGGCAGAGCTTTAATCCGGGACAGGAATATGATACAAAAGACACACTGGATCCCTGTTTCCGCCTCCTGCTTTGATCTGGGGCAGATCGCCGGCTCCGGACAATGCTTCCGCATGATACCATGTCCGGATTCAGAGCATACCTATACCATCATCAGCGGCACAAAATTTTTAAAGGCCCGGCAGAAAAAGGACTCTGTGGAATTTTTCTGCCCGGAAAGCGAGCTTCCGTTCTGGGAAAATTATTTTGATATGGATACCGATTATGCTGCAATCCTCGCCTCGATCGACACCTTTGACCTCTATCTGAAGAAGGCCGGAGAATTTGGGCGGGGGATCCGGATCCTGCGGCAGGATCCGTGGGAAATGATCATCACCTTCATTATCTCCCAGCAGAAAACCATACCGGCGATCCGAAATCTTGTGGAAATCCTTAGCCGCCGCTATGGAACGCCCCTTACGCCTGCCGGAGAGCCGTCAGGCACTGTCTATGCGTTCCCGACGCCCACACAGCTCTCACAGGCCTCTCTTGAGGAGCTTCTCGACTTAAAGCTTGGATACCGTGCCAAATATATCCACCGGGTCTGTAAGGACGCCTGCGAGGATAGGCTTGATCTTGCGCTTCTCCCCTCCCTGTCCTACCCGGAGGCGATGAACTATCTGACCGGCTTTTACGGGATCGGGGAAAAGGTTGCAAACTGCATCTGCCTTTTCGGGCTGCACCATATCGATGCCTTCCCGGTCGATACATGGATAAAAAAGATCCTTGACCGGGAATACGCTCCAAAAAGCCATATACCCGCCGGGCTTCCGAAGGCCCGCTATTATGACTTTCTTATAAAAGAACACTTTTCCCGCTATCAGGGCTTTTCCGGCGTCCTTCAGCAGTACATCTTTTATTATGAACGAAACAGATAATACCGCAAGGAAATGCTTTTACGGGAGTCTGCGTGCAAAGACAAACAATCTTCCGTCTTTTTCCGTATATTCGCAGGTCACAAGTGTTAAAAGCTTTTGAGGCCATTGCGGAAGACCGCCTGTATCATACAGGCGGTTTTCTTCTACATATTCCATCAGAGCCTGATAGCTCTCCCTTGTCTGGGCGGCCAGCATCTTATTTTTCTCCCGGGTAAGATCTGCGGCAGAAATCCTTAAAACAGCAAATATCTCCCACTTTCCGCAGGAATCCGTAAGATCAAATCGAATCTGCGGATTTTTTTTGCAGTATTCCTCGCTTTGATAACGCTTCAGTGAGGCAAACATGGAGCCGTTTTTCATGTGATGGCCGTACAGAAGATAATTCATACCATCCTTATTCGGGCTGCAGCCTGCCTCCATATAGATCATGCCGTAGACTGAGCTTTCCTTATCAAACCCGTGGGAGAGATAAAAATCCGGATCCTGTGGCGTGTGCATGACCGGATAATTGATGGGGGTGCCGTCGATCTGTATCCAGCCTGCCACGTCTGCATTGATCTCCTTTAACCGGCAGACGATCTGCTCTCCGGTAGGTTCCTTTGCCGATTCTCCCGGCATTTTCTCAGCCTGTTCCTTTATCGATTCTTCTATCTGTTCCTTCTGCTCATATAATTTTCTTAAGTCCTTTTCTCCCTCTCTGTACCCAATGTACGTATCGCAGAGCAGACAGCCGAACCAGAGAGCGCTCGCCAGACAGATCCCTGCCAAAAGACGCGGCCGGATCTAAATATGCCTCCGCCATTCTTCCAGACGATATCCCTGTTTTTCTTTGGCGTCTTCCATTTCTGCCAGCATCCGCGGTATATCCTCATTGAGTGTACCTGCAAGAACAAAGTAATTGGAAGCGTGGTTTGTTCGGAATATCGTTCCCGGGGAATCGACATGCTTGAGGAACAGCTCCATCTCCTCCACGATCTCATCCGGAGTGATCAGCTCCATCTGACCGCTTTTGACCTCCTCGTTCATCTTTGTGCCTTCATAAAGCCGGAGCGTCAGGAAGGAAGCATACTCCGGATTCATGCCGGTGATCAACTCCGCAGATTTTATCGCATGCTCGCGGATCCCCTTTCTTCCCCCAAGCCCGGAGATTAAAGTAACCGAAGTCTTTAATCCGCATCGTTTCAGCTTTTGTCCGGCCTCAATGATCTCTGCCGCCGTTACGCCCTTATTGATATGCTCTAAGACCCGGTCATCTCCGGATTCTGCTCCGAGATAGATGAGCTCCAGTCCGGCCTCGGCAAGTGCCTTTAAATCTTCCTCTGATTTTTTCAGCACGTCCTTTGCTGTTCCGTAAGACGCAATTCGTTCCACAAACGGAAATTTCTCATGGACATATTGAAGAAGCTCCAGAAGCATTTCGGTCTTGACCACAAGGGCATCTCCGTCCGCAAAGAACACGCGGCGGACTCTGGAGCCGTAATAGGAATAGCATTCATCCAGATCCTTCATGATCTCCTCTTTTGTCCGGACTCTGAATTTCTTTTCCCGGTACATGTTGCAGAACGTACATTTATTGTGGGCACATCCGATAGTTACCTGAATGATCAGGCTGTACGCCTCACTCGGCGGACGATATAATGTTCCTTCATATTGCATTTTTCATTCCTCCTGATGCAGGTGCTTTCCCCTTAGGGGCCTGCTCTCTTACTTTAGTTGCGTTTCTGTGAAACTTTGCACATGCTTCCGGTACCGCACCTTATCTCGGAGCGTTTAGCTCAGCCTGTCCAGTCTGGTCAGGATATCCTTCTCTCTGTCCTCAAACAGCAGGCGTTTGTTATATTGGAAATATCGCTCACACTCATTTTCCTCCAGAAAACGAACGGCATAATAGCTGGTATTGAGCTCTGTAATGAAGATGACCATCTCCTGACTGTCTCCAAAGGTTCCTTCCATAAAATCAAACGCATACTCTAACATCCCAAGACCATCCCGGCAAAGCGCTTCATATTCCTCCCGGTCTTTTCCGAACAGGTCGGCAAGGCGGGAAAAGACCTCGTCCTTCCGGTTCTCGGTTTCGCCTCTTACGGCCTGTGCATATCTGCCAAGGATCTCTCCGGCATCCCGGTATTCATACTGCTCATCTCGGGTCAAAAGTCCGGCTTTTTTCTTTCCCTCGTATTCAAGGCGGTACTCCTCCAGAAGCTGCTCCATATATCTGAAGGGCTGCTCCTCGGCCTCCTGACTCTCCTTATATGTCTTTAACCTGCCAAAGACCAGCTCAAGGATATTTTCCCGGTTCGCGATCCTGCGAAATTCATTATTCAGCTTGGAAAGGATCAGACTGATGACCGAAAGCCTTTCATCAAACGGGGCACGGGCTGCCTGCTCCATCAACGCCTCACTGCGGTTTCCCGAAAGGATCTCATCGATCTGGTAAAGAGACTGATATTTGCGGTAAAGCTCCAGATATGCGGCAAAGTCCTTTGCGATCTTTGCGTGCTGGATGTACTGTCCGACCACCTCCCGGTCAAACGGAAGACCAAGCTTCTCATACACCTTGAGAAATTCAGACAGATCCTCCCAGCCTCTCGGTGTCGCAAATATCTTTCCGTCCACTGTTGTTTCCACCTGATAGAAATATTGCGGACGTGCCGTCAGGTACGACAACACTGCCGAATGGATATTTACCTTCGCGGCATATTCCTTCCATACGTTAAAATCTGCCTCCACATCGATCCTCTTTATCCGATCCAATGTCGCAATATCAAACTCTCTGACGGATTTATTGTATTCCGGTGGATTTCCGGCTGCTGTAATGATCCATCCGTCCGGGATCTTATGGTTTCCAAAGGTCTTATACTGTAAAAACTGCAGCATGGCGGGAGCCAGCGTTTCGGAAACACAATTCACCTCGTCAATAAACAGGATGCCTTCACGAAGACCGGTCTCCTCCATTTTATCATAAACAGAGGCCACGATCTCGCTCATGGTATACTCCGTCACCTGTTTTTTCTCCCCACCGTACTCCTTTTCCGATATAAACGGCAGGCCGATCGCACTCTGCCTTGTATGATGCGTGATCGTGTATGCCACAAGGGCGATCCCGCATTCTCTAGCCACCTGCTCCATGATCTGCGTCTTTCCGATCCCGGGCGGCCCCATAAGCAGCACCGGCCTCTGGCGCATAGACGGTATCATATATTCGCCATGGCTGTTTTTCATTAAATATGCCTCGATCGTATGTCTGATCTCCTCTTTTGCCCGCTTTATATCCATATCAATTTATACCTCCGACTTCCTCTCCCAGCTCCTGTGGGGTCAGAATGATCTTGATGGCCCATGGGGGCACATCTACATCTGAATAGCTCTCCTCCATAAAAACAAATGCCGTATCATAAGGAGGCATCTTTACCGGATAGATCCCCTTTCCGTCCGTGAAGTATATAAGCCCCTTCAGTGCAGAAAACCGTTGAGCCCGCATCAGCTGCTCCACATAGAGGAAGGCCGGTCTGAAGTCTGTTCCGCCCATTCCCAGTAGCGTCAGATCTTCCATATATTTCCTAAGCTGTTCCTCATTTTCGATCTTCACATCCTGACGCACCTTGTCATCACACTGGATAATGTGGATGTTTACCTTCTTAAAATAGGTTTCCGACTGTGACAAAACCGTATACGTTTCCTCCAGAAACTTTTTTACCAGCTCTCCCGAACAGGACATAGACGTATCGATAACGATGACAAAATCCTCGATCCGGCGAAGCTCCTTTGTCTCCAGAGGCTCAATTAATGGCATATTCCCATAGAGCTCCATTCCATAATGATAAAACACATAATCAAACGCGTCCGGATCCACCTGAAGGGTCTCCCGGAGTACGGAGAACTTTTTCAGAAAGTTCTTATAATCATACCGCTCCCGGTTCTCGACTGCAAGCTGATTCCGAAGATTTCCGTCATCCTCTGATGCCTCCTGTGAAAATGTCTCCATCTCCACCTGCATCTTTTCTCTCCGATCATCCCAGTCCTCTTTATTATTTTTCGGCTGCCCGGTCTTAGGCGGAGCTTCCTCCTTTTCCCAGTGAGAATGGGAATCCCGGTGAAATTCCGCTGCCAGCCTCATGTACTCTCCTTCCGAAAGTCCCATCTCCTGCAGGGCATGATAGATGCTCTCTGCATTAAAAACCGATATTCTGGATTCCAGACGCATATAAAGCTCTCTGCGTACCGGCGATACGGCAAGGTGGATGCAGGGATAATGCAGGTCGTCGATGATCGACTCCACTGCGATGTCACATGCCAGGTTCCAGTATTCCTCCGCACGTTTTTTTCTTGTCCATATATGGCAGAACAGACAGTGAAATACCGAGTGGAGATACGTCCGGTTCACATAGATCCTGTTTTTTCTATAAAGGGCGGCCAGCTGCGACGGCTGGAAAAAAAGCCCGCTTCCGTCTGTTCCCATACCATCGATAGAAAGCTCCGGTGCAAAATATAGCGAGCTCAGGGAAAGATCCAGAAAACGCATCGAAAGATACAGCTCATTTCTGGCATTCCGAAGGATCTCCATACATACGGAGACCAGCTCCTCCGAAACCATCTGCTCCTTAAAGATCGGAGAACGATACGCCTCATCCTCTCTCATAAACATACCTCCTGCCTTCTCCCAAGCGAATACTTCCTCGCCCTATAGCCCAAAAAATTCCCTTTCCGGATAGCTTCTCCGGAAAAGGAATTTCTCTTATGAATACCTGTAGGCCGCCTGTCTGTCTTGGTCAGGCAGCTTCTCTCTAGTGCAGGGACTCTGCATAATCCATATATTCATCCCTTGTCATCGTCGGCTTAAATTCCTTAAGGATCTCTTTGGCCTCTGCCGCCCCATCCTTAAGAAGGTGATAAGCAGTGAGTGCCATCATCTTTGCCGGCATGATATGGATCTTATATGGATCCGTGATCCTATAATCCTTGCTGTGAAGCGCGCCCTCAGCTCCTGCGAAGGTAAAGTTTAATACCGGCATAATGTGGGTAAGATCTCCCACGTCTGTCGATGCAAAGTTTATCATATCGTCAGTGATCCGGCTGATTGTCGTATCCGGACGCTGCTCCTTCAACACCTCGGCTGCCTCAATAAGGGCGGGATCGGCAGGACGGGCAAGGACCGGAAGATATCCCTGAGTTGTAACGATCTTCGCCTCAGCGCCAATGGCATGGGCCGCACCCTCATAGGCGCGATCCACCTTCGCAGAGGTCTTTTTGATCGCATCCAGCGTTTTTGCACGTACCATGAGATCTACCAGTACATGATCCGGGATCGTCTGGCACGGAAAGCCGTCATCACGGATCTGGCCGTGGACACGGATCGCATCCTTCTCCTCAAACGTCTCCCGGATCATTCCCATTGCACTAAATCCAAGGGTCGCCGCATTTAACGCATTTATTCCTTCGTGGGGAGCCGCTGCCGCATGGGCTGCCTTTCCGAGCATGTGAACAGATTTTGCAACAAAGCCGGTGCTTGCCACATTTCCGAGAAGAAGATCTGCTTCTGTTCCCTGAACCATGTGGACATGGGAGGTAATGGAAATATCGATATCATCAAATTCCCCGCGGCGGATCAGCTCACTCTTTCCGCCATTAAACCGGATACCTTCCTTTGCCAGCTCCTCTTTAATATCGGCAGAGAGGTTTTCCTCGGCAGGAACCCCGAAGAATACGGCTCGTCCGCCCAAAGCCTCTTTTACCTCCGGATCATTTAACGCCAATGCCGCTCCCATGATCGCGATCATCTGTGCTTCATGACCGCATGCGTGGGCAATTCCTGACGGTGCGGCATCCGGATGAGCCGGGCAGCCGATTCCGTCCAGCTCACCGATCAGGGCCACGCTCGGGCCTTCCGACTTGTTGATATCCGCCTTAACACCGGTCAAAGCCAGACCTTCGTGCGGTTCCATTCCATATTTACGGAGAAAATCTGCTGCCTTTTTTGCTGTCTCATGCTCTGCAAAGCCGCGCTCCGGATGGTGATAGATTGCAAAAGCGATCTCCTGAAGCTCCTCTGCATGCTCATCAATAATATTTAAAATTTTCTGTTCCAGACGATCCATGATTAAAACCTCTCTTTTCATAAAATTTATTGATCCAACGGGTCATTCTGATCCGTGTTCACTTTCTCATTCACATCAGGCGGATATTCGCAATCCGCTTTGCTGCCTGCTCCGAGTCAAGCGGATATTCGCAATCCGCTTCGCTACTTGCTTATTGCTTTTCGCAATTGAAACAGGGGACTTACTTGATTCGGTTAAAAGGCAAATTTCTTCTTTTTTGGGGGAAAGCTTCTGTGCTTATAGTCCATAAGCAGTCCTGCGATCTCTGCCAGCCTGCGCTTCGACGCCTCACCGATCAGCCGGTCTGTTTCTTCCTCCGTAAGTCCCTGTTTCCCGGTAAATTCACGGAGCAGCCAGAGAAAGCACTCCGGCTTCTGCAGATTTTGCAGCATGATCGGATATAGATTCTCCTCGATAAATTCCCGGTATCTTACTCTCGCTTCCTCCCATAGCCCATGCGGATACATCAGCCTTGAAACTGCGATCTCCGCTGCCATGGAAACCGGCTCCTCCGCCTTTTCATATACAAACAGGCGGTCATATTTATCAAATCGTACCTTCTTATCCTCAAAGCAGTACCGGTACTTCTGCCCGGTTCCATGTATATTGGACACGGTGATCCGCGCCGGAGTGTTTTCCACCGCTTCATCATAATAAGCAGGAAAGATCAACCGGAACGCCTCCTTATCCTCTCCCTCCGAAGAAAGAAAGAAATGAACGGTAAGTCTTCCGTTCAGCTCTGTGACAAAATCCCTTAAAGCCGATCTCTCCGTGGCGTCCAGGTGAAAAAATATTTCCTTTACATTGGCACAGCCGTTAAAGACTCCGCCTCCGATTTCTGTTGTTCCTGCAAATACATGAAAACTCTCGAGGCTTTCGCAGCCGTAAAAGCAATACCTTCCAATCCTTTTCAGCCCTTGGGGAAGAAATATCTCCCGCACCCCCGTCCGGGCAAAGGCCCTGTCAGAAAGCTCTGTTACCGGATATCCGCCTAAGCTTTCCGGTACAACACAGGCGGCGCCCGGCGACAGAATCCTTGTCACACAGGCGCCTCCATTTTTTTCAGTAAACTCAAATTGTGTATCCATATTTATTTTTCCTGAATTTTACGACATTCGATTTATTTTACGCATTTCGCTGAACCGGTAATAGTAGATAATAAATCCAATTGATGTGATGGTCCAGCTAAGCGGATAGCTCACAAGCGTCGTATATAATCCCGGACAGACCAGTCCGGCGATCAGCACCCACAGAACACGGAGTCCGCAGGTTCCGAAGCAGATCAAAAGCATAGGTACAAACGCATCGCCGATCCCTCGAAGTGTGCAGGAATACACATTCACGCAGACATAGCAGAACCAGAACGGAGTGATAAAGTTGATGATCTTTATACTTTCCTCAAGAACTGCCGCATCACTGGTGAACAGGGTGCTCAGACCACGTCCGAAGAATATGATAAATCCGCCGAGGATCGCAGTAATGATCGTTGTCATCACCAGACCGACACGATTTCCCTTTTTCAGACGATCCAGCTTTCCGGCTCCGAAGTTCTGCCCCGCAAAGGTGGTTATGGCAATTCCCATTGCATCCATTGTCATCCAGAATAATCCGTCCACCTTTCCGTACACAGCCCATGCAGCAATAACATCGGTTCCGAAGCTGTTGATGTTTGCCTGGATCAGAATATTGGAGATCGAATACATCATAGACTGGATCCCCGCCGGAAGTCCGATCTTAATGATCTTTGCCAGCATCAGCCTGTCCATACGCAGATACCGAAGCTCAAAACGGAAGGATTCCTTCGACCGCATCAGCGTTACCATAACAAGCACTGCGGAAACGAGCTGGGAAATGATCGTTGCCCACGCAACGCCGGCTACTTCCATCTTCAGTACGATGACAAACAGCAGGTCGAGGGCGATATTCGTAAGGCAGCAGGCAATCAGGAAATAGAGCGGACGCTTGGAATCTCCTACCGCACGCAGGATCGCTGCACCCATGTTATAAAGCAGGTTTCCGATTATTCCGAGAAAATAGATCCGCATATAGGAGATCGAATAGGCCCGTATCTCCTCCGGAACTCCCATCATATCGATCGCAGCCGGGGTAAATACCTCTCCGATGAGCATAAGGAAAATACCGCCGCAGATCGACAGATAGAAGGAGGTGTGAACGGCCTTTCTGACCTGATCCTCCTGTCCTGCACCGTAATACTGAGATACAACGACAGCCGCACCGGAAGAAAGCCCGACGAAGAACCCGACAAGAAGGTTGATCAGCGTTCCTGTTGTCCCGCCTACCGCAGATAACGCTTCCTTTCCGACAAACTTTCCTACGATCATTGCGTCTGCCGTGTTGTAAAGCTGCTGGAAAAATGTTCCAAACAAAATCGGGAAAAAGAACAATAGCAACTGCTGCCAGATCACTCCTTCCGTGATCCCGTTGCGCTGTACTGCCTGATTTTTTTGCATAATACCCACCTGTTCATTTAAATTTTTCCGTATCTGTTTTTATACCTAGCATCATTATATGATACTTTATACTCCGTGTCCAGATTTCTTTTCACCATATACGAGGCATCATGAATCTTGCTATTCTTTCTGTAAGATTTCTGATATCTTACGGATCATCTCATCCTCTTTCAGGCGGAATTTGATCTCCACTCGTCTGGAGGCATCCATATCCACCTGATCCGTTCCGCTTACATAGACCGGACTGCTGTAGGAACGTCCGTTTACCGTCAGAAGCTGTTTCAACCGCGCTATCTCATCGGCAGAAAGCCCATTCGATGCGTTCATACAGAAATTTGCTACCGCATCCGCCCGGTTATAGGACAGATTCATATTGTTTTCATAGGTTCCCTTTGTATCGGTGTGGCCTTCAATAATGACCTCCGCGATATAGGGGCGGTACTCCTCCTGCAGCAGCACTCCCAGATACATGGGAATGATCTCCCGGAGCGATCTTCTGCTTGCTTCCGTAAGGGTTGCACTTCCAAAGGCAAACAGCACATCCGAAGAAAATGTGATGGAGCCGGTCTGCGGATCCACACTCATCGTCGAGTTGTTGAAACGGCTCTGTAATTTTCCGATAATATCGGTACGAATCCCGACAATGTCCTGCAGCTCATTTCTCGTCGCATCCAGCTCGTCCTTTGTATGCTGCATACTGGCATAGGCCTGCTCCAGCTCCTCCATGGCATTATCGATATCCAGATATGCCTGATCTAACTCCTCCTGCGTCCGTGCCGCATCGTCATAGGCGATCTGCAGCTCTGCAAGAGAATTGGCCAGCTCCATATTGGAGGCTTCGATATCCTTTCTGAATTGCTCCAGCTCGACCTTTGCCGCGTCAAGCTCCAGACGCGTCTTATCCAGATCTGTCGTTTTTTGTCGGTATATCATCAGCGTGATCGCGATGATCAGGATAAAGATCAGTAAAAGTGCCGCCATCATATCAGAAAAGGACTGCCAGTAACTCGGATCTTCAAAAACGATTCTTCCTCTCTGTTTATTTTTCATAAATATCCCTCATCTGATTAAATGTATACAATTGGCTGCTTAATTCTTCATCCAGCTCTCTGCAGGTCCGGGAAAGCTTCTCCTCCTGTTTGTCTATCCGGGCAGCAAGCTCCTCCTGCCTCTTTAACAGCTGCTCCAGCTGCTTTTGTACGGAACGGTTCACCTCTAAGAACTCCTCGGAAGCCTTTTCCATGCTCGCATAAGCTGTTGAACCCTGCTCGTAGGCAGCTGCCGTATCGTTTAAGCTCTTTCCAAGCTTTCCAAGCTCGATCCCGATAGACTGAGACATCAAATACACAAACTGCTGTGCGATCTGCTCCATTTCCTTTGTCTGTTCCATGGCCTTCCCCTCCAGAAGCTCTGCAACATGCTTCATGGAGCTGCTCATGTTTGCCTGATAGATGAGCATGGCTCTGGAGGTCTCATCCTGATCGGACTCCGCCGGTGCCGTATACTGGTGATATTTGATAAGGAAGCTTTCCAGCGTCCCGTATGCCTCCGCCATAATGCTCCTGTATACAAAGTTGAAGACCAGAGAAAAGAAGATGCCGTATACCGATGTGTGGAATGCCACCTTCATTCCTTCAAGGAGCGGGCCGACATTATCTGATATCGTATAAATATCATCTCCGTTAAAGGAACCGAGGCCGATGGAAAGACCGAGGAAGGTTCCTAAGATGCCCAGTCCGGTCAGTGTTCCGGAAACCGCTGAATTGTAGTGCGCCATGGCCACCCGATCCAGAAGCTCTGTGTTGATATAATCCTCCAGATCGCACACTACGTTCTGCCCTCTTTTCGTTCTGCCGGAAGCCATGCGCTTCTGGTACTCCTCAAAGGCCTCATTCAGGGCTGCATCCGAAAAGACATTTTTCCGCTCCCGGTATTCCGGCCACAGGCATCTTTTTACCGTTTCGTATTCCTTTTCCATTATATTTCCGGCTTTTTCCAGATCATCGGTAAACTTTTGCAGTCTGGAAAATGCGAAGGCGGAAAGGATAAACATCGCTCCGATCACCAGAAGGAAACCCAACAAGTCCGTGAACAGTTGGAAACAGTTGCCGCCGAATATCGTTTCCGCCCGGGAAGCTTCGAACCTTTTTATCA
>ENA-UESP01001299-UESP01001299.1-human-gut-metagenome-genome-assembly--contig:-NODE-1299-length-17395-cov-3.165262_pt1 | contig 17395 bp, 18 predicted proteins | sample MGYA00243003_ERZ508004 | MGnify/ENA primary metagenome ERZ508004 (study PRJEB26167, sample SAMN06115443) | human gut metagenome | host: Homo sapiens | place: China:Henan | collected 2015-07-29...
TAATGTTCATGAATATATACCATCATGGCCTTTACCTTATCGGTTGCTACATCTGCGGCTTGCGGTTTCTCTTTCAGAAGCGGGGCACATATCGGAAATAGTTCGAGCCATATCCTGGACAGCGCCTCCCTGATTTTGAGTTCATAGCCAAATTCGTTTTCCGGCAACGAAAACGCCGCGCGAATCATCTCGATTATGGTAGCCTGAGCCGGTTCCCTGGGGGACAGTGCAATCAATTCAATCTGCGGGGCGTTCACGATAGGAGAAATATACTTTTTCTCGATCAGACTGCCATGTACTCCTGCCAATAGCTGCGGATCGAAAATATGCAATAGCTGAATGTTGTCCTCTGTGTGCGTCTGAATTTGTGTTTTGTGAAGTACATTAGCGTTTACCACTCCGGCTGAACCGGCAGGAAACACAAAACTTTTGTGTGGAGTATAATATTTCAGTTCGCCGCTTTCCATATAGAACAGTTCAATAGCGTTATGCCAGTGCCACGGCACGAAAGGCTCACGGTAAAAATCCAGTTCTGCCCGTGACGCAAGGTACGGAAAATCAGGCGTACCATACGGGAGCTTTTCCTCTTTGCTGCCTATTTGAAACTCAAGGCTGCGGATAATTCTCATGTGACCACCTCCCAATCTAAATTGTATCATACAAAAGAATGAGATGCACTCAAAACCCAACAATTTATTGTGACATTCAGGCCTTCTTCAAAAAGAGGGCTACTTTTTTTGCCCTTTTTGAATTCATCACTTGACATTATGGCAAAGAGCTGATGACCCAGGACGAGATCGCGGTGATGGACGGAGGCAAGTGTATCTTGCAGCTTCGAGGGGTGCGGCCGTTTTTCAGCGACAAGTTTGATATAACGAAGCATCCCCGCTACAAGTACCTTGCCGACGCCGACAAGAAAAACACCTTTGACATTGAACGGTACATGAAACGCAGACCGGCCATTGTGAAGCCGGACGAGCCTTTCGATCTGTACGAATTGAAAGCCACCGACCTTCAACCCAACAATTCAACTGAACGAAAGGAAATGTGAATATGAGCTTTTTTACTAACGCTATCGACGTTTTGCAGACTCTGGTCATCGCCCTGGGCGGCGGCCTGTGCGTGTGGGGCGGCATCAACCTTCTGGAAGGTTACGGCCAGGACAACCCGGCCTCCAAGAGCCAGGGCATCAAGCAGCTCATGGCGGGCGGCGGCGTTGCCCTCATCGGCATCACCCTGATCCCTCTGCTGTCCGGTCTGCTGTCCACCACCTAATGATTCTCCAAAACCGGCGGAGGCTTTCGCTTGATAGCGGGAGCCCCCGCAAAGGAGGTGATCTCCCTTGATATTGGATATGATCCAGGAGTGGTTCAAGGAACTGCTCATTGACGGTATCATTTCAAACCTGACCGGGATGTTTGATACCCTGAACACAAAGGTGGGCGAGATCGCCGGGGAGGTCGGCATGACGCCCGCCGCCTGGAACAGCAGCATCTTCAACATGATCCGCAACCTCTCGGAGACGGTGATCGTCCCCATCGCGGGCATCATTCTCACCTTCGTCATGTGCTACGAGCTGATCCAGCTCATCATCGAGAAAAATAACCTCCACGACTTCGACACCTGGATTTTCTTCAAGTGGATTTTCAAGACCTTCTGCGCCGTGCTGATCGTCACCAACACCTGGAACATCGTCATGGCGGTGTTCGATGTGGCGCAGAATGTGGTCAGTCAGTCGGCGGGGGTCATCATCTCGGACGCAGGCATCGACATTTCCGGCGTGGTGGGCAATCTGGAGACCCAGCTTGCCGACTGGAGCGTGGGCGCCCTGCTGGGGCTGTGGTTCCAGAGCGTGTTCGTGGGGCTGTGTACGCAGATACTTTCCATCTGCATCTTCCTGGTGATCTACGGCAGAATGATTGAGGTGTATTTGGTCACATCCATAGGGCCGATTCCCTTTGCCACGATGGTCAACCGGGAATGGGGCTCCACGGGGCAGAACTACCTTCGCTCCCTGCTGGCCCTGGGCTTCCAGGCCTTCCTCATTATGATCTGCGTGGGCATCTATGCCGTGCTGGTGGAGGGCATCTCCACATCCGGCGACAACATATCCGCTGCCATCTGGGGGTGCATGGGCTATACGGTTCTGCTGTGCTACACCCTGTTCAAAACCGGCAGCCTGGCAAAATCTCTGTTCGGCGCCCACTAAAGGAGGCAGATATTTGAGAGTAGGCCTTATTGATGTGGACTCGCACAATTTTCCCAACCTGTGCCTGATGAAGCTCTCGGAGTATCACACCAGACGCGGGGACCGGGTGGAATGGTGGGACCCTGCAAAGCAATATGACCTTGTTTATAAAAGCCGGGTATTTACAGACACCTATTCCAAAGACACCATACAGGTGAGCAATGCGGATAAGGTCATCCAGGGCGGTACAGGTTACGGCCCCGGCGAAAACCTCCCGCATGAGATTGAGCATATTCGGCCGGACTATTTTCTATATCCGCGGTTTTTAGGTACAGCCTACGGCTTTTTAAGCCGTGGCTGTCCAAGAAACTGCGGATTTTGCATTGTCAGCGGAAAAGAAGGGCGCAGGAGCGTCCGGGTGGCTGATCTTTCCGAGTTTTGGAATGGTGAAGAAGAAATCAAACTGATGGACCCGAACCTGCTTGCCTGTCCCGACCATGAAAGGCTCATTGAGCAGCTAATTGAGAGCCGGGCGCTGGTGGACTTTACCCAGGGGCTCGATATTCGCCTTATCAGCCGTGATAATGTATCTCTGCTGAACAAAGTGCGGACAAAAGCGGTGCATTTTGCATGGGATAACCCGGACGAGGACCTGACGGAGTATTTCCGTCGCTTTCGTGAACTTACTTCCATAAAGAGCGACCGAAACCGCCGTGTCTATGTCCTGACCAATTACGGCAGCACCCATGAACAGGATTTGTACCGGGTAAACACCTTGCGGGCATTGGGATATGATCCCTATGTGATGATCTATGAGCGTCCCACGGCTCCACGCATTACTCGCCATCTGCAAAGATGGGTAAATAACAAACGGATTTTTCATTCCGTATCAGATTTTAAGGACTATGCGCCGATGAAGAAGGAGGTGTGAAATATTGGCTTATGTAACAATCCCGAAGGACCTGAGCCGGATACAGAGCAAGGTCCTGTTCGGGCTGACCAAACGACAAGTGATCTGTTTCGGAGCGGCGGCGCTGGTAGGCGTGCCGCTTTTCTTTTTGGCAAAGGCGAGCCTGGGGACCACCACGGCGGCGCTGTGCATGATCCTGGTGATGCTGCCCTTTTTCCTGTTCGCCATGTATGAGAAGAACGGGCAGCCGCTGGAAGTGTTCCTGGGCCATCTAATCCAGAACAAATTCATCCGGCCGGAGGTGCGCATCTACCAGACCAACAATCTCTATTCCGCCCTGGTGCGGCAATCTGAACTGGAACAGGAGGTGAAGCGGATTGCGAGAAAAGGCAGAAAAACCGGCAAAGCGTAAGCTCACCCGTGCCGAGCGCAAGCAGATCGAGGCGGTGATCCGGCAGGCAAAGGGCGATGGGAAAGCCCATACGGTGCAGGACAGCATCCCGTTTCAGAATATGTTCCCCGACGGCCTGTGCAGGCTGGAGGGCGGGACCTTCTCCAAGACGATTGCCTTTGAGGATGTGAATTACCGTCTGGCGGGGCCGGAGGACCAGCGGAGCATCTTTGAAAGCCTTTGCGACTTCTATAACGGCTACGATCCCTCCATCGGCGTCCAGGTCACTTTGGACAGCCGCAGCGGAGGCAGCGCCGCCGATGAAATGTTCGGTATCACCAGACAGGGCAATGACCTGGACCCCATCCGGGACGAGGCGGTGGACATCCTGCGGATGCAGTACAAGCGGGGCAACAACGGCTATGTGAAAACCAAGTATGTGACCCTGACCATCGAGGCGGAGAACCTCCCTGCGGCCCGGGCGCGGTTTGCCCGCATTGAGACCGACACCCTCAACCGCTTCAAGGTCATGGGAGCGGCGGCTCATGTGCTGGAAGGAAAGGAACGGCTGGAACTGCTTTACAACATTCTCCACCCGGAGGGCGGGCAGTTTGCCTTTGAATGGGACTGGCTCCCGGCCAGCGGCCTTTCGGTGAAGGACTTCATTTCTCCGTCCTCCTTCCACTTCGGGGAGACCCGCACCTTCCGCATCGGAAAGCGGTATGGGGCGGTGTCCTTCCTGCAAATCCTGGCGCCCGAGATGCACGACCGTATCCTCACCGACTTCATGGAGGCGGACGGAAATATCATGGTGACCATGCACATCCGGGGCATCAACCAGAACGAGGCCATCAAAATGGTCAAGCGGAAGATCACCGACCTGGACGCCATGAAGATACAGGAGCAGAAGCGGGCGGTGCGCAGCGGCTACGATATGGACATACTCCCCAGCGACTTGTCTACTTATGGCGGCGCGGCGAAAGACCTTCTCACCGACCTGCAATCCCGCAACGAGAGAATGTTCAACATGACCTTCCTGGTGCTGCACACAGCGGAGACCCGGCAAAAGCTGGAGATCGCCGTATCCCAGGCGGCCAGCGTCGCCCAGACCTATAACTGCCTTCTGACCCGGCTGGACTTCCAGCAGGAGGACGGGCTTATGAGCAGCCTTCCCCTGGGGCTCAACCGCATCAAGATAGAACGGAGCCTGACCACTTCGGCCCTGGCGGTGTTCGTCCCCTTCGTCACCCAGGAGGTGTTCATGGGCGGCGACGCCATGTACTACGGGCTCAACGCCCTTTCCAACAACATGATCCTGCTGGACCGCAAGCAATCCCGCTGTCCCAACGGCCTTGTATTCGGCACCCCCGGCAGCGGCAAATCCATGAGCTGCAAGCGGGAGATCACCTTTATCATGCTGATGACCCAGGATAATGTCATCATCTGCGACCCGGAGGACGAGTATTCGCCCCTGGTCAAACGGTTGGGCGGTCAGGTGATCCGGCTGTCCCCGTCCAGCACCGACTATGTGAACCCCCTGGACATCAACCTCAACTACTCCGAGGAAGAAAACCCGCTGGCGCTGAAAAGCGACTTCGTGCTGTCCTTCTGCGAGCTCATTATGGGCAGCAAGACCGGCCTGGAGGCCATCGAGAAAACCGTCATCGACCGGGCGGTGCAGATGATCTATCAGCCCTACTTTGCCGACCCCCGGCCGGAGAATATGCCGATTTTGGGCGACCTGATGAACGCCCTGCTGTCCCAGCACATCCCGGAGGCCGACCGGGTGGCCCAGGCGTTGGACCTCTATGTGAACGGTTCGCTGAACTTCTTCAACCACCGTACCACCGTGGACATCTCCAACCGCCTTGTCTGCTTTGACATCAAGGGCCTGGGCAAGAACCTGAAAAAGCCGGGGATGCTCATTGTCCAGGACGCGGTGTGGAATACCGTCACCATCAACCGAGCCATTGGACGGTCTACCTGGTATTTCGTGGACGAGTTCCACCTTCTGCTGAAGGAGGAACAGACCGCCGCATACAGCGCCGAGATTTGGAAACGGTTCAGAAAGTGGGGCGGCATCCCCACCGGGGCGACCCAGAACCCCAAGGACCTGCTTTTCTCCCCGGAGATCGAAAATATCCTGGAGAACAGCGACTTCATCTATATGCTCAACCAGGCGGCGGGAGACCGGAAGATACTGGCGGAGCGGCTGAACATTTCATCGGAGCAGCTTGCCTATGTGACCAACTCCGAGCCGGGCCACGGGCTGCTGTTCTTCAACAATGTCATCCTGCCCTTTGCGGATGACTTCCCGAAAGACACCGAGCTCTATAAATTGCTCACCACCAAGCCCAGCGAGGTTGCACACGAAACTGTGGACGATGAAAAGGAGGACCAGAATGGATAACAAGATGGCGGTTTTCAATAACCGCGAATTTGGCAGCATCCGAGTGATCGAGCAGAACGGCAATTATCTGTTTTGCGGATTTGATGTTGCGAAAGCCCTGGGATATGCAAAACCGAGGAACGCCATCAATACGCATTGTAAGGGGGCCCTGAAACGGGGCGCCCTTACAGAAGGAGGCGTACAGGAATTGACATTCATCCCGGAGGGTGATGTGTACCGCCTGATCGTTCATAGTCGGCTGCCTGGTGCGGAACGCTTTGAAAAATGGGTGTTTGACGAAGTTCTCCCCATGATCCGCAAGACGGGCGGGTATATGACTGCCTCCCTTCTGGAGCAGGCGGCGGAAAAGCCGGAAATACTTCTGGCTTTTGCCGACCAGCTTCTTGCCGAGCATGAGAAAAACCGGCAGCTCTCCGGCGAGGTGGAACGGCTGCGGCCGAAAGCAGATTTTTATGACGCCTTTGTCCATGAAGAAAACTGCACCAATATCCGGGCTACGGCGAAGGAACTGCAAATCGGGGAGCGTGCGTTTTGCCGTTTCCTGATGGACGCGGGATTTCTGTACCGCTGCCCGGCCGGATACCTTCTGCCCTATGCCAAGCCCTCCAATGACGGGTTGTTCCGTGTGAAGGACTTCTGGAAATATGGGCATTTTGGACAGCAGACCTTGATTACGCCCCAGGGCAAAAATGTAATCCGTCTGTTGCTGGATGATGGGCAAATGCGGCTGGAATGGAAGGAAAGGATGGGATAAGGATATGGAACAGGAAAAGCTGTATGTCATCGAGGAAAAGACCTATGAGGCACATATCGACGAGGAAGTGCATCTCTACGGGCTGCTTCATCAGCTTGCCTTCCTTGCCGGAAAAATCAAGGACCGGGAGGATGTGGAGGCGTTCATTGCGGCGGCGAAGCGGTACGGCCAGATCGCCGATGACAAGTTTGACGCCTGGAACATTCCCGGCCGTTACCTGGTGTTCGGCGACAAGGCGGACCTTGCCGGGATGAAGGCGCGAGAGCTGTGCGAACTGGACGCCTTCTATGTGGAGTGTGAGGACGACGAACCCGAACCGGGCAGCGGCCGCCAGGAGGAACACTATCTGATCCCCGGCAGCGGATTCCGGCTGCTGGTGAGCGAACTGCACATGTTCCTGGTGACTTGGTACAGCATCGCCAAGTGTCTGTCGCAGGCGCAGAACGAGAAGGATTTTCTCCGCCTGCAAAAGAAATACGGGAACTATGAAAAGACGCTGAACAGGCTGCGCCGCAAGCTGGGTCTTTCCGCTGATAGTAACTTTTGTCAGGATGAATTGGAGGCGGCGGTCATCAAGCGGTTCCGGGCGGAGCTGATCCCTGGGGAGCAGATCAGCCATGAATAAGCTCACCCATGTCAGCCTGTTTTCCGGCATCGGCGGGCTGGACCTGGCGGCAGAGGCGGCAGGCTTTGAAACGGTCTGTCAATGCGAGTGGGCGGACTATCCCTATTCCATCCTGCAAAAACATTGGCCGGATGTGCCGAAGTTCCGAGACATCACCACATTCACGAAGGAGGCGTTTTTTGAAAAAACAGGACTTGAAACCGTCACTATCCTCTCCGGCGGATTCCCGTGCCAGCCCTTCTCCACCGCAGGAAAACGGCGGGGCTTTGCGGATGAACGCTACCTGTGGCCGGAGATGTGCCGCGTTATTACCGAGCTGCGGCCCCGTTGGGTGCTTGGGGAAAATGTTGCTGGCTTCATCAATATGGGGCTCGACAAAACGATTTTTGACCTGGCAAAAGCGGGATACGCTGTTCTCCCATTCGTATTTCCGGCTTGCGGCGTCGGCGCATGGCATGAGCGCCAGCGAACTTTTATCGTCGCGGCTGATGTTTCCCACACCCCTTGCCTCCGACAAATCCACGGGGCGGGACGCTGCCAACCTGGATGTGTTCCTGTCGGACAATGGGATATTCCGCAAGCGGAACAAGGACGGGACGATCTGGAGCCTGTCCCTGTCGGCGGCGGTGTTCTATCTGACCCCGGCAGCATCGGAGGGCTACCGTTCCACCCTGAAACCGGCGGCCTTCCGGGACAAATCCCCGTCCTCCAACCTGTCGGCTCAGGTGATCCGGCAGGAGCAGCCCCTTTCCGAGAAAGCGGCGCTGAACCCGGACTGGGTGGAATGGCTCATGGGATTCCCCCCGAAATGGACGGACGCATCCTATGGCGTGCCGAGCCCGAAGGAGTCCCCCGCATGACCGAGGATACCGACAACCGGGCGCTGCGGCTGAAAACCCTGGGGAACGCGGTCTGCCCGCCCCAGGCCTATCCCATTTTCCAGTACATCGCCATGATCGAAACCGGGGCGTGTGCCGACATCTGCCCCTATGGAACAGGAGGTGACGCACCTTGAAAGAATGGAAAGCCCCCGAAAAGGAGGCGCAGAAGATGACCCGTGACGGGGCGGTATCCGTCAATCTGGTCACAGGCGAGACGACCTATCCCTCTGACCGGGCGCCGGAGCAGGACCATTCCGTATCCAGCGACACGGCGGGCGCCGCTGGAAAAGTGGTGGACCGTGCGGAACTGCACCGGGAACAGGCAGCAGCCAAAAAGAAGCGCCGGAAACAGCGCAGAGCCTATCGGGAGGGCGAGGCGGCAGCGGGTCGCCCATCCTCCCGATTGCAGTTTTCCGAGGCAGACCAGGCCAAGCCGGAGCTGCAAGGGGCCATCCGCAAGTCGGACAAGGCGGCGGACCGGCTGGATGCCGCCAGGGACGCGATTCCCAATAAGAGTCCGGGAAAGCCCCACGCCAATCCGCTGTCCCGCCCCATTCAAGAGGCGGGGGCGGCCATCCACGGCAAGGTTCGGGAGGTGGAGCAGGAAAATTCCGGCGTCCAGTCGGGCCACCTGGGAGAACGCGGCATTGAGAAGGCTGTGGGCTACGGAAACCGCCGTGTCCAGAACTGGCGGGCGGAACGCAAGCTGAAACCCTGGCGGGACGCAGCAAAGGCGGAGCAGGCGGCGGTCAAGGCCAATGCGGATTTCTACTATCGGAAAGCCGTGGCGGAGAACCCCCAGCTTGCATCCAATCCCATCTCCCGCCTGTGGCAGAAACGGAAGCTGCAAAAGCAATATGCGGCGGCATACCGGGCGGCGGGCAAGACCGCCCAGGCCGGGAAAACAGCGGAGACCACGGCAAAGGCGGCCAAGAAAACCGCCCAGGAGTCCAAGCGCACCGCCCTTTTCCTGAAACGGCATTGGAAGGGCGCGCTGATCGTGGGCGGCATCGGCCTTCTGCTGGTGATGCTGCTGGGCTCCCTGCAATCCTGTTCCTCCATGTTCGGCGGCGGGGTGTCCAATATCATGGCATCTTCCTATCTGTCCGAGGATGCCGACATGCTGGCGGCGGAAGAAGCCTACTGCGCCAAAGAGGATGAATTGCGGGAGTATCTGGATACCTACGAGGCCACCCACGACTATGACGAGTATCACTTCGACCTGGACGAGATCGAGCATGACCCCTATGTGCTGATCTCCATTCTGTCGGCGCTCCATGATGGGGTGTTCACCATCGACCAGGTACAGGGCGACCTTCAAACCCTCTTTGACAAGCAATATATCCTCACCGAAACTGTGACCACGGAGACCCGGTATCGGACAGAGACAAGGACGGACAGCGAGGGCAACGAGTACGAGGTGGAGGTGCCCTATACCTGGACCATCTGCACCGTCACGCTGGAAAACTTCGACCTCTCCCATGTGCCGGTCTATATGATGGGCGAGGATCAGCTTTCCTTGTACGCTACCTATATGTCCACCCTGGGCAACCGCCCCGACCTGTTCCCGTCCTCCGGGTATGTGAACAAGTACATCGACAACCCTCCCACCGCCTGGGAGATTCCCGCTGAATACCTGACGGACGAGCGGTTCAACACCCTCATTACCGAGGCGGAAAAATACCTGGGTTATCCCTATGTGTGGGGCGGCAGCAGTCCCAGCACTTCTTTCGATTGCAGCGGATTCGTCAGTTATGTGCTGACCAACAGCGGCCTGTGCAATACCGGGCGGCTGGGCGCACAGGGGCTCTACAATATTTCCACCCCAGTATCCGACCCCCAGCCCGGCGATCTGGTGTTCTTCGTGGGCACCTACGACACAACCGGCGTATCTCATGTAGGCATTTATGTGGGCGACGGGATGATGCTGCATTGCGGCGACCCCATCCAGTATTCCAACCTGAACACGAGCTACTGGCAGTCCCATTTCTACGCATACGGCAGACCGCCGTACAACTGATGGAGGTGATGAAGCATCAATATGGTTTCCTATGGGGGCGGCGCCAACAGCACCGCCCTTTTGATCGGGCTGCACCAGCACCGTATCCCGGTGGACCTGATTCTCTTTGCGGATACGGGGGCAGAGCATCCCCACACCTACGCCTATCTGGAGGTGATGGACCGCTGGCTGAAGGACCACGGGATGCCGCCCATTACCAGAGTGTATAAGACCACCCGTGACGGGAAACGGCTGACGCTGGAGGATGAATGTCTGCAAAGTTGCAGCCTTCCGTCCATCGCCTACGGCTTCAAGCGGTGTTCCCTGAAACACAAGATCGGGCCGCAGGAAAAGTTCTGCAACCATTACCCGCCGTGTCAAAAGGCGTGGGCGGCGGGCAAACGGGTGGTCAAGTTCATCGGCTACGACGCGGGCGAGGGCTACCGCAGCGACAAGGTGCTGCTGGGAGACCTGGCCGACCGAAAATACAGCAAGTGGTATCCCCTGATGGAATGGGGATGGACGCGGGACGATTGCATCCGGCAGATCGAGGCGGCAGGGCTGCCCCAGCCGGGAAAATCGTCCTGTTTTTTCTGTCCCAGCATGAAACCCGACGAGATCACCGCCCTGCGGGAGCAGCATCCCGATTTGTTCCGCCGCGCCCTGGCGCTGGAGGACAACGCCCGGAAAAACCTGAAAACGGTCAAGGGCCTGGGGCGGAACTATTCCTGGAGAGAACGATTTGGAAAGGAGTTTTGCACACATGGCAACGGTTGAGAAGATTCGCAAAGACATCGAAAAGACGAAGGAGAAGATCTCCGCCCAGCAGAAGCGACTTCGGGAGCTGGAGGCGCAGCTCACCGAGGAAGAAAACCTGGAGATCGTCCGCATGGTCAAGGCGGTGCGCATGGACAACAAGGAGCTGACCGCCTTCCTGAAGGCCTACGCCAGCGGCCTTATCACCCTGCCCAACGGGATGATGGAGGCGGAGGCGGCGCCGGACCCCGATGACGAGGATATGGAAGGAACGGAGGATGGCGAAAATGAAGCGTAACAGAGTTTTTCGCCTTTTGGCGTCCCTGACGGTGGTGGTCCTGTGCATGACCGCCTTCTCCGTCACCGCCTTTGCGGGCGGCGGAGATGGCGACTACTACACCGGGGAGCCCGCCGAGACGACCCCAGAACCCACCGAGGAACCTGCCACCGGGGGCATGGAGCCGGAGGGCCAGCCCCTTACCCCGGAGGGCAACGCCACGCTGGTGGACGATTATTACGGTGACAAGCAGCTTATCACCGTGACCACGAAAGCGGGCAACTATTTTTACATCCTGATCGACCGGGCCAACGAGGACAAGGAGACCGCCGTTCACTTCTTGAACCAGGTGGACGAAGCCGACCTGATGGCGCTGCTGGAGGACGGGCAGGCGGAGGAAAAGCCCGCTGCTTGTACCTGCGCCGAGAAATGCCAGGCCGGTGCGGTGAATACCGCCTGTCCGGTCTGCGCGGTGAATATGAGCGAGTGCGCCGGGAAAGCGCCGGAGGTGGAGCCGGAGCCTGAACCGGAGCCGGAGAAGGAGTCCGGCAGCAGCGGCGCCCTGGTGCTGATCCTGCTGCTGGCGGCTCTGGGCGGCGGCGGAGCCTTCGCCTACATCAAGTTCATCAAGCCCAAGCAGGGCGCAAAGGTCAGCGCCGACCCGGACGACTATGAGTTCGAGGACGAGGAATACGAAAACGAGGATGTTCCTGAACAGGGAGAACAGGAGGACCAGAATTGAGCAAATTGGTGATCTGTGAAAAACCGAGTGTAGCAAAGAGTATCGCGTCGGCCCTGGGTGTCACATCCAGGGCCGATGGCTATTTTGAAGGCGGCGGCTGGCTCATTTCCTGGTGCATTGGTCATCTGGTGGGACTGGCGGACGCGGCCGCCTACGATGACCGCTATAAGAAGTGGCGGTATGAGGACCTTCCCATCCTGCCCGCCCCCTTCCACTATGTGGTGTCCGAGGAAAAGGCTGACCAGTTCCACATTCTCCGTTCCCTGATGGAACGTCCCGATGTGACAGAGCTGGTCAACGCCTGCGACGCGGGACGCGAGGGTGAGCTGATCTTCCGGCTGGTCTATGAGGCTGCCGGATGTTCCAAGCCTTTCTCCCGTCTCTGGATTTCTTCGATGGAGGATGCGGCAATCCGGGAGGGCTTTTCCGCCCTGCGCCCCGGCGCGGACTATGACCCGCTGTATCAATCGGCACTTTGCCGCCAAAAGGCGGACTGGCTTATTGGGATCAACGCAAGCCGCCTGTTCTCCGTCCTTTACCACCGCACTTTGAATGTGGGGCGGGTGCAGACGCCCACCTTGGCGATGCTGGCCGACCGTGACAGCAAGATCGTTCTGTTCCGCAAGGAGAAATACCATCATGTGCGGCTGGCGCTTGAGGGAGCCGAGGCGGTTTCTGAAAAAATCCCAGCTATGGAGGACGCCCAAGCCATCCGGGATGTCTGTGACGGGCAGCGGGCCGTGTGTGTATCTGTGGTGCGGGAGAAAAAGACGGAGAAGCCGCCCAAGCTGTACGACCTGACCACCTTGCAGCGGGAGGCAAACCGGTTGTTCAGCTACACGGCCAAGCAAACCCTGGACTACGCCCAATCGCTCTATGAAAAGAAGCTGCTGACCTATCCCCGCACGGACAGCCGGTATCTGACGGTTGACATGGCGGAGACCGCCTCCGTGGTTCTGCATCTGGCAGCACGGGTGCCGCCCTTCGACGCCTGCCCGGAGTTTTTCCCCGATGTTCTGGCGCTGGTGAACGACAAGGAGGTATCTGACCATCACGCGATCCTGCCGACGCTGGAACTGGAGAAAGCGAACGTTCCGGGGCTGCCTGTGGGTGAGCGCAATATCCTTCTGCTGGTCTGCTGCAAGCTGCTGTGTGCGGCGGCGGAGCCTTTCGTGTATGAGGCGGTCACAGCCGCCTTTGATTGCGGCGGCCACACTTTCACGGCAAAAGGAAAGCAGGTGCTTTCCCAGGGCTGGCGCGCCATCCAGGAGGTGTTCCGTTCCTCCCTGAAGGAGAAGCCGGAGGATGAAGATGCCGAGGGTGTTCTTCCCGCCTTGACCGAGGGGCAGGTCTTTGAGCCGGTCTCCGCCTCCGTCACCGAGCACTTCACTTCGCCCCCCAAGCCCTACACCGAGGACACCCTTCTGTCGGCCATGGAGAATGCGGGCAAGGAAGATATGCCGGACGAGGCAGAGCGCAAGGGCCTGGGCACCCCGGCAACCAGGGCGGCCATCATTGAAAAGCTGGTGTCCGGCGGATTTGTAGAGCGCAAGGGCAAGAACCTGATCCCCACAAAGGCGGGTATCAACCTGGTCACGGTGCTGCCGGAACTGCTGACCTCTCCCAAGCTCACAGCGGATTGGGAGCAGCGGTTGAACGAGGTGGCAAAGGGCCAGGCGTCGCCGGAGGACTTCATGGACGGGATCGAGGCAATGGCGGCGGAGCTGGTGCGGAAATACTCCCACATTTCCGAGGATGGGCAAAAGCTGTTCCAGCCGGAGAAGGAGACGGTGGGCCTCTGCCCCCGCTGCGGTAAGCCGGTCTATGAGGGCAAGAAGAACTTCGCCTGTTCGGACCGGGCCTGTCAGTTTGTCATGTGGAAGAATGACCGTTTCTGGACCAGCCGCCGCAAGGAAATGACCCGGAAGATGGCGGCCGACCTTCTGAAAAAAGGCCGCACTTCCGTCAAGGGGATGTGGTCGGAGAAGAAAGGTTCCACCTATGACGCCGTGGTGATCCTGGACGATACCGGCGGCAAGTATGTCAATTTCAAGTTGGAGTTTCCCAAACGAAAGGATGGTGTGCATGGCAAAAAGTAAAACCGAGGTCAACTTCATGGAGCATTTGAAGCCGCTGCTCCCCGCAGGCGGTGACGCAAGCGAACTGGAGGCAGCGGCCCAGGCGCTTGCCGGACTTTCCCCGGAGGACCGTGACCTCCTGGCCGCTGTCCAGGAGTCTCCCTTCCGACTGACCACCCTGGAGCAGTTCCGGGAGTTTCCCGCGAATACCGAGTATTTCATTCTGGAGCCCAACATCCGCAAGGTGGAGGATGTGGGCTGGCGCTATCTGGCGCAGCATTTGGATGTCCTTCTGCCCCCGGAGCTGCTGGACGCCATTGATCCCGTTCCTTTCGGCAACCACGCCATGCGGGAGGAACAGGGGTGCTTCACCAGTAAAGGGTATCTCACCCTTTCCGGCGACGAGTGGGAGCATGAGCGTCCCAGGGAGAGGCAGACGGAGAAAAAGCCCTCCATCAAGGAGCGGCTGGAGCAGAGCCGGAAGGAATGTGCCAACCAGAGCAAGGCGCAGCCCCATCGGGAAAATCCTGCGCCGGAGCGATAAGGAGGTGTCGCCATGCCCCATTATGATTATGACAAAGATTATCCCTTTGCTGCCTTCATCACCAACCTGGGCAAGTACAACGAGGGCGCCCTTGTGGGCGAATGGGTGAAGTTTCCCACCACGGCGGAGGAACTGAAAAAGGTCTTTGAGCGTATCGGGATCGGTGCGAAGGACGACTTCGGGCAGACCTATGAGGAATGGTTCATCACGGACTACGACTGCTATGTGGACGGCCTCTATGACCTGCTGGGCGAGCACGCCAACCTGGACGAGCTGAACTACCTGGCCTCCAAGCTGGACGACATGAGCCAGGATGAATATGAGCGGTTCCAGGCGGCCATGGAGATCAGCGACCACACGGGCAGCATCCAGGAGCTTATCAACCTGACGGAAAACCTGGACTGTTACGATGTTTACCCCGACATCCATGACCACGACGATCTGGGCCGGTATTATATCGAGGAACTGGACGCCATGCAGGTGCCGGAGCATCTGCGCAATTACATCGACTATGAAGCCTACGGGCGGGACATCGCCCTGGAGGAAAGCGGCCAGTTCACCGACCTGGGCTATGTGCGGGATACCGGGGACAGCTTCCATGAGTATTACGATGGCGAGCGCGGCAGCATCCCGGAGGAATACCGGGTGATGACCTTCCAGGATGACATTCCCGAAGAAGAAATTTCGGAATGGGCCATGGACCTTGCCTACGATATGGACGAGTTTTTCCGGCAGAACGATCCGCAGTATGCCGCCGAGCACCCGGAGGAACATGCGGCGAAGGAAGAAATCTACGAGAACCTTTCCGATTGGCGCATTGCCTCTCTGGAAGAAAAGCTGAAGGCGTTGGGCCAGACCCCGGAGGACTACCTTCCCTCCGAGCTGGAGAAGTTCAAGGAGGCTGTGGGCTACGAGGCATATTTGGATGTGGACCCGCAGGTGATCCGGGATGCTATCGAAAACCCGGATCAGTCCCATGTGGACGAGATGCTGGCCTTTGCGGAGCAGGCAAACCGGGAGTATGAGGCGGAGTTGTACGGGCAGCAAGCGGCGCCTACCCCGGATGACCGAGAGACCGGCGAGACGGTGCGGACCCCCAGGGGCACCTTCCATGTGACGGATATGAGCCGGGAACAGATGGAAGCAGCCGGATACGGTTTCCACCACGAGTCCGAGGACGGAAAGTATCTCATCATGGCCAACGGCAGCCGCGCCTTTGCCATCCCCAACGGAGACACCCCCGAACATACCGCGCCGGAGAAGCTGACCATCCTGGTGGTGGAGCCCATGAAGGAACCCTATGTGAAGGAGATCGACCCCGGCCTCCATGCGTTGCAAGCGGAGGTGGGCAGCGATATTGCCGCCTCCTATCCCTTTGACGATCCGGTGGGGCTGGTGCTGAACGATGAAGGCAAGCTCATCGGTCTGGACCTGAACCGCTCCCTCCGGGACGAGCATGGGGAGATTTACGACATCGTGGCGGGCACCTTCCTGGTGGTGGGCCTGGGGCCGGAGAGCTTCGCATCCCTGCCCCCGGACATGATCCAGAAATACACCGAGCAATTCAAGCGGCCGGAGCTGTTCGCCAGCATCAACGGGCAGATCGTGTCCGTTCCCGTGGAGCCGGAAAACCCGCTGCGCACGGCGGAAATGACCCTGGAGGATGACTACGGCATGATCGACGGGATCATCAACAACGGCCGCCGTGGTGAGGAATTGCAGAAAGCCCAGACCGAGGCGCGCAGGACCACGCCGGAGAAAAAGCCTTCCATCCGGGAGCGACTGGAGGACGCAAAACGGGAGTGCGGCGAGCGCAAGCCCCCGGACAAGGCTCATCAGAAAAAGCCCCCGGAGCATGACTTATGAGCCGAAGCAAAAAATGGCGTCTGGAATGGGCGTTCTTCCTGGGCGAGAACGGCAGACGCAAGTATAACAAGCTCTGCAAGGGCTGCGTCCATCCCTGCAAGCAGAGTTTCCGGGCGGTGGTGTTGTCCTGTCCGCACTATCTTTCCCTCCGTTCCAAAAAGTGCGGGAATTAGGGTTCAAAACAGGCGAAGAAACAGCCTGTGGCGGCTTTTCCGTGTAGGGGCAGTATGATTTCCCATGTGGAGCGGCAGGGCGTTTCTGCATAGGAAAAACGCCGGATTTTCACCTTTTATCAAGCAAAATGGGAGCTTCAACATCGTATGCAGTTATCCGATGTTGGCGCTCCCATTCTTTTTTTGTTCTGGCTGCGTCGCAGTCGATTAGTCATCCTCTAACAGCTTGGAGGGCGAGATTTTCAGCACTTGGGCGATCTTGAACAGTGTTTCAAGAGATACGCCACGGATCGTACCCGTCCCTTCTACCTGACCAACGAAGTTGACACTTTTCCCGATCCTCTCCGCAAGGACCTCCTGTGTCATCCCCGCCTTTTTTCTGTAATATGCGATCTTCAAGCCCAAAGTGATATAGCGTTCTGGAAACTCCGTTTGCATAATATCACCTCCTGATATTATGCTACCAACAAAACAGGTAAATTATAATTGAAACCAATTAGAGGATTATTTACTTTAAGTCAATATATGCATATAATGAGAAGTGGATTATTTACTTTGTTGGAGAGGCTGGCTTGAAAATGGCGAAGATAGAACCGTGAACATATTTACCGTTAGTTTTTTTGGACACAGGATCATCCCGGAGTTTCGTGAGGCGGAGGATCGTGTGGAGGCGCTGGTTCATGCGCTGCTTTTGGAAAAGGAGTATGTGGAGTTCCTGGTCGGACGGGACGGAGATTTTGACCAGATCGTTTCCTCCGCTGTCAAACGCCAGAAGCGGATTGTACGAGATGACAACAGTTC
>ENA-UESP01001300-UESP01001300.1-human-gut-metagenome-genome-assembly--contig:-NODE-1300-length-17377-cov-19.027052_pt1 | contig 17377 bp, 17 predicted proteins | sample MGYA00243003_ERZ508004 | MGnify/ENA primary metagenome ERZ508004 (study PRJEB26167, sample SAMN06115443) | human gut metagenome | host: Homo sapiens | place: China:Henan | collected 2015-07-29...
GGGAAGTGTTACCTTCAACGGTTTTCAAGACCGCCGCAATCGACCACTCTGCCACCTCTCCAAAACTCCTTTATCAGGAGTGCTTTTCGTCAAAAGCGGTGCAAAGGTACGAAGATATTTCAAATCTGCAAGAGTTTTTCTAAAAAAATCAGCCATCTATTTCCAAAAGATAGCAATTTATAGGTATTTTATGTTGGACAGCATAAAATCAGAGTATATTTATGCTGATTATATGAAAAATGATTGTAACTTTGTGCGCTCTAAAGAAAAGGATAACTACAACCTCTAATTATATCATTATGGAATTAAACAAGATCTTTAAAGACGGTCTTTGGAGCAGCGAAATCAACGTAAGAGATTTCGTAAGTCATAACATCACTCCGTACTACGGAGATGCATCTTTCCTCGAAGGACCTACCGAACGCACAAAAGCTGTATGGAACCGCTGCCTCGAAGCATTGGCTGAAGAGAGAGCAAACAACGGTGTCCGCGCACTGGATAATGTTACCGTATCTACCATCACTTCCCACAAAGCGGGATATATTGACAAGGAAAACGAGCTGATCGTCGGTCTGCAGACAGACGAACTGCTGAAGCGTGCCATCAAACCTTTCGGGGGTATCAACGTAGTAAGCAAGGCGTGTCACGAAAACGGTGTCGAAGTGGACGACCGCGTAAAAGATATTTTCACTCATTACCGTAAGACGCACAATGACGGAGTATTCGACGTATATACAGAAGAAATCCGTTCGTTCCGCTCATTGGGATTCCTCACCGGACTGCCCGACAACTATGCGCGCGGACGTATCATCGGTGACTACCGCCGTATGGCTCTTTACGGTATCGACCGACTGATAGAGGCCAAGAAAGAAGACCTCCGCAACCTGACCAGCCCGATGACCGAATCCCGCATCCGTCTGCGCGAAGAAGTAGCGGAACAGATCAAGGCATTGAAGGATATGAAGGTGCTGGGCGAATACTACGGTCTCGACTTGAGCCGTCCCGCCTATACCGCACAGGAAGCCGTACAATGGGTGTACATGGCTTATCTGGCTGCCGTGAAAGAACAAGACGGAGCAGCCATGTCATTGGGTAATGTTTCTTCTTTCCTCGATATCTACATGGAATATGAATTGAGCAAAGGAACCATCACCGAGTCTTTCGCACAGGAGCTGATCGACCAGTTTGTCATCAAACTGCGTATGGTACGCCACCTGCGTATGCAATCCTACAACGATATCTTTGCCGGCGACCCGACTTGGGTAACCGAATCTCTGGGAGGCCGTCTCAACGACGGACGCACGAAGGTTACAAAGACTTCTTTCCGTTTCTTGCAGACATTGTACAATCTCGGTCCTTCACCGGAACCGAACCTGACTGTACTGTGGAGCCCGGAACTGCCGGAAGGGTTCAAAGAATTCTGTGCTAAAGTTTCTATCGACACTTCTTCCATCCAGTACGAGAACGACGACCTGATGCGTGAAGTGCGCCAGTCGGACGACTACGGAATCGCCTGCTGCGTATCTTACCAGGAAATCGGAAAGCAGATCCAGTTCTTCGGTGCACGCTGCAACCTGGCGAAAGCCCTGCTGCTTGCCATCAACGGCGGACGTTGCGAGAACACCGGTACGGTAATGGTAAAGAACATCCCTGTACTGACCAGCGACACGCTGAACTTTGAGGAAGTGATGAGTAATTATAAAAAGGTATTGACGGAAATCGCCCGTGTCTACAACGAAGCGATGAACATCATCCACTATATGCACGACAAGTATTACTACGAGAAAGCCCAGATGGCGCTTGTAGATACGAACCCGCGCATCAACCTCGCTTACGGTGTAGCCGGACTCTCCATCGCGCTCGATTCACTGTCGGCTATCAAATATGCGAAAGTAACCGCACGCCGCAACGACATCGGTCTGACGGAAGGTTTCGATATCGAAGGTGAGTTCCCTTGCTTCGGAAATGACAACGACAAGGTAGACCACTTGGGTGTCGACCTGGTATATTTCTTCAGTGAAGAATTGAAGAAACTTCCGGTTTACAAGAATGCCCGTCCTACCCTTTCGCTGCTGACCATCACTTCCAACGTGATGTATGGCAAGAAGACCGGCGCCACTCCTGACGGACGTGCCAAAGGTGTCGCTTTCGCTCCGGGAGCCAACCCGATGCACGGACGCGACAAGAACGGTGCTATCGCTTCTTTGAGTTCCGTAGCGAAACTTCGTTACCGCGACTCTCAAGACGGTATCAGCAATACGTTCTCCATTGTTCCGAAATCATTGGGAGCCACTGAGGAGGACCGTATCGAAAATCTGGTAACAATGATGGATGGTTACTTCACCAAAGGCGCTCACCACCTGAACGTGAATGTTCTGAACCGTGAAATGCTTTATGATGCGATGGAACATCCGGAGAAATACCCGCAGCTTACCATCCGCGTTTCCGGTTATGCCGTAAACTTCGTGAAGTTAAGCCGCGAACACCAATTGGAGGTTATCAGCCGTAGCTTCCACGAACGAATGTGAAGAAGTTGAGAATGGAGAGTTGAGAGTGGAGAGTTTAATTTAATATGGGAAAAAGTATTATCGAAAATAAATCATATTCTTTTGCATTAAGGATTATAAATGCCTACAAGTATTTATCCGGAGAACAAAAGGAATATGTGCTGTCAAAACAGATGCTAAGAAGCGGAACTGCCATCGGAGCTTTATGCAGAGAGGCAGAACATGCTCAAAGCAAAGCTGATTTCCTAAACAAGATGAGTGTAGCCCTGAAAGAAGCCAATGAAACCGAATATTGGCTTATGCTACTAAGAGACAGCCACTATATAAAATCCGAAGCATTCAGCTCGATTGAACGAGATTGCAACGAATTAATAAGTCTACTAGTAAGCATTGTTAAATCCACCAAAATCAACATATCCAAATGAACTCTCAACTCTCAACTCTCAACTCTCAACTTCTCCAAGTCCATTCATACGAAAGTATGGGAACATTTGACGGGCCGGGCTTACGGCTCGTCGTTTTTCTTCAAGGTTGCAATTTCCGTTGCCTGTATTGCGCCAACCCGGATACGATAGCCGGCAAAGGCGGCACTCCCACCCCACCGGAAGAAATCATCCGCATGGCCATGAGCCAGCGTCCTTTCTTCGGTAAACGCGGAGGAGTCACTTTCTCGGGCGGAGAACCCACGTTTCAAGCCAAAGCTCTCGTCCCGCTGGTTCGCGAACTGAAAGAGAAAGGGATTCATGTGTGCATAGACAGCAACGGCGGTATCTGGAACGAAGATGTGGAAGAGCTTTTCAAACTGACAGATCTTGTCTTGCTCGATATCAAGGAGTTTAATCCGGCACGCCACCGTGCATTGACCGGAAGAAGCAACGAACAGACGCTACGCACGGCAGCCTGGCTCGAAAAGAACGAAAAGCCGTTCTGGTTACGCTACGTATTAGTGCCCGGCTACAGCGATTTCGAAGAAGATATCCGCCGTTTAGGAGAGGCTCTGGGAAAATATAAGATGGTGCAACGAGTGGAAATCCTGCCTTATCACACATTAGGCGTACATAAGTATGAAGCGATGGAGCAGGAATACAAGCTGAAAGACGTAAAAGAAAATACCCCCGACCAACTTGAAAAAGCCGCGAAGGTATTTAAAGAATATTTCACTACTGTGGTGGTCAATTAGTTGAATAAGTTGAGAATGGAGAGTTGAGAGTTGAGAGTTAACTATGCAATATAACAGTGCGCAGCCAACTCTCAATTCTCAACTCTCCATTCTCAACTTATTCAAATTCTTCAATCACCTCGAAACAAGGGCATTCTTTGATCCGTTCCCACGGGTCCACGATTCCGTTATAATTCGTATCAGGACTCAGATCCCGGTGTCCCACAACTTTCGCTTCGGGATAACGCTGCAACAACTCTCCCACCAAGCGATGCAAAGCCTCTTTCTGACGCGGGGTGCGTGTATCTGCCGGTTTCCCGTTCGCGTCCAATCCGCCTTCAAAGCACACACCTAAACTGATCGAGTTGTAGCCACGCGCATGAGCACCTACCATATCCTCGTCCCGCATCGGTTCTATCTGCCCCGACTTACGCACGTAATAGTGATACCCCCAGCACGAGAATCCCCTGAAACGGTGAGCCGTATCCACATCCTTTGCCGTAAAATCACGGTCGGCACGGGTGGCGGAACAATGAATGACAATCAGACTAATCTTTCTCATCTTCCTTCGCCCTTTCCGTTGTTTTCACGTTGCACACCTCCTTGTGCGTAGCATTATAACGCACTTCCCTCACTACTCTCTCACGTTTTCCCTTTCCGAAGAAAGGAATGAGGCACATGATCACCTCCAGGATTTTACTTACGATCTCTTTCATATTTTTCCCAAATTAATGTTAGTACTATTATTCAGCCGGATCCGGAGCTTCTCCGTTGTTGTCCGATCCGCCATCACCGGAACCGCCGTCACCTTTATCACCACTACCTCCGTCACCGTTGCCGCCGTCGCTTCCATCGCCCGACTGGGCAGCCGCGCGTGTACGCACTTGCTGATAACTAAGAATCTTCAGCAATTCCGCCAACTGTTTTCCCGGACGGAAAATGATATGTGCTCCCTTGATCATCGAAGTGGCGAACTCCTTAACCGACTCTGCTCCCTCACTGGTCAACCCGATCTGCAAACTGCCCAAATCACCCAGCCGCACAATACGCCCCGCCTTCAACGAACGCTTCGCCTCATAAAGAATACCGGAAATCGAGGCACGCACATCCGTTTCCGTACAGGTGGAACGACTGGTGATCGCCTCACACAACTCTTCAAAATCCAACTCGCCCGCCGATTGCGCTTGGGCATAATACTTAGCCGGTTCATCCTTTTTTGCAGGATTCTTACGCGACACTACTGAATAAGAAACTGTCATTGCCATACTAAAATAATTTTAAAGTTTTTGTACATTCGAAATGCATTTCCTTCTTGTTAACGACACAAAGATACAACCTCTTCCACACTCCCAGTTCCCCAACGAAGTTTCTTGATCTCGAATGAAGTTTCTTGATCTCGAATGAAGTTTCTTGATTTCCAATGAATAAAAGTGAGGTTATTCCTTTCTCAAACCGTTTATTTTCAGTAACTTTATAGCATACAACAAGAACAATCAGTTATGAATAACAAAGAAAACCTCTTCATCATCCGCACCTATACGAAAGCAGAGCTGGCACATCTTTACAACCCTACCGTATGTATCAAAGTTGCCTTACAAATTCTCCGGAGATGGATCCTCTTCAACATCCCTCTCCTACACGAACTGGAAGCGGAGGGTTACCGTGCACGCAACCGCCTGCTCTCTCCCAAACAGGTAGCTACCATCGTGCAATATCTGGGAGAGCCCTGAAAGAACTTTTCACTATTTTCCCGAAAGTGTCGTTACATCTCGCTGCAAAAGAGTTATTTCGCAGCCGACTAAAAAAGTAAACTAAAGAAATGAATCAATTCAACATTTTTCTTGACTTCTATCGCATCATAGCAGAAATGACCGAAGAAGAAATCGTATCTGCCATCGGTAGTGCAAAGTATCGTAACATAGTAGAAAGCGTACGACGCACCTTCCTGGAGCAGGGAGAGAAAGCTGCAAACGAAGAGAAGAAGAAACTGCCTTCCGTCACATTCTCCGCCAATTATCGGGGTGGCCGTTCCAATGCGACCCTTGTCAAATATCTGGGATATATCGTGATAGATATAGACCATTTGAGTAAAGAAGAGTTAGCGCGTATCCTGCAAACGGTAAGAGCGTGCAGCTACACCCGAATCGCCTTTATCAGCCCCAAAGGGATGGGACTGAAAATCATAGCGCACACACAACGGCCGGACGGGACATTGCCCGACACCATTCAGGAAATAGAAGATTTCCATAATGCAGCCTACAATAAGGTCGCTTCTTTTTACTCCCAACTTTGTCAGACCGAGATTGACACCTCCGGCCAGGATGTGGGGCGTACCTGTCTGTTGTCATATGATCCGGGCATCTACTTCAATCGTGACGCCACTCCCTTCATCGTGGAACAGCCCCCTCTGTTCTATAAAACGCAAAAGAAGAAGAAAACACCCGGAAGGAAAAAGCAGGAAACGGACAACAATCCGGTCAGTGAAGAGACCGCACTCAACTATCATTCCTCACACGCTTCATTAATGGTGACTCTGAACTACTATCACAACAAGTCGGAAAAATACACCGAAGGAAACCGCAACAATTACCTGCATCATCTGGCGTGCAAATACAACCGTCACGGCATTCCCGAACAGGAAGCGGCAGCTTTCATAAAGAGCCTGTTTACCGACCTCCCGGCGGAGGAAACGGATTCGCTGATTGCCAGTGCTTATGCACATACGGAGGAGTTCAACACGAGCAAGCTGAACAGTACCCAAAAACGAATGCTGCAAATAGAACAGCATATCAGCGAGTGTTATGAGACGCGCTATAACGAGCTGCTTCACATCATGGAATATCGCCGGAGGGTTTCCGAAACAGAGCAGCCGGATCCTTTCCGCATTCTTGATGACAGGATGGAGAACAGCATTTGGATGGAGATGAATGAGCTCGGCTATGCCTGCAACGTGAAGATGATTCAGAATCTGATTTACTCCGATTTCAGTAGCAGCTACCACCCTATCCGCAAGTATTTTAAGGAGCTTCCCGAATGGGACGGGATAGATTATATCCGTATTTTGGCGGACAGTGTCCGTACCAACCACCAGAGCTTCTGGACGGAGTGCCTGGAGCGTTATCTGGTAGGGATGTGCGCTGCCGCCACCCAAGACGATGTCGTCAACCACACCGTGCTTTTACTATGCAGCGAGGTGCAGAATATCGGCAAGACAACCTTTATCAACAACCTGCTTCCGCCCGAACTGCGCACTTATCTTTCTACCGGCCTTATCAATCCGAACAGTAAAGACGATTTGGCCAAAATAGCGCAATCAATGCTTATCAACCTTGACGAATTCGAGGGAATGAGCGGGCGCGATCTGAATACATTCAAGGATCTGGTGACCCGCAAAGTAATCAGTATCCGTCTCCCGTACGCACGCCGTTCGCAGAACTTCCCACACACCGCCTCCTTTGCCGGAACGTGCAACTATCAGGAGATTCTTCACGACACGACAGGCACCCGCCGCTTCCTTTGTTTCCATGCCGATTCCATCGAGTTTATCAAAATCAATTATACTCAACTGTATGCGCAGATAAAACATTTGCTCAACACTCCGGGTTATCAATATTGGTTCACGCAGGAGGACAACAACCGGATCGAAAAGAACAACGAAGATTTCATTTTCCATTCACCGGAAGAGGAACTGGTACTCACCCATATCCGCAAGCCGGAACGGTTTGAAAAGGTACAGTACCTCACTGTCAGCGAAATTGCCGAACTGATCCGTGAGCGTACCGGTTATCAATATTCCATCGGAGCGAAGATCCAGATTGGCAAAGTAATGGTTAAGCATAATTTTGAGTCCAAAAAGGGAAGAAATGGAAGAAGATATGCCGTATTTATCATTGCCCCCGAACAGGTAAAATCGAACAGGCTATACGAATAAGAAGAGCGACCCATAATTGGGTACAGTAACTAATAAAAATGCAGAGTTGTCAAAGATAACTCTGCATTTTTTTATCCCTACAAATTCATCGAAAATTCGATTCTACACCCTAAGGCATTCATTATCCGATAAAAAGTAGATACCTTAGGTTCAGTCTGACCACTCTCCACTCGGGATATATAAGAACGATCAGAACCTATACGCCGGGCTAATTCAGCTTGACTGATTTTAGCCTTCTTCCGTGCATCCTCAATAATCTGCCCTGTATAAAAAGCATAGGCTTTCTCCTCTGCTTCCGCACGCTCAGGAGTTCCCCGTTTACCAAAACGCTCATCAATCAATGCACTGACATCAAAAAGTTCATCATTTGTTTTTACTTCCATAATACTCCTTTCTTAATATCTTTGCTTTTTCAATCTCTTTTTTAGGTGTCTTTTCAGACTTTTTTTGAAAACCATTGAATAATATAACAATGCGTCCTTCATCATAACAAAAGAAAATCCGATAAATATTACCTTGCCATTCTATTCTTAACTCATATAAACCATCTTTGAGAAATTTCACATACTTTGCAGGCAGTTTATCTTGAGTCTTTAATAAGAGTAAGCCATACAAGACTTTTTCTTGTGTACCTTTATCTAAGGTGTCAAAAAAATCTTTATAGTAGTTTTCGTATGCTATTACTTTTCTATTCATACGGCAAAGATAGTAAAAGTTGATCAATTAAGCAACTTTCTGCAGATCGAGATATCTTAAAGAAGCTAATTTCCTATATTCCGCTTATTCTTTCACTTCTATATCGTATCTTTGTCACAGACTAAAAATGATTATCCGATATGCAACCATTTCTCCAACTAGTCGCCCATGACTTATATACAAAAATAGGAAACGACCTGTCGCGCACCGTGCTCGTTTTCCCCAACAAACGCGCTAACCTGTTTTTTAACGAATACCTGGCAGAAGAATCCGACCAACCTATCTGGTCGCCTGCCGCCATGAGTATCAGTGACCTGTTGCAGAAACTATCCGTACAAAAGGCAGGGGATCCGATCCGTTTGGTTTGCGAGCTTTATAAAGTATTCAAAGAAGAGACCGGAAGTCGGGAGACGCTGGACGATTTCTACTTCTGGGGAGAACTGCTGATTAGCGATTTCGACGACGTAGACAAAAATATGGTGGATGCAGACAAACTGTTCAGCAATCTGCAAGACCTGAAGAACCTGATGGACGACTACGAATTCCTCGATGAAGAACAGGAAGAAGCCATCCGGCAATTCTTTCAGAACTTCTCCATCGAACGGCGTACCGAACTCAAGGAAAAATTCATATCCCTCTGGGACAAACTGGGTATTATCTATCATCGTTATCGGGAGAACCTTGCCGAACTGGGCATTGCCTACGAAGGTATGCTCTACCGGAACGTTATCGAACAACTCGATACCGACCGGCTCAAATACGATAAATACGTATTCGTCGGTTTCAACGTACTGAACAAAGTAGAGAAAGAATTCTTCCAAAAGCTGCAAAAAGCCGGGAAAGCCATGTTTTATTGGGATTACGACCTCTTCTATACCCAACGAATCTCCAAGCACGAAGCCGGAGAATTTATCAAACGCAACCTCATCGACTTCCCCAACGAACTGCCGGAAAGTTATTTCGACATCTTCCGGAAGCCGAAAAAGATACGTTATATCTCCGCTTCCACCGAAAATGCACAAGCCCGCTTCCTGTTCTCCCAGACAGCCCAGATGGGCAGCGAAAAGGAAAATGCCATCGTGCTTTGCAACGAAGCCCTGCTCCTCCCCGTGCTTCACTCCATCCCACAGGATGTGCAAAACGTAAATATCACTATGGGATTCCCATTGGCGCAAACTCCGGTGTACAGTTTCATCAACGCAGCTATGGAATTACAGACCAACGGCTATCGACCGGATACCGGACGTTTCACCTACGAAGCCGTATCAAAAATATTAAAACACCCCTACACCCGGCAACTATCGGATCATGCCACCCGCCTGGAACGCGAGCTTACAAAGACCAACCGTTTCTATCCGCTCCCATCGGAACTGAAAAAAGATGATTTCCTGACTATCCTTTTCACTCCGCAAAGCAATATTAGGGAGTTATGCGACTACCTGCTCCGATTAATCAAAAGCATATCCATCCTCTATCGCAAAGAAGGGGAATATGACGATATTTTCAACCAGCTATATCGGGAATCCATCTTCCAGAGTCACCTGAAAATAAACAGATTATACAGTCTGATAGAAAGCGGAGAATTAAGCGTGCGTACCGATACCCTGAAACGTCTTATCACCAAAGTGCTGACCGCTTCCAATATCCCCTTCCACGGAGAACCGGCTATCGGACTGCAAATCATGGGAGTGTTGGAGACACGTAACCTCGATTTCCGCAATCTTATCATGTTGTCGCTCAACGAGGGGCAACTTCCGAAAGCCGGTGGAGAGTCCTCTTTCATCCCCTACAACCTCCGCAAAGCCTTCGGCATGACGACCATCGAACATAAAAACGCGGTATACGCTTACTACTTCTACCGTCTGATTCAACGGGCAGAGAATATCACGCTGCTCTACAACACCTCTTCGGACGGACTGAATCGTGGCGAAGAGTCCCGTTTCATGCTGCAACTGCTGGTGGAAGGTCCTCACGAGATCACCCGCGAGTATCTGGAAGCCGGACAATCTCCGCAAAACACGCTGGAGATACAAATAGAAAAAACTCCGGAAATACTGAGACGGCTTTACCGTGCCTACGACACTGCCCAGCCCGAATCCGTCATCCTTTCTCCTTCTGCCCTCAACACTTATCTTGATTGTCGGCTGAGGTTCTATTACCGATACGTTGCCGGACTGAAAACACCGGATGAAGTAAGTGCGGAAATCGATTCCGCCCTGTTCGGAACAATCTTCCACCTCTCCGCCCAACTGGCTTACACTGACCTGACAGCCAACGGAAAAATGATTCAGAGAGAGGACTTGGAACGTCTGCTGCGTGACGAAATAAAGCTGCAAGGTTATGTAGACCAAGCCTTCAAGCAGGAACTGTTCAAAGTCGCACCGGAAGAGAAGCCCGAATACAACGGTGTGCAGCTCATCAATTCCAAAGTAATCGTTTCTTACTTGAAACAGTTGCTTCGTAACGACCTGCAATACACTCCTTTCGAGATGGTCGCTATGGAGAAAAAGGTATCGGAGAAGATAACCATACAGACTGCCTTAGGACCTTTAACGCTCCGTCTCGGCGGAACAATCGACCGCATGGACGCCAAAGAAGGTACATTACGTATCGTAGACTATAAAACAGGAGGAAGCCCGAAGATTCCTGCCAATATCGAGCAACTGTTCACTCCTTCGGAAACGCGTCCCAATTATATCTTCCAGACGTTCCTGTATGCCGCCATCATGAGCCGCAAACAGCCTTTAATGGTAGCTCCCGCCTTGCTTTATATTCATCGTGCCGCCTCAGAAAGCTATTCACCTGTCATCGAAATGGGAGAACCCCGCAAACCGAAAATACCGGTAAATAACTTCGCTTTCTTTGAAGACGAGTTCCGTGAACGCCTGCAAGCCTTGTTGGAGGAAATATTTGATGAGAAAGAACCTTTCACGCAAACAGAGGACATAAAGAAATGTGCATACTGCGATTTCAAGGCAATCTGCAAGAGATAGTTTCACCACAGATTACACGGATTAACACAGATTAAGAAGAGATTAAACGTGAATTGAAGAGGAGGATAAAAACGCAGATTACGCAATTTGCGTTTTTCCTTTTTTAATCTGTGTTAATCCTCTTTTTCCTTTTTAATCTGTGTTAATCCGTGTAATCTGTGGTGCACTCTACAGCAGCGGCACCGAGAAACTGAATGTGGATCCCTCTCCCTTCTTCGAAGTAAACCAGAGTTTGCCTCCATTCTTGACGATGAAATCCTGACACAGCAGCAATCCCAATCCCGAACCTTCCTCGTTGTTAGTGCCGAAGGTACTGAAATGCGTATCCGTATGCAGCAGTTTCTTTTGGTTCTCCTCATCGATACCGCAGCCACTATCCTTCACGCTGACGATAGCCATACCGTCCTCCTCAGTCAGTGACACCAGCACTTCCGAGCCCTCATTGCTAAACTTGATTGCATTACTTATCAAGTTGCGGATCACCGTCTTAAGCATATCTATATCCGCACGGACAACCACGGGGACCACAGGCATATCCTGTACAATTTTAATGTTCTTCAGACCGGCCACCATCGTAAAGATCTCACTTACACTCTCTACGACTTCCACCATATTGAACTCCTGATAAACCACCTTCAACTTACCGATCTGGCTCTTCGTCCATTTCAGCAAATTATCGAGCAGTGAGAACACATCCTCAGTGGTCTGGTTCGCCATTGTCAGCAACTCATACATCTCCTCACCGATTGTCTCGCTGGGCAGATTCAGAATCAGCATATTCAGCACCATCTTGATAGAACCCATCGGCGAACGCAAGTCGTGCGCAATCACAGAATACAGTTTGTCACGTCCCATGATCGTCTTACGCAATTCCTCCGTCTGCGCCACGATGATCCGTTTGGCGGCAACCAGCGAAATCTGGTGCGTCACACGGATGATCAGTTCCTCCTTATTGAACGGCTTGGAGATAAAGTCATTACCTCCCACCTGGAATCCCTTCACTATATCCGCCGTGCTATTCAGCGCAGTCAGGAAAATGATAGGAATATCAGACATTTCGGGATCAGCTTTCATCTGCTTTGCCACGTCAAACCCACTGATGTCCGGCATCATGACATCCAACAGCACAAGATCCGGTTTCTCTTTCTTCACCTGTGCCAAAGCCTCCGTACCGTTGCTGGCAGTTACAATCTGAAATTTCTCATTGTTCAATAGCACCTTCAATAAAAGTACATTTGAAATGACATCGTCCACAATGAGGACTTTATATTCGGAAGGATTAATTTCCACATTCATAATTATCTCCTTATTTATTCGTTTTAGATCCCTTAAAATACTCAATCATGCGGCTCAGCCCATCTTCCAGTTCGATGGTAGGCTCCCAACCGAGTTTTTTCCTTGCCAGCGTTATATCCGGCTGTCGTTGCTTGGGATCATCGTTCGGCAATGACTTGAACACTATCTTCGAAGAAGAACCCGTCATGGCGATTATCTTTTCCGCCAACTCCTGTATCGAGAACTCATTCGGATTGCCGAGATTCACAGGACCGGTAAAATCGTCCTCCGTCTCCATCATCCTTATCATTCCCTCTATCAGATCATCGATATATTGGAAACTGCGCGTCTGCTTTCCATCTCCATATATCGTGATGTCTTCATTGTTCAATGCCTGCAGAACGAAGTTTGAAACTACCCTCCCGTCGTTCGGCAGCATACGCGGACCATACGTATTGAATATGCGGATAATCTTCACACGTACATCATTCTGTCGATGATAATCCATAAACAATGTCTCCGCACAGCGCTTCCCCTCATCGTAACAGGAACGGTACCCCACAGGATTCACATTTCCCCAATAATACTCCGGCTGCGGATGCACAATCGGGTCACCATACACCTCGCTCGTAGAAGCCTGCAACACCTTTGCATCCAGTCTCATCGCCAATCCCAGCATATTGATAGCCCCCATCACCGACGTCTTGGCCGTTTGTATAGGGTCATGCTGATAATGAATGGGAGACGCGGGACAAGCCAAATTGTATATTTCATCCACCTCTGCAGAATATGGGTAAGTGACATCATGCCGCACTACTTCAAAATGGTGATTGCCCATCAGATGAGCGATGTTGTCTTTCGACCCCGTAAAAAAATTATCCAAGCATATCACTTCGTGACCATCGTTTATCAGCCGTGTACAAAGATGAGAACCAATAAAGCCGGCCCCTCCACTTACCAGTATTCTTTTCATTTTATGTATTCTATTGTTTACTAAAGAGACGCTGTCTCCGTTTTGTTTATGGTTACAAATGTAACCGATTTGATTAATATATACAATTTTCAGAAAGGTTATTTTCCAAAAAAGAAAAATTAACAATAGTATACATATCTAATTGCCTGATTACAACACTTTACGCTCCGTTTCCGTCGGGGCAACTTCGTCCGGAATACTGAACTCATGATTGGCAAACAGGTCGGCAAGCCCGGAAATTTGTTTCAAACGCAACAATTCGTCTCGGTCCATACCGATATTCTTCATAATCCACTGATCCGACATCCCCGCCTTGTCAAGTTCGGCAACAATGTTGCACATCAATTCGATGTTGTGCATACCTCTCGCACGGTTGTGACGGATGGTCGAACTCATACGGTTGGACAGGTCCTTGTCTATCACGACAATCGGAAGCAGCCCGTTCTCGCGTTTGTAAATCCGTTTCGATGTCTTCAGTACCGTATAGCGGTGGTAACCGTCCACCAGGATATAGCGGTCGGCCTCCTTATCATAATAACACACGCAGGGCATCGTAAATCCATCCTCCCAGATAGACAGTTCGAGCAACTTCATTTCAGGCGGAGCCACCACATTCGGGTTATAATCGTTGGCATACACTTTTTCCACAGGCACCGCCTTTACCTCATAAACAGGGCTTTTATCTACACTCATGATACTATGATTCTATATTGTTCCATTATTTGACTTCTTTTGCTCATTTCCTCCTTTGTAGGCGAGAATCCCATGTATTTGCAGGCATGGTCGTTCTTCAGGATGCAGACACACATCCGCTTGTAGGTAGGTATCTCCTTGAATTCCGGGATGTCGATATCATCCTGATATTCCATGCGCACGGGTTTCTTCAACGTTTTATAGTTGCTGTTGTCCATCACGACAATCGGCACTTTGGCGTCAATCAGTTTCTGGATGGTCGAGTCGCTCAGGCAGCCGCCTTTCGTCCGCCAGAAATTCACACTTACCGACAGTTTCCGGAGATAATTCTTCCGTGCCCGCTCCGGCAACGTGGACAGAAGGAAATACATAAACTCCCGCCATGTGTATCCTTCGGGAAGTTTCACCGACTGCCATCCCATAGCGTGGGTACCGCCATACATACCGGTGAAGTTGACTCCGTTCACCCGCCCGATCATCTTGCCCCAAGTGTTGGGATCGAGCACCCGGTAGAGTTGCAGGCTCTCCTGTGCCTCATTGATGAAAGGACTCGCCACACGCTGGCGCTCCAGATTGACACCTGCCCGATAATACAGATCATACAGCGTGTTATAATCCCATTGGAATTTTCCGTTGGCCGTCCATACGTCCGTCGTCTTCCAGTCATAAATAGGGTACGCGTTGTAAATATCGTTACCCACTTTTGAAGTCCATTTATACTTATGATACATCTGGAATTTGCGGCTCATGTAGATGCATCTCCAGCGGTTGAAACTCTCTTGGGTACGGATTCCGATCAGGCAGCAGGTGCGCACCGCGTCCTTCTTATTATGCAACCATTGCGCAAAACGCATCTGGAACTCGTAATCCCACATTGACGTATTATAAAAAGGGAAATCCTCCTTTGTCATCGCCTTCTTGGGCATGGAGCGTACCCATATATTCTTCTTGCTGTCCTCCCACGGACGCCAGAAAGACTGATACATAGATGTGCAGGTCGACACCCGGAAAGGAATGCACACTCGGTAAACATCCAGAATATCCTTATTGGCCTCCAATATCCGGTCTACATAGTCGATGGTCATCTTATACTGGATCTCGTAATCCATGTGGAAGACTCCCAGACGTATTTTCAAATTATTCTTCCGGATATAATCAATACACATATTCAGCAGTACCCCACTATCCTTACCTCCGGAAAATGATACATATATATTATCAAACTCGCTAAATATTACTTTCAATCGTTCTTGTGCCAGCTCATATACATTTTTAGTGCCTGCAACTTTTTTCCCCATAAGCCTCCTATCTATACATTTTAACGTAACGTGTCCATTTCTTATCCATGGATGTAAAATCGAACTTTTCGAATATTTCTTTGTCTTGTACAAGTGTGATGGAATGAAGCAGCCAGCTCTCAGGGCCGAAATCTTTTATTATAGCAGGCAGCAGATCGGATAAGATCTCTTCCCGTTCCGTATTTTCAGCTCCTATATAATAATTGTTTATTACAGCCTTCTTCTTGCTCTTCTGTTCCACCGGGACAAATCCCTTCACTTCTTTTCCATCGACCGCAATATACCAGACGTAGTCTTCACTCGTCTTGAACGGGTAATTGTTGTTGGCACGTATCACGTCAGGATCCATAACCAGAGGTGCCAGCAGCCGATATAAACGTTTGTCTTTTCCTTTTAATTGTATTATCTGTATCATATCATTCAATAATGGACATACAAAAATAAGGAAAAAATATCAATTTAGTCGTTTCTGTTCCTAAAACATTTATTTTCCATGCTTTTATCTTTAGATTTCTATTTTATTCGTACTATCAGCTCACCATACCCCTTTCATTTTTAAAGTAAGTCAGTACGGTAGCGAAACTGAGATATTCCCTTCCGGGAGTGCGCGACCTGCTTCGGAACCGGTAGCGCGCAAAGATAATCTCGCACGCCAGCTCATAATGCACAAACAGATTCAAGCGGTGCTGCAGAAAGTCGAAGAAACGGCTGAAAGAAGCAAAGTACTCCTTTATCTTATCATGACCGATCACTCTCCGCTTGCGGCCTGCCTTTTCCGCGCTTTCCATTACTTCCAGCGCATATTCCAATTGCTTGATCTCCGTTTCCGTATGTTGCATTGTACATTTCATTTCCTCTATCTTCTCTTCCTGACGACGATATTTTTCCCTTTTCTGTTGTAAATGTTTTTGTGCTTCTTTTATTATTTTCGACATCCTAATACCTTTATTTCTATTTAAACCGGGCACTACTGTCTGTAAGAGAACAGAAATGCCATATAAAATCTAATACCAAGTGCAAATATAGAGAAGATTGTTTAAATAATTAGATTTTTATTTAAAAATATTCATACTTATTTTACATTTAAATTACCAGCATCAGAAAAACGTTTTTTTCATCCAATGAAACGAGTCATAATTTTGCGGCGTACTAAAATATTTTAAACAATGGATAATCAATCTTTTGACTGGCTGCTTCACGGTTGCCACGTACTATCCGAGATGGCAGTGGCTTATTTTCCCAACTGTCAGGATAACTGATATAGACGATACGCTGGCAAATGCCCATACCCTCCTCGACCGATTGGAAAATGAATGTGGTACTGCCGAACATCTCCGTTCCACGTCACAACTCATAGAGGACACTATAAGTTGATAGAGGCCCGCATGGCCAGCAACAAGAACAGTGCTACAGGACTGACTACTGGATTTGCCGACCTTGACCGGGTGACATGCGGCTGGCAACCCGGTGAGGAGATCGTTATTGCTGCCCGTCCTGCGGTAGGTAAAACAGCATTTGCACTGCATCTGGCACGTACTGCAGCTTCTGCCGGTTATCATATCGCTGTGTATATTTTCACATATACAATATTTTTCTTGATGAATAACTGACTATTACCATACATTACCGATGGCAGTATGGATTGAGAAGAACACACATTTGCAAGTCATCAAGAAAATCTTGAACCTGCAAGACAAGAAAGGAAGCGAAAATATGATTTGCATAAAATTTAAATAGCCTCTAACACATAAGTCATCTTTATACAATGACGAGTTGTTTGACAAACTTCGTAGTTAGCAATACCGGAGCAACATTCACAATTACCTATGAATCAATTATTTACAACAACTCA
>ENA-UESP01001301-UESP01001301.1-human-gut-metagenome-genome-assembly--contig:-NODE-1301-length-17372-cov-5.460422_pt1 | contig 17372 bp, 13 predicted proteins | sample MGYA00243003_ERZ508004 | MGnify/ENA primary metagenome ERZ508004 (study PRJEB26167, sample SAMN06115443) | human gut metagenome | host: Homo sapiens | place: China:Henan | collected 2015-07-29...
TGTGGCGCATTTTTGCATTTTTCGAATTGCGCCACAAACATACTATCTACGCCAGAGCGTTTTTTTTGACAGATTCCTAATTGCTAATTCCTAATTGCTCATTGCTGATTAATTGCTACCTTTGCGGAAATGGAGAGGCTGAAAATACTGCTCATGGGGGACGCCAGCAACTGCCACGCGGCACTTGCGGGCGCTCTGGCGCGTCAGGGCCACGAGGTTACGCTGGCCTCGGCCGGCTCGGGGTTCATGAAGACGTCGAGCCCCGTCAGCCTCCGCCGCCCGCTGCCGGGCAAGGCCGGAGGGCTTCTGCTGTGGCTCAGGCTCAGGCGTCTGCTCCGCAGCGACCTGCGCGGCCACGACATCGTCAGCATCTGCGGCCCGGGGTTCGTCGATCTTCGCCCCGCGAGGATCCGCCCGGTGTTCGACGCCCTTCGGCGCGACAACGGAGCCGTGTTCATGACCCATCTGGGGCTTGACGCCCTCTATGCGGCCGACTGCCTGAGCGCCGACCCGCCGCTGCCCGTCAATGAGTTCCGCATCAACGGGCGCCCGTCGCCATACGCCCTCGCCCACCCCGAGGCCGAGCGGCTCTGGACTGCGCCTGAGCTGACGGCGCTGACGGAGCATATATATAATAAGGTGTCGGGGGTCACGACGGTGCTCTATGAATATCATGTCGCGGCCCTGCGCCGCCTCAGCGCCGCGAAGGTCGGCTATATCGGCATTCCTGTCGACACTGAGGCGGTCGAGCCCGAGCCGCGCCGGCCGGGAGCGCCGGTGAACCTCTTCTTGGGGCGCCACAGCCGCCGCAAGGCCGAAAAGGGCACTGACCTTCTGGAGCGCGCGGCGCGCATCGTTGCCGGCCGCCATCCGCGCGAGGTCAGCTTCACTCTTGTCGAAGACCGCCCCTATGCCGAGTATATCGGACTGCTGCGGCAGGCCGACATCGTGCTCGATCAGCTCTACAGCTACACTCCGGCCACTAATGCCCTCCTTGCTATGGCGCGCGCGAAGTCGGTTGTCAGCGGCGCTGCGGAAGAATATTACCGTTTCATCGGGGAGGACAGACTGCGCCCTATTATTCCGTCGTTGCTCGATTTCGACGAGCTTGTGGCCACTCTCGACGAGGCGGCCACGCGCCCCGACCTTCTCGACGCGCGTGGCCGGCAGGGACGCGCCTTTGTAGAGAAACATAACGGCAGCGACGTCGTCGGGCGGCGCGCCGTAGAGTTCTGGACCAAATGCCTCGGACGATGCTGACTCTCGAGCTTGCCATAGCGACCTACGGCGACGACGGCATCGTCCGCGCGTCGGCCATGCTTCTGCCCGAGGCGGAAGGGATCGGCTATGTCATATCGTGGCAGAACGGAGGGGGGAGCGTTCCGGCCGCGATAGCGCGGCGCCGCGATGTCAGGCTCGTCAGGCTCGACGGCGCGGGACTGAGCCGCAACCGCAACAATGCCCTTGCCCATTCGACGGCCGACATCGTTCTGCCGACCGACGACGACCTCATCTACAGCCCCGACGCGCTCAACGCCGTGCGCCGCATTTTCGAGTCGCGCCCCGACCTCGACTTCCTGAGGTTTGACTGCGCGGCCGCGGGGGCCTCGCCCCACCCGACCGCCGCGCCGACCGACATCTGCGGCCGCTTTCCGAAGATGGCGAACCCGACGAGCTATGAGCTTGCCGTCAGGCGGACGACAGCGGGGCGGGTCAGGTTCGACGAGCGTTTCGGCCTCAAGAGCGGCCGCTACAATGCGGCCGAAGACGACATGTATTACCACACCCTCGTCAGGCTCGGCCTGCGCGGGCGCTACGAGCCGCTGACAGTGTGCCGCCACCCCGAGCTGTCGACAGGGCTGCGGCGCATCGCCGACCCGCTGGTTATCAGGGCGATGGGCGTCTATATCGGCGTAAGATACCCTCTTAGCGGGCCGCTGCGCATTCCGCTGAAGGCCTGGCGCGACAGCCGCGCCGGCCGGGCGGCCTTCCTCGCAGGCCTGAGGGAGCTTTCGCGCGGCTATGCCGAATCATTCTTCATATCGCGGCCATGGAAACGGTAAAGAGACAGGGGATGTCGGCCCGCATAATAAAGACTATGGGGCTGTTCGGAGGCGTTCAGGGGCTCGTGCTTCTCTGCGGCGTCGTGCGCACTAAGCTCGTGGCCCTCTGGATCGGCGCGGCCGGCGTGGGACTGTTCAGCATCTACAACTCGGCTATCGACCTCGTTGTCACCGTGGCCATGCTCGGCATCGCCGCAAGCGCCGTCCGCGATATCGCCGCCGCCCCTGAGGGGATGAAGAATCTGATGGCGCGCGCGGCGCTGCGGTGGGGATGGGTGCTGGGGGCTGTCGGCGCTGTCGCCATAGCGGCAATGGCTCCGGTGTTCAGCCGCCATTCTTTCGGCGACGACAGCCACGCCTGGGCGTTCATAGCGCTGGCGGCCGCTGTCATGATGAACTCGCTGACGTCGATACGCTCGGGCATAATGCAGGGCCTCAAGGAATACCGCCGCATGGCGCGCGCGTCGATGTGGGGGACGGCGGCGGGGGTTGCCCTGTCGGCTCCGCTGTTCTACTTCCTCAGGGTCGACAGCATTGTGCCGGCGATTCTGATATTCTCGGCGGCTATGCTCGTGCCGACAGCCATGGCGATGCCCCGGCTGCGCTCCGACGAGCCGCTCGGGTGGCGACAGACTCTCAGCCTCGGCCGCGGATTCATAATCCTCGGGGTCTACATAACGCTGTCGCAGGCTACGAACTACTGTGTCAACTATCTGTTCGCGTCGTGGCTCAGCACAACGGCCTCGGTCGACGAGGTCGGATTCTATCAGGCCGGTTTCAACCTCTTCAACCGCTATGCGGGGCTGATATTCGCGGCCATCGGCGTCGAATATTTTCCGCGGCTGTCGATGGCGGCCGACCGCAGGCGGCGCGTCGAGGTCTTCGTCAACCACGAGTCGATGCTGATTCTGTGGCTGATACTGCCGCTGACGACGCTGTTCATCATCACGGGGCCGCTGCTGGTCAGGCTGCTCTATACCGAGGCGTTCCTTCCGATAGTGCCGATGATTTCGGTTGGCATCATAGGCGTCACGCTGCGCGGCCTGTCGTGGTGCATAGCGTTCACCATCCTCGCCCGTGGCGACGGGCTGCTCTATCTCGTCAGCGAGGTCAGCAGCGCGCTGGTATGCCTCGGGCTGAACATCGCGGGCTACCGGCTTGGGGGCCTGACGGGGCTCGGAATCTCCTATACGGTCTGGTATGCCGTTTATCTGGCCATAGTGGCCGTCATCTACCTGCGCCGCTACGGTCTGAGAATCAACCGGAGCGTCTGGTGGCTGACGGGGGCGTGCCTCGCCACGGGCTCTCTGATGGCTCTGACCGAAATAGCCTGGCCGGCGCTGGAGCCTCTGAACTGGGCCGCGGCCGCTGCCTCGGTCATCGTTTCGGGCAGGGCGCTGCGCCGCCTCTGGCGACACTGACATTTGCCGCCAATAAATTTGGCGGCCTGTTCAAAAATTTTGACGGCGCTTATTTGACGGCGCCACTGATCAGTCGCCGGCTTTTTTGTGGCGGGCGTAGCTTGCCGCCATGCGGTTGTGGTAGTTGCGGGCGGCATAGGAGGGGCCGTTGTAGCCGCGGGCGAAGGCGCGCCAGTTTTTGGAGCGCAGATGTTTGACAAGACCTGTCGATTTGACGAATTCGGCGAAGAGGTCGAGCTGGTCGCGCTCGCTGCGGCTCATACGCTCGGCAAATTCCCCGGCGCTGGCGCATCCGCATTTCCTCCAGTTGAATCCGCCGATCTGGAACATTCCCCAGTAGGTCGACTCGATGGCCGAGGCGTCGTGGATCGAGCGGGCGGCCGTCAGGCGGCTGAAGACCGAGGCCTGGCTCGAACGGCGGCTGCGGTTGAAGACCTGGGGATGGGTGCGGTAGTATTTCGACAGGCTGACCCCTTTTTTGGCGGCATTGCGGCGGAACATGCCGAGGTCGAAGTTGACAAGGGGACGGCCGGGGGCCGAGAATCCCTCATGGGTTCGTCCGGCTTCGATCTCGACGACGGCCTTTATGGCGGCGATTTCGCAGCCGAGATGTTCGGCGACCTCGCGGTAGTCGTCGTCGGTCAGTGTCATCGACGCTTCTTCGGCGTCGGCGGTTTCGCCTGCGGCCCGGGCCTCTTCGGCTTCGGCAGGGGGGCCGGCGGGCTGCGAGGCGCCCAGACATGAGGCCACGGCAGCGAGCGACAGTGTTAAAAGGATCTTTTTCATGACATCAGATTGAATTAATGGGTCCGACGAAAATAATACGGGGGACGCCCGGCATCACACCGGCGTCCCCCGCTGAGAGTTCTGAATTATCTGGTTTTCTCGGCGACTTTCGTCAGGGTCAGCTTAAGCTGGTTCCAGAAGCGGTCGACTGCCGGGATGTGCATCATTTCGCTGGGCGAGTGGACGTCGCGCAGTGTCGGGCCGAACGATACCATGTCGAGGCCGGGGAATTTGGTCAGGAAGAGGCCGCATTCGAGGCCGGCGTGGATAGCGGTGATCTTCGGGTCGATACCGTAGAGCTCCTTATAGGCGTCGCGGGCCATGGCCATGATGGGCGAGTTCTTGTTGGGCGTCCATCCGGGATAGCCGTCGCCGTGGCTGACTTCGGCACCGGCGAGGGCGAAGACGGCCTCGACCTGGTTGGCGATGTCCCATTTGCGCGACTCGACGCTCGAGCGCTGCGAGGTTGTGATGAGAATCTTGTTGTCGGGCTGCATCTTGACGGCTGCGAGGTTTGTCGAGGTCTCAACGATGCCTTCGAGGTCGCGGCTCATCGAGATAACGCCGTGGGGGGCGCCGTAGAGGGCTTCGATGAGGCGGCGCGAGGTGTCGCTGTCGATGCAGAAGTCGGGGGTGTCGACGCTTTCCATGTCGATTTCGAGGGTGGGCTCGAGGTCGCCGTATTCGGCTTTGATCTGAGCGGCATATTCGTTGAGGGCCGTGCGGACGAGCTCTTTCTTGGAGGTGTGGATGCCGACAACGGCGTGGGCTGCGCGCGGAATGGCGTTGCGGAGGTTGCCGCCGTCGAATTCGCTGACGCTGATCTCATATTTCTTCATCAGGCCGAAGAGGAAGCGGGCAATGAGCTTGTTGGCGTTGGCGCGGCCGAGATGGATGTCGCCGCCCGAGTGGCCGCCCTGGCCTTTCTCGACCGATATGCGGAAATAGAGGAAGTCTTTGGGGGCGTATGAGCGGTTGTAGGTGAAGACGGCCGTTGTGTCGACGCCGCCGGCACAGCCGATGAAGATCTCGGCGTCGTCTTCGCTGTCGAGGTTGAGCAGGATTTTTCCGCGGATCATTCCGTCGCCGATATTATTGGCGCCGGTCATTCCGGTTTCCTCATCGACGGTGAAGAGGGCGTCGACGGGGCCGTGGACATAGTCCTTGTCGATCAGGGCGGCCAGCGAAGCGGCTACTCCGATTCCGTTGTCGGCGCCGAGGGTGGTTCCGTCGGCTCTGACCCATTCGCCGTCGACGATGGTTGTGATGGGGGTGTTCTCGAAATCGAAGCCTTTATGGTTCGACTCGCAGACCATGTCCATGTGGCCCTGGAGGATAACGCGCTCGGCGTTCTCATAGCCGGGGGTTGCGGGAACGCTCATCAGCACGTTGCCGACGGCGTCGGTCTTATACTCGATGCCGTGCTTCTGGGCGAAGTCGGCGAGGTACTGGCGGATTTTGCCCTCCTTTTTCGAAGGACGGGGCACTTTTGTAATTTCATCGAAAATCTCGAAAACCTGTTTAGGCTGAAGGTCTTTGACGGTCATAGGTGTTCTATTTGGTTTATAAGGTTAGATTGTCAAACAATGTTAAAATATATCGTTTTGCACCCCTAAGGTACAAAATAAAAATGGTAACAGCCAAAAAAATCCGCGTCATTTCAGTATATTTGCACCGCGAAACAACGGCATATAGCCGCCGTTTCGCCGGCAAAAGACCGTATTTCAGCACATTAACAGGCTGCAACATTCTAAAAAACTATCATTCTTCACTGATGAACAGATTAGCCGTATCAGCTAAAGTTTTCGCCCTGACCCTCTCGCTTGGAGTCATGGCCTCGTGCGGCACCCCCAACAATCAGGGCGCCTCTTCGAAAGACACTAAGGACAAGACCGAGAAAACCGCCGACAAAGGCACACCGACATCGCTCAACATCCGCTATATCGACGGCGACTCAGTCACCGCCAACTATCAGCTTGCCAAAGACTTCCAGCAGCTCACCCTCTCGTCGCTGAGCAAAATCGACAACGCCCGCCAGGCCCGCGGCAACGAGCTCCAGAAGATGGGCGCCAATATCGAGGCCAAGACGAAGCGCAACGGCTATCTGAGCCAGGAGAGCTACGAGGCCGACGTCAACGCCTTCAACAAGAAGCAGCAGGAGGCAGCCGCCATGCTCGACAACATGCAGGCCCGCGCCCAGCAGGAGATTGCCCAGCGCCAGATCGAGCTCAACGACTCGATCGAGGCTTTCATCAAAGACTACAATAAGGAAAAAGGCTACGACGCCATCCTCTTCAAGGCCGCCGGAGTCTATTTCAACCCGGCTCTCGACATAACCAAGGAGGTTATCGACGGCCTCAACGCCCGCTACGAGAAAGGCCGCAAGGCAAAATGAACCCGTCAGAGCCTTTTCTGACAGTCATAATTCCGGCGCGCAACCGCGCCACACTACTGCGACGCACCCTGGCCTCGGTCGGGGCGCAGTCGTATAGGAACTTCCGCGTTGTCCTTGTCGACAACGGCTCGCGCGACTCGACGCGCGAGGTCATGGCCCGGTGGGCCGACAGTCAGACCGACCTCGATGTCACCGTCGCCGACGAGCCGCGCGCCGGAGCCACCCGCGCCCGCAACGCCGGCGCCGCCCTGGCCACGACCCCCTGGCTGATGTTTTTCGACAGCGACGACGAGATGCTCCCCGACCACATCGCCGACTTCCGCGCGGCCGCCGAGGCCTCGCCCGAAGCCGAAATCATAGGGCGCGGAGTTCTGATGCGCACTCCCGACGGCCGCGACACACGCAAGTTCTTCACCGCCCGCCGGCCGCTGTTCAACCATATCTTCCACTCGACGCTCTCGACCCAGCGCTATATCGTCAGACGCGAGTTCTACGGCCGCCACGGCGGCTGGGACACGCGCGCCGTCGGATGGGACGACTGGGAGATGGGCCTGCGCCTTCTCCTGGGGAAGCCGCGTCTTGCCGAAATACGGGGAGAGTCGGTTGTCCAGCATGTCCACGGCGATTCGATAACGGGCACTGATTTCAGCTCAAGCCCGCGCAAATGGGCCGACACTATCGACCTCTGCCGCGCCGACGTCATCGCCGCCGGGCGCGACGACCTGCTGCCGCTGCTCGACATGCGGCGCATGAGCCTCGCCGCCATCTTCGCCGCCGAAGGGGCGCTGACCGATGCCCGCAAACTGCGGCGACAGACTCTCGACGAGGCGCGCGGCGGACGCCTCAGGCTCCGCGCGGCCTACGCCCTGCTGCGGCGCAGCGGCGGACGCGGCGCCGCCCAGCTCGCCCGGATTCTCTTTCCGCGCCGCAAATAGGGATTATTGACGGGTTATTGACGGCAATAACCGGGTTTCTGTCGGCAATAACCCCGCAAAGTAAAGTAAAGGAAAATAAATCAAAGAAAACTGTTTCTGTTCTGTGTTTCATCATCAGAGGCAGGGCGCGGAGTGTGGCGGATGATGAGGCGGGGGATATGAAATTTTTTTCGAAGCCTGATTTTTATGGCGCAAGACTTGGCCTAAGAGCTTACCCTCCAGAGCTCTGACACGGAAGATAATGCGTCATCCCGCCTCAAAGGGGGCGCCATGGGGTAACTTTGCTGAAAAATCAACCACAACCACCTCCACCTCATGGCACGACCCTCGAAAAACGGACTCGATTATTTCCCTTTCGACACTGATTTCTTCTGCGACGAGAAGATCGTCTGTGTCGCCGGGGAGCATGGCGACATCGGCTGGATTGTAGCCCTCAAGCTTTTGGTGGCCATCTACCGCAACGGCTACTGGCTGAAATGGACCGAGGCCGTGCGCTACAAGATGCTCCTTGAGAACGGCGGTCTGTCGGGCGAGAAGCTCGACGCCATCGTCGGGAGCCTTCTGAAATGGGGGTTCTTCGACCGCGGGCTCTTCGAGAAGGAGGGGGTTCTGACCTCGCGCGGAATCCAGCGCCGCTATTTCTCGATTGCGCGCCGCCGCAAGGAGGCCGACAGGCCTTTTCTTCTGATCTCTGAGAGCTCCGAGAGCTCCGAGAACTCCGAGAACTCCGAGAGCTCCGAGAACTCCAAGAGCTCTGAGAACTCCCAGCCGACCGCGGCCGAGGTCACCGGCCATTTCCGCGCTCAGAACGCGCCGCGCCGTCTGCGCGACTGGGAGTCGGCCGCACGCCTCTTCTACGACACGTTCGCAGCTTCGGGCTGGATCAACAAATACGGGCGGCCGGTGGCCGACTGGCGCAGCGAGGCCAACCGCTGGATCTATTATCAGGAACAACGCGATAAAAAACAGAATAACAATGGCAACAACAATCACCCGACTGCTCGAAACGACCTTACCGGCGAAAACCGCTGGATCAACGGCAAAATCGTGCCTGCCTGCGGGCTTATCGAAGAATGACATCAACGGTCTGAAGCATCTTTTCGTGGCCGATGCGCGCTCGGTCACGGCCGGGTTCCAGATCAGCGACTTCAACAGGGCGCAGATCGCCGACCTGTTCCGATGGTGTATAGCCGACCCGACGGGGCGCCACGACCCCGGGCGCGGCCTCTGGCTCTGGGGAAGCATCGGGAGCGGAAAGTCGACGCTGCTCGAGATCGTGCGCCGTTTCTGCGGACGCCTGCCATGGCGCCGCACGGCCGACAGCCGGGGCTACCGCTCGCCCTACTCTTTCCGCACGTCGAACGCTGTGACCGTCTGCGCCGAGTTCCAGCAGCGCGGATTCGCGGGGATCGAGACGTTCATCGACAGCCCGCGCCAGGCTTTCGACGAGCTCGGCAGCGAGACGATTCCGACGGGCTATTACGGCACTTCGGAGAATGTGTTCCAGTATGTTCTGCAACGGCGCTACGACAACCGCCACGACAGTTTCACCCACGTCACGACCAATCTCAGCGAACATCAGATCGGCAGCGCCTACGGGGCGCGCATCTACGACCGCTGCAAGGAGATGTTCAATTTCATCGAGATCAGCGGACCGTCGCATCGGAAGAAATTCCGATGAAATTTAGAATTTAAAATTTAAAATTTACCACAATCAATGTCAGAAATCGCTCGGACGCGGCAATTTGCTATTAACTTAAAATTCTTTCGGGCAAATTATCCTGTCCGGGCGTAGGGACGTGCCTTTGGCACGTTTCACATGCGACTGGCAATCAGGGCGTTGCAATGCTACGTGCCGAAGGCACGTCCCTTCTATGTTGTGGTGCAATAGGCAAAGGTAATTTTAACAGCGATTAACATTCGCTTGTAAAAGCGCCGAAAAATAACTACCTTTGTAACAGAAAGTTGAAGAGGAAGCGGGCTCTGCTGAGGAGCACCCCGCCAGCAATAGACTTTCGCGTCATGCCGTATAAGGTCGGGGTCGGATTTTTTCCGGCCCTTTGGCTTATACGGATGATGCCTCATGGCTTAAGAAAACCTCAACCGTAGTCAAATGAAAAAGAATCTCCCTCGAGCATCCTTCTATCAGCAGACTTCAAGAGCTGCAAATTAATCTTTAGTCGAAGGGAGTGTCACGCCGTAATTCTACAGAAAAGCAGACTTCAGGAGCTGCAAGGGACGTTAATCGGTCGTGACCGGATTTGTCAGATTCAACCCGAAGGAGATTCTTATGGTGTTATTCGGTCTGAACATATGCTTTTTTGTTCTTGAGCACAAATTTAGTAATTCTGGCCAATTTGTTGGCAATTTTTACGATAGCCTTTGTTGTCGGCATCCGTCTGCAATATCCGGCATATAGTCCGGACAGGTATGGATCCTTACGGATTGAACGCCAGGCACATTCGGTGAACATATAACGCAGCACTCTGTGGTGGCGCCGCGTGATGCCGCACTTGCCGTCATGTTCGTCCGAGCGGTAGATGTCAGGGATGAGCCCGACAAAAGCGCAAAATGCGTCAGCCGTGCCGAAGTCGGCCAGATCTCCGCATTCCAGCAGGATAGTTGTGGCAGTCTGCGCTCCGACGCCCGGTATGCTGCGCAGAAGCTGGTAGTCGGATTTGTAGCGCTTTTCTTTCATCATGGCCAGCAGTAGTTTATCGATATTTTTGAGCTCAGTGACAGCATTTTCTATTTTGTCGACCATCATTGCCAGAGTACTGCCCGTTGTGTTATTATTGTCGATTGCTGTCTTTTTAAGCCACTTGATGAAAGCCAGTGGCCATCTGCGTGGCTGGAATTCCGGAGGTATTGTGATTCCATTGACATGAAGATAGTGGCGCAGACGTGATTTCAGTCTTTTCATGTCGGAGACCAGGGTTGATCTCAGGCGCAGGAGATTGCGGTCGTCAAGCCTCCATTTCGGGGGTATGTGAATACACCTGAGTTCGCCATAGGCCAGACTCCGCGCTATTTTGGCAGCATCTACGGCGTCGGTTTTGCGCACCCGCTCTTTATGGGTCTGCGATATATCGGCAGCATTAAAGATAATGTTTTCTATGCCGGCAGCCAGAAGTTCGTAATGTACCGAGCAGCCGCACACTCCGGCCTCATAGGCCGAATAATAATTCATCTCGGGATAATGAGCCTTCAGATGGGCCAGCAGAACTGACGCGCTGGGCGACTGCTGGAAAGGTTTGCGGGCAATGCCGCCCTGATAGATGCAGACGTTCCACTGCCTGAGATGGACGTCGAGCCCGATATAGACATTTTGTGAATCGGGATTTTTTGACGATTTTTGTCGTGGCATAAGAATTAGGATTGAAACTTTTTTTACAAATTCAAAAATACAAACCTTTTTCTTATGCCACTTTTTTGTGGCGCATTTTTGCATTTTTCGAATTGCGCCACAAACATACTATCTACGCCAGGGCGTTTCTGACGCCGGTTTCATCTAAGTTAATAGTATTAAGGCACGCCCGCAATTCTAAATTCTGAATTCTAAACTTTAAATTGAAATTTCATGTCTTGAAGAGCCTTGAAAAAGGCGAGACCGGCCCGAGCAGTGATGCCCGGGCCGGTCCGTAAGGGCCACACCAAAGGATGCGATGAAACTCCGAAAGACAGGATTTGAGTGCTCGCCGCCCTTTGTAATCCGCCTGGCCGGAAAAACCGGCGCCTCGTCAGAGGCTGGGGCCCGCCATCGGCCGACTAAGCTTGCCTCGGAATTATATTTGTAATTGATGAGTTTCCCAATCTACTTTGATGTGGTGTATCTCAAGCTCGGGCTCTCTTGCCCCCGCTGTTTTATTCTTTCAACGCAAAGATAAGCCGTTTTGTTTAATCCGGCAAACGATGAGGCGAAAAAAATCGCGCTGAGAAGTTACTTTTTGCCGTTTGCAGCGAATTAGCTAACTTTGCCGTCTGAAACAAAAACAATCCTGACCTCATTACAATGAAAGAACTTGCCAAGCAATATAGCCCGCACGAAGTCGAAGAACGCTGGTACGGCTACTGGATGCAACACCGCCTGTTTCATTCCGAACCCGATGGCCGCGAGCCATATACGATAGTTATACCGCCGCCCAACGTGACGGGTATCCTCCACATGGGGCACATGCTGAACAACACGATTCAGGATATTCTGATTCGCCGCGCCCGAATGCAGGGGAAGAACGCGCTGTGGGTTCCGGGCACCGACCACGCGTCGATAGCCACCGAGGCCAAGGTCGTCGCCAAGCTTGCCGCCGAAGGCATCGCGAAGAGCTCGCTGACGCGCGAGCAGTTCCTCGAACACGCCTGGGCATGGAAAGAGAAGCATGGCGGAATCATTCTCGAGCAGCTCAAGAAGCTCGGCGCATCGTGTGACTGGGAGCGCACGGCCTTCACCATGGATCAGGAGCGCTACCGCTCGGTTATGCGCGTCTTTGTCGACCTCTACCGCAAGGGGCTTATATATAAAGGAGTCAGGATGGTTCACTGGGACCCGAAGGCGCGCACGGCCCTGAGCGACGCCGAGGTCGTTTACCGCGACGAACATTCGAAGCTTTATTATCTTCGCTATCATATTGTCGGAGAAGAGGGCTACGCCGTTGTGGCGACAACGCGCCCCGAGACAATCATGGGCGACACGGCGATGTGTATCAACCCCAACGATCCGAAGAACGCCCACCTCAAGGGGAAGCGCGTCATCGTTCCGCTGGTCGGCCGCGAGATTCCCGTCATCGAAGACGAATACGTTGAGATGGATTTCGGCACAGGCTGCCTGAAGGTCACCCCCGCCCACGATCCCAACGACTATATGCTCGGCCGGAAGCATAACCTCGAAAGCATCGACATCTTCAACGAAGACGCCACTCTCAGCCCCGCCGCGGGCCTCTACGTCGGCCTCGACCGCTTCGAGGTGCGCCGCCGCATCGTCGACGACCTCGCCGCCGCCGGCCTTATCGAGAAGGTCGAGGACTATGAGAACAAGGTCGGCTACAGCGAGCGCAACGCCGACACCGTGGTCGAGCCGCGCCTGTCGTCGCAGTGGTTCATGAAGATGAAAGGGATGGCAGTGCCCGCCCTCGAAGCTGTCGAAGACGACACGATAAAGTTCGTTCCCGAGAAATTCAAGAACATCTACCGCCACTGGATGGAGGATGTCCACGACTGGTGTATCTCGCGCCAGCTCTGGTGGGGCCACCGCATTCCGGCCTGGTATCTGCCCGACGGCAGCGTCGTCGTGGCCGAGACGGCCGAAGAGGCTCTCGAAGAGGCCCGCAGAAAGGATCCGGCGCTGACAGCCGCCGACCTCGAGCAGGATCCCGACGTTCTCGACACCTGGTTCTCGTCGTGGCTCTGGCCCATCGCCCTGTTCAACGGAATCCTCGACCCCGACAACAAGGAGATCAGCTACTACTACCCGACCGCTACGCTGGTCACCGGCCCCGACATCATCTTCTTCTGGGTTTCGAGAATGATCATGGCCGGATATGAGTTCCGCAAGGAGCCCCCCTTCAAAAACGTCTATTTCACCGGCATCGTGCGCGACGAGATAGGCCGCAAGATGTCGAAGCAGCTCGGCAACTCGCCCGACCCGCTCGACCTCATCGCCACCTACGGCGCCGACGGCGTGCGCATGGGCCTTATGCTCTCGGCTCCCGCCGGCAGCGACATTCTCTTCGACAAGAAGCTCTGCGAGACGGGCCGCAATTTCTGCAACAAGATATGGAACGCCTTCCGCCTCGTCAAGGGCTGGGAGGTCGACCCCGCCGCCGAACAGCCGCGTGCCGCGGCCGAAGCCATCGAATGGTTCGACAGCAAGCTGTCGGCCACAATCGCCGAGCTCGACGACCTGTTCTCGAAATTCCGCATCTCCGAGGCGCTGATGGCCGTCTACCGCCTGTTCTGGGACGAATTCTCGTCGTGGTATCTCGAAGCCGTCAAGCCCGCCTGGCAGACCCCCGTCGACGCAAAGACGCTGGCCGCCGTAGAGCGCCATTTCGACGCCCTTCTGCGCCTGCTCCACCCCTTCATGCCCTTCATCACCGAAGAGCTCTGGCAGAATCTCGCCGAGCGCCGCGAGGGGGAATCGATAATGTATGCCGCCGAGCCGCGCGGCCAGGAGCCCGACGCCGGGGTTCTCGAGAAGATGGAGACCGTCAAGGCGATCGTCAACGGAGTGCGCGGCGTGCGCGCCAAGCGCAATATCGCGCCGAAAGAGGCTCTGGAGCTTCACGTCGTCGGCGACCAGACCACTCCCTGGCCCGAGCTTATCGGAAAACTCGGCAACGTGTCGGCGATAGCCAATGTCGGCGAAGCCGACGCCACCGCCGCCAAGTTCATCGCCGGCACAACCACCTACGAGGTTCCGCTGGCCGACATGATCGACACCGAGGCCGAGCGCGCCAAGCTCGCCAAAGAGATCGACTATCTCAATGGCTTCAAAGCTTCGATCGAGAAGAAGCTCTCGAACGAGCGGTTCGTGGCCAAGGCTCCGGCCGCCGTTGTCGAAGGCGAGCGCAAGAAACTTGCCGACGCCGAGGCCAAGATCGCCCAGCTGACCGACTCGCTCCAGGCGCTTTCGTGAGAACCGACTGACATTCAGGCCGATGACAGGTTACCAATGGTTCAGACTGACGTGCATAGTGGTGCTGTGGCTGCTGATATGCTGGTTTGTCGTGGCTTATCAGCCGTTCACGCTGCGCGTTGCCTTCATCGTCGTCGCCTCGGGAATAGTAGTGTTTGTGCCGCTTTATAAAAAATATAAGCGCAATGGCAGGAAGTAAATATCCCTTGCTCGAAAAGATCGACAGCCCCGCCGACCTGCGGCGTCTTCCGCCGGCGGAGCTGCCGGCGGTGTGCGACGAGATACGCAGGTTTCTCATCGAGAAGCTGGCTGTCCATCCGGGTCATTTCGCCTCGTCGATGGGAGCCGTCGAGATAACGGTGGCGCTCCACTATGTGTTCAACACCCCCGACGACCGCATCGTATGGGACGTGGGCCATCAGGCCTACGGCCACAAGCTGCTCACGGGCCGGCGCGACGCCTTCGACACCCTGCGCTGCCTCGACGGACTCAGCGGCTTTCCGAACCCGCAGGAAAGCGAATACGACACGTTCACGACCGGCCATGCCTCGAACAGCATATCGGCCGCCCTGGGAATGAGCGTGGCCTCGTCGCTGACAGGCGTCGACCGCAATGTCGTCGCCGTCATTGGCGACGCCTCGATAGCCGGAGGGCTGGCCTGGGAGGCTCTGAACAATGCCGCCAACGCCAACGCCAACCTGCTCATCATCCTCAACGACAACGACATGTCGATCGACCGCCCGACAGGCTCGCTGAATTCCTATCTGGCCCACCTGACGACGTCGAAAGCCTATAACACCCTGCGCTACAAAGCCTACCGCACGCTCAAGCGGCTCCACCTCATCAGCGACCGCCGCCGCGGCGCCGTGCTGCGCTTCACCAACAGCCTCAAGTCGCTCTGGGTTCACGAACAGAACCTGTTCGAGGGGCTGAACATACGCTATTTCGGGCCTTTCGACGGCCACGACATAAACCGCATTGTCAGAGTGCTCTCCGACATCAAGGACATGAAAGGGCCGCGCCTGCTCCATCTCAGAACCGTCAAGGGGAAAGGATTCCCCGCCGCCGAGCAGAACCCGGCCGCATGGCATGCCCCCGGACTTTTCGACCCGTCGACGGGCGAGAAGATCAAGGAGAGCGGCGCGGCGCCCAAGCCCCCGAAGTTTCAGGACGTTTTCGGAAAGACGCTGACAGAGCTGGCCGAAGCCGACCAGAAAATTGTCGGCATAACCGCCGCCATGCTCTCGGGAACATCGCTGTCGGAGCTCCAGAAACGGTTCCCCGAACGCACGTTCGACGTCGGCATAAGCGAGGGGCACGCCGTCACCTTCGCCGCCGGAATGGCCAAAGACGGCCTGCGGCCGTTTGTGGCCATCTACTCGTCGTTCCTCCAGAGGGCCTACGACAATATCATCAACGATGTCGCCATTCTCGGGCTGCCGGTCGTTTTCTGCATCGACCGCGCCGGCATCGTCGGAGAGGACGGCGTCACCCACCACGGCGCGTTTGACCTGAGCTATATGCGCCCGATTCCCGGGCTGACGATAGCCGCCCCGCGCAACGAACACGAGCTGCGCAATCTCATGGCCGCCGCCTCGAAAGCGACCTCGCCTTGGGTTATCCGCTACCCGCGCGGACGCGGCAGTCTGACCGACTGGCACAACGATCCGCAGCCCGTAGCCGTCGGCCGGGCCGAACGCCTGCTCCAGGGCTCGCGCGCCACAATCCTCGCCATAGGCCCGATAATCGGCGAGGCCCTGAAAGCGGCCCGTGAGACCGGCGATGTCGGCGTCGTCGACATGCGCTTCCTCAAACCGCTCGACGAAGCCATGCTCGACGAGGTGCTGGCCTCGGGAACGCCGGTGGTCACCCTCGAAGACAACTCGGTTATCGGCGGCCTGGGCTCGGCCGTGGCCGAATATATGGCCCGCAAAGGCGCTGCCACCCGGCTTCGCGCCATAGGAATGCCCGCCGGAAGCTTCATAGCCCACGGCACCGTGGCCGAGCTCCGCAACCGCGAAAAAATGGACGCCGCAGCCATCGTCGGGATTCTTAACGACCTCATAACCACTCGAAAATGAAAATCGTCATTGCAGGAGCCGGCGAGGTCGGCACTCATCTGGCAAAACTGCTGTCGCGCGAGGAACAGGACATCACACTTCTCGACCGCGACCGCAGCCGGCTCGAGGCTCTCGACGCCAGATATAACCTACTGACCGTAGTGGGCTCGCCGGTGTCGTTCTCAGCCCTGCGCGCCGCCGGAGTCGAGAAAGCCGAGCTGTTTATAGCCGTCACCCCCTACGAAACCGACAATGTAGTCGCCTGCGAGATAGCCAAAAGCTTCGGCGCCCAGAAAACAGTGGCCCGCATCGACAACTACGAGTTCATGGATCCGGCCAACAGCGCCTTCTTCACCCGCTCGGGCATAAACCACACGATCTATCCCGAATATCTGGCCGCGCTGGAAATACGCACCGCCCTCGAACGCAACTGGGTGCGCAACTGGTTCGAGCTCCACGACGGCGAAATAATCGTTGTCGGCATCAAGCTGCGCGACAACGCCCGCATAGCCGGAATGCAGCTCAAGGAATTCGCCGCCACCCGCCATAACTTCCACGTCTCGGCCATACGCCGGAAAAACGAGACCATCATACCGCGCGGCGACGACCGCCTGATGCCCAACGACATTCTCTATTTCACAACGACGCGCGACTATGTCGACGAACTCATCGACCTCTGCGGAAAAACGCGCCGGAAAATACATAACATAATGATAATGGGGGGCTCGCGCATAGCCGTCAGGCTCGTCAGCCTCATAGGCTCGAAAAACTACGACGTCAAGATTCTCGAGCGCGACCGCGACAAATGCGCCTATCTGGCCGAACGCTGCCCCGAAGCCGAGATAATCCACGGCGACGGCCGCGACATCGAAGTGCTGCGCCAGGAAGGGGTCGAGGCTACCGACGCCTTCATCGCCCTGAGCGACTCGTCAGAGACGAACATCCTCGCCTGCCTCTCGGCAAAAGAGATGGGCGTCAAAAAAACCATCGCCGAAGTCGAGAACATCCAGTTCATCTCGGAAGCCGAAAACCTCAATATCGGAACAATAATAAACAAAAAACTGCTGGCGTCGAGCCGAAT
>ENA-UESP01001316-UESP01001316.1-human-gut-metagenome-genome-assembly--contig:-NODE-1316-length-17236-cov-4.029081_pt1 | contig 17236 bp, 16 predicted proteins | sample MGYA00243003_ERZ508004 | MGnify/ENA primary metagenome ERZ508004 (study PRJEB26167, sample SAMN06115443) | human gut metagenome | host: Homo sapiens | place: China:Henan | collected 2015-07-29...
CATATTTCTTTTGCGCTTCGTCCGCAGCAGATCGCAGGGTCAATTACTTTGTTCCGCAAAGTAGGAATCTAACGCTGAGACGATTCCGGATGCCAGCTTTTCCTGATAGTTTTCATCCTGAAGCCATTTTTCCTCATCCGGGTTGCTTAAAAATCCCATCTCCACAACAGACACCGGTATTTTCGACCAGTTGATCTCTCCGTAGTTATCGGCCTCCTGTACTCCGCGGTTTTTCGTTCCTGTCGCCCCACAGAGGCTGTCAATGATCTTTTTGGACAGAGAATAGCTCTTACTGTGAAGCTCCGCGTTATAAGGATTATGATCCGTCATACAGATGCTGAGAGCGCCATATATCCCGGAGTTTTCCATGGAGTTGGCATGTAAGCGTACTACAACGTCTGCTCCGCTCTTATTTGCAATATTCGCTCTTTCTTCATTTCCTAAATTTACATCATGTCCGGTGCGGATCATAACGGTATGATAGCCTTTTTCCCGGAGCATCCGATCCAGCCTTTGCGCCACTGTCAGCGTCAGCTCATATTCCTTGATCCCGGTTACTGTCCCGGAGGAGCCCTCCGGCATCTTTGCCTTCATTGTCTTGGAATCCGGCCCGATCGGTTCTTTTTCCGAATTTGCCTTTGCCTGATGACCGGCATCAATTGCTACGGTATATCCGTTCCATGGAATTTCTTCTTCCCGGATCCCTGCTGCACGGGCGCGGACATTTCCCATAAGCTCACCATCAGCCGACAGGGCAGCTTCTTCGTCTCCATTATCGGCTGCTTGGGAGATCTCCCCGGCCTCCGGCGGATTTCCCTCCTCAAGAAGGCTCTGAAGCTCTGCCCGTTCGCCTGTTTCAGAGGCTTCATCAAAAGCTCCTGCTTCCTCAGTCTCCTCTGTTTCCGTTGGTACTTCTGTTTCTGCCGCCTCCTCTGTTTCCGCAGATAGGTCCGTCTTCACTGAAACAGAGCCCACACTGGCTGCCGATATGGCGGATGGCTCTGCTGCCTCCGCTGCCATTTCCGCCTCCGTCGTCTGTTCAAGCTCCATAACCTGATATTTTGCCGTCCCGGCACAGCCCGAAAGTATACCGGAAAGTAAAAGTCCGATCAAAAGGACACCGCAAAGCTTTTTCCCCGTCTCTCTGTTTCTCACAGGATGGTTCCTCCTCCGAATACATGGTCATCTTCATAAAACACAACAGCCTGTCCCGGTGTGATCGCCCTCTGGGGAAAATCAAACAGGCATTCAACTTTCCCATCCGGAAGCTCACGGATCAGACACGGCGCACCCTTATGGCTATAGCGTATCTTCGCCATAACGCGGCGTTCCCCGCCATTTAAGCCTTCCACCGCCATCCAGTTCACATCCGAACAGATAAGGTGATCTGAAAAAACATCTTCCCCGTCACCGATCACGACCTCGTCGGTATCCGGCCGGATCTCTGTTACAAACACCGGATGGCCCATAGAAAGGTTCAGTCCCTTCCTCTGACCGACGGTGTAGTGGGTGATCCCTTTATGGCGGCCCAAAATGCGGCCATCCTTATCAATAAAGTTTCCTGCTCCCGGAACACGTTCCACCGCCTGTTCAATAAAGCCGGCATAATCATTGTCGGGAATAAAACAGATTTCCATGCTGTCCTTCTTCTTTGCAACTGCCAGTCCTTTTTCTTCGGCGATCCTCCGGATCTCATCCTTTGTATAATCTCCCACCGGCATCAGCGTCCGTCTAAGCTGCTCCTGTGTCAGGTTATAAAGCGCATACGTCTGATCCTTGGACGCTGTTACCGAATTGCGGATCGTGTATCTCCCATTGGGAAGCTGCATGATACGCGCGTAATGCCCCGTTGCGATATAGTCCGCGCCGATTTCCATGCTGCGGGCAAGAAGCGCCTCCCATTTTACGAACCGGTTGCATGCAATACAGGGATTTGGAGTACGTCCATGGAGATATTCATCCACAAAATAATCGATCACGGATCTCTTAAATTCCTGTCTGAAATTCATCACGTAATAGGGGATCCCCAGCGACCATGCCACGCGCCTTGCGTCCTCCACCGCGCTGAGACCGCAGCAGCCACCGTTTTCCGCACTGATCTCCGGAGCCTCATCCTGCCAGATCTGCATGGTCACACCGATCACATCGTATCCCTGTTCTTTTAAAAGGCAGGCGGCAACCGAAGAATCGACGCCGCCAGACATGCCTACAACTACCTTTTTTTTCATTCTTTAATATTCCTCATCCTCATCATGCTCGCTGATGTCAGACTTCGGTTTTTCCAGACCCTCGATCTTGATGCCATGCTTCTCGGCATAGTCCCAGAGAGCTGCGTGGATGGCCTCCTCTGCAAGGAGAGAGCAGTGTACCTTCACCGGCGGAAGTCCGTCAAGAGCTTCCATAACCGCCTTATTTGTTACCTGCATAGCCTCCTCGATGGTTTTTCCCTTTACCATCTCTGTAGCCATGCTGCTGGTGGCAACGGCAGCGCCGCAGCCGAAGGTTTTAAACTTGCAGTCCTTGATGATGTGGCTCTTATCATCGATATCGAGATATATCCTCATGATATCTCCGCACTTTGCATTTCCTACTGTTCCGACTCCGCTGGCGCCCTCGATCTCTCCTACATTTCTCGGATGCTGGAAATGATCCATTACTTTATCTGAATACATAAATTTTTCTCCTTTTCATCATACGGTCTTTTGGTTATACCGTCTTTTGGTTATACCGTCTTTTGGTTATACCGTCTTTTCGTCTGTCCGTTTTACTTATCTTGCTTCCTTTTTTTCTCTGCTTTTCACAAAATCCTCGTAAAGCGGAGACATGGAACGAAGCTTTTCAACGATCTGCTTAAGTTTATCCACTGTATAGTCGATATCTTCTTTGGTCGTCTCATCACTTAAGGTCAGTCTGAGAGAGCCATGAGCGATCTCATGCGGCAGTCCGATTGCTAAAAGCACATGGGACGGATCTAAGGAACCGGAGGTACACGCAGATCCGGAGGAGCCGCAGATCCCTGCCATATCTAACATGATAAGAAGGGACTCGCCTTCAATAAACTGGAAGGAAAAGTTTGCATTATTAGAAAGTCTCTGTGTCGGATGGCCGTTCAGCCTTGTGTAGGGGATCTCCGTCATTACGCGGTGGATCAGGTGATCGCGCAGCTCAGTCTCCTTTGTTCTTACTGCATCGATCGTTTCCTGAGCGAGGGAAACTGCCTTTCCCATTCCCACGATACCCGGTACATTTTCAGTTCCGGCGCGGCGTTTTCTCTCCTGTGCGCCTCCGTGGATAAAGGAGCGGAGCTTCAGGCCCTTTCTGATATAAAGGAAGCCGACTCCCTTCGGTCCGTGGAATTTATGTGCGCTGGCGCTTAACATATCAATATGGTATTCATTCACGTTGATCGGCTCGTGACAGTACGCCTGTACGGCATCGGTATGAAAAAGGATACCGTTTGCCTTTGCAATCTCACCGATCTCACGGATCGGCTGGATCGTACCGATCTCATTATTAGCAAACATCACGGAGATCAGGATCGTGTCCGGACGGATCGCCTTTTTAAGTGCCTCCAGACTTACCACGCCGTTTTCATCTACGGGCAGGTAGGTCACCTCATAGCCATGCTGCTCTAAAAACTGGCCTGTATGCAGGATCGCGTGATGCTCAATCTGTGTTGTGATTATGTGTTTTCCCTTGGAGGCATACGCATCAGCAGCTGCCTTTAACGCCCAGTTGTCTGATTCGGTACCGCCATTAGTAAAATAGATCTCATTTTCATTTGCGCCTAAGGAATTTGCGATCGTTTCCCTGGCATGGGCCATTGCCTTTTTGCACGGTGTGGAAAAACTATACACCGAAGATGGATTTCCATAATACTCCGTATAATACGGAAGCATTGCCTCCACAACCTCAGGACGAACCTTCGTTGTAGCCGCGTTGTCAAGATAAATCAACTTTGTCATAAATCCGCCTTTCTGTAAATACAGGTTAAAAGCCTCATCTACACTTATTCTATGTTTCCTTTTTCCGGAAACCATTCTACATTATATATGATATTCCGCATTAATTTCAACCGGAATCAATAATTTTAAGAAAAATATAATAATATTGAGATTCATTTTCACATATACTTTCCGCAAAGGTCTCTAAAAGGAGGCTCTATGCGTGACGACTTCCGCTCCCATCGCCTTCTGATCGGAACATTGATACTCACTGCCTCCGGGATATTCTCAAGAGTCCTCGGCTTCTTCTACAGGATCTTTCTGTCCCGCAGGATCGGTGCAGAGGGGCTTGGCATCTATCAGATGATCTTTCCTGTTTACGGAATCTGCTTTTCTCTCTGTGCCGGCTCGCTGCAGACAGCCATCTCCCGCTTTACTGCCGCAGACCGTGCCCATGCCGGGAGGACTCTGCTCTCGGGACTTTTTCTCTCCCTCTCGCTGTCGCTTGCCTTTGCGGGACTTATCCTGCATTTTTCTCAGCCTATTGCGGTATATATTCTCCGGGAGCCCCGCTGTGCGCCCCTTTTATCCATCATGGCCCTCGCTTTTCCCTGTATTTCTGTTAATGCCTGTATAAGCGGCTATTATTATGGAAAGGAGCTGGTCGCGATACCCGCGATTTCCCAGCTTGTGGAGCAATGTATCCGTATTTTTGCTGTCTGGTTTACCGCCTGTATCCTGATAAGCCGTGAGAGACCTGTTACCGTACAGCTCGCCGTGATCGGACTTGCAGCCGGTGAAGCCGCCTCCGCTCTCTTTACCGCCTTATCGTATTTCATTCTTCACGGCATTCCGACAGTTGGGAGGGTACAGGAGCTCTATCCGGTCATGATATCCCTGACGTCCATGGCGCTCCCCCTCATGGCAACACGCCTTGTCATGAATCTCCTCCAGAGTGCCGAGACCATATTGATTCCCGGAAGGTTAAGCCTTTTCGGGCTTACCCACACACAGTCCGTCAGTATTTACGGTGTACTCACCGGAATGGCAATGCCCTTTATCCTCTTTCCTTCCGCTATCGTAAACTCTCTGGCCGTCGTTCTCCTTCCGAATATTGCCAGACAGCAATCTTGCGGAAATCAGCCTGCCATTTCCCGGCGCGTTTCCATGTCCCTTCGATATAGCCTCTATATGGGGATCCTGTGTGTCGGGATCTTTGCTGTATTCGGAGAAACACTGGGGCTTCAGGTATTTAAAAACCGGGATGCCGGGACTTTTATCTCCATTCTTTCATGGCTCTGCCCGTTTCTCTATCTTGCGACCACAATGGGAAGTATTTTAAATGGTCTCGGAAAGACAAATACGACCTTTCTTCATCATATAGCTGCGATGCTTTTAAGGCTTGCCTTTGTCTTTTTCGGAATCCCGCGCTTTGGGATCCGGGCTTTCCTGTGGGGAATGCTGGCGGGAGAGCTTCTTTTGGCCCTGCTGCATTATATATCTCTTTTGCGGCTTGTTTCCTTTTCCCGGAACGTGTGGGAAAATCTAATAAAGCCCATAGCCTGCATTCTGGCTGCATTGGGGATCTTCCATCTTCTGCCCGATCCATCAGCACCATCCGGGGGAATGGCCGCACTGTTTATCACCCTTTTAAAGATCACATTTGTATGCAGCTGTTATCTTCTGTTTTTGCTCCTGCTCCACAAAGAGTCTTCGTAAAGCCCGCCCCTAAAGACAGCTATCCGGCTTCTACTCATCAAAAACCACCGTTACATAGTAGCCCCGATCATTCTGTATAATCTCCTTCACCACTCCCTTTCGGCTCTTAAGCCTCTCATTGAACCGAAAAAGCCCGGACATTGCCACTGCCGGCTCGATCATATAGTTTACGTTAACCGGTGTCATCGATTCGCTGATGTCCACGGTCTCCCCTTCCTTTACGAGGCCCGGCCGCTCCATTTTAAATACCACTTCTCTCATATTTCCCATCCTTTCGGGTTCAAGTCGAACGTCCGTGAGACTTGGCGCGTGATTCTGGTACGCATCCTCGCGGAGCGTTTATCTCAGTCGGAGTCTTCTCGACGGAGATAAATACGGGCCGGCAGTTTTTAAACCGCAGGCCCTGTATTCTTTCCGTTATTTTCCTTCGTATACGATCGCTGATTCCACGTTATATCCGGCAAGCTTTTTTCTGCCCTCAAGGCCTGCCAGCTCCATAACGAAACAGATCTTAACCACCTCGCCGCCAAGCTCCTCGATCAGCTTTGCAATTGCCTCAACGGTGCCTCCCGTGGCGATCAGGTCATCAATGATAACAACCTTCTGACCGGGCTTTATGGAATCCCGGTGCATCTCGATTCTTCCGGTACCATATTCTAAGGCATATTCCCGGGATACGGTCTCTCTGGGAAGCTTGCCCGGCTTTCTTGCCAGAACAAATGACTTATTAAGCTCATAGGCTACCGGCATGCCAAAAATAAAGCCTCGGGATTCCGCTCCGACCACTACGTCAAAGTCAACATCCTTCAGCATCTCCAAAAGCGTATCAATTGCCAGATGCAGTCCGTCCTTATCCTGCAGGATCGAGGTCACATCTCGGAATATAATCCCCGGACTCGGAAAATCCGGTATACTTACTACATAATCTTCAAGTTTTTTCATTTTTATTTCCGTCCTTTCTAAAACTAACACTAGCATAGCACAATTCAATTCTTATGACAACAGGCATATTTCCGGACATGTCGGCATACATTTCTCTATGTGGGCTCAGCCCGCCTAAGGAGAGTGTATCTGCAATGAAAACAAATCGTCTATCACGTTCCGTGCGCATCATCCTCATACAGCTTCTTATCCTTTTTTTCCTCACCCTGTCCCTGTGCATAAAAAGCAGGCAGGCCGCTGCCGAAAATGTCCTTCCCGTTCAAAAAGAAAGCTTTATCCGATGGGTAGATTTTACAATTCCGGCAGAGGTCATGGAAAAGGCCCTCCATCTTGATATCGATACCTGTCAGGATAAGCATCATCTCGACTGGATCACCCTTCTTGCATGGCTTGGAGCACGATACGGAGGAGATTTTTCCCGTTTCCGACAAAAGGATCTGGAGGAAGCTGCTGCAAGGCTGTCCTCCGAAGAAGCAATAAGCGCCATGACTGCCGATATGAAATATTTTCCCTACTATCTGGAGGCATACCGCGCAGTCCTTGGCGGTATGGTCGGCTATTTCCGACAGGAGATCGATGACCCGGAAAGCAGCCCGGAAAGCGGCAAAAGGATCTGGGTCACCAAATACGGGTTAAAGGATTTTTCTCCCATTGCAAAGGGCTTTCCCTACAGCGATTATGATGATTTCGGTGCATCCCGCTCCTACGGCTTTAAAAGGAAGCATCTGGGCCACGACATGATGGGGCAGGTAGGTACTCCTGTCATTGCCGTGGAATCCGGGTACGTTGAGGCCCTTGGCTGGAACAGATATGGCGGCTGGCGGATCGGGATCCGCAGCTTCGACCGGAAGCGGTATTATTATTACGCCCATCTGAGAAAAAACTATCCCTACCAGAGCGAGCTGAAGGTGGGGAGCGCGGTCACCGCCGGTGATGTCATCGGATATCTGGGCCGTACCGGATACAGCGACACAGAAAATACCAACAACATCGATACTCCCCACCTTCATTTTGGTTTACAGCTGATCTTCGATGAATCTCAGAAAGAAGGAAACAATGAGATCTGGATCGACTGCTACGAGATCGTAAAATTTCTTCAGATGAACCAGAGCCATGTCATCAAGGTCGATGGGACAAAGGAATGGCGCCGGGTATACCGACAGGATGACAGTGCCGTGCCTCCCATCAAGCGGTTATGAGTGATCCCCTTTGCTGCTTGCCTGATTGGATTTACCTCATCGTTCCCGGCGTGCTTATCCCTGCTGTCCGTCAGCTCAGGCACTCTGCCCCGGCTTTTATCTTCTCCACTTCTTCTGCCACCAGCTTTACATATTCCCCCAGCGGGAGCTCTTTACACCCTACTAAGAAGTGCTGGCACCGGTTCACCGGGATCAGCACTTTTTTTGCACTGCTCTGGCCGATGGCAACTGCCATCTTCGGTGTGATCTCCCCTAACAGGGAGTCTGCGATCACGATCCCCATCGGGCCGATAATGATATCGGCCCGTCTGCTCCCTACAATGGCAGGATTTTCTCCCGTGGCTCCCGCATCTGCCCCCGCCTTCAGCATAGCGGCTGTAGCGATGCTGTTCGTTCCAATCGCCAGAAGCTCATCCTCCGGGAACCGTTTTTTCAACTGTTCCACGATATTCTTTCCCATTTTCCCGCCCTGGCCATCGATCACCATGATCATCATATCCTTATCCTGCCTTTCTGATCAGAATGCTACTGATATTTTAATAACTAAAATTTTCTTCCGCCGCCGCCGTGTGTACGTCCGGAGGAGGAGGTATGTGTCGTACTGCGTCCCGCCGTGGAAGAACCGCCGGAGCCGGAGCTGCTGCTCTGCTGCTTCTGAATGATCTGCTGCGTGATATAGCTGTTGATCAGAACGTCTGCGATCGCACTTCCTGCTCTGTAGCTGCTGTCCTTTCTATAAGAAAGCTTGAAGTTTGCGGCCAGCTTGCTGTTGTCATTCTTGCCGCCATACTCTCTCTTTACTCTGCCGACTGCTACCAGACCGCAGATCACGGCAACAGCGAGGGCAAAGAGGAACTCCAGAAAAGTGATGGAGTGATATCTGCTGATCTTACCGGTCACAGGATCATAATTGTATTGGTTCGTATCGATCCCCTGCTCGTAAAAAACCTCCACGCTATTGAGGAAGGAAGCGGCTGCTCCGTAGTAATCTCCATCCGGAAGATACTCAAAAGCATCATCTAAGATGGTTTCGATCCTGTCATCGGTCAAATAACGGATCATTTTTCCTTCTGTGGAGATCCAGACCTCTCGGTTATCCATATCGATCAGAAACAGGACTCCGGAGTGATCTGAACCGGTTCCAAAACCGTTATCTTCATAAAACTGATCCGCATATTCCTCGGCAGTAGCGGAGTTTTCCTCTGTAGTGACTATTGCCACGTCCATATCCATCTTATTTCTCAATGCATCGATACCGGCAGAAAGCTCTGAGGCCTCCTCGGCGGTAAATAGTCCCGCACCATCAAAGACTCTCTCTCCCTCTGACGCAAAGGCCGTCTGCATTCCGAGGAGGAGCAGGGCCACGGTAAGCCATGCAAACACAAATGATCTTATATTCTTCACAGGAACCAACCTCCAATCATAAGAACGGCAAATATCGGCAGGGATATCTTGGCAAACAGCAGCATCAGCTTCTTCTTATCGATGGGAAGCCGTCCCCATATCTTTCCGCTCTGTCCGTTCATCGCAAAATAATAGACCTGATTCCGCACCTTATCCTGATACGTCAGGATCCATACCGGAAGCAATGCATATTTCCAGCCTGCATCGCGGATCTTTGTATCACTGGCCAGAAGACGTACATTGTCATAGCCGGAAATAGAGTCCTTCAGACTCTGAAGTGCATACTCCTGAACCTCCTGCTCAGCCTCAGCGGTAAAGCTGTCACTTTCCATATCTCTCTTTTCTGCCTGGAAGCCGGAGAGATATCCCATGCGGAAGGGCTGTGTCTTGTTCATGTCAAAGGGCAGAACTCCCTCCACCAGCTCCTTATTGCTCGTGGATAAGGCGTTTCTTGTGAGATTCTTTACCTCAAGGCAGCCCTGTCTCTCGACCTGATACTGCTTATGCTCGGTATAACGGATATTTCCGGTCGTCCATGAACGGTTCTTTTCGGTCTCGGCCCGGATCGCACCGTCTACATTACAGTTATAGAGCAGGTACGGGAAGTAGATACCGGAAAACTTTTCGATCTGTTCCTTTGAGAAGAAGTCACCCGGCACATATTTTTTCTTCTTGATCCAATCCAGAAACTTTTCTGTCGCTTCTTTTTTGTCCATGGCAAACGGAATTACATAATCCGGCAGATACTTGCCGGAAAGCCGTCCGGAAAGAACGATCGGGTTATGGCAGTAATAACAGAACGTCGATGCCGTGGTGTCATCGGTAACAATTTCGGCACCGCAGCTCGGACAGGTGTAGACGACTGCCTCCTGCCCCTCTTTCCCGCTTTCCTCCTCAGCCGGAGAGGCCGTTTCTTCCTTATTCTGAGCGGCCTCCATTTTTTTCATGTCCTCCTCGGTAAATTCCGATGAGCAGTATTCACATGTGAATTTCTGCGTCTTAGGATCAAACTGAAGACCACCGCCACAGTTCGGACACTTATAAGATACCAGAGACATAGTTTATTCCTCCCTTCTTGATCTTAACAGCTCAATTTCCTTTTTATATCCATCCAGCTCATTCGGCGTTTCCAGACAAAACGGAAGACTCTTAAGAGCCGGGTGATTGATAACGCGTACCAAAGCCTCCAGGCCGATATGCCCCTCTCCGATCTTAGCATGGCGATCCTTTCGTGCTCCCAGAGTATTCATGCTGTCATTTAAGTGAACGGCCTTCAATCTTGACAATCCGATGACCCGGTCAAACTCTGTCAGGACTCCGTCCAGATCATTCACAATATCATAGCCTCCATCCCATACATGACAGGTATCGAGGCAGACACCCATTTTTTCGGACAGCTCTGTCCGATCTAATATCTCCCTAAGCTCCTCAAAGCGTCCGCCGACCTCACTGCCCTTTCCGGCCATCGTTTCCAGAAGCACGGTGGTGGAAAGCTCCGGGGTAAGGATCTCATTTAACCGTTCAGATATCAGCCGGATCCCAGTTTCCGTCCCCTGCTTTACATGACTGCCCGGATGAAAATTATAATAGTTTCCGGGCGTATGCTCCAGACGGGCCAGATCATCCTTCATCGTATTGGCTGCAAACTGCCGGAGCTTTTCGTCGGCAGAGCAGGCATTTAGCGTATACGGCGCATGGGCGATCAGCTTCCCAAGCCCAAGGGCCTTCGACGCCGTAAGAAATCTGTCAATATCATCCATATCCAGTGCTTTTACGCTGCCTCCCCGCGGATTTCTCGTAAAAAACTGAAATGTGGTCGCGCCGATCTTCTCTGCGTCCTTTGCCATAGCCATAAACCCTTTGGCGCAGGACAGGTGACATCCGATATAAAACATTCCTTACTTTCTCCTCCCCTCTTTTCTCAACGGATCGATAAAGCAGATTGCTCCCCGTATAAGTCCCAGTGAGACCACAGACTGAATCCCGAGGCTTACCGGGATCCAATAGGACATAAGAACGTTTTCCGCTCCCTCTCCCATAAATTTTCTGATAGAAAAAAGCTCTGCTCCTCCGGATACCTGATTTCCCATGATTTCCGCAAAGGTTGCCAGCGGATTAAGAAGCAGCAAATATACAGCTCCGCCTGAACTGGGAACCGTCCCGGCTTCACCGGGCTGGAATACCATATTATTGATCTGATTCCGGGACAGATTGAAAAGGAACAGATTCAGCATATAAGTTCCCAGAACAAGAAACAGAAGAAACCCGTATGTACACACATTAGAAAACGTAGACCGCTTCATTACGGAGGAGGAAAATATCCCCACTGCCCCGCAGAAAAATGCGGTCACAAGCAGGCAGATCACTAAAAGTCCGAGATCGGGAAGATTCACACTTCCATATACAAATGTAAGCAAAAGGATCGGAAAGCTGGATACGATCAGGATCAGAAGCTGGCTCACGGCAGATAAGAGCTTTCCGATCACGATATCCGCAGCTGTCATCTTTGTCGTAAACAGAAGCTCCAGTGTTTTTCTTTCCCTCTCGCCGCTGATGCTTCCGGAGGTCATGGCCGGCATGATAAACATCAGCATCAGAAATTCCAGAGAAGCCACAAAGGCATAAAGCTGTAAAAAGCTTTCATATTGGATCGTAGCTGAAATCTTTACCTTAGACACCGCAGAGTACATATTCAGCAATGCCGCTGCCGCCAATATCCCGTTAAAAATAAGGATGATGAACGGCATCCGCAGGCTCCGTGCCCTCACCCGCATTTCTCTTTTTAAAACAGGGTTATTCTTCACTGGACAACACCAGCCTTTCCTTGTCGTGGTCTGTAAGCTGCATAAAAATACTTTCTAAATCTCCCTGTTCGCGGATAAAGCCGGTAACAGGGATCCCTGCCTCCACCAGCATGCGTAACAGCCCGGCCTCCTCCTCTCTGACTCCCAAGAAGCCCACCACAATGTCCTCCTCCCGGATCGAGATCCTGCTGACGGCCGGATCTGCCCGCAAAAGTGCGGCGGCGGCTTCCCGCCCGGAGGCTACCCGGATCAAAAGCGGATTGGAGGCATTTACCTTTTGCAATATTTCCTCCATACTGCCCGACAGAACGATCTTTCCGGCATCGATGATCCCGATATCCGTACACATTCTGGAGAGCTCGGATAAGATATGGGAGCTGATCAGGATGGTCTTTCCATCGGCACAGAGCTCCTTTAATAACTCCTTAAACTCCATCCGCGCCCTCGGATCCATTCCGGAGGTAGGCTCGTCGAGAACAAGAAATTCCGGATCGTGGATCAGGGCCCTTGCAAGACACAATCTCTGCTTCATTCCTCTTGAAAGACTGTCCACAAAGAAATCTTCTTTATCGGAGAGCTTGACCTGCTCTAAAAGCTCCTCGCACCGTTTTCTTCCCTTCAGTCCGTCGATGCCGTAGCAGGAGGCAAAAAACTCCATATATTCGGATACCTTCAGATTTTCATACATGCCAAACTCATCCGGTACATATCCGAACAGCTCCCTGACTTCACTTCCCTGCTCCAGAACATCACGTCCCCTGATCTTTATCGTTCCTCCGTCGGCCCTTAAAAGCCCGGTCATGATTCGGATTGCTGTCGTCTTTCCTGCTCCGTTGGGGCCGACAAAACCATAAAGTGCGCCTTCCTTGATCTCCATATCAAGCCCGTCCAGCGCCGTAAAGCTGCCAAATTTTTTCTTTAGTCCGCAGATCTTCAGCATTCCAGTTTCCTCCCGGCCACCATAAGGACAGGAAGGATCTGGCTGGCATCAGAATTTTCTGTGTCCGGCACCAGATATTTTACCGTGATGCTGTTGCCGGAGGAAAGATAAGGCAATAGGATTTCCTCTCTAAATTCCATCTGCGACAGATCCATTCTGTCATAATCCTTTGTTTCATAATTATAGAAATACATTTCCCCACTAAACCGGGTCATGTAGCTGTAATCGGAATTTTCCAGAAATTCTTTGGATACCGGATAAAAGTAAAGCGCCTCCACCTCAATATCCGTTCCCAGATAATATTCGACGGTCACCGGCTCTGTTCCGTATATCATCATACCATCACTGTAGGAGCCGCCGGAGGTCACCTTTGGTTTGTTTATCATTCCGTTTCTCCATACCGTATCATCCATTCCGGAGGCTGCCTCCAGCTTAGAGGTATAAAGGATCTTACCGTCTGCCGACTGCTCTCCGGCCAGAAGACCGCTCCATATACTCTCCGTCGGCCCAAAGGCAGCGATCCGGACATCGGAATTGTAGAAGCTATAGTAGGTATTAAAAAACCATGAATACATGCGGCTCTTTTCCACACTCTCCAGGTAGCTTTTCGCATCCTGTCCACTGTTTTTTCCGGCCAGCCACTCTGACAAGGTATAAGAGATCGTAGGCGACCAGCACATAAGCGGTGCATCGATCCGGATCGTTTCTCCCGGCGCTATGGTTCCGATCCGGCAGAGCTGTCCGTAAGAATAGATGACCGCATCTGTCAGGGGAAAAGAACACTCATTTGTCAGACTTCCGGTGATGTTTCCCTCAAATATCTCCAGATCCCCGGAAATCGTTCCGGCTGCTCCCGGCTCCGGCTCCCGGCTAAGCTCAAAATACCGGCTGTTAAAGGCCTTCGATCTCGGAGCTGAGATCAAAGTCTGATCCTTCTCAAACCGAAGCTCCAACGCTGCATTTTTCTTTTTTTCCAGATCACCCTGACGATTTGTTCCGTACCGGTCACTTTTCGTCACCGGCGTCACCACATAATCTGACGGCAGGCTTACAGAAAAAGGCCGGCTGTCCGGAGTGCGGATATTCAGATACGTTGTCTCCTCCGCCCTTTCTTCACTCAGATCAACGATGGAGGACAGCGTATAAAATTCAGAGGTAAACCGGGTTGCTGTACCGGCGAGGTAGATAATGCACATAGCTGCGAGTGAGCAGAGCATGACTGCCGGCCCATAATAAAAGCTGCGCTCCTTTCTTTTCAGGAAAAAATACAAGCCCGGCCCCACGATAAAGATATAAATAACAGCGGCCGCCGTATACAGCTTAAGATTGGGAAGACGTTCGGCATTTCCTGTACTGACAAGACTCTGTGCGTCCCAGAATTTTTCCTCCCGGCCATAGGAGCCGTAATAGTTAAGCTGGGAGATGGTATCCTCACCGACGGTATCGGTAAGGAGCTTGGCGGCATACGATGGATTTTCCATGGCAAATTCGCTGAGATCACCGAGATCATAGGCGAAAAAGCCTATTTTCCCCTTTTCCTTCATTGCCACCGTCAAGGTTGGCTCCCCATCATTATCCATCTGTTCTGTTCCGCCCGGATACCATATTGAGGTACAGATCATGCTTAACCCGGAATCTCCCGGAGTATTTCGGTCATACTCAACACCGGGATTCACATTTTCAGACCGGGAGCCTATGATCGTAAAACCGGGTAAACGGCTGTAAAAGCCTCCGGTCGTCTCAAATGCCTGCTTTCCCAGACCGAACAGAAGGATCCCTCCCTGTTCGACCCATTGAAAGACCGCATTTTTCTGAGCCTCGGACAGCCTGTCGCTCTCAAATCGATTGATAAGGAGCACATCCAGCATCTCCAGCCCCCGCGGATCATCCGGAAGGGAGCTTTCATTCAGATCAACTGTCTTAGACCTTGCCATCCCGTAATTAAAGCCGATATCATCCAGATAGCCAAGCTTTTCCGGTTGGTCTGAAAGGATGCCGATCATGAGGCGTCCCGTATCCTTTGAGACATCAAAATCCATGGTTCTTTCCGACAGCAGCTTATCCTTTTCTCCCCACAGGCTGATATGTATCCCATTGCTTTTCTGTCCCAGCGGCACATATACAGAAAGCCTCTTGGTTTCGGCCGGCTGTACCGTGACCGGATAAGTGTATTCGTAGATCTCACTGCTGTCCTCCGAGCTGTTCTCCAGCGTCCTAAGCTTTATCTTTCCCGAAAAAACAGCCGGTGACGGATCGTAAACGCTGATAGTTAACGGGATATGGATCCCCGTCCTGCCGTCCTGCCCATAGACAGCAGATACCTCCATGGACACGTTTTGTGTGCTCTCCTCTGCCGCCAATGCCTCCGTATAAAAGCAGAAAAGGAAGACTAACAGCATCAAAAGCACAGCTCTGCTCTTTTTTTCCATATTTTTCATCCTATTGCCCTGAAATTCTCTCTGTTGACATCAAAATTTATTTTCAGCTTAACAGAAAAAACGGTTCCGTTCAGATCGCTGGTCACCGTAATCGTTCCCCCGTGCATGTCAACAATATTCTTAGCGATCGCAAGCCCCAGCCCGGTTCCTCCTGTTGTGGAGGAGCGGGAATGCTCGACCCGATAAAACTTGTTAAAAATAAGAGGGAGCTCCTCCGGCGGGATCACATATCCGAAATTGACCACGGAAACCGTAACGATCTCGCTCTCTGCATTCACCTTCACCAGAACCTTTTTTCCTTCTGCGCCGTATTTGATCGCATTGTTGATGAGATTATCAAACAGCCTTGCCAGTAGATTACCGTCAGCAGTGATCGTAAGCGCAGGTACATTACTTGTAAGCTCGTAGGTAAGGTCTTTGTCCGCAAAGCTGGGATAAAACTCCTCCAGAAGCTGTCCTAAAAGCTTTACGATATCCACCTTTCCGACGTTCATGGAGATCTTTCCGTAATTCATTTTTGTGAATCCGAACAGATCCTCAATGAGCTTTTCCAGCCGCTTCGCCTTTATATATACAATATCGATATATTTTTTCTGCATTTCCGGGCTCAGGGAGGCTCCGTTTGATAGCAGCTCCAGATAACCGATAATGGAGGTAAGGGGTGTTCGAAGATCATGGGCCACATTCGTGATCAGCTCGTTTTTGGTACGCTCCGATTCCCTCTCCTTATCCATTAACTCCCTGATATCTTCTTCCATCCGGTTCAGATTGGAGGCGATCATGGCAAACTCATCATCGCCCTCCACCTCGATCCGGGTATTCAGATCGCCCTCGGAGATGTTCTGGACGGCAGCTGCGATCTTTTCTATGTATTTGATCGACCTTCTCTGTAATAACAGGAAGCTTACCGAAAAAATGCCGATCCCAAGGATCACATAAAGCACCGTTGTCCCCGTTCCCATCCGAAACAGCCGGCAAAAAAGCGGAAGCCCGCCCTCCGTCCGTTCCAGATAATTCAGGATCATATCCACATTTGTGATAAGAAAGACCTCAACAAGGCAGGCGACGAGCATACTATACAATATGTTGGCCAGAAGCTGACTGTAAAAGCGTCGGCTTATATTATTTTTCAATTTTATATCCCACCCCCCAGACTGTGGTTATGATCTTGTTCTGTCTGGTGTCCTCCTTCATCTTTCCGCGCAGGCGTCTGATATGTACCATAACGGTATTGTTGGCCTCGTATACCTTCTCATTCCATACCTTTTCAAAGATCTCATCGGTGCTGAACACACGCCCCGGATTTGAGGCTAAAAGATAAAGGATATCAAATTCGATCGGTGTGAGCTTGATCTCATCTCCGTAGACAATGACCCTGTGGTTATCCTTATTGATGGAAAGACCGCGGATATTGATCTCATTTTTTGCTGTTTGTCCTGTGTTGCTGTTCGGATTCAGCTGGGTATAGCGCCGCAGCTGGGATTTCACCCTTGCTGTCAGCTCGAGGGGATTGAACGGTTTTACCACATAGTCATCTGCTCCCGTTCCGAGGCCCAGTATTTTATCCAGATCCGTTGATTTTGCACTCAGCATGATAATCGGGATATTATTAGTTTCCCTAATCTTTCTGCACATTTCAAGCCCATCCATACCGGGCATCATAATATCTAAAAGAACCAGATGGATCTCCTCTTTCTCTAAAATTGCCAATCCATCCAGTGCGTTATTTGCCTTAAATACTTTATAACCGTCACTTACAAGATATATCTCCACCAGGTATTTGGCTTCTGCCCCGTACACATTACGCGTATCCTTAGCCAGTTCGGTCAAGTCGGCCAGTGCAGCC
>ENA-UESP01001319-UESP01001319.1-human-gut-metagenome-genome-assembly--contig:-NODE-1319-length-17219-cov-6.160541_pt1 | contig 17219 bp, 18 predicted proteins | sample MGYA00243003_ERZ508004 | MGnify/ENA primary metagenome ERZ508004 (study PRJEB26167, sample SAMN06115443) | human gut metagenome | host: Homo sapiens | place: China:Henan | collected 2015-07-29...
ATGAGAACAAAGAAAGACTTCTAAAGGCTGGATGGAGGGTCCTTTGGGTGTGGGAGTGTTCGATGAAAACGAAAGAGGCTAGGGAAAAACTTCCACTAAAGATTGCTGCTTGGTTAGAAGGTTCGGATCAATTTGGAGAAATACCTGAATTGAATTATAGTTCTACGGACCAACGTCAAGAAGCTTAAGATGTCGAGGAAAGAATTCAATTTTCAGGGGGATTTGTTCTCCGAAGAGCCTTTAGATAGGCCTCTTCCCCAATACCAAGGCCCAAGAGAATTAACAGTTGGAGAGATGTTCTCCGGACCGGGCGGTATTGGTTTAGCTCTTAATCAAACGAAAAGAGGAAAGCTTTCTTTCAAGCATTTGTGGGCTACAGACTACGATTCAGATACATGTGAGACGTATCGAAAGAATATCTTCACAGGTATTCATAAAGAGGCCCTCAGCATCTGCAAAGATATTAGAGAAGTCGATATAGCTAAGGAACTTCCCCAGGCAGACGGCTTTCTTTATGGCTTCCCTTGCAATGATTTTTCGAATGTCGGCGAGAGTAAAGGCTTGGATGGTCATTTTGGGCCGCTGTTTTCATACGGTGTTGAGTATATAAATATCAATAATCCGCTTTTCTTTTTTGCCGAAAATGTTTCTGGGCTCCGGTCTGCTAATGAAGGAAACGCATTCAAGACCATTCTAAAAGCATTAAACAACGCAGGAAAGTTTGGCTATAACGTCACGGCTCATCTCTATAAATTTGAGCAATACGGGATTCCTCAAGCCAGACATAGATTTATTCTCATTGGTATTAGAGGGGACCTTGTCTCGCCAAAGAATGGAGAAAAACTTTTCTTCAGGGTGCCCAAAGCTCCTGGAATAGTGACTTCTGTCAAAGAAGCTTTGAAAGACATCCCTGACTGGGCCTCTAATCAGGAAAAAACTAACCAAAGCAAGGTCGTGATGGAGCGTCTTAAATTTATAAGACCCGGAGAAAACGTTTGGCAAGCAGAAGACAGAATGCCCGAACACTTGCGGCTTAAGGTGAAAGGTGCTCGTCTCTCTCAGATTTACAGAAGGTTAGATCCTGATAAACCTGCTTACACGGTCACGGGGTCGGGCGGCGGCGGAACTCATACTTATCACTGGGAAGAACCCAGAGCATTAACTAATCGGGAGAGGGCAAGAATTCAAACCTTTCCTGATGATTTTGAATTTATCGGTTCGAAAGAATCTGTAAGAAAACAAATTGGTATGGCTGTCCCTCCGAAGGGAGCGTCAATCATTCTTAATGCGTTGCTCAAGACTTTTGCCGGGACCAATTATGTGAGTGAAGAAGCCTCGATAGGGACTTTTGAAGCTAAATCTCTTTAAATTTCAGGCTGTTTCGACAGCCCGAGAGGATGTAACTAATTTTGTGTCTTGCCTGATTTAAAAATTTTCTCCTACTTAGAGGTTAGTTAAACTCCTAGGCAAGGGAAAAGGAGAATCGAAAATGGCAAGAAAAACGAAGAATCCACCCAGTGAGACAGACGTTCTCTTAACTAATTACATCGACCAAACGTTAGGCAACACCGGCAAAATTGGCTGGAGTTCAGAAGAAGTAAGCGGCATGGTTCAAGAAGTTATGAAACGTTTTCTTGAAAGATGCCTGGAAAGTGAAATGGACTTTCACTTGAAAAACGGGGAAATTGTTCCTCGAGAAAAGGCTGAGCCTGAGGCTCAGGAAGCGATAAACAAGCGAAACGGCACAAGCAGTAAAACCGTTTTAACTGACAACTCCAAAGTACGCATAGATGTCCCCCGCGATCGATTAAGTACGTTTGATCCGATATCAGTTCCCAAGTATGAACGGCACCTGAAAGGTCTTGATGACAAAATAATTAGTATGTATGCACGTGGCATGAGCAATCGTGAAATTTCCGCGCATATGAAAGAAATCTACGGTGTCTCAGTAAGTGCTGAGTTTATAAGCAGAGTAACCGACGATGTTTTGGAGGATGTCAGGACCTGGAGGAGTCGTCCATTGCAGGACTTTTACCCGGTTGTCTTTTTTGACGCACTGCGGGTAAAAGTAAAAAGCGGCAACACCATTACGCCTAAAGCCTTGTATTTAGCATTAGCAGTTAAAGCGGACGGTTCCCGAGAAGTTCTCGGAATGTGGCTCTCCGACAATGAAGGCGCCGCCTACTGGACAAGCGTATTTAATGAAATCAGAGCTCGAGGCTGCAGCGACATTCTGATCGCAGTAACAGACGGCCTCAAAGGAATGACCAAGGCTATTGAAACCGTATACCCAAAGACAATGCATCAGACATGCATTGTGCACTTGCTCAGAAATTCCACTGCTTTTGTTTCCTACAAGGATCTGAAGCAAGTAATGAAGGAGCTCAAAGGAATTTACGGAGCCGATAATGCCGAAGAGGCAAAAAACAGACTTGAGGACTTCGCAGAATCCGACCTCGGTAAGCGATACAGCGTCATAAAGCAGATGTGGCTGAGCCAATGGGATCAAGTTGTTCCCCTTTTCAATTTTCCACCGGAAGTTCGCAAGCTAATCTATACGACAAACAGCATAGAGGCCTTGAACCGTTCGATTAGGAAGGTAATTAAAACCCGAACAATGTTCCCGACGGATGACTCAGTTTACAAACTCGTCTACCTGGCAATAAAAAACGCTACTAAAGACTGGAGCAAATCAGTTTTTAGATGGCGTCAGGCGATGCTTCAATTCGTTGTAATGTTTGGAGATCGGTTCAAGCAAGGATAGAATGGTGGGATGAGCGAAAGCGCCGGAGGGGCGGTTCGCTTGTTCCACTACGTTCCACAAGCGAACCGCCCCTCCGAAGAGCAACCTAAGTTATGAATTTAGGGCAGACACAAAATTTGAGACACTCCCAAATTCTCCCGTTTTTGATGAAGAAATCTCTGTCAACGAAGTTACGGAAGAGCAGCAAACAATTGGCGATGAACCGGAAGAGATCAAGGAAACCTCTGGCAAACCTTTAGCAAACGGCTACCAAACTCCTAGCAAAACTGTAGCAAACGGCTTGCAAAGTTCTAGCAAAGTTGTAGCAAACGGCTTGCAAAGTTCTAGCAAAGTTGTAGCAAACGCCAAGCAAACTTCTAGCAAAGAGCTTGCAAACGGCTACCAAACTCCTAGCAAAACCGTAGCAAACGACTTGCAAAGTTCTAGCAAAGTTGTAGCAAATGCCAAGCAAACTGCTGGCAAAAATCTAGCAAACGAAAATTTTGCTACAACTGACAAAGCACAATCCTTTGATTTTCAAGGAAAATCAGAAAATTTGCCCAATGCTCCCGAGTTTGAGCCGGAAGCCGGTCCGTCCCTCGCGCACGTATGCGCGTCCGATAATCCGATTAATCCGATATCTGATGTTTTTTTAATTAATAAAAATAATAAAAAAAAATCGGAATCGGTATCGGATTCGGTTAAAGAAAAAACTGAAAATTTTAAAAATCAAAATTCGCGCGACAAAAAATTCTCAGCCGGGAAAATTTGGACGCTTCAGGAAGCCCAAACGCTGCTGATTGCTTCCGGACTGGACAAAAAGTTTCTCGAAGCATGGGTTTCACGATCCGACAGAAATCAAACCCGCTTCAATGCACTTTTTTCCGATGTTCTTCCTCGGTTCGATCAAGAGGCTTTTGATCAGCTGATCGCCAGATGCAAAGAACAAAAACGTTCTGAAGGGGCCATGTTTGCGGGATCAATCGCTTACGTGATTTCTGCACTTGAGCGCGAAACCGTGACGGTAAAGAGCAGGCCGAAGAGAAGAAGTTCCGAGCGCGATTACACAGAAGGACTGATCCAAAACCCCGACGGCTCGTGGAGCCCCGACCCGAATTACGTTCCGAAGAAAAAGAAGTATTCGGACAGAGACTGGACGGAAGGGTTAATCAAGAATCCCGACGGCTCCTACAGCCTTGATCCGAATTACGAACACTAACCCCAACGATTACTAACCCAAGGAACGCCATGTCATCTGATACCGATAACGTCCAAAAGACTTTCAAAACCTGTCCGGTTCACGGTACGTCCTACGTGTACTCCATAACGGATGCCTCAGGGACGCGCTACACAAACGGCTGTCCGCTTTGTGAAGCAGAAAAACGCTGTCAAGCCGCGTTCGGCCAAGCGCTGATACCTGCCAGATTCACAGATCAAACCTTTGAAACCTATGAAGTGACGAACGACGGGCAAAGGGCCGCAGTAACCCTTTGCCGAGACTTTGTGAAGCGTTTCGGGGATTACCGTAAAACGGGGCACGGACTGCTTTTGACCGGGCGCCCCGGAACCGGAAAAACGCATTTGGCTTGTTCCTTGCTGAAAGAGATTATTGCCGGAAAGAAAGCAGCGCTTTACACGTCTCTGGATCAAGTCTTTACGGCTGTGAAGGCAACATGGAACTCGACGGATGATTCTCAGAAAAAGTACCTTAAGAAGCTGGCCGGACTGGACTGCTTGGTCATCGACGAAATCGGTACGAATCGTGAGATTTCTCCGAGAGAAAAAGATCTGTTTTTCACCATCATCAATGACCGTTACGAACAATTAAAGCCGACGATCCTCATTTCTAACCTTTCCCTGCGCGGGGAAGATTCCTTGGAAGAGTTTATGGACGAACGCACTGTAGATCGGATCTTTGAGACCAACACTTTTGTCGTTTTCAACTGGGAAAGTTACAGAGGGACAAAATGAAATCAGGACAGCAGAAAAAGTCTTTGGACAGGTTCATTTATGAATCAATGGCAGAGAAGCAGTATTTGATTTCCTGTCTGGACGACGAACTCTTTAAACAAGCGCTCAAAAGATTCCGAAAAGAATGCCCGGAAATAGATTCAAGAACAAACGGATTCCGAATGTGCCTCGAAGCGCTTCAGGCATCTGAATTATTCACAGAGATTTCTTTTATCGACCTGCACGGAACGAAATTTCCGTTATTCCGCAAGAAACAGTAACCGAGACAGTTATGCCGAACAACCTCAGACAAAAAACAGCCGGAAGCCCCGAACCGGGACTTCCTGGGTTAAACCTCAACGCAGCTGACGGTTATGAATTCCAACAGTCAGCGACCGCCGAGATAATCAACACTAGCAGCGCCAAAGGCACCGCCACTTTAACTTTGAAGGTAAAGCCTTCTCTGTTTACTTGTGTTAATATCTCTACGGAGATTAGCGAGTTCTTCGACTGCATCGCTAGTGCTCCCTTGATTGACTTCGGCTCGACTGTTCTCAGCAGTTGGGCCGTTGCCGTTTTACGGGGTCGAAATGAACACCCGTACCGCCTTTCATCCCTTTCAGGGAATCCTCGGCGAGAATCTTATACCGCCGACAACGACCTTTTCTTTTACAAACAATCAAGGAAATCAGCCGGGGCCCGGCTTTTGCGCCCGGAGAGCCCGCTTATTCCGCGTAGGGCATTTTACAGGAAACCGACTGAATCTCTCTCGGCATTCTTAGCAGAAAAAATGCCGGAACAAAACAACCGTCCCGGCATCGAGCACTATTCCTTAATTAAGAACAATAGCGCGGCTGCTCCAATTACCGCTAAGGAAACAGAGCCTTCAAAGTTGACAACGAAGTCAGCTCTGACGGATAATTCCCTCAGCACGATAAGGAGCAGAAATAGTCGTACTTGTTTACGTTTCACGACTAATCTCCTTATTTCTCAGGGATTCCTCCCGCACCGGCCAGTGCGGGTCGAGTCCCGTGTTTTTCTTCCCTTAAGAAAATTAGAAGATTTCATCTCAAAAGGGGCTTCTGCCTCCCTCTCGGAAAGCATTCTCTATAGAAAAACCAAGGCGCTTAAGCCTACACGTTTTTCCTTTTCAAAGGAGGAGGAATCATGCGCCTGATTCAATCTCTAAATAAATCATGGAAAAAGATCGACTGGCAAAAGGTTCTTTCGGGGCAGATTGAACCGCTGCCGGAACAATTTAAGGTCGTTCGTTTAGCTTACCGCCCCGAAGGAGCCGACAAAACCTATGAGACACGCGGGTATTGGACTGAGACATTTAGCAGTGATGTAACTTTTACCGTTGAGTATGAGGGCGGTTTGGTTCACCCGGTGACAACGGAAGTTGTGGCTTGGCGACCTCTAAATATAAAACCCTAGGAGAAAAACATGACAGCACCCTTTAATCCGGAAGAACTTTGCGATCAGACTTTGATCGGTTCAATTCGAATGCTGATGAAAGATGATTCAGTCTTTCCTGAAATCTTTTCAGCGGCCTTTGAGAATCGAAATGCCAATAATTTGGTATTCAGTATCCCTTCAGATTTAAGTATCACGGGCAAACAGATAGATGTGATTGCAGATAGAGCGCACCTTCTTAAAGAGTCACAGTACCGGCCTCACGAATGGAATGCATGGCCTGATGTCATACCGCCCAGACTGGATACTGAACCGGCCATTAACGGTGAAACCAGAGAGTGCGATTATTGGTTGGTCAAACTGAAAAACGGGTCATACCGTACCGGAAAAATTACCAAAGATAAATACTGGGTTCGGTTTGAAAATCAAATTGCTGCGTACAGAGAGTTTTCACCGCGCCCGGCTGAGGCAGTCTTGGAGAATCAAACAGAATTCGATCCCGGCGGCTGGAATGCATACCCGAAATTTAACCCCGACTCGGAAGAGGTTTATGAAGTCATGCTAAAAGGCGGCTTGCAAAGAAGCGCCGGATGGAAGAAAGGAAATTGGACATTTTATTCTGAAGAAATCACGGCTTTTAAAAAGATCAATGATTAACAAAAGGGGTAGTATGAAAACATTAGCAATCATCAATGAGAAAGGCGGCGTAGGCAAGTCATTTATCGCCACGCAATTTGCGCTTTTCTGTCGTTTCAAACTCGGCAACCGAGTTCTTGTTGTCGATTTGGATCAGCAAAGAAATACAAGCGATATTCTGATTAACTCAGGTTTATGCGTTCCGACCGATACAACCGCTGGTTTAATCATGAAAAACGGTGGCTTGGTGAAGGCTGAAGAGCCTTTCATGGTCATTCCCGGAGACGACAATCTGCTTGAGTTGGAAAGCATGAGGGATGCCGCAGGAATCACACAAAATCTTTATTCGGCATTGGACGCCGTGAGTGACAATTTCGACCTGTGCATTATTGATTGCTCACCGAGCGCCGATGTTCGTCAGCTGATTGCACTAAGCCTGAGCACCCATTACCTAATCCCTTTTCAGGTCAAATCAGAATCTATCAGTGGGGTCGAAAAAACTTTAGCGCGTGCAAAGGTTATTCAGGAGAACGTGAACAATTCCTTGGAATTTTTGGGGCTGCTGATGAGCATGGTGAAGATGCAGGGCATTCAAAAGAAAAACTTTGAATGGGTTATCGAGCAAACCCAAAATCTGCTTCTGAAGAAATACGAGCCGAAAACCGGAAAGTTTGAAGGCGTGTGCTGCATCTATGACAGAAGCGAATACACAGCTGCGCAGCAGTTTTGCCGTCCCGTATTTTTCAGCGAAAACGGCAAACCAAGACGCGAAGCGCTCGAATTGGCAAGAGTTTGGGTATCAATATTTAAGCAGCTCGGATTAACGCCTCAGAAACAAATTCAAATTAAGAAATCCGAAGACAGTGACAAATTGGTAGCAGTTGATGTTCAGCCTGTTGCTGAACCTTAATAAGGGAAACGAAAATGGGATTAAATCTGAACTTAGGCAATATCAATAAAGCAGCTAAAGACTTTACTCATAGACGCTCAGAAGTACCTGAAGAGACAATGCGGGATGTCGAGCTCGAAGTTATTAAAGCCGATCCGCAGCAGCCTCGTAAAGAGTTTGACGAGGATTCTTTAAAGGAACTCGCAGAAAGCATTAAAACCCACGGTCTTATCCAGCCGATTGTCCTGCGCCCTTCGCCGGACAAAGAAGGCGAGTATTACATCATTGCCGGAGAAAGACGGTTCCGGGCTGTAAAGCTGAACGGAGCCAAAACAATCCGCGCAATTGTCAAAAAGACGCTCAAACCGGAAGAAATCGGTTATGTCCAAATGGCCGAGAACATTAAAAGAGCCAATCTGACTGTGGTCGAAATCGCAGAGTTTATATGCCGACAGTTGGAGGCCGGTGATAAACAAGCTGAAGTAGTCGAAAAATTGGGTTTGAATAAGGCTATCGTTTCTCAATATGCCGTATGGCCGGAATTGCCGGAATGCATTAAAGAAGCGTTAACCTCAAAAAAAATCGGTAGTATTCAGTCTGCTTATGCCCTTTTCAAAACTTGGCAGGAATATCCCGAGGAGACAGCGAAATTTGTAGCCGAAAACGAAAAAATCAGTCAAGCTGAAGCCCGAAAGTTTGAACCAAAAAGTTTGTACGTACAAACTTTTCAAGACCAAGAAGATATATCTCAGCCTTCAGACCAAGTGTCGGATGAACCTGTTTTAGATACATCAGTCTCACCAGCAACGAAAGATATAGTTGCCTCTGAAGAGTCAGAGAATAAGCCGGAAGAGGCAGACAGCGAATCTGAAGAAGCCGAAATAGTTAACTCAGAAGAGGGTCTGAAAAAAGAGATTGAAACGCCGGAAGAATGCGGTTCAATCGACAACTATGAGGAAAAGACCACATCCGACGAAGAAGAACATTCTGAGAAATCTGAAGAACTTGAAACCGCTGCGGATGACTTTTTGCAGGTGCAATCTGAAGAATCTACTTATAAAAAACCCATGATCCTTTGCCTGATTGAAGGCAGAGAATGCGAGCTGCTTTATAAGAAAAAATCTTTAGACGGTTTCGTTGTTGTCAAATATGAGGACGGTACGGAAGAGGAAGTTCCGGCTGAGGACGTGACGTTAAATCGCATCATAGAAGCTTGATAAAAAGGGGCATAGTTCCCCTCAGTCTTGGTATGAATAAAGATAAAACATCAATGAGTGTATGGCTGACGCAGGAAGAAAAAGACATCTGGAAGCAGCTTGCCCGGCTTAATAATATGAATCTATCTGCCTACACCCACTTCGTCATAAAAGAAGTCATAAAGGAATCTCTTAACTTGCCGGAGTTAAAAGTATCGCTTGATGTTGACAGAGAAAGCTGCGAAGAAGATAAGTTCCCAATCAAGCTCCGAATGACAAAAAGCGAGCTGGAAGCTATCGGGAAATTAGCGGCAGTCCGAGGACAAACACGTCAGGCATTAATCGTATCTGCCGTCAGAGAATTGCTGTTGGATAAATCCCAAATTGATCCGAAACAGTATCAGCTTATATCCGATTCAACTCTTTCATTGAATCGGATCGGCGTGAACTTGAACCAGATCGCCAGAGTTTTGAATGAACAGAATAAATCGGGAGAATTGAACCCTTCAGACATTGCTGCGATACCGGCGGTCCTGAAACAGCTGGATCAAAAAATAGGTTTGCATATCAAAGAGATTGACGAATTTCTTTCGCAGCACAAAGATAGATTAAAAATAAGATCAGCGGTAAAGAAAACGGAGAAGGAAAATGAATGAGTCAGTCAAGAAGTGGCTTGAAGAAAAGCGGGCCGAGCTTGCCGGGCGCCGAGATGTCGCTATTTTCATAGAAGCCAAGGACGTTTTGGACGCCATAGAGCAGCTGAGCAAACCTCGTTTATTTTCCGACTCTCGTTTGGTAGAGAGTCTGCGCTGGCAGTATTCAGAATGCGAAACCCGAAAGCAATTTTTGAGGAAAGTGCTCACTGAGCAATTCAAATTTGTCGGGCCGAATGCGAATTGCCCGGAGCCGCAAAATACGGACTCTCAAGTTGAAAGAAGAAGAGCCCGAGAAACAAGATAAAATTAGCCCCAAAACGCAAGCATGGATGGCTCTGCTTGACGGACTTGTAGGGCTAGATGTTTAGAGGAACCGCCGTGTACGGACCCGTATGCCCGGTGGTGTGGAAGGGTGGCTTATCGCCACCCCCTCCGATAGGCTATAGATTACTTAGCTTTGAAATGACGCAATTGTTCATCACCGAACATAGCGGTCATCGGGACGCCCTTAGAGTCGATCATACCGCGGTGCATACCACCGGAGTTCATCGGGAAGGCGAAGTTACCCTTAGCGTCGAGAATAATCATACCGCCCGTGCCCTTGATGTCACCGATTTCTTTGATCACTGCGTCACCAGCCTTTTGAACATTTTCACCTAAGTGCGTGTAACGGGAGTGAACATTGAAAGCGGCAGACGTACGGATGAACTTTTCGCCAGAACCCGTTGCAGATACTGCGACGGACTTATTATTAGCATAGGTACCAGCACCAATCACAGGACTGTCACCGATGCGACCATAGCGCTTATTGGTCATACCACCCGTGGAGGTACCTGCTGCAAGGTTACCGTCTTTATCTAAGGCAACAGCACCAACCGTACCATACTTATAGTCATACATTAACGGATCAATGTAGAGCTCTGCGTTAGCAGTCTTTTTCTTTGTAGCGCCATCGTGGTCAAGAATAACTTGTTCTTTTTCTTGAGCTTTCTTGAGCTGGTCATAACGGTTTTGCGTGAAGAACCACTTCGGATCAACCGTTTCTGCACCGTTTTGAGCACAGAACTTTTCTGCACCCTTCGTCGCCATCATAACGTGAGGAGACTTCGTGCGAACGATGTCTGCACAATTAATCGGGTGCTTAATATTGGTAACACCAGCAACGGCACCTGCCATAAGGGTCTTACCGTCCATGATAGAAGAGTCAAGTTCGTTCTTACCTTCATTTGTGAACACAGCACCACGACCAGCATTAAAGATCGGATTGAGTTCCATTTCGTTGATAGCAGCCTTCACTGCATCAATAGCCGTACCACCACTAGCTAAAACTTTGTTACCAGCAAGAAGGGCCTTTTGGAGACCTGCATGGTATTCAGCTTGTTGTTCAGGGGTAAAACGGTCAGCAGTAATGTTGCCGGCGCCACCGTGAATAACAAGCCGATACTGTGCGTCAGCGGCGTTTGCAGCAACTGCAAACGTGAGACCAAGAGCCATAGCAAGAAGTTGTTTCTTCATGTTCAATCCTTTGCATTTATTGAGTACTAATTTGTCTTGCAAGATCAGCAAGGTTCGACGATTATATAAAATTTGATATTCCTATAAAAAGAGAGATTTGGAAAACACCTATTAAGGTTTACTCTTACTTTTTACAAACCCCAATTTTTTAAGGAGAAACGAATTTAACAAAACTGAATTGGTTGCAGCCGTTGCCGAAGAAACCGGAAAATCCAAGGCCGACGTCAAAGAAATTTTAGAGGCCCTTATTGCCCAAGTGGTCAAAACGGTAAAGGCTGGTGATGAAATCGCGTTGATCGGTTTCGGTACTTTTAAATCTGCCGAACGTGCTGCTAGAACCGGACGTAATCCGGCTACCGGCAAAGAAATCAAAATTCCGGCTTCTGTGCAGCCGAAATTTGTAGCCGGGAAAATGTTCAAGGACGCAGTTAACGGAAAATAATTCATAGAAAATACCATATTCAAAGGGCCTCTTCGGAGGCCTTTTGACTTCTAAGGTATTTTCAAAAAGGGGATGTTGCAAAAGTCCTGAGAAGGACGATTAGTGCATCAATAAGCCCGCCCTGACTTCCGCTCCGAAAGTCTCTTTTAAGTTTTCGAGCTTTACGCCTTGCAGAGTACTCAGCCAGCAGGTAGCAGGGACACTGTAGTTGACAATGTCATTAAGAGGACTCGGAATCCTTTTGTCCAGCTCTTCCTGAACTTCTTCCGTGTTCATTAAACAAGCTGTTTATCTTCGTAATAAAGGATCTAACCTTCGTTCTGAGGATTCTCGAAAAGATATTCCTTGCCGACCCGAACTCTTCCGATCGCTGTATCTAAGGCTCCGACGTACTTTCTTTGTGCGATACAGGAGCGTTTCTTTTCCGGATCCCATTCATTTCTGTAAGTCTCGCCGTAAGTGTCTTTCCTGACGTAAGTGTGGAGGCTGAAATGAGGAGCATCTTAAACCCTAGAGCGACCCATCGTAATAGACCTATTACGATAAAAATGCCATATATTTTTTATAAAAAAAACAAAAATTAGTAAAAAAATAGCCCGATCAAAAATAATCACAGGCTATTTCAAGAGAGTACGGGAGTATGTATGTTCCGCAGAAGATTCCAGGTTTTTTGAGTTTTTATACTGGTTTCCGAATGAGCGTCGATTTGTGCATCATCTGCGCGGCAATTGAACTAGCAAACATAGCGAGAAGCACTGCGCCGGCAATAACACAGGCGAGCATGCAGCACTCTGCCATGTCCATAAAGTGCCATTGCGGGATAAGATACCAGCCGTCATAGCTTTGATACAGATCGACGAGGAAGCCTCTCAGACCGGAAAGGTCTACTCCTTCCGGGGGCATCGGACTGTCGTAACCACAGTCGCCGGTCTGTTGAAACCACCCTGGCGCCCATTGTGCCAAAGGGAGATCAAACGGATAATGGGCTTCCGCAGAGCAACCCTGAATACCGAAGGTCGCGGCCGGATCGTCTGAATGCACTGCATCATGGATCGCCATAAGTTTCCAGCTGCAGATCATCGTGTAGATGAGTCCGTAGAAGCTAACTGCATAAGCAGCAAGTCTTAGTGCGAGGATCCGTGGATTGATAAGTGCGATCAAGCCTCCTAAGGCCATCACAAGGTTGCCATAGCGGATGTAGACGCACTGTTCGCAGGGCGCCATGTAAAGCCACTCCTGGAATACAAAGTGAGCGACAAGCACGAGGCCGGCCATTGTAGCTGCCATGATGGCCCAAGGGTAGCGAGTTTTCTGCCACGTATCGAGGGTCTCGACTGGAGACTTCGCCAAATTGCTGAAAAATTGCATGGTGTACTCCGTCTTCGTTATTTTGCGGATAACTCTTTGATCTTGTTGACCATGCTGTCAAGTGACATGATGTTCTTAGTCATTAGAAGATATTTTCCGTTGACCACGTAAGCCGGGACACCTTGAACCTTGGCGATGGGGTAGGAAACTTCCCAGAGATCAATGAGTTCTTTTACCTTTGGGTCAGTTGCGTCTTTGTCGTATTGCGCACGATTCCAACCAACAGCATCGAGTCCGGTCTTGATAAACGCATCCGGATCGGCACCATCGTTCCAACGTTCCTTTTTGTCGTGATAGGCCTTATAGAGGGCCATTTCGATCTTGTGGAAGTTGGACTTGGGATCTAAGGGTTTCAGTCCGGCAGCTTTGTCTTTAACAAGGGCTACAGCAAAGAGAGTTGAACCTTGGAGGCCGTATTTTCCTTTTGTCTTCAAATGGAAAGGGACGAATTCCATGTCCGGGAGTTTTCCCATAACAGCTTTGTCGACGGCTTTAGCGTATTTATAGCAGAAGGGGCAGTCGTAACTGAAGACTTTAATAACGGTTCCTTTGCCGATATCGACCGGGCTTTCAAGGACCACGTAGTCCGTGCCTTCTGTTACTGCAGCAAAAGAAAGTGGAGCGGTTAGGGCCATGGAAAACGCAAGTACTGCGCCCATAGCATTTCTTCTTGTGATACTCATGATGTTTTTCTAACTTGTGTATTTGACGATGAGAAAAAGTTTTGGCTTTCGGAGAAGAGTCTCGCTCTTCTCCGAAACTAGTTAAGTTTCAGGAAACGGATTTGCTACTTGGTACTTTCCTTTTTACTGGACTGGCCAAAGGCCTTATTGATGCGGAAAGGCATTGCCTGGTAACCCATGGAGCCGTTGATGCGGATTTCTACGGCTGGATCCTTTTTGCCCCAGTCAAATTCCATGAGGTAGGGCGACGGATTGCCGATTGCTCGTCCGTTTTGAAGCTGCATTTCGGGTGTTGCAGAGTAAACCATGACGGAGTCTTTGTCAGGTTCGTATTGGGTGAGTGAGGTAACGGGGCTGTACCAATTGTGGCCTCGCTCTTTGCCGAATTCCCAAACCTGTTGAACCGTGCCATTCTTCTGGTCAATCTTATAGACCACTGCACGGCTGTATTTCATGGTTGGCATGGCAGGCTGCTCAAAGCCGCGGCCGTCACCGTTATCGAAAGCAGTGACATAAACTACGTCTTTATTGCTCTTGGAATCGATACGGAAAGCGGTGTGCTGCGTCCAGGTGTAGTCAAAGTTACCTTCGCACTTGCCGTTTTCACATTTGACAGGCTTACCGTCCTTATCAATGGGTTTGAGAACTTTTTTGGCGAGATCCCCTTTCCAGCCGTCCGGGGCGGAGAGGATCCACTTAACTTTCTTGTCCCGACCAATTTTGATGATGGCAGACTGATGGCGGGAACTAATGATGATAGAGTCATCTGTCGGATCATAGTCGACGGAGTTGACGTGAGCCCAGTTACGGCCAGCCCCTACGCCGGAGATATCACCGAATGTGTCGGATTTTTCCATTTTGGCAAGGTCTTCGGCCGAAAGAGATTTGCCAGCATGAGAAGCATCAAGGTTCAGGCAAACTGCGCCTTGATCAAGAGACTTAATGACGATGTCACGATACGGGTCGAGGATATCAAAGAGGCGCCATTCGTCTACAACTTTACCTTCTGGTGAGAGTTCAACAATTACGTCGCGGACAGTACGGACATTCTTTCCGTCGGGTCTCTTGTAATCGCTGGAAGCTACACGTAGCAGATAATTTCCGTTTTGGGCCTGATCAAAGGAGTGTGAGAAATCGTTGTAAGCAGGCGGCAATCTGCGGTTAAAAATTTCACGTCCCATGATGTCGTACTTAACGTAGCGTTGGCCGTACCCCCAAGTTAGAGCTCCGTCCTTACCCTGTTGGAAACCCATCATGACGCCTGCGCGGTACGGATCTTCCATGTTGTAGATCGAATCTGGCAGAAGATACCAACGTACAGCCCCCGTGGTATCGATGATCGCGTTCTGAGGATAGAAGGTCCATTCAATAGCGCCTCCGGTTGGGTTATTCCAGATGAAGCGGGCACCTTTGGAAGGAGCGGTAAGGAGGTTGTTGACGAGATAGAGACGATCCTTATATTTTGGATCAACTTTGACAACTGTGGTGTCAAACATAGTGGACTTAAGCGAAGGGCTGCCGTTCACTTCACCGTAAACGGGTGGAGCATAAACTTGGTAGGACTCTTTGATGTCTTTTTTCTCGCCTTTTGCGTCGATACGGGTATAGGTCACTTCTATCGTGTTCACGTAGTCCGGATAGAGTCCGAAGACCGGAATGCCAGCATGAGTCATAACTTCTTCAGGGGTGACCTTGTAGCTGATTTCCTGACCGTCCTTTTTCGGTACGATGCGAACGGAAACATTTTCAAGTTTGTATCCGCCATTGCGGATGATAGCGGTTAAGGGAGCGATGCGGTAAGGATTAGTAATAATTTCCCCGATTTGGCCTTGTTTCGGGTATTTGACGGCAGGTCCGGAAGAACCGCCGGCAGCGAAGGCCCCGCCTGCTAATGCAAAGGCAACAGCGGCAATCATGGTACGAACAACAAGTTTCTTTTGCATGTTTTCTCCTGTGAGGTGCTTTTCGAATAAGTCGAAATGGATAAAGAACATGCGGAAAATTCTAGGAGCTGACTCAAGAGAGGAAAATTGTCAATTCCATTTATAATTTTGAAATAGTTTAAACATTAAATTTCAAATAATGAAAGAATATCCATCGTTTGTGGAGTTGCGGCTTTTGCAGGAACTTTTTAAAGAAAGTAATTTGACAGCAGCGGCCGCAAAATTGTCGCTGACCACGCCGACAGCTAGTCACTACCTCACTCATTTGCGAAACATATTTGACGACAGACTTTTCATTAAGGCAAAGAACGGACTTGTGCCTACTAGCAGAGCAGAAGAAGTGGTGGAAAAGGTGAATGCTGCCGTGTTTGCGCTTGAGGCCCTTATTTCCCAAGAAACCTTTTGTCTTTCTAAAGTTTCACGCACGATACGTATTGGTTGTGTAGACAATGCGCCTTACAGTATTTTTCCAGGCATCCTCCACTTCATCCTTGCTCGTGCACCAGGAATTCAGCTTAAGTTTGAGGAGTTAAAGGGAAACAAATTTGAAAAGGTACAACGGAGCGAACTCGATTTCTTTATTTCGCCTATCGTGAAATCTCTTCCCCCGGGTTTTAAGAGCCTTAATTTATCTAAAAATGAATATTGTCTACTGGCACGTACTGATCACCCTTTGGCGCGTACTGGGGAAGCGGTAAGTGATGCAGAGATTTGCCGCTATCCGTTTATCGATATACGAGTCGGCGAACCTCAGAGCAGTTGTAGGACCTTGCGTGAAGAGGCATTTCCCCGCTGGAAGAATGCAAGAAGTTTGGTAATCAGTCCTTACTTTCTTCCTTTTGTCCCGAGCCTTGAAACGTGCGACTGTCTATTGGTCGCTCCCCGTAAGACCTCAGAGAAGTTAATACTTCGATATGGCATCACAGAGGTGAAGACGAGAACCCCTGGAAAGGTCCAAATTCCACGTCTTATTTGGCATGAGAAGACGGATAAAGATCCCCTTCTGCAGTGGTTTAGAAGCTCGCTTTTGATTGTCTCAACGACAGATTCAATGAAAAAGAATTAGGCAGTTAATAGAGCACTTGACGCTAACGTCACATGTAACTGTTTAACCAAACTCTAGGGAGCGGAGAAGTATTGACCTTTAGCCTCGCAGATTTTGTGGAGATCGACGGCTAACGCCAAGAAGGGGACGTTGCAAAATTTGACTTTTATCAGACCATCACCCCTCTAATTCTTTCAATTCAATTGAGAGAGAAAAAAGCTAGCACCTTGTAACAATAATATTTTCGTTTAAAGATCCGGATATAAATGCCGGAGCTTTATGCGAGCGTCGCCAGTTGTAAATTGCCAATTGACGACTCTTTTTTCAGCATTTCTCTGAGCAATAAAACTGTTAACGGTGTTTCGGAGAACGTTTATATCGGCGCCTCTAAACGGAATGCATTGTCGCTTCAATATGCTAAAGCCTATCTCCGCTATGTTAAGCCAGGAACCGTGCTTGGGCGTGTAGTGCAGCTCCAGCTTATCGCGTAACCGGTGCGCTTCCTCTGGATCGAATGCTTCATAAAGCCTGAGTTTGACAGATTCTGATTGACCTTTTGTGTGGCAACGCCCATGAGGTCTATTTTTTAGCTCTTAACTTATTTACTTTGCTAAGTAAACACGATTTTGAGATACAGAGGGCTGGCCAAAAATACGACGCCTGGCCTCGATTGCCAACATGTTCATCGGAAATTGCTTCGAAAATCGAACCAAAGTTAGCTTCGCCTAGGATAATTG
>ENA-UESP01001334-UESP01001334.1-human-gut-metagenome-genome-assembly--contig:-NODE-1334-length-17084-cov-7.488681_pt1 | contig 17084 bp, 13 predicted proteins | sample MGYA00243003_ERZ508004 | MGnify/ENA primary metagenome ERZ508004 (study PRJEB26167, sample SAMN06115443) | human gut metagenome | host: Homo sapiens | place: China:Henan | collected 2015-07-29...
CAAGCTTCCATAAATAATCCTTATGTGCTTCATTAATTCTGATATAGGCATCTAATTGTTTTTGAAGAGGTGAACTGATTCCAACTCGGATACAAACCTCTTTCAATACTAAAATAATCAATCGATACCATGCAATAATATTCAATCTCAGGAAAAAATTAACCCAGTTACCACCAGAGCGAATAGCAGCATCCGCACCATCCATCAAACATAAAGTTCCATCGCCTATAATAAGCATCATTCTTAAATCATCATGTTTTTTGCTTGGAATGCATTCAGGCAATGGACGTTTATGATAAAAATAATGTTTAATAGCCCAAGCTAATTTGATCGATAAATCACATATTACTACTGGAATCGCCATAGTAAGACCAAATCTGGCATCATACCCCTCTTGGAATACTTTTGTTGCTACAACAGCCAATGTGTTTCTATCTTCTCCAACCTGAAAACTACCAAAATCACAAAGTTGGAACAATTCATAAAAAGGAATAACAACTCCACTACCACGCCCTGATGAACCAGAACTTCCCGCAACATCAGACATGATATGACCAAACCAATTGGCTACACCACAAAAAAGTTTTGAAACAAAATCGTGGCCTTGAAGTTCAAATGTTTCTGTTTCGATAGTAATTATCCGTCCATTATCCAAGAACGTGGCTGTTGACGTAAATTGGTTTAAAATAGAAAAAAACAAACCAATAATGTCAGGAGAATGCGCTAATGATTTCATATGATGGTTCTTAGCTGACATATTAAACTGTCCACCAACATCTCCCGTATGCCGTTGATCATAATTAACTGGAAATTTCTTTTCCAGAAAACCAATTGCACTGGCAACACTATTTTCCTTACCACTTTTTGGAGACCAACCACAAACCTTCGCAAAGGCCATAACTGTCTTGTCAACCTGAGCATCGGTCCATCCCATCAGCTTACTATCTGCCGGAGAGCCAACTAAAAATATATCAATCATACCGGCAATCGCACCACAGCCAACTGCAATTAGATAATCATATTTATCACATTTATCGTGATAAAACTCTTGTTGTAAATTTTTACTGCTATGAATAGAACTGATATCAATATCACTCATGATTCATTGTCCCCCAAAGAAGCTTCGCAATTTTATAATTTTCTATACTCTTCTATTGTGTTTTGTCTTTATTATACACCTACACTATGACATATTCTGTCACTTTTCATATTTTTCTCCCATCTTGTCATTTCTTTTTCCCCATGCTATCATATTCCTATCAACCCCCACACCCAAAGGAGGTGTTCGTATGCCAACCTTAAATATTCCCGTCGGCGTCTCCGATTTCTCGGAAATCCGGCAGAATGGATACTACTATGTGGATAAAACGGAACTAATCCGTGAAAGGACGAAACCCTATGAAACAGATCGATTTTGAACACGGCACCGTCACCAGCAATATCTTAAATGCCGCGTTACCTATGCTGGTGGCACAGATTTTTAACCTGCTTTACAATGTAGTAGACCGGATCTATATCGCCAGAATCCAGGATGTTGGAACAACTGCTCTTGGCGCAGTCGGCTTATGTTTTCCGGTTATTGTCATCATCACCGCATTCAGCAACCTTTTTGGAACCGGCGGTGCGCCGCTTTTTTCAATCGCAAGGGGGAAAGGAGACCGCAAGGAAGCCAGTCAGATCATGAACACCTCCTTTACCATGCTGTGCTGCTGCGCGGTTATGCTGATGCTCTTTGGTCTCATCTTTGCCCGTCCAATTTTGCGGATCTTTGGCGCATCTAATGAGGCGTTGCCTTATGCATATCCTTATATGATGATCTATCTCCTCGGTACGGTTGCTTCTATGATCGCAACTGGAATGAATCCTTTCATCAATTCACAGGGATATTCCACCGTAGGTATGTTGTCGGTTGCCCTCGGTGCTGTTACGAATCTGATTCTGGATCCAATTTTTATTTTTGTATTCGGTTTCGGAATCAAAGGTGCTGCCATTGCTACGATTTTATCCCAATTTTTATCCGCAGCTTTTGTTGTGAACTTTTTACATAATAAAGCGGAATACAGAGTAAAGCTCCTGGGATTCCGGGAACTGACTGATTCCCTGACTCTGTTGAAAAATATTGTCAGCCTTGGTACTGCCGGATTTATCATGCAGCTGACCAACAGCCTGGTTACCATCTGCTGCAACAACGTACTGGCTGTTACCGGCGGTGATCTATACGTTTCCGTTATGACGATCGTGTCCAGTGTCCGTCAGATCATCGAGACACCCCTTCATTCTTTGACAGAGGGTTCCTCTCCGATCCTCAGTTTTAACTACGGAGCCCGCAAACCAAAACGGGTGAAAAAGGCCGCTATCGTCATGACACTTCTGGTTCTGGCCTATTCCGCCATTGCCTGGGGCGCTATTCTTTTAGTTCCTGAATTTCTCATTGGTATTTTCAGTTCCGATCCGGTTCTTCAGGCAGATGCTGTTCCGGCGCTGAAATTGTACTTTGCAGCCTTTATTTTTATGGATCTTCAGTATATTGGACAGACTACATTCAAGTCCCTGAATAAAAAGAAACAGGCGATTTTTTTCTCCCTGCTAAGAAAGGTATTTATCGTAGTTCCGCTGACCTATTTCCTGCCTTACGGGCTTCACATGGGAACCAACGGCGTATTTATGGCAGAGCCGGTGTCCAATGTGATTGGCGGAAGCTTGTGCTTTATCACGATGCTGGTTACGATTTTGCCGGAATTAAAACGAATGGAAGAAAACAATCACTGATTATTTCTACCAACCAGGCACACAAACTGCTATAACTGCAGCACATGATAAAAGGTTCCAGCCGCTTTTTAGTGGCTGGAACCTTTTGATTAACCGCTTATTCTTTCTTACTATTTATTTTCTTCAATCACTTCATTTCCACGATCCATCAGATTCTTAATGGTATCGTCTAAGGACTGGGAGCCAAGGAGATATTTGTCTGTCTCTTCTGTCAGGATGCTGTCGATCTCACTCTGATACTCAGGTGTGTAGGTCTCAAAACTGTCAACCCAGTCAGGATCTTCCATCACTTTAGTCAGGGCTTCTACATCTACTTTATCCTTAAATCCATTGATGATCTGGTTTACGCTGTCCATCTTGCTTGCGCCTTTTTCATTGGAAATGAACATTCCCTTTAAGTTCACACCTTCTGTAGTCCAGAAACGCAGGAAATCATATGCTTCCTTTGGATGCTCAGATGTTTTCGCAATTGCGAACATCGTTGCACCTGCTACATTGTAATGTTTTCCGTCTTTGTCCCATAATGGCTGGCGGGCAAATGTAGTCACAAAGTCTGGTGAATATTTTTCATTGCCGATATCGCTGAGCATGAAAGTTCCCATCGGGAGCATTGCAATATTTCCATTAAAGAACTGATCACGGTAGTTCATGTTCAGAGCCTTTACATCTGCCAGCGGTGTAGAGCAATGATCTACATTTTCCATGTCATAACGCATCTGTAAAAATTTAGCAAAATCAGGATTATCAAAGGTTAATGTCTCATCATCATTAAAATAAGTGCTTCCATCCTTACTGCTGCTGATTCCCCATAAGTTGCAGTTGCCCCAGGAATGGAAATAGGAACCGTATTTGGTATCTGCTCCGCTTCCGCTGGTCAGCTTCTTGGCATACTCATGATAATCATCCCAGGTCCAATCCAGCCCAGGAACCTCCAGGCCGGCCTCGTCCAGCATATTTTTATTGATCAGGACTAGATTGTACTTCATTTCTCCAGGAATACCATAAGTCTGGTCATTGACCTTTAAAATAACATTATAAGCATCTTCTGCCGTGATTCCTTCTTCTTTCATGAAATCATCCAGTGGCAGATAGGAACCAGACATGGCACGTACTGTATACTGGGCGTAGTTGGCTGTCATCAGAATATCGATCGGTTCACCACCCATCAGCATAATATCTGTCTTGGTCAGGTAATCGCTGCTGTTCATGTCGCCTACATAATCAAACTGCACGGTTACGTTTGGATGCAGCTTCTTATAAGCCTCAGCAACCTTCTGATTTCCTGCGTCATGATTGGTCTGCCAGCTGACAAAACGAAGCGTAATTTCCTCCTGATTATCCTCAGCCCCCTGTGTTGTTCCGGCTTCAGCAGTTGTTTCTGCTGCCTTCGTCTCCGATGCAGCTGCAGATGTTTCCGTTTTTCCCCCACCGGAACATCCTGCCAAAGATGCTGCCATAACAGATGCCATCACCAGACTAAGCCCTCTTCTCATTTTTCTCATAATACCTTCTCCTTTCGCAAATATAATTTTTTTTGTAATGATTCAGTTCTTTCACAGTCGCGGGTAAAAATCCATTGGAAATTGCCTGTCCATCGATCAGCTCTTAGCCCTTTACTGCTCCAGAAGCGATTCCTTCAATGATATACCGCTGTCCGCAAAGGAACAGAAGGATCAATGGCAGCGTAGCGGATACGGCTGCTGCCATAGTCAGGGAATAGATACTTCCCGACTCAGATGCAAATAATTTCATTCCCAGCTGAATGGTAAATAACATACGGTTGCTTAAAAAGATCAATGGTGTCTGATAATCATTCCAGGTCCATACAAATTTCAGCACCGCCAGAGTCGCGATAGACGGTTTGATCAGCGGAAATACAATCTGGAAAAAGATCCGCAGATGACCGGCTCCATCGATCTTGGCTGATTCACAAAGGGAATCTGGAATTCCCATCATGGCCTGTCTGAGAAGGAATACACCATACAGACTGAACATGGTCATTAAAATAATTCCCATATGGGTGTTGTAAAGTCCCATTTTCTGCATGATCACGAAACGGCTGACGATCATGACCTGCGGCGGGATCATCATGGTTGCCAGATAGATCAGGAACAACTGGTCTCTGCCTTTCCATTTGATCTTCGTGAATCCATAAGCTCCCAGCGCAGACACCAGAATCTGAAGGGCAGTAGAGATCACAGTCACTTTAATGCTGTTTAAATAATACATCCCAAAGTTATATTGTTCTCCCCACACTTCCTTATAGTTATCAAAGCCCACGCTATGCTCCGGAATCCACCGGATCGGGAACTGGAATACCTCATTTTCCGGTTTAAAGGATGTGGAAATCATCCATAGTAAAGGAGTCAGCATGGTAAAACCGATTCCATAGAGGATGATCGTAAAAATCACTTTATGAACCTGTATTTTTTTCATATGCTTCCTCCTTCTATTCGTTGGCAAACCGGTCCTGGAACTTCCACTGAACCAGAGTAACTGCAAAGATCAGAAGGAACAACGCCCATGCCAGCGCACATGCATATCCCATCTTAAAATCATTAAATGCAGTCTTGTAAATGTAGTAGGCCATCACAGAAGTAGAATTGCCAGGTCCTCCGCCTGTCAGCACACTGATCAGGTCAAATACTTTAAAGGAACCGATGATTCCCATGATTGCCAGGAAAAATGTAGTCGGGCTTACCTGCGGCACTGTAATATAACGGAACTGCTGGATGCTGGAAGCGCCATCGATCTGGGCTGCTTCATATAAATCAATGGGGATATTTTTCAGTCCAGACATATAAACTGCCACATAATATCCGATCTGAGTCCAGATATTGATCATCATGATCGCTACCAAAGCCCATTTCTGATCCACCAGCCATTTCGGAGGATTCTCAATCCCAATGGTATGGAGAAACTCATTGACTGGTCCATAGCTTGGCTGGAGCATTACCTGCCATACGGTACAGACGGCAACCACGCTGGCAATATATGGAATAAAGATCATGATCCGCACTGCGGAGCCTCCATATACATGCCGATTGATCAGATCTGCCATGATCAGTCCTAAAACCAGAAGACATGGTACGGTAACTGCTGTAAACAGGATATTGTTCCGGAAAGATACCAGAAACCATTCATCTTTAAACAGTTTCAAATAGTTTTTTAATCCGGTAAATTTGATGGCGTCCCATCCTTTTAGGAAATTCCACTGGGTAAAGCTGATTCCCAGAGACATGATAACCGGAATCAGAATAAAAATGATGAATCCGATCAGGCCCGGAAGGATGAAACAGATGCCTGTCAGCGTCTCTTTACGTTTCATATGGTGCCTCCTTTTTCGATTGTCAAAATGACGAATCCTGTTTGTTATTTGCTATGTAATTAGTTTAAACTGCACAATTACAAAAGTAAAGTTGACATTCCTGCCAGACCATGAAATTCGTATACTATCCTACCAATATCATGATATCCCATTGACATTCCCTCTCTCTATCCTATATTATGTATATATATTACAAGAAATGGAGCGATTGCATGAAAAACTTATTCAATTTTGCCAAAAAAGACTTTTTCATCTTTGCCTCTACTTATATTGCCATCATTTTGCTGGTTCTTCTATGCCTGTTCCCTGTCTGCCGCGCTTTTGAGGTATCTGAACAGAATCAGGCACTGGCTGAAATCCGTGATCACGCCTCCAGCATGTTAGGAGAACTGGATCTTCAGGAATCCTCGATTTTCCATACCACCAGAAATCTTTACAGCGACCGGGATTTTACTTCGATCTATTATGATAGTACTCGAAGCACCTCTTCTTCCCTGTTTTATGACATGACGAGGCTGCAAAAGCGGATCCGGTTGTATTATCAGAATCTGGAATACGTCCAGGATGTCCTGGTATATCTGCCGAAATTTAATTATGTCCTGACGCAGAATTATATCTTTGACAACCGTGATTCCTTCTATTCTTATATAAAATCAGATACTTTTGGCAAAACTTCAGACTGGTTGGAGGACTTCCCATTAAATAATACCGGAATTTCTTTTTACAGCGATGAATTGACCGATTATGTAAGTTCTGGGGAGAAGAGAAAATCCTTGAATTTTTCCTATTATTTTCCAATGTATGGAGATGCCAATGTGCGGATGCTTGTCATTGTCCAGTTAGATCCGGATGCAGTAGCCAGAAGCTTCCTGTCAAGTTCTGCTGCCGATTATGGTTTTGCCCTATTAAAAAATGCAGATGGAACCGTATTAGCCCAACACAATCTCCCGGAGCAATTTTCTTCTAATGACTGGAAGCTTTTAGATCTTCGCCAAAGCAGCCAGGGATATCTCACCATTGGAATTAAAAATACCTATTTTAAGCCGATCCACCAGGCAGCTGTCCGATTGATCATTGCCGATATGGGAATCGCACTTCTTCTGGGCACTGCTACTGCCATTTACTTTGCCCACCGGCGGTCACGCCCCATCGAACGCATCCTCCAAATCATTCAGGATATGGACCGGAAGCCGGACAGGCATAACTCTTTTGTTGAAATCGAAGATACCGTTTTAAACCTGATCCAGGAGATCAGCCGCTGCAAAACGACCATTGGCACTCTGGATTCCATGGTTGCTGATGGTTTAAAGGAGAAATTATTTATTTCCGGTATTGATTCTGAGCAGGAAAAAATATCCTTTCATCAATATTTTGGTGATTTTTCCACCTCCATGTGTGTGATCGTTTTCTCACTTCCAGAAACACTGCCCACAGATTCCTGTATTTCCAGAAATGATCTGCTCTCCGGTCAGTTTCTGCAGCTTGGACATGGACAGGATATTTTTTACGGGACAGAAAACCAGCTTTTTTGTCTTACCGAAGCTGCTCCTGAACTGCCAGATCTGCTACGAGAACGTTTAAAATTTCTCAGGGAAACTTATCACGTCTCCCTGAAGGCAGGAATCAGCAACCAGTTCCAGGATATTACCTATGCCCAGCATGCTGCTACCCAGGCCAAACGCAGATTATCTGCCGGTTATCACATCGATGGTGTATTTGTATTTACCCACACCCACTCTTCCAGGGCGATCCGTTCCCTGATCAGCCTTCAGGAATTGGACAATCTGCAGCGTGCCATTCTTGGCGGCAAACGCCAGAATGCAGACCGGATACTGGAATTGCTGCACCAGACCATCAGCCAGACGGAACAGGACCCTGTAGAGCTGCGTCAGATGTTTTTCTCCCTGCGCTCCGTTTACGCTGCAGTCTGCAGCCAATTTTCCCTGGAAGCAGAACGCAATGGTGAGACCAGATTCCACGCCCCGATCCTTCCTAATGACCTGGATGAATATGATCTGGATTCTGTATACACAGTATTCCTTAAGCTAAATGAAGAGCTGCAGCAGCAGTATGATATCATCATGACACGAACTGCACGAAATCTTGGTACCGAGATCCTGTCTTACATTGATCAGAATTATACTGACCCGGATCTCTGTGCAGGTTCGATCGCGGATGCTTTTCACATTTCTGAAAAATATGTATTCCAGCTGCTAAAGGCAAGCTGCAGCGAGACTTTAAATGACCGGATCATCCGGCTCCGGCTTGAGACCGGCATCCGTCTTCTGGAAACCACCGACCTTACTGTCACCGCTATCGCAAAACAGGTCGGCTTTTCTTCAAGCAATACTATGTACAAAGTATTTATGCGGGTGAAAGGGGTCTCCCCTTCTTCCTACCGTGTAAAGGAAATATAAGGAGGTTTATGATTTATGAAAGCAATTATGGTGATGTTTGATTCCCTGAATCGGCATTTTCTCCCCAACTACGGCTGTGACTGGACAGTCATGCCGCAGTTTCAGCGTCTGAGCGAGAAAACGCTCACATTTGACTGTTTCTACGGCGGAAGTATGCCATGTATGCCTGCCCGCCGCGAACTGCAGACCGGCCGGTATAATTTCCTGCACTCTTCCTGGTCTCCGATGCAGCCATTTGATGATTCTGTCATTACCCGCATGAAGGAAGCCGGTATCTATACCCATATTTCTACCGATCACTTCCACTACTGGCAGGACGGTGGCTCCTGCTACCTGACCAAATTTGACAGCCACGAGATCGTCCGCGGCCAGCAGGGAGATCCATGGATGGGACAGGTCTCCTGGCCAGATTACCCTGATACCCTCTCCAAGAGAAAAACCGGTCAGAGCTGGCGCCATGACTGGGTAAATCGCCAATTTATCACTACAGAAGAGGCGATGCCTCAGTACAAGACCTTCGAGAGCGGTCTGGACTTCATTGAACGTAACCACACGGAAGATCAGTGGTTCCTGCAGATTGAGGCTTTTGACCCTCATGAACCTTTCTACACGCAGAACGAATACAAGAAATTATATCCGGATGACTATCATGGCAAGAACCTCGACTGGCCGGATTACGGGATCAACCAGTATGGCGATGCTGCTACCAAACATGTCCGCTACGAATATGCAGCCCTTTTGAGCATGTGTGACCGTTATCTTGGAAAAGTCTTAGATATGATGGATAAATATGACCTCTGGAAGGACACCATGCTGATCGTCAATACCGATCATGGCTTCATGCTCGGTGAAAAAGAGTGGATGGGCAAGAACATCCAGCCGATGTACGAGGAACTGATCCATACCCCATTCTTCATCTACGATCCGCGTAATCCGATCCAGGGTGAGCGCAGACAGCAGCTGGCACAGACCGTTGATATCGTTCCGACCTTAGCTGAATTTTTCCAGATCGCCCCTCCTGAATTTATGGATGGACACAGTCTGACACCGATCATTCAACATGATACTGCTGTTCGAGACTATGCGCTCTTCGGTATCTTCGGAGGCCATATCTGCATCACAGACGGCCGCTATGTCTATATGCGCTCCTGCAAAGACCAGGAAAATGGTCCGCTTTACGAGTACACTTCCATGCCATGTCATATGGATCGTCCATTCTCCTTAGAGGAAATGACCCAGGCAGAGTTCTGCGACAAAAAGGAGTTTCCATTTATGAAGGGCTGCGGTGTCTTCAAAATTCCGGCAAAAACCTTTGTTCAGCCTTACCGATTCGGCACCCTGCTCTTCGACCTGGCAAATGATCCAGAGCAGAAGTATCCGATCCACGATCCCGTAGTAGAAGAACATCTCTGCCAGGTTATGATAAAAATGATGAAAGAAAACCAGGCGCCGGAAGAACAGTTTGAGAGAATGGGATTTACCGTATAAACAAACAGGACAGAATGTGTTTCACTACACATTCTGTCCCAACATTTAAAACTATTTTTTCTCCACTTCTATATGAATCGCTTCCACGATCTTCCCCACATCCCGGATAAATCTCTGTACAATTTCTTTTGTAATCGGATACCTCCTGGCATCTGTATGCGCACGGTCAGTCTGGTGAGCAATGATATTTCTTCTGTAAAACAATTCATTTAAGCAACGTTTCATCCGATCCCGTGTCTTCTCAACTCCATTTTTCTCGTAAAATGCCTGATTCGCAACCTTCGCTAGATCAATTCCCAGTAAATTCAACTGAGCCTTCACAGATTCAAATGAAACCATCGTAACTGTTTCATAATACCCATCTCTTGTATTTTCGTTTCGAATACTTAATTCAAGATTTCTATCTTTCATACAGTGCCTCCCTATCCTTTCATACTTTCTTCCAATTCATGAAAAAACTGCTTATTAAGCATAGGTATCGCACCGTATTTTCCAGATACATATCCCTTTTCTAAATTTTCCGTCTTCCTCACATTTCTGATCTCCACTAAAGAATACAAATCCGTTGCACGTTCCTGGTTTAATTGTGTAAACCACACCTGGTCTCTTCGAAACAGATCCGTATCCAGCAGACTCGTATCATGAGTTGTAAAAATCAGTTGGGCAAATGGTTCTTTTGCGTATGTCTGAAACATCTGAACCACTTGAGAAATCACTGATTCATGCAAACTATTCTCCAATTCATCACAAATAAGAACCTTTCCAGTATCTAAAATATCCAGCATCGGACAGATCATCTGAAACAGCCTTTTAATACCAGCAGATTCCTCTGTCATAAGATCCACTTCAAAGCGATCATAGACCACTTTCGCATTTGCGTCCGCTTTACTTTTCGATTGATCCGATAAATGAATCTCCTGAATTCCTGTTCCCAAAGCCTGCAAAATATTCATAAATTTCTTTTTCATTGCCTTATTATTCTGCATCAGTTGAATGGAATACTCAATCCAATCATTTTTTTCCAAATTATAAATCACAAGATCCGTATTAAAAAATAGAAATGCTTCTTCAATTTCTTTTCTGCTACTGTAATTTGCCGCACAAGATAGAAACAAGCGATTCTCTTTTAGTACACTGATGCTCAAATCAAACAAGCTCTTATATCGATCTCCTGCTTTGATTTCCAATCCAACACGTTCAAAAATTTTCACTTGTCGACCCTTTGGAAAATAATACAAATACTCATCCAAAATGGCATTGCCCCTAATAGAAAATCCGTATGCGTACCTGACTTCGTTCCTCACAAACTGGATCTCATACTTACTCGGCACTTTTTCCGAACACAACTTATGTCCCATCTGAATAATTTGCTGACCGGGCTGATATCTCATGCTATTACTGACCAGATCACGCATAAACGATAAAGCCGAAATGAAATTGCTCTTCCCGGAACCATTGGCACCATAGATGATCGCCGACCGCAATACCCGCAAATTTCCATAAGTTTTTAGAAATTCTTCGGATGTTGTATCACTGCCTGCAATCATAGAAAATGTTACTTTTTCTTTTATCGATTTGTGATTCGAACAATGAAATTCCAATAACATTCTCCGCATCTCCCCTTTCTCTCTGCTTTTATGTTATGCTTCTTATTCTGTTTAGTCCTTCTGAGTAGGAGTGACTTTCGCTCCGATGAAGACGTTTCTGGTTTCTTTAGAGGAGTTCGATGTATTTGCATTTTTTTTGCAAATTATGAATTTAAAAGAGAAGAAACGCACGTTTTCGCACATTTCTTCTCTTTTCTCATTTTTATATTATTTTTCCTTATAAAGTCACCTTCATAAAGTTCTTCTTGCCTCTCTTCACGATCATGCCGTCTCCGCCAAAATCGTCTTTGGTAAAGGTCTTCTTGATATCTTTCACCTGATCGCCGTTGATGGAAACGCCGCCCTGTTCTACATTTCTTCTTGCCTCTGCACGGGATGGCGCCAGACCGGATTTCTGAAGAACTGCCAGAATGTCAATCATTCCTTCTTCGTTAAAATCAGCCTCAACCAACTGATGGTTTGGCATATTGTCCAGGCTTCCCTGGCCGCTGAATAATGCTTTGGATGCCTCTCTTGCCTTCTCAGCTTCTTCCTCGCCGTGAACCAGCTTAGTCAGCTCGTAAGCTAAAATATCTTTTGCAGTATTTAACTGGCTGCCCTCCCATTTATCCATCTCATCGATCTGCTCCAGCGGAAGGAAGGTCAGCATACGCAGACATTTCAGAACATCTGCATCGCCTACATTTCTCCAGTACTGATAGAAATCAAATGGAGATGTCTTGTTTGGATCCAGCCATACAGCGCCAGACTGGGTCTTGCCCATCTTTTTGCCCTCGGAATTTAATAACAGAGTGATGGTCATAGCGTGAGCGTCCTTGCCAAGTTTCCGGCGGATCAGTTCGGTACCGCCTAACATGTTGCTCCACTGGTCATCGCCGCCGAACTGCATATTGCAGCCGTATCTCTGGAATAACTCATAGAAATCGTAGCTCTGCATGATCATGTAGTTGAACTCCAGGAAGCTTAAGCCTTTCTCCATACGCTGCTTGTAGCACTCTGCACGAAGCATGTTGTTAACGGAGAAGCAGCCGCCTACCTCTCTTAACAGCTCTACATAATTCAGCTTTAACAGCCAGTCAGCGTTATTGACCATCAGGGCTTTTCCATCAGAAAAATCAATGAATTTGCTCATCTGTTTCTTAAAGCAGTCGCAGTTGTGCTGAATGGTCTCCACAGTCATCATCTGACGCATATCGGTTCTTCCAGATGGATCACCAACCATGGCTGTACCACCGCCGATCAGGGCGATCGGCTTATTGCCTGCCATCTGAAGACGTTTCATCAGGCACAGGGCCATGAAATGTCCTACATGAAGGCTGTCTGCGGTTGGGTCAAATCCAATATAGAAGGTTGCCTTTCCATTATTTACCATTTCTCTGATTTCTTCTTCGTTGGTTACCTGGGCGATCAGGCCGCGGGCAACTAATTCTTCGTAACACTGCATTTTAATTCTCTCCTTCTTTAAATTAGTAGTCTCCTGTTTCCAGGAAACTAAAAAAGCCTCATCCTTAATCAAAAGGACGAGGCATATTCTCGTGGTACCACCTAATGTTTACAGAAAAGATCTCTCTTCTCTGCCTTTTCGGACACATCGGATCTTAAATTCAAGGCAAAAAATCCATGTCCTAGCACGATAACGTGTGCGGGAATCCGTCACAGCCTACTGGGTCAAGCCGTTTGGTGTGAAGCTCAAAGATGTATTCATGGCCAGTTTTCCACGCGCCTCTCATCAACCGGCTGCTTTCTGTGTGCTGCTGCTGGACATTACTTGTTCTTTTCAACGCTGTTTATGAAATTTAACGCCATTATAAGCGGTTTTTTAGGACTTGTCAAGGACAAAGTTTTTCGCTTTCTGACATCATATTATTTCGTCTGCACAACACCGTTTACCGTCCATGCACCATCCGCATTCACTGTACTGCCTTCAATCACTGTATTTTTCAGCAGTTTTCCACGATAGCCATCGGAAACCGGGTTGAAATAATAGCATTTCTTTACACCGTTTGCATCTGGAATCCATACCCAGCCAGTCTGCATTTTACCCTTGGTGTTATCAGAAATTGGGTTCAGATAATAAATGTTGCCATCTGGATCGGTTACCCATCCGGTCATCATCTGTCCGGTCTCATCAAAACGGAACCAGTCAAATGCAGACTGTCCTGCTGCTGTGTTCGCATATGGGTTTTCTACTGCTGCCCAGGTGTTCTTATATGCTTTACCAGAAGCATCGCTGAAGCTCCATTTATCACCAGTCTGTTTCCAATTTCCTTTTACTACATATGATGGTAAACCTGCACTTGGTGCTGTACTGCCGTTGGAATTCGTAACGGTTACTTTGCGTGAAGAACCACCACCTCCGCCGGAGCCTCCTGAACTGCCGCCAGAGCTATGGGAACCGCCGGAGCTGCCGGAACCGCCGGAGCTGCTGGAACCAGCATTCATCTTAAAGAAATTGACGGTATATTCCAATGGAATATCATTACCATATTTGTCCTGAATACCTTCGATTTTCACGGTTACCACATCAGATGCCAGATAGTTAACTGACGGATCAAAAATAATAGCTGGTCCCATACCGTATCCGCCCGCATTATAGTTCAAATATTTCCCGCTCTTACTCGTGCAGCTGCTATCCAAAACCACACTACTTCCATTCTGCTTCGTCAATGTCACCTTGAGTGCTGCTTTATCTGGAACATTTAATTCACTCTTGTTGATTGATACTGACCATGGCCCATAAAAATACTCGATTGGCATATTCTGAGCTGGCCATGCAACATAGGAAATATCGGCTGCTTCTGTATTCTGCTTATCAAAACTATACATTGCTGTGTAGGATCCGCTATGTCCAAAGCCGGTTGCTGCCATTGTTGGATTGATACACCATCTGCGGTGTCCTACCCTGTCAATATTGCTGCTGTCTCCATCTTCCATCCAACCAGTGATAACTGCTGATGCTAGGTTGGAATATCCCGCACCAAGGTTGCTGGAAGAGGTTCCTGCATATCCCAAATCATAAAATTCCTGTGATACAGAAGCCGGTTTTTTCGGAGTGTGAGTCATGGTTCCTACTTCTGTCAAAAGTGTGGTTCCTGCCTGTGCTTTCTTGGCATAGTCGGAATCAATCGTAACATCTGCATCCAGTCCGGCAATATAACGGATAAAATTCAACGCATTCAGAGCATTTTCCTGTGTTCCTGCTGTTAATTCTCCTTCTACACTATTTTTCGCATTTGGAGTCACATTCCATGCATCACGGTAGCTGGTGGAGAATGAATGTGCCTGATAAAAAGCCTTAATTTCCTCCGGCGTATGGGTTTCTACCGTTTTCAAAGTTATCTTCTGCACCGTTACTACAAGATTCACGGTTTCTGGGTAAGAATAGTACTCGCCCTCCGCAGTAAATGGAATAGTTACTGTCGCACCATTTCCAAGCGGTTTCAAGGTATAATGAATGATACCATTCCCATCAACGGTAGGAAGTTTCTCAAATTTTGTCTTATCTTCTTCTGATAATTCTTTTAAAATGATCTTTGTTGGCTTTTTCTCATCAGACCAATAGCAGATTTTCGCTGCATCCGCAGTCTGCTCTTTTCCGTTATCCGGAACCATCGCTTTTCGGTCAGAAAGGCTTCCTGTCGATTTCTTTTCAACTGTAAACCAGGAGCTTTCCTCATCCAGTTTCAGCTCTGCATATTGCCCACAGGAAACTTCTGTGATTTTATACCTGCCTGGTTTTTCTCCCGCTTCTCTCTTATAACTGATTTGAGAAAGATTTTTTTGACTTGCAGAAGTATCTCCACCAACAATCTCATACTGACTTACAGGAATAGAATATATCACTGGATCATTTTTTCCATATGTCTTATGAAATACATCCGTTGTCAAATGAATCGTCACGGACGTCGGATTTTCCTGTCCCTGTACCGGGTTCTGTGCAGCTGCATCCTCCGGAACTGCTGCCATAAACTGATTTTTCTGCTGCTGTTCTTCTTTCTCTGGAACTTCCTCTTTCACAGCTGCATTCACAGGTGTCGCCACTTTGTACTCTGCGATCAGCTGCTGCTCTTCAAGCTGTTCTTCTTCGAGCTGCTGCTCCACAGACTGTGTTTCAGTTGCATCCCCCTGCTCCTGAACGTCTGCGTAAGCAACACTGCTGAATACCATCGTGCCTGCCAGCACTGCGGCAATCAAACGTTTCTTTCTCATACGTATCCTCTCCTTACAAAATATCATTTGAACAAATGAATCATTTGACCATTTTCTTTAGTTTACCCCCCTAAAACTTGTCAACTGATATTTTCTCACCCTTCTCATTTATATGAACCCTTCTCATTTACAGTCCCCACAACTCTTCCCTGGTGGTAGACACCGCATCCACCCCTGCGTCAAATGCTGCCAGAATATCCTTCTTATCGGAGATCAATCCCCCCGCCACCAACGGGATCTCGGTGTATCCACGGACGGTCTTCAAAATCTTGGGCATCACTCCCGGCATCAGTTCCATGAAATCTGGCTGGAAGGTCAGAAGCTGCTTCTTGGTAGTCTCTAAGGCCATGGAATCGATCAGGAACGTGCGCTGACCGCCGATCATGCCAAGATCCATGGCGTGACGGACCAATGGAGCTTTGGTGCTGATGATCCCGTCTGCCCTGGTGTTCTGGTGGATAAAATCCACAGCAACCTCCTTAGAACTTAATCCCTGGATCAGATCCACATGGACAATAGCGATCTTTCCACTGTTTTTCACTTGATCCACCAGACCGGTGATATTGCAGATATTTCCAAATAACAGAAATACCACCGGAGATTCGGTTTTCAATGCCTTTTCCAGACCCTGCTCGTCTTTTACAGCGGTGATAATCGGTGAAATTTCAAATAAATCGCGAATTTTCTCGTGTTTGTGTCCCATGTGGATTCTGCCTCTGCTTTCTGTACTATAACGTTATTACCCCTATTGTGACTCTTTTTTTCTCATCTGTCAATGAAAAGAGCAGTCACACCGCCTCCATGAAAAGACCGGTCACACCGCTTCCACGTTCCTGGTTGCCACTAACTCCACCCCAGTTCCCGCGCAGTTCTCCACCAGCACCTGACCAATCGTAACCGGAGCTTCTACGGTCAGGTTCCGCACCACTTCCATCACATCCATGATCCGCTCCTTCGGCACTTCCTCCTTTGTCTTCACAGAAGCCATCAAAAGCTTTCCGTGAGTCACATGGACACTGGAGGTAACCGTTCTGGATGGGCTTGTGATCTCTTTCTTTGCGTAAGACGCGCCTCTTGGACAGGTATTGCCTGTTACCTTTACTACCTCATTATTTTCAATCTCCGCTGTCATGGAACACCCCATCGGACAGCAGATACAAGTCAGTTCTCTGGTCTCCATTTCCTTACGCCGTTACTGAAAACTTATAAAAAGTTATAAACTTCTATGTTTCATTCCTACTTCAACGAGTATGCTTTTGATGATAT
>ENA-UESP01001336-UESP01001336.1-human-gut-metagenome-genome-assembly--contig:-NODE-1336-length-17069-cov-103.000471_pt1 | contig 17069 bp, 10 predicted proteins | sample MGYA00243003_ERZ508004 | MGnify/ENA primary metagenome ERZ508004 (study PRJEB26167, sample SAMN06115443) | human gut metagenome | host: Homo sapiens | place: China:Henan | collected 2015-07-29...
ACTTCCCTGCAACTGTCCAACTTCATCCGGTTGGATGCCTGCGATTATGTGGTGGGCATTACCAGTACCCGCCATCTTTTCAATAAGGAGATGAACGGGCGTCTGAAGGCGGGCAAGACATCCAAAATCGGGATTGAGGGGAACTTCGATAACGAGGTGATTATGAGCATTAATCCCGATGTTATCTTTATCTCTCCTTTCAAACGGGGCGGATATGACGCCATGCGCGAAACAGGCATTCCGCTGGTGCCGCACTTGGGATATAAGGAAATGACTCCGTTGGGGCAGGCTGAATGGATAAAGTTCATCGGTATGTTCATCGGTCGGGAAGCAGAGGCGAATGCCCGTTTTGCCGGGATAGAGAAGCGGTATAACGAGCTGAAAGAATTGGCTGCCGGTGTAAAAAAGCGTCCTGTGGTGTTCAGCGGTGAAATGCGTGGCGGCAACTGGTATGCGGTAGGCGGAAAGAGTTTCCTTGCCGAACTGTTCCGGGATGCCGGTGCAGACTATTTCCTGAAAGACGATCCGCGTTCGGGCGGTGTGACACTGGATTTCGAGACGGTGTACAGTAGGGCGGAGAGTGCCGACTATTGGCGCATCGTCAACAGTTACGACGGAACATTCTCTTACGATGCCTTGAAGTCTTTGGACCCTCGTTATGCCGACTTTCGCGCTTTTCGCGAGAAAGGAGTAATCTATTGCAATATGCGTGAGAAACCCTTCTATGAGAGTATGCCCATGCAGCCTGAGGTAGTATTGGAAGATTTGATTCATGCTTTTCATCCCGACCTGCTGCCCGATTATAAACCCACTTATTACGAGCGACTGAACTAATGAAAAGACCTGCATTGCCGTTGATGCTCCTTATACTGGCATCCATCTTCCTGCTCTTTTTGCTGAACCTGCTGTTGGGTTCCGTCCATATCCCGTTTGGCAAGATATGGGAATTGCTGTGGGGGACAGGAGCGGCTTCCAATCCCGATACGATGAGCAACCAGGAAGTTATCTGGAGCAATATCCTTTGGAAAAGTCGTGTGCCGCAGGCCTTGACGGCATTGGTGGCGGGAGCGGGGCTTTCGGTCAGCGGTTTGCAGATGCAGACGGTGTTCCGTAATCCGCTGGCAGGACCTTCGGTGCTGGGCATCAGTTCGGGAGCGAGCCTGGGAGTGGCTTGTGTGGTACTGCTGTCCGGTGCTATGGGCGGTGTGGCACTGAGCCGTTTGGGGTATATGGGAGAGGTGGCGTTGTCCGTGGCTGCCATTATCGGGGCATTGTCGGTCATGGCGCTGATTGTCTACGTCTCCCAAAAAGTAAAGGGGAATGTAACGCTGCTCATTATCGGTGTGATGATAGGTTATGTGGCAAGTGCCGTTATCGGTGTATTGAAATATTTCAGTGTGGAAGAGGATATACGGGCGTACGTTATCTGGGGGTTGGGCAGTTTTGCACGTGTCTCCGGCGACCAGATGCTGCTGTTTGTCTGTATCATGGCGGTGTTGCTGCCCTTGTCGTTCCTGCTGATAAAGACCATGAACCTGTTGTTGTTGGGCGACGGTTATGCACGTAACTTAGGATTGAATATCAAACGGGCGCGCCTGCTCGTCATATCCTGTTCCGGAGTGCTGGTGGCCATTGTCACCGCCTACTGCGGTCCTATTATGTTTATCGGGTTGGCAGTGCCTCATTTATGCCGCGCCATTTTTCACACGTCCGACCATCGCATATTGATGCCCGCTACCTTGCTGGTAGGCGCAGCCTTGGCGTTGGTGTGTAACCTGATAGCCCGCATGCCGGGATTCGAGGGAGCGTTGCCCGTCAATTCGGTGACTGCGCTGGTAGGTGCGCCGGTGGTTGCATCCGTGCTTTTCAGAAAGAGAAAAGGGGAGTTGAACGAATAAAATATCAAGTATATTGAACTCTAATATTACATATAACATTGAAGAACGAGACTATACATATCGAGAATCTTTCTATCGGCTATCCCGGTAAGAGTGATGTGAAGATAGTGGCGGACGGCATCTGTGCAGGCATCAATAGTGGCGAGCTGACCTGCCTGCTGGGTGCTAACGGAGTGGGTAAGTCCACACTGCTCCGCACTCTGTCCGCTTTCCAGCCCAAACTGGGTGGAGAGATACGTATTCAAGGTAAAGAGATTGAGTCCTATACCGACAAGCAACTGTCGCGCGTTATCAGCGTAGTGCTGACAGAGAAATGCGACATCCGCAATATGTCCGTTACGGAATTGATAGGATTGGGACGCAGTCCCTATACGGGCTTTTGGGGTACGCTTACCAAAGAGGACAGGCAGGTGGTGGAGCGAGCCGTTGCTCTGGTAGGTATTCCTCACCTTGCGCATCGGATGGTACATACGTTAAGTGACGGTGAGCGCCAGAAAGTCATGATAGCCAAAGCGCTTGCCCAGGAAACTCCCGTGATTTATTTGGATGAACCTACGGCCTTTCTTGATTTTCCCAGCAAAGTGGAAATGATGCAACTGCTGCACCACCTCAGCCGCCAGACGGACAAGACCATTTTCCTCTCTACACACGACCTCGAACTGGCTTTGCAGATAGCCGACAAAATCTGGCTTATGGACAAGGCGAACGGCGTCACCATCGGTACTCCCGAGGACCTTGCTCTGAACGGCAGCCTTAGCAGCTTTTTCGCCCGTAAAGGTATCGTGTTTGATTTGGAAACCGGATTGTTCCGTGTAGATAATGAATATACCATGCAGATACGTTTGTCAGGGCATGGGCAGAGATACGCCATGGTGCGTAAGGCATTGCAGCGTAACGGCATCCTTGCCAACCGCAACGTGGAGTCGGAAACCTACATCGAAACGGGCGATTTGAAAGGCGGCGGCGCTTTTGTCCTGCATCGTCCCGGTGAAGAACCGATATGTCTCACCAGCATCGAGGATTTATTGGCGAAGCTCCACGAAATCTCATTTTGAGTAAGAAAGTGTCGGGCACGAACCCTACGGGCAGTATTCCTTTATCGGAACTTATATCCTACGGTGAAGAATGAAGCAAAATTTCGTGGCAGGTAATTATGGAATTCTTCCGTGTCTATTACCTGCCTTAGTTGCTGGTTGATCTTTACCAATCCCACTTGTGCCTCTGCACCGATAATGAGCCTGCGGTATTCAAATGCGATTCCCACGATGATACCGCCGTCCAGCCGCCTGTTTCCGGCATTATTCTCCAATATGTTGCCGAAAGTATCTATTTTGAAAAGCCGGTTCCTGTTGGAAGAACCGGTGTCGTGATAATACGGGATGCTGCCGGATGTCTTCCCGCCCACGCCGCAGGCAATGTACGGACCAGCATTCAGCGAGGCATGGTAATCTTTTCCCAACGGCAACCTTGCAGCTATTCTGACAGGTATCTGCAAGTATAGCTCGTTCATCTTGGCGTTCTTCACATAGTCCATATCATCCTTGCCGCCTATGGATACAAATTCTAAAGCAGATTGTAAGACCCAGGTCTTGTTCAGTGCGTATTTCGCGCCTATTCCCGCTTTGCAGGCTATTCGCGTATCACAGCAAGAGTGCTTTCCGTAGAGGCGGGAAGTTCCGATTCCCGCCTCTGCATAAAAGGAGAGAGGAGATTGTGCTTGTGCGGTCGATGCGGCAACCGCCATGTACAGTATCATCAATGCCTTTTTCATACATATATTTTTCCGTCTTCGCTGATTAATAAAATCGTAAGTTCTCCATCGGGCAGCAGGGGAGCGCAGCATTGTTTGCAATGCTCTGTCAGCAGTTTGGAGAATGTCTCCAGTTTTTCCGCAGGGATAATATCCCATAGTTCCCGTGCCAGATTCATATTCCGGATAGCGGTCAATACATCTTCGTTGCATCCTGTCCGGTGCGCTATGTCCTGAATGAACTCCTTGTTCATCGTCACTTTCTTGCTATGGGTATCGAGGTGACCTTCCGCCAGTTTCACGGCTTTGCCTATCATTACTCCCAGCGTGACACGGGGTAGTTTCAGCTTATCGGCAATCTTCAGCGTTTCGCCGATGAAGTTGCCGTAATGGACAAAGGCCTGTGCTGGCAGTTCGGGATAATAAGCCTTGATGTACCGTTCGCTCTTTGCTCCGGAGCTGATAACTATACGCGGGCTGCCTGTGGCGCATGCCACTTCCATCGACTTTCGGATGGAGCTTATAAAAGCTTCGCTGGAGAACGGCTTCACAATGCCTGATGTGCCGATGATGGATATTCCCCCTTCTATGCCCAGACGCGGATTGAAAGTACGCTTGGCTATTTCCTCTCCGCCGGGTACGGAGATGGTCACAACAATGGGATCGCTCATTTTAGGCATGCCGACGTAGTCGAGGTACATCCTTACATTGTCTTCTATCATCTTGCGTGGCGTGGGGTTAATGGCAGGCGCTCCCAATTCCAATCCTAATCCCGGCATGGTGACGATGCCTATTCCTTCTCCGCCGGCAATGATGATATTAAAATCTTTTTGCGATGTTTCATCGTTGTTTTCATCTATATCGATCGGAAGAATGATATCCGCCTTTATCCGCATTCCATTGGTAATGTCGGGGTCATCTCCGGCGTCTTTTATGACGCTGGCTTCCGACTCCACTATCCAATTGTTGTTTATGGAACTGGAACGGGGATATCTCTGCTGCGGCTCTACAGGAACATCTATCAATTCTCCGTTGGGTAGGATTACTGCAAACTCCGGGGGACGGGGAGTTCCCTGAATGTTGAATATATCCCATATCGCAGCCGCAGCTGCGGCTGCTGCGCATGTTCCCGTAGTGAGTCCGCTGCGCAGGGGGTAGAAGCCGGGATAGTATTGCTCTACCGTTCTACGCAGGCCGTATTTCCCGTTTACGGACAAGAAGTTGGGGTGAAGCGGCGGGCGCTTTATTACAAAGATGCGAATGCCCAGTTCCTGAGCTGCTTTTAGTTTTTCGGAAAATCCGCCGGAAACACCGCTCTCTTTGAGGATGACAGCTTCGGGGCGTATTTGCTGCATCAATAGGCGTTCGTCTTCTCCGGTATGGTAGTAACGTAAATATTCTTCGGGGAATCCCTGGTTTCTCGCTGATTCGCGCGAACTTTCACGGTCGAGAATACGGAAATAGCAACGGCTGCTTTCCATCCATAGCGCTTTCAGTTTGCTTATGCTGTTTACTCCTGTCAGTGCCAGTATTATATAGACTTCTTCCTTTTTAATTTGTCGGATAGCGTCTTCATAATTGTCGCACCATACAATGCCTTCATTATTCTCTATACGGGGGTAAATGCGTTCATAACGGATGACCGGAATCTGAAGTATGTCAGCAGTTTCACTGACGTTCCTGTGCAGCTCTTCGGCAAAAGGGTGCGCTGCGTCTATCAGCAGCGAGATGTTCTCTTTACGGCAGAAAGACTCCAGACTATCTTTATCCATGCCACCTTGCAGGCGGATGCCGTTATGCAGAGGAACTTCTTGTTCATTGCCCTTGGTTGAATAATAGAAGGGCTTTCCAGCTTCCTCAAGTGTTTGGACGGCTATGCGTCCTTCGGTTGTACCGCCTAATACTAATATCATTTTTTATTTCCTGAATAAGTGTTTGAATTCGTGTGCATACAGTCGCGACAGTCCTTTGCGATTGCCGATAGCCTCGCTTACGACAATCATGGTTGTCAGGGTCAGGTTATTTTCTTTTACTATCCGTGCAAGGTCTTTCAGCTCTCCCCGGAAGATGCGTTCGTCCGGCCAGGTGAGGTGATAGCATACGGCTACGGGAGTTGTTTCGGGATACTCCTGCAGCAGTTCCGCCTGCACTTGTTCTGCAATGCTTGCGCTAAGGAAGATGCACATGGTGCTTTGCGAGCGTGCCATGAGATGTAGTTTTTCCCGTTCGGGCATGGGTGTCCGTCCTTCGCCGCGGGTCAGTATGATGCTCTGTACTTTCTCCGGGATGGTGAACTGCGACTTTAAAGCCGCTGCTGCTGCCTGGAAAGAAGATATGCCCGGAGTGATATGATAACTCATGCCGTATCGGTCGAAGTAGTTCATCTGTTCCTGTATCGCACCATAGATGCAGGGGTCACCCGTATGCAGGCGCACGATGAACTTTCCTTGGTCGTAGAACTCTTTCATCAGTGCAAACTGTTCTTCCAAATCCATGGAAGCGGAGCTGCGGACTGTTGCGCCCGGTTTGGCGCAAAGTGTCAGTTCGCGGGGCACGAGGCTGCCTGCATAGAGGATGAGGTCTGCCTTTTCCAGCATCGCCCGTCCTCGCACGGAGATAAGGTCAGGGTCGCCGGGACCTGCACCTACAATCTCGATGTGCCCCCGGCGCTGGGCGCAGATGTCCAGGGTGGCGGCTACCGTATAGTTCTCGCCTTTGCATTTCGGCATTATCAGTTGGCTATTTCCGGAGGACAGCAATGCGGCTGCCTCGCTTACACTGGGCGTACCCATGTGCTCCATCACTGTTTTGCTGGGGTGGGGCACGTCCATTGTCGCCAGTTCCTCGGCCGTATAGAAGAAGACTTCGTATTCCTTTTGGAGCGATTTCACTACCGGTTCGTCACGCTTGACGTTAATCGTAGATATGGTTATGATGGATTGCGGGGAGATGTTGTACTCTTCCAGCTTTTCTATAATGCCTTTCACAACTTTTCTCGTGGGGCTTGCCTGTCGGGCAAGTCCGATGCCGACGTGCACCACGCGCGGCACATAGCAGATGGACGGTATGTCCTTTATATAATGTATTCGCGGAGAGACGATCAGTACCAGTTTGAAGCGGGATAATTTGATGTCTTTCATCTGATAGAACACCTCTACATGAGGGGGAAGGTTCGCTTCCATCCAGTCGGTTCCTTTGTCGTGGATTTCCAACAGCAATGCGGTAGGCTGTTCGGTTACAAAAAGACTGATAGCCTCGTTCATGCACGCCTTCATCTGGTCGTCGGGAGTTTGGGCAAGCCCTGCCAGCAGGTGGGTGGAAGGGCTCACACAGATGGTCGGAGACCAGCCGAAGCGTTGGGGCAGTTTGTCCAATGCCCACAGTCCGGTAAGGTCGCTTTGAGTGGTTATCACGGGTTCGGCTCCCAATGCACCGGCCACTGCCTCGGTCAGTTCGTTGGCTCCGCCGATATGTCCGGAAAGGACGGAAATGGCATGTTTACCTATGCTGTCCACGCAAATTACGGCAGGGTCTGTGTACTTGTCCTTCACGCAAGGGGCGATGGAACGTACGCAGATGCCTAAGGCTCCGATAAAGATAAACGCGTCGTAACGATTGAAATTCTTGACAGTGAAACTGCCGGTTGATTCGATGTGCGTACATCCGCTTTCATAGCGGGGAGTGAAAATCTCCGCTTCGGGAAATTCTTTGAGCAACAGCCGGGCGGAAGCCATTCCGGTTTCCGAAACGAGCATGATGGCCGTCTTTATGTGGGATGTTTCTGTTTTCATACAGGTTATTTGTTTTTATAATGAATATAGCTTGTCTTGTTATTTTATGAAAGTGTTGCTTTCATGATTTCAATAGGGTTATAATCATTCAGTGCGATGCGTGCTGACGGATGCAGTATCAGACCGGCGGCTCCGGCTCCTTCCATGAATGCTTTTTTACTGTCTGCCGATACGGAGTTAAAGACGATACAACCGCCGGGCTGTAACACTTCCTTTATCTTCATCAGCATTTCCGGCAGATGTCCGCCGTGCCCGCCTATGAAGACGGCATCGGGACGAGGGAGGGTATCGGTCGCCGTTTGCAGGAAATCGCCTGTGATTGCCGTAATGCCCGGCGTACCGAAGCGGCGACTGTTGATGTTCATCAGTTCTTCGCCCTTGGCACGTACCTCAAAGGAAACGACCGTGAGGTGAGGGAATTGCAGCCGGGCTTCAATGGAAACCGACCCGGTGCAGAAACCGATATCCCAGAATACACGGCGGCGGTTCAGTTCCAGCGCTTGTAACGTAAGCAGGCGGATAGGTGCTTTGGTTATCATACGGGTACGTCCATCCAAATGTGCGAATTGTTCGTCGGGGATACCAAAAGGGCGGGCTTCGGGAAAAGAGGTGGCGCAAAGCAACAGATTGTTGGGATGCTCGAATCCGCCTTGCGTTGCTTTCTGTAGTGTCATGTGGCGGATGCGTTCTTTTTCGGGGTTGCCAAGATGCTCGCCTACATACATGGTGTAACGGTTGTATCCGTATTCCAGCATGCGGGCTGCGATTGTGGCGGGCGTATGTTCCCGGTCGGTAAGGATGCCTATCTTGGGAGCGCGTTCAATCAGGGCGCGGTCGAATTCATGCCAGGGACGTCCCGTCAGCGAAACGGTTCGCATATCGTCATAAGGCATTACGAGGCGGTGTGCTAATGTTTGGAGAGAATTGAAAGAGGGGTATAGCTTGATTTCAGCATCCGGCAATTTCCGTTTCACCGTATTGGCAAAGCCGAAGAACAGCGGGTCGCCCGAAGCGAAAACGATAATTTGCCGGGGGACGGTATCCGTTTGTTCGTATCCGTCACTGCTGAACACTTTCTCATATTGTGAGAATACGTTGTCCAATGGTACGGTAATGGAAATCCATTCCGCATCATCCGGCAACAAGTTTCCGACAATCTCTTTGTGTCGCACTCCCCCCGAAAATACTTTCCCGTGCCGTATGTGTTCCAATACTTCCGGCGGAAAGAAAGGCGTCCGGTTATCGTCCGTTCCTATAATGATAAATTTTCGTTGTATAACCATTCGCTTACCACTAATCGTTAATTCTTAATCGTTGTTTCACACGTCTCGTCCCGGTCGTAACTGTTCCGCATCATTGTAGCACAAAACGGCGTTTACTAATGTTGCAGCAAGGTTGCTTCCGCCTTTGCGTCCTTCTACAATTATTTTAGGGATGGCGGTGAAAGGCTTTGTCATGTGCTTGGACTCCTGTACGTGTACGAAGCCCACCGGAGCGGCGATAATCCCAGCCGGATGCGCTTTCCCTTTGCGTATAAGATCGCATAGTTCCATTAACGCTGTCGGAGCGTTGCCGAATACAAAAAGGGCGTCTGGATGGTCTTCAACGGCAAGGCGTGTGCCCGCTTGTGTGCGGGTGATGCCTTTCTCCGTTGCCATTGCTGCGGTACGGGGATCGCCGAGATAGCATTTCACCTTTACACCCAAACGTTCCAAAGCTCCTTTACGAATGCCGCTGGCAGCCATTGTCACGTCTGTAACGATGGTCCGTATGCGTTTCCCGATGATACCTTGATATAGTGTTTCCACTGCTTTTTCGTCTGTGTGCAACAGCTTTTCCATTTCAAAATCTGCGGTGGTGTGGATGGCGTGTAGCAACGCCCATTTATGGTCGAGGGGAATGTCCCGGTTCCTGAGCTCTTTCTCGATGGTACGGAAGCTCCGTATCATGATCTCCTGCCCTTTACTAGCTCCATACTGGGTATTCCCGGTCGCAACCTCCTCCCGGTAATATCCCCGCGGAGTAATCATCGTACCGTTCCATTCGTACGATTGCGAGTTGCCTATCAGTACTACGGTAAACATATCCGTCTTTTCGGGGTCGAACGCTTCCAACGTCGTTATGTGCACTTCCTGTTCGGGACGCCCTGCCTGGCGTACATAGCCTACGGGGGTCTGTGGTGAACGTCCTTCTTGCAGGAACAACTCTTTCAGCCGGTAAAGTTGCCAATAGCGGCCTTCACTTTTGGGATTGTAGACGGCTGTCACGAAATCGGCTGCGGCAGCGGCAATGATACGTTTCTCAATGCGTTCCCACGGGGTCATCAGGTCTGAGAGGGAGATGACGCAGAAGTCATGTCCCACAGGAGCTCCCAGCAGGGAAGCCGCTTTCTGGAATGCGCTGATACCGGGCAGGGAAATAATCTCTGCGTTACTGTTCCGCTCCCGCTTCATTTCATACACAAGCGGCGTCATACCGTAAATCCCTGCATCGCCCGAACTGATGACGCACACCGTTTTTCCCTGCTCCGCCAGCTCGAAAGCTTGCTCGGCACGGATACGTTCGCGTTTCATTCCTGTATCTATACATTCCGTATCGGGGCGCAGGTACGGAGTGACAAAGCGGAAATAGTATTTATAGCCCACCACTGCATCCGCTTCCTGTAAAGCGGCAACAACAGCGGGTGTTATGTCTTGCTTATTGCCCGGACCGATGCCGGCGATGATTATTTTGGGTTGTTTCATTTGCTATCTGACTTATTGCTGTCTGTTCTGCAGAGCATGGTAAGTGTTACGCCTGCAGTTCACAAAGATACATTCTATTTATCACATTATGGCATGAAAAGGTGACTTTCTCACTCGTTTTTTTCCCCTGCCGCATATGCCGCTTTCTTTTCCATGATGCCCTGTGTGCGGTGCTTCAGTCCGAAACGGATATGGTCTACGAATATCTTTTGTATTTCAGGGATTTGCCCTAAACCTTCCATGCGCACATGAACGGTATAACCTTCTTTTTCAAGCATCTCCCGCCATTCTCCGGCAATATCGTTTTTGGCGTGGTCGCCGGCTACAAACATAAAAGGAACGAGTGTCACACTCTTTGCTTTGGCCGCTTTCAGTTGTGCCAACATGGTTTCAAAGGTGGGATAGCCTTCGATGGTCCCTACATGGAAGTTACCGAATCCGGCTACTTTCAGCATATAGTCCATCTGACTGTATGTAGCAGTGCCGGGCGTATAAGTGCCATGCCCTACCAATACGAAGTGTTCTTTACCCTTTTTCTTTGCGCTCTGCTGCACCGAAGCATTGAGGCGTTGTCCTAAAATATCAGTTACTTTTTTCGCATCTTCCACCGAATAGAGTAGGGGAGTGCCTACGCGTATCTCCTTGAAGAAAGGCAGTACGCTTTCCACATCACGGCGGAGCGACTCCATTTCCACACCGTCAATGATATTGGTACTTTGCACAATAATGTGTGTGTAGCCCTCTCCACGCAGTTGGAGTAGCGCATCCAGCGGGGTATTTTTGACAACGCCGCGTGTCTTGAGGCGGCGTATGATGATGCGCGAAGTATAGGCTTCGCGAAACTCCAGGTCGGGAAAAGTCTTGCGTGCTTGGGCATTGATAGCATCAATCGTCTGCGTACGTGTATCATCGTGCGTCGTGCCGAAGTGTACCATAAGCAATGCGGCCTTTTCGCCAGGTTTCATGCTTGCAAGCATATCGCTCGACACGAAGTTTCCCCCTTCGTGAGCGGAGCAGAAGAGAGAAATGGCAAGGAGCAGGGAAAGGAGAGATGTTTTCATAAATAAAAGTAATTACTGTTTTGTAAAAATGATTGCTGTTTTTTTATTTCTTAAACCGTACCGACAAACTCACGTATACCGAGCGTCCCGGGCTGAGCGTGGAGAAGTTATTGTTCCAGGGGCGGTCATCTTTCTTGTTGAAGATATTCTCGATACCTATGCCCGGTTCCAGAACCACGGATTGCAGATTGAAGGTGTGGCGGGTATTCAAATCCCATTGCTGGAATTTGGGGGCGTAGCCGTATGTTTGTGAGTAGCGTTCGCCTTGCAGGTGTCCATGTACGTTTACGTTCAGGCGGTAGAAGCTCCAGGTATGTTCCCACTGGCCGTTGATGTTTCCCATGTGTCTAATGCTTTTGTCTATGGGAGACACTTTGTAACTGCCGTCGGCTTGCAACTGCTTGGCTTCGGTGTTCATATACGTGTATCCGCCGCCTGCCCTGAAGCCTGCACCCAGATTCAGGCTCGTATTCAGACTGAGGCCTTTGGTCTTGGCTTTGTCCACGTTGTCGCGCTGGCGTATCTCGTCGAAAGCGGCGTGCTTGTCGTCCAGCCCCATGTCGTGTATCTCTTGGTCGGAGAGAGTGCGATAGTTTATCATGTCGCGGATGTCGTTAATGAATCCGGTGACGGACACGGAAATCCGGCGGTAGTTGTATTCCGCATTCAGTGAGTAGAAGTTGTTCTTTTCAGGCTTCAAGTCGGCGTTGCCCGTGGTGTAGCGGTTGCTGGTCTTGGATTCGTCGGTGGCGTAAAGTTGCGACAAGGTAGGCGTGCGGAAGCCTGCCGCGTAGGCGGCACGCAGGTTCAGTCCGCCGAGTTTGTACATCAGCGACACATTTGGGGTGGCGTAGTTCTTGAAGTTCTCGTTGTAGATGTAGCGTATGCCCAGTACGACTTGCAGGTTTAGGGGCAGCTTTATTTCATCCTGCGCATAGAAAGCGAGGGTGTACATGTGGCGGGAGTCGATGTTGTCTGATTCGCTCTCAAGCCCCTCGTTTACGTATTCTACGCCGGCAGACAGTTTGTTGCGGCTGCCCAGGCGGAAAATACCCTTGATGTTTCCGTTGTAGTATCGCACTTGTTTGCGGGTTACTTGGTCGCCCGGCAGATAGTTGCCCGATTTCTTGAAGTACATATAGTCCGACGAGAAATTGTCCGAGTAGAACTCTGCATCGATGTAAGCCGAACGGTTTATCATGTACTTCATGCCGGCGCCATAGGTATAGGTCTCGTGTTTCAGATTGTAGGTATAGGCGTCTTTCTGCACGAACTGGCCTTTGCTTTTGGCATAGTAGGTGGCATCCTGCGGACGGCGGGTTTTGTTATCATAATAAGTACCGCGCGCGTAGAACGACAGTTTATCTGTGGCATTGAATACGAAACGCTGGTTTACGGTGTTGGAGTAGAAGCCTACGGAAGTAGGGCGTCCCGTTTCGTAGCCGTTCTCGTCAATGTTGTTGTTCTGCCAGCTTCCTGCCTGACGGCGCTGGTAGGAAGTATAAGAGGCGAACTTGCCTGCATTGACATCGGCATTGACGCTCTCCGTCAGTCGTCCCTCACCGGAGTAGTGAGTATAGCTGGATACGTTCACGGTGTTCCGGGCATCGTCCGTGATGATGTTGATAACACCGCCTATGGCATCGCTTCCGTATAGGGCGGATGCCGCGCCGTTCAGTATCTCGATGCGCTTGATGTTGGCCACGTTGATGCGCGTGTAGCGGTCTTCACCAGCCAGACGTCTGCCGTTTTCCAATATCAGTATGTAGTCCTCGTTGATGCCGTTCAGGCTCATGGTAGTGCCCATGCCGTTGGTGTAGGAAGAGATATTGGGCGTCAGCTTCACCAGCGCTTCTTCCAGCGTAGATACGTTGGCGCTGCCTATTTCTTTGGCTGTGATTACGGATACGGGAACGGGGCTGTCTGTCATGCGGCGGTGCGTACCGGTTCCGGTCACTACCACCTGGCTGAGGTTGCTGTAACTCTCCTCCAGCTTTACAAGGATGTTTTCTTCTTGTCCGTCCGCGGTGTATTTTTTGGGGGTGAAGCCAATGTAGGAGAAGCGCAGCGTGTGTTGTCCGTCGGGCAGATTGTCGATGGTAAATTCTCCTTTTCCGTTGGTGGTGCATCCCGTCAGACTGTTGTCTACGCGGATATTTACCCCTGCAAGAGGCTCGTTCGTGTCGGCGCTCACCACCTTTCCGCTCAATGCGGTTTGGGCATGGAGCAGGGGTGTCAGGCAGCACAGTATGGCTGCCAATAAATAGTTGGTTTTCATTTATTGAAAAATGTAAGATTAATACTTGTCTTCCTGACCCCGGGAAGGCGTTGACTGTGTAATTGCCCAGGCAGGTTTCCTGACTCAGCCCTACGGAAAACCACACCTTCCCGTCTCCGGTCTGCGATGGCTCAAACTGATGTTCGCTCTCACCAACAGCCGTCTGTAAGACAGTGGCATTGTTTTGAAGAATGTTTTCCGTATGCTCCGTTGCTGCAACAAGCAGGCGGAGCAAAGTGGCTTTACAGTAGCGGGCACTGTTCCGGTTTCGCACCGGATTCCCTTTTATACAACTCGTTGGAATAACGGAGTGTATCACCTAAGCGGTGACAAATATAGATATTATCTCTGGAAAAATCAATTAGGAATGAATAAATGATGATGGCGTAACTAGTGGCCAATGACTTATGAGGATGGATTGTACCTGTCTGAAAAAAAATAAAATTCTTACACTGTTTTGTTGTGTAATAGAGTAGTTTCTTTTTACGAAGAATAGTAGGTTATGATTAAAATGAGTTAATAAAAACCAATTTTGGATTCTACGGCAGAATTTTTAGTATATTTATTAACAATTTTCAGTTGTGATATAAATGACCTTGACTATTTTTTCAATGGCGCTGATTTATATGTGGAAGAATTGTTGAATGACAACGACTGTACTACCTAGTATCGTGGCATTGTTTGCATTATTTAATGCTGGCTTAAAACCAATATTAAAGACTATAAAGATAACAGGACCGGATGCCCTTTTATTGTGATAGATGCTTACAATGAGGAAAGGGTGTTGAAATACAATGAGAGACAATTTAAAAAAATAGTAAAAATTATGATATACATGAAGCTTGTTAAATATCTGTTTTATATACTTATGCTATTGGGAGTAACGGGTGTATGGGCACAAAAGAGCGACATACGCTTGGGAAAATTACTCAATAATGGCGATTGGTTTACACTGGAAGAGGAATATCCTATGATTAAAGATAGCGTGCAAACTCCTATGCTCAGATTAATGTCTGAAGCCTTATTGGGATATTATTTCAATCGCCCGGACGAAACGATAACGTGTGTAGACTCGTTGTTGCAACATTATCAAGCTGAACTCGGACTTGGAAATATAGCCTCTATGTTGCTTGTAAAATCTATTGTAGAGGCAAATAGGGGTAATTATGCCGTGGCTGCCGATATATTGAAGGATTTTACATCGCAGCTAAGGGAACAAGGTGTGGCAATGGATTACACTCAAATAGATGAAGCAGTCCAGTTTTACGACTGCTTCCGTAATTGCCCACCAATGAGCATAGAACTCCCTCAAAAAAATACTGTGATAGCAATGAGTAACGACAGCATCAGACTGAATATAAAAAACGATACAGTACAGAGGGGAACTAGCATGTATGTGTCGATAACAGTGAACAGTAAACAGTATAAAGCAATATTTGACACAGGTGCAAGTACCACTTTCATGTCGGAAGCATTTGCTAAAAAGACAGGTGTGAGATTGATTGCAGATTCTTTACAGATACATGGTGGTATAACGGTTTACGGACAATCGGGTATCTTGGACAGCATGCAGATAGGTGATATCATGGTAAGGAATATTCCTATAACGATAAATAAGGACACAACACTGAACAAGGTAGAAGATATTGACTTTCTTATTGGGGCAGATGTAATGGCTTTGCTGGGAGAGATACAAATATTTCCTCACAATGGGAAAATAGTAATTCCCACATTGTTGACGGAAAAACCTGCAAGTGGCAGCAATATATACATGGACAATCGCTCTCTTATACTAAAAGGGGAAAGCTGTGGAAAATCATACAATTTCTTCTTCGATACAGGTAATGGCCTTGCCGCTCTATCTCATAATTTTTACGAAAGTAATAAAACAGAAATTGATGCAAAAAGTAAACGTGTTAGGAGACTTACGGGCGGAATTGGTGTTGTAGAGGAACGCGACATGTTAATTTTGCCCGAATGGTCGTTTCAATTTGGTGGAAGAAATGTAGTGCTCAAGAATATTGCAGTGGGGCTTGAAAATAACAGACTTGTGCCCTACGCAGGTAATATTGGAATGGCACTTATCAACCAATTTGACAAGGTGACTATCAATTTTGATAAGTGTTTTGTGATTTTTGAGTAAGATGTACTTATCTTGTTTGGCTTGTGGAAAAATGTTGTCTTTTAGCGTTTGGGTAATTTCTTTTATGTAGCCAAAGAGGAGCAATATTCTTTAAGGCTTTGATTTAATAGTTTGATTATTAATATAATATGCGAGTGCTCCTCTGTAGATGAGAAATACCCGCATATTTTTTCTGTCTCAGCCTTTCCTCTCCTTTTTTCCCTTATTGAATTAAGAAAATGGAGGACAAATGTTATGCTTCCGGCTGATACCCTTCACCGTTTTCCCAGGCATCGGCATCCCATTGCTCTTTCAGGTGATTCACCCAGATTGCGCGGATTTCGGGATAGCTGCCCAGAGCCTTGATACCGCAGCCGTCTTTGATACCGTGATCGGCATCGGCCTGGCCTACGGGATGGGCTTCAAATGTTCTGTCTACCTTGAAACCTGCTTTCTCCAGACGTTCGCGCCAACTGTACTCGTTGGTATTGAGTTCCACTTTATCCAAGCCTTTGTTCTCGGCTATCGCTTCGATGCCCCATAGGTCGTTGTGGGCATGGTCGCCGGCGATGGACATGAAAGGAGCGAGGTACACGTTTACTTCATTTGGCTCCAGGTTATTGTCCTGGCAGTATTTCATCACTTGCGAGTAGATGCAGCCGGGATAGTCGGCTATCATTTGGGCGGCAGGTACTACCGGGATGCGATCTGCCGCTTTCTCTTCCTCTTCTTTCGGCCAGAAAAGCATTTCTCCATAGTCTACAGTACCTACGAAGATATTCTTGTTTGTGGCAAGAGTATGCAAGGCGGTTTGGACTTCGGAGTATTTGGTGTTGGCATTGTAGTTCACATCAGGGTTACCGTGCCCCATCAGGAGAACGATGTTCTTCTTTTCGGCCAGTTTATCCTTGTAGTGGTTGTAAAGGACCTGTGCCACTTCGTCCGTATCGTCATCGGTAGAGAGCAGGTTGGCGCCTTTCAGCACGTCGATGTGCGGATACCAGTCAATCATAAAGTTTTTCTTGATATCGGTATTCATCAGAGAGAGGTATTCCTCGCCGGGAATGACGTGAAGCGACTGTACGGCTACGCGTGTATATCCTGCATCGCCGATGGCTTTCAGCCATTGGTCCAGTTTGTAGCGCGCTTCGCCGGTAGAAGCCTCTGCACGGCCGATGCAGGTACGTGAGGTGAAAGACATATAGATGTCTGTTTGAGGGAACTGCTTCCGGAAGTCGGCGATGATTTCGTTGTAAACGTCCAATGACTCATTATAAGTGCTTCCGAAAGTACAGAGTAGGATGGCGGTGTCATACTTCTTGGTTTCGGCTACTACTCTGGTTGCAGGGTTTACGGTACTTTCCGCATCGTCGTCATCGCTACAGGAGGTGAATCCTGTGCAAGTTGTGGCTGCTACGAGAGCCG